>JAAOEI010000008.1_pt1 | contig 60339 bp, 84 predicted proteins | sample 7059261 | NCBI WGS metagenome assembly JAAOEI01 (sample SAMN14008812, study PRJNA610033) | viral metagenome | isolation source: viral particles filtered from seawater | place: China: Hangzhou Bay, Yangshan Deep Water Harbour | collected 2017-10-31 | reverse complement strand
TCATATATGTAAAGTTAGCCCTTTTTTGAACCGATTGAACTTTGAACCGAAGTTAGACTTATAACTTAACATAAAAGTGTCTCAATACCGAGACACCCTAAAAAACCCATAAAAAAATATCTAAAGAAACCCATACAACTAGACATAACCAGTTTTTTCATTTGGATAGCGACACTATCGGACTGGACGGTTCACATTAAGTTTTTTGTGAGGGTGAGATTTGGACAGCGAGAAAAACATAAAAGTACCATCGCTTCTTCTACATCTAACGTTAGTGTTTTAATCGCAGTCAGATGTGTACTACAATAGATAACTTAAAACGAAGGGCGTCCCAGAGTCTGATAGTTTTTATTAACAGCAAAAGTTTACACTAACAAAAAACATAGACCTCAAGAATTTCCCCCCAACGAGAGTTTACACCAACAGCAAAAGTTCACACTCACAAAAAACATAGACCTCAAATTTACTCAAATTTCCCCCCAACGAGAGTTTTATATCAACAGCAAAAGTTCACATTCATAAATAACATAAACTGTCTAGTGCTATCCATAATTAAAAAACACAACATATAGTTTCACAAGCAAACAACACTAAGCAATCACAACAGTCGCTACATACGCAACATTCGCGACATAACAAACGACTAAAGTGGCTAGATAGTGAAAGTGAGTGAGAGAGTGAGAGAGTGAGAGAGTGAGACCTGCTGTAAAAACTCATATCAGATAATTACACTAAACTGATACCCTGACTGGACTTATTACTTTACTTATAGTATAATACTCATAATGGTAGAAATATATCCAGATATTGTAAACAAAAAGTGTCTCAATACCGAGACAATAACTATAGGAGTAAAACTATGAGAGTAGCAAACAAAAACGCAAGTCAATATGTTAATGAACTAAAAGAGTTTGAGGGTAGCAATACCTTTGCAGAAAATAAAGTGTCATTTGATGACGAGGGGTTATATGTTGTATACAGCTATGGCTATCACTTCCCAATGTATATCTATGATAGACAAGCTGGGATATGGGTAGGTAGTAACGATAGATATTCATCTTCAACCTCAAAACATCAATCACAATGCAGACCTAGTGAGCCAGTTGAGTGTTGGTTAGATACTACCGAAGAGATGAAAGAGTATATAAGATGTGGCTCTTTGATGAACTATATGGAACGCAAAGCAAGACAAGAGGTCGCATTCTTAACACGATAACAAAAATGTCTCAATACCGAGACACTCAACACACAGGAGTAAAACTATGAGTAAATCAATGAGAGCAATCTGTTCCGACTGTGGTGCATATTACAGTAGGAAACGACTAGAAGCAGGTTTCAACACTTGCCTTGACTGTGGGGAAACTCAAGCTAGACGAGTAAAGCACACGATTGCACCAATGCACAAATCAAACTATGTCGTGATTAGTAACTTAAAAGACTTAGAGGGCATTAACAACAAAGGGGGATTTCACAGATGAATAAAGAATGGGAAGAAATGTTGGAGTGGTTTAAAAGAAACCCAGAACATATAGATAAAATGAAAAAAGTTATAAGAGAAGTAGAATTTCCAACATCAAAAAAATATAGAGAGGAAAAGTGTCTCAATACCGAGACAATAACAGTTGAAAAAAGATTATTAAAATTATTAAGAGATGAAATTGAAAACTATGACTTAACACCACATATAAGGCGTGTACTAGAAGATGAAGAATATGTAGCTAAACAAGGTCATGGTGATAAACCAGATGTATCAGTAGAAGAATTTGATAACTTTATGAATGGGGAGGTGAATGATGAATGATGATGACTTTGAGGTATCAATTAAGATAACTGTATCTGATACAGCAGGGAACTTTGAGGGTGAATATCAATCAGAGATACTTGATGATAAAACGATACACGCAATTATAGAACAAGTAGCGAAAGCGAGAGAGGTGAATGATGAATGAATTTATATTGTATTTAAAACTAACGATACTTGTACTCATACCATTGTTGGTTATGGTGTCTTGTGGAATAGGACTCTATGTGCATAGAGTAGGGGGGTTATAATGGGCTATCGTAGTGAAGTTGCTATTATCGTGCAAATGGATAAGCCAGAAAAAGCTGATGAAAAACATAGTGATAAGACTATTAAAGATTGGCACTTGTTTATCAGCGAACTCAAAGCTAATCCTAAATGTGAAAAAGCTATGAAAATACTCATAGCAGAAGATAGTTATATGGACTATGGGGGTATTGATATGAAAAACTGCTCTTTGTGTGCACACTTTGGACACGTCAAGTGGTATGGGGAATACCCAGATGTGCAAAGTTTTGATGCAATACTAGAAATAGCAGAGGAGTATATTGACCAGACTAAACATCAATTTAAAATGTCGGCTTGTTTTATACGAGTGGGTGAAGAATTTGATGACATAGACCGAAATGCTTGGGGTGAAGAGGGGTACGACTTGGCTTATGTAACTTCACCTGTGATTCAAATGGACTGGAACGCATTTGATAAGAAAAACAAATTATTAACTTAAAAGTGTCTCAATACCGAGACAATAACCAAAGGAGTAAAACTATGATAATGATGTTTGTAATAGGGTTTGCATTAGGATTGATAGTAACAGCTATCGGATTACTAATGATACTGCAACACCAAGATATGAAAGACTTAGAAAACCGAACAGGCAGATATGCCTCAACAACCAAAGGAGAAAAACTATGAGACTAAGATGTACTATAAACGAGTTAGAGACTCTGATATCTACAATCGGACACGAACTAACACCAATCATACAGAGTGAGGCAGGGTGTGGTAAAACTAGCCTACTCAAAGGCATTGAGAAAAAATATGGAGACAAATACGATTACATCTATGTAGATTGTCCTGTAAAAGATATGTCTGACATATGTATGACTATCCCTAACCACGATACCAAAACATTAGATAACTATGTCGGCTCATTGTTTAAACTTTATAGCGATAAACCTAAAGTTATCTTGCTAGACGAGTTTATGAAATCACCTAAGCTACTGCAAGTTATCTTTACTAGACTTATGCTTGAGAGGACTGTTGGCGATATACCACTACCAGAGGGGAGCATTGTGTTTGGTACTTCCAACAACCAAGCTGATGGCTTGGGCGACACAATGATGGCTCACGCAGGTAACCGAGTGTGCATTGTGGAAATGGAAAAACCACAAGTGGAAGATTGGCTAGTGTGGGCGACTGAAAATGGAGTTAGCCCTTTGATACGAGCCTTTGTGCATACCTTTCCTAGATGTCTTGCGAGTTACCGAGACGAAGGGCAAGAGGATAATCCTTATATCTTCAATCCGAAGAAACCTGTATTGTCCTTTGTCAGTCCTCGCTCACTAGAAAAAGCGAGTGTGATTGTTAGTAACCGAGATAAGCTGGGCGACAATGCCACAATGGTAGCTCTTGCAGGTACGATTGGTCAGAGTGCGAGTGCCGATATGTCAGCATTCTTGCGACTTGAGAAAGAACTACCGACCTTTGATGACATACTCAAAGAGCCAGAGTCAACTCAAGTACCAGAGAGTATATCAGCTCAACTGATGTTGATGTTCCAAGCTGTTGATAAAATCAAACAGCAAAGCGACTTGACTGCATTTATGAAGTTTGTCAATCGTATGGCAAGTAATGAGATACAAGCTATCTTCTTTACTATGATGATGAAAAACTCACGCACAGTTAAGATTGCAAGAGGTAACAAAGAGATAGCAAACTGGGCTGTAGATAACTTTAACATTATGTAATTTAAACTATGGGAGAAAAACTATGGACAAAAATACTAGATGTCTAATTACAGACTTGAAAGAGAGTGAGGACTTCTCTATACCTATGTCGCATATTCACCAATGGATAATGGATAACATAGAGGATATTGTTCAAGGAAGATATAGGTTTGATGGGACTTTTGAACTAAATACAGAAATTGATTTATCAAATGACAAACAACAGGAGTTAAAACTATGATAACAACCGAAGAGCGACTTAAAAAAGCTCATATTACTCTGATGAAACACCCAGAGACTGCATTGTATTCTGGAATAATTCTTATGGGTAAGAATGAGATTGTAGACGATTGTCCGACTGCAAAGACTGATGGCTTTAACAAATATTATGGTAGAAAGTTTGTTGAGGAACTATCTGATGAAGAGTTACGAGCATTGATACTACACGAAAACTTGCACGTTGCACTTAATCACGTTGGTAGGTTTAAGCAAGAGTTTAGGAAAAATCCACATCATATGAATGTGTGTGCTGATTATGTAGTGAATGATGTAATCATGCACCTAGAGGACACATCATTGTGTAAACTTCCTAATGGTGCACTCTATGAGGATAAGTATCATAATTGGTCAGTCAACGAGATACTTAAAGACCTAGAGGAACAAGATAAAGACAAACAGAAAATGTCTCAAAATGGAGACACTTCTGATTTGAAACCTCTTGATGAACACGACTTTGAGGGCAACAGTCAGACTATGACACCGAAAGAACAGCAAGAGATGACACAGAAGATTGAGAACGCACTCAAAGAAGGTAGCATACTTGCAGGGAAACTTGGTAAAAAAGTACCACGAGCCATTGACGAACTGTTTGAGCCTAAACTTGACTGGCGAGAAATGTTGAGAGACTTTATATCAGCGACTTGCAAGGGTAATGACGAGTACACTTGGCGAAAGTTTAACAAGCGAATGTTACCTAATGACTTGTATCTTCCCTCTATGGAAAACGAAAGTGTGGGTGAGCTAGTGATTGCGTGTGATACTTCTGGAAGTATTGGACAAGATGAACTAACAATCTTTGCTACCGAGTTGCAGAGTATCGTAGACACAGTTACACCAGACTTGATACGCATATTGTGGTGGGACTATGAGGTATGTAGTGAGCAGACATTCAGACCAGACCAATACCAAGAGTTACATAAGTTACTCAAGGTGGCAGGTGGTGGTGGCACTAGACTATCGTGTGTGAGTGAATACATCACAAAGGAACAGATAAAAGCTGAGGCAGTCATTGTGTTTACTGATGGCTATGTAGAACACGATATTAAGTGGAATATGTCTACACCTACACTACATATCGTCAAGGGTAACAATAACTTTAAGGGTACGACTGGAAGTATTGTCGTTCAGTATGATTAAATAATTTAAACTATGGGAGAAAACTATGACAGAAGAGAGTGCAGGTGCAGTTTGTACTATTAAATGGAAAGATACTCAAGAAGTACGAGAGGGGTATTACATTAAGTTTGGGGAAGATAAATTCGTAGATGATGATGTGTTTTTCTATGTAAAAGATGAAGAGGAACTCAAGGCATTAAACGAAGAATTTGAAGTAATTGATTATAAACTACAACAGGAGTAAAAACTATGACAGAAGAAAACAAAGGACATTCGCCTTTAAGAGAGGCTATGAGTAAACTTGATTATGCTTTACCAGATTATGTATTTGATAGTGATGAAGGTAAAGACATACAAGAATGTATTGAAAATGTATGGGAAGAGATAGATAAAATTGAAAAACAAATGGGAGAAAAACTATGAGACTAAAAGAAAGTAATGTAACGACTGAAAGTTACGAACTGCAACAACCAGAACACATTGTGTCATTGGCTACATCAAGTATGCTAGTGTCAGTTGATGTGAATGTATGGACTGCAACCAAGCAAGACAGAGGTATCTCTGATGAAGTAACGACTATGAAAAAAGCAGAAATGGGTACAGCGAAAGTTACCAAGTATCTGTTTGCTAGAAATCCTAAACACCATAGGATTGTGAAGTTACGACAGTTGATACTCAAGTGGCTCAAGCAATCTACTTACAGGTGGAACAATGCTCAAGACTTGCTACCAACAGTTGACCTTGAGAAATTCAAGCAAGACTATGATAAGTATGAGAGTGAATTTAACACAGCAGTAGAGGACTTTCTGGATAACTACCAAACACTTGTAAGTGATGAAGCATTCAAACAGGGTGATATGTTTGATGAAAACGACTATCCAAGTGTAGAGGAGTTACGAAAGAAGTTTAATATGCGATTGTATGTATCGGAAGTACCAAGCCACGATTTTAGATGTCAAGTGGCACAAGATACAGCAGACAGTCTGAAAGCAGAGTATCAGCAACAGGCAGATGACATTGTGCATAATGTTATTGACACACAAGTCAATCGTGTTGTTGATGTGATGAAGAGTATTTCACATTGTTGTGGACACATAGAGAGTGTTGACAAAGAGGGTAAGCCTATCTTTAAGAAACGAGCCATCTATGACACAACCTTTGAGAGAGCAAAAGCATTGGTGAATACTATCAAGAACTTTAGACCAACCGACAACGAACAAAGCATTAAGTTGCAGAATGCAGTTGACGACTTGGAAAAAGTAATTGGTGGTGTAAGCACCGAGTTGTTGCGTGAGAGTGATAGTACTAGAGAAGATGTCAAGCAAGGCATTGACGAGATACTATCTAAATTTAAATAAAAAGTGTCTCGGTATTGAGACAATAATTACAGGAGAAAAAACTATGACTAAGAAATATATTGAAGAGGTTATGTGGACGCCAGAGCTAGAGAAGAGTTTGAGTGAGAGTAAAGTCTTGCCTATGGTACGAGACATATGCCACAGTTACGACTTGAAAGTAAGTCAACGCAGATTGGTGAAGTATAAGAAATATGATGGTGGTACTGTGTACTCGTACAAACTGTCTGTATTCCCTCTTGATGATAGACAAAACGATAACAAGTATTGTCCTTATGAAGATGAAGATAAACCAAATGACCAGACAATCAAAAGTGAGTTTGAGAGTTGGCAGGACTTTGAGGGTTTTGTACTTGCACACAAGGGGGTTGATGTGGCTCTAGTTTGTATTGATAACCACAATCAATATTGTTTTCACGCAAATTATGAAATCAAAGAAAGAGGAAATAGTGATTGGGATAGAAGAACGATTAGGTCGCAGAAACTATCACAAGTGTTAAGAAGTTTGAAACGCAAAAAATATGTACCTATTAGGGCTAACTGGAATGACGATACTGGAAGCTATGACAATGGGAGTCCAACTTTTATTTTTAATAATCGCATAAACACTAGAGATATGTGTTACAAGTATACTGCCGAGATTACTCGTACAGGTGAACATAAAACTTTATCAGACCTCACTCAAGACTATGAGCGACAAGTCCATGACTTAACTTCAGACAGAAAAGACTACTTGAGTGATATACTTTTGTGTTTATTTAAAGATAAGACAGCAATACCTCACGACATTAGTGAACATTATACTAAGCAACTGAAAGAGATTGATAAATACCGAGACGATATAAACGAGGGTTATCAACAAGTCAAACAGGAAATGGATAATGGGTTTATTGCAATCGGTGTATCTAACAATGTAGGTTATTTGGTGGGTGAAGTATCACAAAATCCAGAAGCTAGATATGTTGATAAAACAGGTAATCATAAATATGGCATAGACTTTAGAGAAGTAAAACTTGAGAGTATACAAAGAGTGCGTCAGCTAGATGACTTACCTTTTTATGATAGTTTAAAACCTACACTCGCTATGCTTAAACTAAAGCTAGAGGATTGGTCAAACAAATTTGATAAGGAAGTATACAGAGATTACTACAAATCATATATTAGCTATGGTGATAGTAGGTGGTTTGAAGATATTGGTTGCTACTATCCATCAGAACTCGTAACACATAAAACATCTATCACTGGAACACAATGGTTACTTATGCCTAAACCTAAATTTTAAAGAGAGAGGTGAACGATGAAAATAAAATTTAGAAAGAATGACCCTCAAAAAGAATACTTGCAGAAGTGTGCTGATGACGGAAGATTTACACAATCTCAATTACCAGAATTTAGAAAGTTTTGGAGAGAATTACTTGCTAAATATAAGTCAATGTTAAAACATGATTTTAATAATGCTATGTCTGATATTCATAGCAAAAAAAGAGTTTGGATTTATAGACACACCTTAAAAGGAATAAATAAAAATGCAGAGACTACAAAAACTTATGAGAAAAAAAATCCAGATAAAGTGCAAGAAATTAGTGCTAAATATAGAGAAGAGAACCCAGAAAAAGTTAAGAAGTCTCAAAAAACTTGGCGAAACTCTAATGAGGGTAAGGCATATAAGAAAACAACTATAGAAACTGAAAGCAAAAGAAGTTCAAAGAACAGAGAAACATTATTAGGTTGGATTAAATATCAATGGCACTCTATAAAAAATAGACAAAAAGATTTGTTTGTTAAAAAAATAACTAGAAGAAAATTTCTAGGAAAATTTTTAACTAAAGTTCAGTTTATTAAATGGGCATTTCTTACATACGATGAACAAAAAGGTCTTTGTTGGTATTGTAAAAAACCTATAACCTTTATATATAAAAGAAAACAAAAACGAGGTGAGTGGGGTAAAGATACTAATGGCTCTATTGACCGAGTAGATAGCACAAAAGATTATACAGATACAAACAATTTAAGAATATGTTGTGTAAAATGTAATAGCGATAAAAATTCTTCTAACTTAAATATAGCGATAGGACAAATAAAACATATCAATCCAGACCTTGCAAAATTCATAGAAAAAGAGTTATTATAGCTCTCACTATGAGAGCTGATAAAATAATACACAGTCCAAAACCGTTTCTAGATAATCAATACATGGTACTTCTAGAAACGGAAAGTGTCTCAATACCGAGACAATTCTCAACTCAGTATAGTGTTTACATTGGTGATAACACTAAAAGAATCTTCCAGGCGAAAACACTACCCATCTTTATTAAAACAAAGTTAGCTATGATTAAATCTATTCCAAAAGAAGAATGGAATGCTTTTAATGATGAAATTTTTATGGAAATAGATTGTTATATAATGTCAAAATTTACAAGAAAAAATCCAGAGTTTAAACACATTGGTTGGTGTGTATCTGATAGTATATATGTTATAATCATGTCCGAAGAGGAACTATCCGAGCTAAAAGGAATTAGGATTGACACCAGAGAAAAAAGTCAAAGCAAAAGTAAAACAAATTCTTAAAGACTTAAGTTGTTATTATTGTATGCCTGCAACAGCAGGGTATGGCTCTAGTGGTGTACCAGACTTCATTGTATCTTATCGTGGTAAATTCATTGGTATTGAATGCAAAGCCAATGGCAACAAACCCACAGCACTTCAAGAAAAAAATCTTAATGATATAAAAAATTCTCTTGGACAATCTTTAGTTATTGACGAAACAAATGTTGATATGCTAGAGTGTTTGATACTATCAAGTGAAAGCAATATTTGATAGTAAAAAAATTATGAGGAGAGAGAATGAATATATTTGTATTAGACGAAGAGCCACGCACTTGTGCTGAGTATCATTGTGATAAACATATAGTGAAGATGATACTAGAGACAGCTCAGATGATGTGTACTGTACTTAACGAACTAGGACATAACACACCATATAAATCAACTCACAGTAAACACCCTTGCACTCTATGGCTAAAAAAATCTTTAGCTAATTATCATTGGACACTTAAGTTAGCAGAAAATTTAAATAGAGAATATCAAGAACGATACGACAGATTGATTGACCATAAATCGTGGACAGTAATAAAAAGTTTACCAACAAAGATAGCACTACCAGACGCAGAACTCACACCGTTTGCTCAAGCTATGCCAGATGAATATAAAAATGTTGACCCTGTGATAGCTTATCGTACATACTACATCAACGACAAAAAAGATTTTGCGACTTGGAGAAACAAAGTGCCAGCGTGGTGGAGACATTAAGTTATGAATGATAATAAAAAACCTACAACCATAAATGATGGTAACAAAAAATACAATATCATATATGCTGACCCACCTTGGAAATATAACGCAAGAAATAATACTAAAACAAAATTCGGTGGTGGTGCAGAGGGACATTATTCTTTAATGAAAATGGAAGATATTAAAGCATTACCTGTTGCAGAACTTGCTGATGATAATTGTGCTTTATTGTTATGGTGTACTTTTCCTTACCTTGAAAGTCAAATCAAGCTATTTAATCATTGGGGATTTAAGTATAAAACGGTAGGGTTTACTTGGGTTAAGACTAACAAAAAGAATAACAAGATTTTTTTTGGAGTTGGCTATTATGCCAAATCAAATGCAGAAGTTTGTTTACTAGGTATTAAAGGTAAAATGAAACCTGTTAGTAATAAAGTTTCAAGTGTCATAATTTCACCTAGAGAAGAACACAGCAAAAAACCTAAAATGGTTAGAGATAATATTGTAACTTTATTTGGTGATGTGCCAAGAATAGAGTTGTTTGCTAGACAAAAAACTAAAGGTTGGGACGTATGGGGGAATGAGATATGAATGATAATAAAAAACCTACAACCATAAATGACATTATTCAACAAGGGAGACAGTCTAATACCTACAATGAATTAAGTCCGTCTGATAGAATTAAATATTTGACAATTTATGTAAATAAAAACAAAGAGTTAAACAGAAGTCAACACGAGGCAGTATTAGGAATGACTGATAAAGAATTTTTCAAACAAAGCTCGGTAACTGGTGATGACTTTGACAGTGAGGATTGAGACAAATGCCTAGAGGTTCAATATACACACCAGAACAAATAGATAATATAATACAAAGGTTTAATAAATTTAAAGAAAAAAAGCCAGACGCAACAAGAACTGAACTTGCAAGATACACAGATTGTGATATTTCAGTGTTGAAAAGATTAGAAAAACAAGGCAAACTAGAACTTCCAAAACCTTTGACTAGACAACAAGCAAGAAAAAGAAGAACAATAGATTGGGCAAAAACACTAGGAAAATTAAGATAATGGTTGATGAAGTAGATATAGCAAATAAAAATGTAGAAAGAGAAATAGAAACTGCATTAAAAAATATTGATACCACAATACCAAAAAATGAAACAGGAAAGTGTTTGTACTGTAGGGAAGATATAACAGATGAGAGAAGATGGTGTAACGCAGACTGTAGGGATAACTATGAAAAAACAAATAGAAACACATAGTCTAAATTTAAGAAAACATTATGACGAGCAAGTGTGTCATAAGTGTGGGGCAAAGGCTAGATTTAAACACAAAGGTATTTGGTGGTGCTCTTGGCAAAATTTATTAGGGGTATACAATCTAGTTGGTAAATGCAAAAACGAGAGAACAAATGAAAATCATAACACTTGACTTTGAGACCTTTTATGATGTTGGCTATGGTCTTAACAAACTCACCACAGAAGAATACATAAGAGACCCACGCTTTCAGGTCATAGGTGTTGGGATTAAAATTGGTGTCAGTGAAACCAAATGGTACACAGGCTCACACGATAAAATTCAAGATGTTCTAAACACTATCGACTGGGCCCACGCTGCGTTAGTGTGTCATAACATGATGTTTGATGGGGCAATACTAGCTTTTAAATTTAATATCATACCTAAAGTTTACTTTGATACTCTATCAATGGCTCGTGCCTATCATGGCATTAACGCAGGGGGTTCACTCAAAGCACTCGCTGAACGCTATCAGTTAGGACAAAAAGGTACAGAAGTGCTAGACGCAAAAGGCAAACGCCTAGAAGATTTTGATAGTGAGGAGTTGTATCGCTATGGACAATACTGCATTAATGATGTGGAACTAACCTATAAATTATTTAATATCTTAAGTAAAGACTATCCCCCTGGAGAACTAAAACTTATTGATTTAACCATAAGAATGTTTACACAACCACAGTTGAAAGTAGATGACGCTTTGTTAATAGATAGACTCGCAGAAGTTAAAGAAGAAAAACAAAACTTACTTAGTGGTCTCAAAGCAAAACTTAAATGTGAAACAGAGGAAGAAGTTAGGAAGAAGTTAGCAAGTAATAAACAGTTTGCTGAACTTTTAGAGAAGCTCGGTGTTACTGTGCCTATGAAAGAAAGTCCTACCACAGGCAAACCAACCTATGCTTTAGCTAAAACTGACCAAGGCTTTATTGACTTACAGAACCACGAGGACTCTCTCATACAAGAACTGTGTGCTGTCCGTTTAGGTACAAAGTCAACGATTGAAGAGTCTCGTATAGAAAGATTTATAGACATAGGAGCAAGAAACAAAGGGAGACTACCGATACCTTTGAAATATTATGGTGCACACACAGGTAGATGGAGTGGTGCGGATAAAGTTAACTTTCAAAACTTACCGTCAAGAGACGTTAAAAAGAAAGCATTGAAGCAAGCCGTGATTCCGCCTGAGGGTTATGTTTGTATCAATGTAGATTCTTCACAGATAGAGGCACGCATACTTGTTTGGCTTGCAGGTCAAGATGATGTAACTCAATGGTATCGTGAGGGCAGAGATGTGTACTGTGAGTTTGCAAGTAAAGTTTACCATAAGAAGATTACTAAAAAGAATAAAACTGAAAGAGCCGTAGGTAAGACTTGTATTCTTGGTTTGGGTTATGGCACAGGTGCATTGAAACTACAAAATGTTTTGAAGTTGGGTGCAGGTGTGGAGTTTGATGAAGATGAATGTAGACGACTCGTTAATATTTATCGTGAAGTAAACAATAAAGTAATTGAGTTGTGGCAAGAGTGTGATAACGCATTAGCTGACATAGCGATGTGGCCTAAAGATAAAAAACCATATTATATTGGTGAGGGTGAATGTGTTATGGTCACGCCAGAGGGAATAAAGCTACCGAATGGTCTATATATTTATTACCCAGATTTAAAATGGGACACTTCAGAAGAAAAAGACCGTTACACTTATAAAAGAAGACATGGCAGAGTAGGTATTTGGGGTGGTAGTGTCGTTGAGAATATCGTACAAGCTCTTGCAAGAATTGTAATCGGAGAACAAATGACTGTAATTAGTCATAAGTATAGACCTGCTTTGACAGTACATGACGCTGTGGTGTGTATCGCTGCGGAAGAAGAAAAAGATGAGGCTTTAAATTATATAATGGCAGAAATGTCTAAGCCGCCAGGCTGGGCTAAAGACTGTCCCATCACTTGTGAAGGTGGCTATGCAGATAATTATGGTGATTGTTAATTTGTAAATATAATTAATGTGTGAGAGTATTAGGGAACAATAATAACAAAGGAAACTTTATGGCAGACTTTACTTGGAGTTATTCATCTTTAAAACAATATCAAAACTGTCCCAAACAATACTACGAAATTCGTGTCGCTAAAAATTATACTGTCAAAGAAAACGAAGCTATGATTTATGGTAAAGAAGTACACACTGCATTAGAAGAATATGTTAGAGATGGAAAACCTTTAGCAAAAAATTACCAACGATTTAAAAATATGGTTGACTCTTTGATAGATATAAAAGGAGAAAAACTTTGTGAATATGAAATGGCACTTAATTACAACAGAGAACCTTGCGACTTTCATGACGAAAACAGATGGGTTAGAGGTATTGCTGACTTAGTTATTGTAGATGGTGAGCAAGCATATATTGTTGACTACAAGACAGGCAGTAATAAATACCCTGACCCGAAGCAGTTAAAACTTATGGCAATTATGTTGTTCACACAAATGCCAGAAATTGTTAAAATTAAAGCAGGACTTTTATTTGTCTTGAAGAACAGCTTTCTTGACGAGGAATATCATAGGAAAGATATGGATAAATTATGGCAATCTTTTGAGCAACCTTTGAAACGCCTAGAGACAAGCTATGATTATGACCAATGGGTAGCTAACCCTACACCCTTATGTGGCTGGTGTTCTGTGGATAGTTGTGAATTTTATAAACCAAAGACATCACCATTTTGATATGATAAAATTAATATTATGGCATATGTAAATAAACCCAGACCTTACAAAAGGGAATGGCAACAAGAAAAAAAGAGAAACGAGAAGAAAGCTAGAGCTATGAGAGCTAGAGCTCGTAGAAAAATGGATGCTACTAGTCCAGATAAGAATGGTAATGGTAAAGCTGATAAGCGTGAGGGTAAAGATATTGCTCACAAAAAAGCTATTTCTAAAGGTGGAACTAATAAACACGGAGTAAAAGTAGAATCAAGGTCTAAGAATAGGTCATTTAAAAGAAACTCACAGCGTAAGCTAGTGTCAGAAACAAGTACAAGAGAGAGGAAAAAGCGTGCCACTAAAAAAAGGAAAAAGTAAAAAAGTAATTTCTGAAAATATTAGAAAAGAAATTAAAGCAGGAAAACCTCGCAATCAAGCAATAGCGATTGCATTAACAAAAGCAAAAAAGAAAAAAGTTAAAAGAAAGACTTGACCTATTTTCAAAAATAGTGATATAGTGAATTTTTAGTTTAGTAAAAAAGTAAATAGTTAAAATTAGTTTAGTAAGGAAGTTATGGAATTAGTTGGAGAGAAAGCCGTAAAACTTATGTTGCCTGAACATTTAGGCAAACTCGTTGAAGATACAATCTCACAAAGCGAAATATTAAATACAGAAGATAAACGTTCTTCTGTTTTAGTTTATTGGGGTCTTGATGAAATGACTCAAATCAATAAACTTGTGCGACTCAAAGAAAATCTCCCATCACCTATGAGGAGAGATTATTCATACCCAGGATTATATAAACCTTTTGACCATCAGGCGGCTACTGCCGAGTTCTTAAGTATTAATGAAAAAGCTTTTTGTTTTAATGAAGCAGGTACAGGTAAAACTTCATCTGCTCTTTGGGCGGCTGACTATTTAATGGAACAAGGTAAGATTAAAAAAGTTTTAATTATCTGTCCACTTTCTATTATGTACTCTGCATGGCAAGGAGATGTATTTAATACTTGTATGCACAGAAGCTCTGTTGTTTGCCATGGTCCTGCTCACAAAAGAAAAACAATAATAGAGGGAGACTACGATTTTACTATTATCAATTATGATGGAGTCAACATTGTCCAAGATGAAATTAGAGAGGCAAACTATGACTTAATTATAATTGATGAATGTAACGCTTATAAATCACATACCACAGTTAGATGGAAAACAATTAATAAAATAATAAATCCTAAAACAAGAGTGTGGATGATGACAGGTACACCTGCTTCGCAATCTCCAATGGATGCTTTTGGTATCGCAAAACTTATTTGCCCAGATAGAATACCTAGATTGTCAGCCGCTTGGAGAGATAAAGTAATGTACCAAGTATCAAGATTTAAATGGCTACCTAAACCAAAAGCTAAAGACTATGTGTTTCAAGCATTACAACCTGCAATACGATTTGCTAAAGACCAATGCTTAGACTTACCTCCAGTCATGTATCAAACTAGAGTTGTGCCTTTGACCAAACAGGTAGAAAAATTTTATAAACAATTAAAAACACAAATGTTAATTACCACTGATACTGAATCTGTAACTGCAGTAAACGCAGCAACGGGGATGCAAAAGTTATTACAAATCTCTGGTGGTGCAGTTTATACTGACGAGAAACAAACAATCAAGTTTGATATTAAACCAAGACTCAATGCTTTGATGGAAGTGTTGGAGGAAACAGATAATAAAGTACTTCTTTTTGTACCTTATAGACATACCATAGAGTTCTTATCAGAGTTTCTAAGCTCAAAGAACATAACTAATGAAGTTATTAATGGTGATGTGTCTGCTAATCAAAGAGCAAGTATTATTAGCCGATTTCAAAATCAAGACGAACCTAAAGTTCTTGTGATACAACCACAGTCAGCTTCTCACGGAGTGACACTAACTAGAGCAGATACTGTTGTATTCTGGTCTCCTGTGATGTCCGTTGAAGTTTACTTACAGTGTGTCGCTAGAATGGATAGGGTTGGGCAGAAGAATAAAATGACAGTTGTTCATCTGCAAGGGTCTGATGTTGAAAGAAGAATGTATGCCATGCTACAAGGTAAAGTAGACCAGCATACTAAATTAGTTGACTTATACCGTGAGGAGTTAGAATCATGAGTGATGTAGTTGAAGATAAACCAGAAGTATCTGTTGATGACACTAAGATACCGTTAGATGATGTAGTTAATACTTATCTAACTATCCGAAATGAAAAAGACAGACTATCTAGGGAGTTTCAGAAGAAAGACCAAGAACTCAAAGCTGAACTTGAGCAATTAGAACAAGTAATGCTTCAGTCTTGTAATGAAGTGAACGCAGATAGTATTAAGACTTCAAAAGGCACGGTTATAAAATCTTTTAGAGAAAACTTTGTGTGCTCTGATTGGACTAACTTTAGAGACTTTATTTTAGAGAATGAAGCTCCAGAGTTGCTACAACAGAGAATACATCAAGCAAACTTTAAAGAGTTTATATCTAGCCGTGAAGAAGAGGGACTGCCTCCAGGAATTAGTTCTATGAGGGAGTTCAAAATAGTAGTTCGTAAACCAAGTAAATAGGAGTAAATATTATGGCAAAACCTACCATAACCACACCGACAGGTGTAGCTTTGTATCCTTGGCTAAGTAAGCCTGACACAAAGTACAACAAAGATGGAGAGTATAAAGTTGACCTTGTACTTTCTAAGAAAGACGCAAAGCCTATCATTGATGAAATCAATTCAGTGTTCCAAGAGAACCTTGATTTAGAGATGAAAAAGCAAAAGAAAAAAACTATCAAAACAGCTAATCCGCCTTATGCAGACCAGCTAGATGATGATGGTAAACCTACAGGGAATGTAATTATAAAGTTCAAATCAAAGGCAGCTTTCAAACCTGCAATCTTTGATGCGAAAGGTGGCGTAGTAACAGACGCTGAGATATGGAGTGGCTCTGAAATCAGAGTGAACGCTGCTATGTATCCTTATTTTGTGGATAGTGTAGGAGCAGGTGTATCTTTAAAACTAAGAGCAGTACAGATTATTAAGCTCGTTGAAGGTTCTGAGGGTGCAGGTCGCTTTGGATTTGAAGAAACTTCTGGTTACACTCAACCACAAACTGAAGGTGCAGAAGCTTTTACTGAAAGCACTGAAGAAGTAAAAGAGCCAGAGGTCGTGAAATCTCAATCCCCTGATGATGATAGCAAGGATGTTGCAGACATCGTGAGTAAGTGGGGGGCTAACTAAAACTATGGATAAACTTAAAGGCATACTGAAAGACAACCCTAATATTGGGCTAGATGAAGATACTTTAGCAGTTGCTACTAGTAGCTTTTCTAATCAAACCAAACGCATATCTCTAAGAGGTGGCGTATTCAGGAAGATAGTTGGTGGGAAAGAAGTCAGTACTGCCGACTCTTCAGAGATGAACATAGTCATAATCAAGATGGCACATACACCGTCAAGGTCATACTATAAAGATTCTTATGAAGAGGGTAAAAAAGTTAGTCCTGTGTGTTGGTCAAATGATTCTGTTAAGCCAGATGAAGAAGTAAGGAAACCACAAGCCGAGTCTTGTCATACTTGTCCTAATAGTGTGCGAGGCTCTGGCCACGGTGGGATTGGAACTTCGTGTCGGATATCTTGGAGAGTAGCTATGGTGCTCGCTAATGATTTGAAAGGAGATGTACTAGAGTTAGTACTTCCTGCAAACTCTTGCTTTGGTAAAGAAGATAAGAATAAGTGGCCTTTCAAACCATACATTCAAATGTTAGCAGATAACAATGTAAGTGCGGGTAGAATTGTTACCAAGATGGAGTTTGATGCAAACTCACAAAAACCAAGAGTGTTGTTCTCTCCTGTTGAGGCAGTAGAAGAAACAAAAATAGACATAGTCAAGGAACAAGCAGAAACACAATCAGCATACAACGCAATAAGGTTAAGTGTTTATCAGCCAGATGAAAGTGAAAAAGAGCCTGTTAAATTTGAGGCATTTGAAGCCACAGAAGAAGATGAGGCTATAACAAAGACATCAAAACAAGCTGAAGAAGCACGAAAGATAATGGATAAATGGAGGGATAAATAATGCCAAGACCATACAGTGACAGTTTTATTATAGGATTAGAAAAAGCTGATGATAATATTTTAGGTATACGATTAGCTAAATTATGTTTGAAAGCAAATTTACCAGTTAAATATGTAGCTAAAGGAGTGGGTACATCTCGCCAAGCAGTACATGCATGGTTTAGAGGAGGACCTATGAAATACAACAATCATAAGAGAGTGAAAGAATTTATGAACTTAGTTGAAAAAGGATTAGCAGATGGAGTATTACCTGCTAGTGACATAGCAACAGCTAGAGTTTTTATAGAAGAATCTAATACCAGACCACAACTATGAGCACAGAATTTTATAATAAATTATTACCAAATGAGGGGACTTACTGTGTTGCTATTTTACCAAAAGGTGACGCAGCTCGTATGCGACATATCTTCGTTGAGTCTATAGAAGAACTTAACGATACTATAGAAAGCAAAAAGCAAGATAGCCATGTGTTTATTGGTATGGCAAACTTTAATGGACACAGTCGTAAAAGAGCTAAAGCTCTTAAGTCTTTCTTTGTAGATTTAGATGTAGGTGACACAAAGGACTACAGTTCCCAGGAAGAAGCTGTCAACGCCTTAGGAAAATTTATACAGTCACAGGAGCTACCACCACCTGTTGTTGTGGGTAGTGGTAACGGTATACACGCTTACTGGATACTAGATACAGAAGTACCTGCAGATGAATGGAAGATTTACGCAGATAAATTCAAACAGTTGTGCCTTAACAATGGATTACAAATAGACCCTGCAGTAACTGCAGATAAGGCTCGTATACTTAGATGTCCTGATACATTTAATTTTAAATCAGAACCACCAACACCTACTAAAATCATTAGTGGTGATATTAATATCTATCAGTTTAAAAAATTTAAAAACCTTTTAGGAGAGGAAGAATATACTCCATTTGAAGAGATTGTTAAGACTAAGTTAACTGAAGTATCAAGACAAATGAACGGACTTGCTAACTTTTCCTCAAAGTTTGACATCATAGCTAGAAAGAGTTTAGATGAAGAATCGGGTGAGGGGTGTGCACAGATAAGAAACATTATTAGGAATAGAGAGAATTTACCTGAGCCTTTATGGTATGCAGGACTGTCTATTGCACAACATTGTGTGGATAGAGATGTGTATATTCATATGCTATCTAAAGACCACCCAGGTTATGACCCAGATAAAACAGAAAAGAAAGCGACACAGACTCAAGATAAACCGCAGTCTTGTGCCGTATTTGACGATTTAAACCCTGATGTGTGTCCACAGTGTCCACATTATAGAAAGATTACCAACCCTCTCGTACTAGGAAAGACCTTTGTGTCTTCACCTACAGCGATAGAACCTATTAAAACTGAAATAGTAACGCTACCTAATGGCAAACCTTTAGTTAAAACAAGTCTACAAGGACTGCCACCTGAGATAGAACGAGAAGGTTTTTATCGTGGTCAGAGTGGTGGTATATACTTTAAACCTGCTCCTGTATTTGATGAGAGTGGAGAGGTAGTGGAGCAAAAAACGCAGACTGTCTCTATCTACGATTTATATTCATTGAAGAGAGTGATTAGTGCCCATGATGGTAACTGTTTGTTAATGAAAGTTGACCCACCTCACGATGAACCTGAAGAATTTTATGTGCCTTTCAGCACTATATATGATAGTCATGAACTTAGAAAGATTATCGCGAAACACGGAGTATTATTTAATCCTAACAATAACCAATGGAAACTTATTATGAGCTATTTATTATCATGGGGTAGTTACCTACAGGCAGATAAAGCAGCTGCCAAGATGAGAACTCAAATGGGTTGGACTCCAGACCATGACGCTTTTGTTGTGGGAGATGTGGAGATAAAAAGAGATGGTAGTGAAGTTAACAGCCCTACTTCACCGTTGTGTCGTAATATCGCAAGACATATTGTGAGAACAGGAAGTTACGATAAATGGAAAGAAGTTGCAAATAAACTCAATAGAGAGGGGCTAGAAATACACGCATTCGTCATGTTGACAGGCTTTGGTTCTACATTGTTGAGCTATACCTCAACTTCAGGTGTGAGTGTGTCTTTGACGGGGGACACAGGAGCAGGAAAGACGGGTGCGTTGTATGCTGCATTAAGTGTATGGGGACACCCAAAAGATATGGCGGTGCTTGAGACAACTGATAATGCTCTCACGGGTAGATTCTTAGGACTACATAACTTACCATTGGGACTAGATGAAGTGGGTAATATGCATGGTCGTTTATTATCTCAGATGGTACATAAGATATCACAAGGTAAAGCTAAGATTCGTATGCAAGCTTCTATCAATGCAGAACGAGAGCATGAATATTCAGCATCTCTAGTAGGTATCTTCACCACTAACCACTCATTGATTGACAAACTTACAATCACTAAGAAAGACCCTAATGGTGAGATTGCAAGATTGATTGAGTTCTATCTACACAAACCTCAGTTACTCAAAGACAATCCTGAAGAGGGTCGTCAGATGTTCAACCCACTATTGACTAATCACGGATGGGCAGGCCCTGATTTTATCAAAGCGTTAGTGACATACGATAAAGATTACATTGATGCCCGCCTTGAGTATTGGGTTAATAAATTTAAAACTGACTTTGGTGATGACACAGCGTTTCGCTTCTATGAAAACTTAGTGGCAGTCTGTATGGTATCAGGAGAGATATGTGATAAAGCAGATATTATGCACTTAGATATGGAAAGAATTTATAAGAGAGTTGTATCAGAAATGATAGACATTAGAGATAATGTAGTCAAAGGTAATAATGTTAATTACACATCATTGATTGGTGAGTTCGTTGCACAAAACAACAACGCTATCTTATCTATTTATGAGGATAGAGTTTCTATAACGCCAGGAAATGAACTGTTAATTAGGTTAGACACTAAGAAAAACGAATTGTGTATATCTAGAACTGCGTTTAGAAAGTTCTTAGTTGAAGACAATAGTGTATCACCCAAACAATTTTTACATCAAATGAAAGAACATGGAATTAAGGTAGAGGAAAAACGTAAGAAGATGGCTGCAGGTTGGAAAGCAGGATTAGATGAGTTTAATGTTGTAGCTTATATTATTGATATGGATACACTACCTGATGATATGAAGGAGGGTATTGACCCTGAACCTGTATGACGATATAGAATGGGTATTCCCATTTGAAGCTATGGACATAGGAGAAAGCTTTTTCATACCTACGCTCAAGACATCTCACTTGATTTATGCTATTGAATCAGGTGCTAAACGTGCAGGGGTAAGAGTTAAAGTATTTGTAACTTCAAAGGATAATCACATAGGGGTTAGAGTATGGCGATTGGCTTAATCTGGAGCTTTAAAACCTGTGCCATATACACCCTTTCGTATATCTCTTATTTGACTTAGGAAAACTTCTTCAAATTGATTAATTCTATCAAGAGCCTCTTTCTTTTCATCAGCAGTTATCATAGTTCTAGGCATTTCTAAAAGTTTGTTTCTTTCTCTTCTAAGTATGCTTAAATTTTGTTGTATTCCTTGAACTAATGGGTCTGTTGTTATTTCTTTGAAATTTTCTTTTAAATATTCTTGAGTTGTATCAAAATCAAAACCTAATTCTAACAAGTCTTTATATGCTCTAACTGCTTTATTAGTTTCACCTTTTAACTCATAATAATCTGTGGTATGTCTGTTACCGTATTCTTTTGATATAAAGTTACTCATGCCAGGAATACTTGCTAAAAAGTCTCTATCTGATTTGGTAGCACGGTCGTAGTCAAATAAGTCATACTCATCAATCAAACTACTTGCCATCATGGTAATTAAACCACCTGTGTATCCAAAGTATTGACGTAAGAAGTAGTCAACTGTTATTGGGTCTGATATACCTGAACTTCTAGCTAATAATTTTGCAAACTCACTTGTTCCTGCAGTAAACTGTCTTGCTGGAGCTCTATCCTCTAGTGATTGAGGTTTAATAGGTCTTCTTGTCAACGGGTCATAGTCATATGCTACGTTTAATATAGGCCTAATCGCTTGCGGTATAATGTTTACTGTTGCTGTATCTCGTAGGCCTCTTATTAAAGAGTCATAAGTCTTTTTATTGTCTTGATTTTCTATCATGTTTTGTAAAATATGTTCTGGCATAATTTTAAACATATAAGTAAATAAGTCAGGACGTAAAGTTATGTGAGCACCGTTTCCAAGTAAAAATCTTCTATCCCTAATTGTAGGGTCTAGTTTTTCATACTCTTCATCATCAGTGGCTAGAGCCGAATACAGAAGTGATATTCCTGCAAGTTGCATACCAGTCATAAGAAATTGTTGTAAACCTTTAGCTCTTTCTTGCGGAGTAATACCTCGCCCTGTGATAGTCCTTCCTTGTACTGAAGCTGCTTGTAAAAATGCTCCAAAGAACGGTACAACTTGGCGTAATCCTGTAACTGCATTGCTAGCCCCTGCTCTTTTAAAGTTAATTAATTCAAATGCTCTCTCCACTGCTAAAGCTTGATTGTTAGTTTCTTTCATAGTTTGTTGGTAAACTGCCTGTCTAACTGCGTTATCAGAAGCCATCGCAAGTCTGTTTAAAAATCCTGTTACTGATAACTCTTTATCACCTAATTTAACAGCACTGTTTGGAGTAAGACCTGGAACTTTACCCATAGCTCTTCTAGTAGCATTATAAAGTCCAGGTAAATTTACATCTCTATCTGCGGCAGTTTCATTTTGTAAATAAGCCAGACCTGCAGCAAATCCAAATCTTTGTCCTATTTTATGAGTTTCACTCATGTCTAATAAAGTTAATGGGAACTCAGCCATAACTCTAAGTGGTATCATAAATGGATTACGTACACCTGATGAAAACATTGCTGATACAGAGTCTTGTGGTAACTGTGCTATAGAGAACAGAGGATATAAAACTACGTTTGTTCTTAAAAAGTTAGAGATATTAGCGAAAAATCCTAATCCAGATAAAGCAGCTCTATCCATTCCAGTAAATGCATGAGCATAGAATGAATCAGAGAATTTATAATTTACCACTGCTTTTCTATAAGTGGTCTCTCCTGTTTTTTCGTCTGTTTTAGCTATTACTCTACTCATAGCAATAGTATTTGCATCAGGTTTACCTGGATTAACTTCCATAATTTCTTTTTGTACTGCTTCTGGTAAGCTTTCAATAGCCTCTATTTTGTCTATTGCTTTCCTATTCATGATGCCTCGTTTAACAGAATCACGCATCCAGAGTTGCATGTTTTCAAACACATCTGCTACAGGCTCATAGCTACCTTTTAATTTATAGTATTTACCTCGGTCTCCTAGTCTAGTCTCTCTGTACTCTCTAGGTTTTTTATCAGTGTCTTCTCTAAAGAACGGTACATAAGTATCACCAGAAAACAGTTGTGTTCCCTCTTTAGTTTCTTGAGGTGCTCCTTCCACATCAACCACATTAATAAACTCATCTGCTTGGTCAGGAGTCATCAATTCTGATTCTACTAGAAAATCTATTAAGTTATTTTTACTGTCAATCCACATATCATGCAGTTCATTAATTTCAGGGAAAGACTTACCAAAGTCTAAGGCAGTATCTATCTGACTTTTCGTAAGGTCTATGATTACATAGTTTTCTTTCACAAAATCTTTTGCTTGGTCTTTTTTACCTTGCTTAATTAAGGCTTTTGCATCACGTTCTACTTGTGCATTTCTTTCTGCTAACTGAGCTGCTCTTTTAGCAACAAAGTTTTTATGAACCATTTTTCTAAATGTCTCAGGTTTTATGCCATATTTAACAGCTAGACTATCCATTCTCTCCATTAATTTATTAAAACTAGGAGCATCAGGATTATCTATAACTTCAACTTGTCCTGTATCACGGTTGTACGCAATCTCTCCATGCTTTAAAAACTGTTGACCTATATTCTCTGCATGAAGTGCTTGGGATACTGACAGTCTATTTAAAACCTTAGACATCACTGGCCAACTAACTTTAGCCTCCTCCATAGTTCGTCTAATCTTATTATTAAGTGCTGCATCAAAAGAAAATATTGATGTTGCTATTCTATCACTCCAAGGTACTAGCGAGGTATTAGAAGTAGGTTCGTCTTTTTTCTGTCTTTCTTTTTGTTTCTCTTTTGGAGTTTTTGTTGACTCTATTAACTTATTAAGTTCAGCTTCATTAGGCGAGCCAACCTCTTTTTTGAGCGTTTCTGCTGGACCTTGAGCCTGCTCTTGAGCGTTTGGTCCTACAAACAATTCAGGAGCTAAAGCAATAACATCATTTAAAACTCTGTAGCTAGTGTCGCCTAATCTCAACATATCTTGAACGATAGTAACAAATTTACTCCAAAGACTAGGAGATGCATTGTTAGCTCTTCGTTCTCTTACAAGACCTGCAACTTCTTGTTCGGTAGCTCCTTTACTTCTTAAATCAGCGATATAACTATTTTCTTCACGTATTTCAGCTATAGAGGCTGTGCTTGTAACACCTGCTAACCACTTTTGAAACGATGGATTATTAAATGCTTCAGCAATAAACTCTTTTGCATTTGATAATTCAGTTTCAAATTTACCATCGGCAGCTGCTCTTGCGTCTTCTAAAAGTTGAACAACTTTTCTACCAAGAGGAGTCTTTCCTTGTTCATCTTCGTTAATGTGTTTATTAAGTTGATTTGATGTAGCACTATGTGTTGCCTCGTGTAGTATAGTTTCTATATCGGCACTGTCTGATATTTCTATAGAGTCTTTTTGTATGTTGTAAACACCATAAGCACTTGTTTGGTCTTCCATTTTAGGACTAACTTTAAACTTAGTTTTTGCTACATTTGGAGTATTCATTAGTCTATTGACTAAATCTTTTTGTGTTTCCGTAAGTGACTTATTAAACTTAGTATTTAAATCAGTTAATACTTGACCTAAAGTTTTTCTTTTACTTAAGTCTTTTATAATAGGTTTAAAGCCTTCTCTTCCTTTCTTTAAAGAGAATACTAATCTTTCTTTATCTGCAGATGTAAGTAACCTATCGTAGTTTTTTTCTCTACTTCTTTTTATAAATTCATTATATAGTAATTGAACCTCTTCAAATTTACCTTGTTGTTGCAACTCTACAACTCGTATATTAAAGTCTTCTATATCCTTTTTAGCCTCTTCTACTGAGGCTTCTCTTTGTCCTTTTTTAGTTGGTTTTTTCTTTGCTTGTTGTTTAAGTAATGCTTTTTGTTTTTTGTTAGCATCTAGGACAGCAGTTTGCTCGACTCTTGACATGATTTTAGCACCTTGGTCTTCATAACGTATGAAAGGTTGTCCATCATAATCAACATATTCACCTTCTAATTCTTTGAGTTGTCTAGTGTTTGAGTCAAGTTGAGTAATTTTTACTTTTTTCCCTATTAATGCAGGGTCGATTGCTCCTTCTCTTCCAATAAGTCGTCCAGGATTTGGTCCAGCAGCAGCCATTGCATCTCCGTCAACGTCTTCAACTGTTTTGGTATCGGTCTCATCGGCTCGTACAGATGTTTCAACGCTAGCTCCAGTTTCTCCTTCGGTATCATCTCTAATTTCTGTATCTCTTTGGGCATCATCTTGCACCTCCTCTTCAAATTGAACCTCTTGGTCCATTTCAGCTTGTGTAGGGTCATATATATCCTCTGTTACTTTAGTTTCTACTGCTTTAACTTTTTTAGTGCTATAAACAGGCGACCCTTTCTTTTTAGTTTTAGCAGCGTCTACTGTGATTTCACCATCTGCTAACATTCTCTCAATTATTTTGACCGATGGGTTATATCCCAACCCAAGATTTTTTTGTAGGTCAGTTACAGCGACATTCTTTTTACCACGAACAAACTCTAAAGCCTTATCGTAACCTTTAGGTTTACGACTAGGTTTTACTTCTCCTTGATTAGTTACCTCTATTACATCAGTAGTATCTTTTTCTTCATTAGTAACAGTTTTACTAGCTTCAGGCTTTTCAACTTGTTTCTTTTTCTTTTTTAAATCTTTTCGTATCTTTTTAAGTAATTTATTAGCGGCATCTGTGTTAAAGTTTTTAAGACTTTCTTGTGCATCATTAAGAGTGTTTTCTATTAATTCAAGATTATTAGGGTCAGAAAAGTCTATTCCTTGTTCAGTCTCTTTATCGTATAAATTTCTATATGCTCTATTACGTTCGTTTAAATTTAAGCTTCCTAGTAACTCTGGAGTAAACGTTGTACCTTCAGTTGTGTCTATTTCTTCAGTGCCTACTTCCTTATTTATTCTATTAATTACATCATCGATTGTATTTTTACGAGTTTTTTCTTTCTCTTCACCTGTTTGGTCTCCCTCACCTGTTTGGTCTCCCTCACCTGTTTGGTCTCCTTGGTCTCCTTGGTCTCCTGTGCCTTTGTCGTCTTCATCAAGTTTTATTTGAGCATCTCTTCTAGCTTGGTAGCCAGCACCTCCACCAAGTGGAGCTAGTAAGGCAGCTGCGTAGGCTGCTTCAATATACTCATTAATTGCTTCTTCATTAGTAAGAGGTAGTCCTGCGTAGTGTCTTTCAAGCATTTGTTGAGTCGCTTCAGTGGTACCCTCGGCAACTGCTAATTTACCTGAACCTCTAGCTAAAGTGTTTAAAAGACCTCGTTTTGCTATTTTTTCTAAGGCTTCTGTACCACTTTCTTTCATTAGTTGTGGGATAGATATACCCATCGCTTTACTCAAACCAGATAAACCTAAACCTGCACGCTCTACAGCAGACTGAACTAAACCCGTGCCATAAGCACTTAATCTATCAACATCTACAGGTCTACCTGCTTTGATATCCTCTTCTGCTTTTCTTTGCATGTTACTGCCTGACATAGATAAGAAAGGTACTATTAATGAACCTAAAACTGCTGAGGCAACTTTAAGGTGTGCCGGAAGAGGAAGAGCTAAACCTTTAGAAAAACCTGTTGCAATAGCTGAACCTAATTTACTACCACCAAAAATTGAAGCTAATACAGGTACTTGTTCTGCTATGGCAGTAGGAACTTGAGATAGTCCTTCGCCTAATGCACTAAGAGGTCCTTCTTGTTCATAAGCCTTTTTAACTGCCTCTAAACTAGCACCTGGACGCTCAGTGATTTTTTCTTGTCTGCGAATACCTCTTACTGCAGCTTCTTCACCGCTAGTAAATGGGGCTTCTAAAGCTGTTTCAGCACTACCAAAAAAACGTTTAGTGCCACCTAATAGGGACTCAAAAAAATCACCTACACCAGCATCGGGTTCTAAAGATTTTATGCCTTGAGATTGAGCCTGTAGTTGTCTATAAGCACTAATTATTTCATTTGCAGCTTCTTGGTCGCCACTAGCTTGAGCTTGTTTTAAAGCATCAATTAATTCTTGTCTAGTGGCCATAAGTTAGACTCCTTAATCTCATTCTTTATTCTTTTTTACTAGCTCTTCAAACTCTTTATCTAAGTTTGTGATAGTTTCTATCTCTTTCAAAGTGAATTTTTTATCTTTAAATGGTATATAAACATCTGGGCCGTCAACAACTGAACCAGGATTGCTAAATTGTGTGAAATATTTTTTATAGAAAGCATTACTTATATCATCTAATACTTTTCGACCTTCAGGTGTGCTAAAGTAAACACCCCCTTGAAGATTTCCATAAATGTCCTTCATTTTCTGTGCTGTTGCTTTTTGAGCTGCAATAGCAATATTACTCTGGGATGTTGCACCTGCAGCCTCTGCAGTTTTTTTAGCTTTATATAGTTCTACTGCTAAAGCTTTATCTGTAGCTACTGAATCTTGATATGCTTTCATAGCTGCCATATTCTCAAGTCTTTGAGCACCAGATAATCTAGATTGTTCTTTAGCAAAAGCTTGTAGAGCAGGAGTCGCACCTTTAGATATATTCTCAAATGGATTAGCAGATGTACCACCTGCGATACGAAGACCCGCTTCAATTAAACCTAAGTCTATACTTTTTTTCCTAGCGTCTTTGAAATAGTCAGGGTCCATACCATATAAAGCCTGTAGTTCTCTATACTCTTCTCTTCTTTGTTCTGGAGTCTTTCTAAAGTCTCCAAATATCTCTTCCATAGTTAAGTTATCTACTGGGGTAATAAAACCACCACCGCCTGTGTTATTGTTTGTATTAACGTTAGTAGTGAGTGTATTATCGCCTGTACCATCGTCTGTATCATCGCCTTTTGGTATATCTTTATTTACAATATTCTTTAATCTTTCTTCTGTCTTTTTTGTAGCCATACCAGACTGCAGTCCCTGTATTTCTTTTTCTGCTGCTTCATTTATAGCTTTTCTAACTTCATCAGAGTGAGCCATAGTAGCTACATCATCAAATACACTAAATGCTGAAGGATTATTTTCTAACTCAAACTGTTGTTTAGGAGATAAAGTAAAATCATCTTCAGGAATAGGACCACCTATTGCATATCCAACAATCCCACCTTCTGCCATCATAGCTGGGCCACCTACATTAGATACAGGGTTAGCGGCTATACCACTTGCTGCCATTTGTCTTGGGTCCATTGCTGGTTTTGGTTGTGGGACACCTACGCCCTCACTTCCAGGCATCATTCGTTGAGGGGCCATAGCACCTAAGCCCATCGCCATAGGTTTTGGTTTTGCTTCTGCTACAAGTTGTTCCGATATACTAGGTTTATCAGGTTGATTAGCTTGATATCTTTCACGCATTTCTTTACGTCTTTGTAACTCACCTAATGCAAGGTAAATGGGAACTTCACCCATAGGTTGTTCTACGTAGCTAACTAATTCGTTATCTGGTAATCCTTTTAGTCTATCTTGTAGTTGTATAATATTCATAATTATCCTATCGCGTTAGCTAATCCAAGACCTGCAATACCCATACCTCCAATCTGAGTAGCCAAACTAGGTGCTGGGGCATATTGTACTTGTGTTGAGCCTAATGCACCTGAAGTACCACGAAGTATGTTTGATTGATACTCCAATAATTTTCTTTGGAAATCTTCTTCTTCTTTAAACTGTTGATATTTTAAATTCGCAATCTCTTGGTCTAGTGCTTGTTGTTGACCTGCTGTAGTTGCTTGAGCTTTAAGTCTTTCTAAATCTGAAATCTGTTGTTCTCTGGCTACAGCAGTCTGACCTGTACCTGCTTGTATTCCAGCACTCAACCCTCCAAGACCTAAATCTGCTTGTAGTTTAGTACCAAACTGTTCACCTGATTGCTCCATCGCTCTTCTTTCTCTCTCAGCAGCAAGAGTCTGTTCATCAGCTCGCATACCAGCGGCTCTATCTCTCTCAAACTGTTGTTGTGCATTTAAGAAAGCATCTTGTTGTCCTTTAGCTCTTAAATCTGCAATCAATGCTCTAGTTCTAGCATCAGCTTCTCCAGTCATCAAGGCTTCACGACCACCACCAAAAGTACCTCTTCCGATTGAACCCATAGAATATCTTGCTTTGTCAATGTCTGCTTGTCGTTGAGCTTCTAGTATTGCTCTATCTGTTACTGCTTCGCTAAATGGACTCATGTATTGTTGCATAGCTGCTTGGTCAAACATACCAGGAGTTGTCATTTTAAGTGACTCAATATCACTTGGAGTATAATTAAGTGCTCCTGTTAATCCTCTTGCAGCTGCACCTGTACTCATGGTGCCAATATTGCCTAGTGTTTGTGTGGCTGTGCCAAACTGACCAGGAGTGGTTAGACCTAATACACCTTGTTGTACAGCTTGTTGTTCTGGAGTAAATCCTACAATTCTAGTGCCTTCATAAGGAGTATATTCTTGAACACCTGTAACATTTCCTTGTGCATCTGTAGTGTAAGTCTGTTTACCTGATTGTTTTAAAAGCTCTTCGTAGAAAGGTTGAGCATACTCAGGTAAATTAGTTGTGGTTGATTTGGTGGTTCCACCACCACTACCGCCACCATACTCAAATAGTCCTGTTGCTGGGTTGATTGTACCTGAGCCACCTACTGATTTTAGTAAGTTTGCTTCGTAGTCATTGATGTGAGCTAGACGTGTGTCACCCATACGACCCTGTCCTGCAAGGTCTTTATATAAGTGTTTGATTAACCATACTTTTAATTTGTTTGGTACTAACTTTAAAAACATCCATCACTCCACTGGTAATTCATAGAATACAAATCGTTTCTTATATCCGTATTCTTTCCACATCCTTTCCCAACCTGGCCTGCCATGTGACTCTATTTTAATACATCCGTTGTCTCTTGCAAACTTTTGTATTTTTGGTAAGCCATCAGGCACCCAACTTTTAAAATCCTGTCCTCCTGTAAAATGCATCACTAACATCTTTACTTGAGGATATTCTACTACCTCTGTTATCAAAAACCCTACTATAACTTTGGTTTCTACGTCAAATGAGACCCATAACTGCTGGTCTTTTGATAACACATCTCTCAGTATATCTTCTGCGGTAAACCTACCGTATGTATATTTGGCACAGTTCTCTACATATTGCTTAATATCTGGCCAAACGTCTGCGATGTGTTCTTTTGGAACAATCGTTGCTTTCTTCAAACTGGCATTAACCTCTCGGGTGTAATCTCTTTACCCTGTCTCTCATTTCCTGTTCTAGCTTTTCTTACTCTATCCATCATATTATAGAGTTGCTCTGCACCTGCATCAGAAGAGCCATTACCTAAATGACTTACAACATCTGCAGGAATCACAAACTCACCATCAGATAGTCTGACAGGTTGTGTATTATCAATGGTGCCCATAATCTCATCAGACATTCCATCTCCTACTTTTCCACCTGTTTCTAAATAACCACCTTGATTATAATAAAATTCTTGTGGTGCAAAGTTGTCATTCATTCTCATTATTTCATCTTTTTCTGGGCCTTCTGGCATGTTTTTAATTGCTTGTCTTTCAGCTTCAAAAACTTCCATCAAAGAATTAAATCTATCACGACTCTCTTTCTCTGTACCTACATAAGGGTCAATTCTTCTCATAACCTTTGCTCTCTCATTTTCAACAGCTTGAGGGTCTCTCATCATTCTAGCTCTTTCGTTTTCTAATGCTTGTAAACCCTCATCATACACAACATCTTTGCTTGGCTCACGCATTTCTCTTTGCATCATAAACATTCTAAATCTTTCAGGGTCCATAGTAGTTGAATCACTAAATTCGTAAGGTATGTAACCACCTTCTTGCATTAGTTGTAATCCTGTAGGTCTGTTTAAATTTAATCGTCTATTAGGGTCGTATTTGTATTGATTCATTTCACCTGTAGTTTTAGACATATCTGGAACGAAAGCCCCAGCTACTCCTGGTGTAAGTGCTCCTGCTGTTTTAAGCCCACCTTTCAGAGCGTCTCCACCTCCCATTTTACTAAGAAACGCTTTTGGGTCATTTATAGCTGCTTTAAAACCACCTGTTAAAGAACCAGTAGTTCCACCTGTTGGAGTTCCCATTGGGTTTAATTTAAGAGCATTAAGTCCTTCTGTTGAGCCTGTTCCTACTGCTGTGTCAAACGTACTTCCACCTAGTGTTGCTTTTCCTGCCGAAGTCGTTCCATAGTTAACTCCTCCTTGAGTTACTGGATTCATTCCTTTCAACCCTGCACCTAAATTACCACCACCGTATCCTGAGATACCACCTGTGAAAGCACCCATTAATGGGTCTTGACCTTTTGCTCCAGCTATAGCGGCACCTGTTGCAGCTCCCGCTGCTAAAGCAGGTAGTCCCACTGGAAACATAGCTCCTACAGCCATTGGGGCTAAACTTGATAATAAATTTCCTAAACTCATAGCGTCATTATAACCTTTTTATGCCTTTAATCAACGGCTTCTGCCCCTGATATGTTAATTGTTAGTCCTGTTGCACTACCTTTAAACTGTAAAGTTTCTGACTCATTCATAATTTGTGTTCCTTTCCATTGGTAAGTAGTATTTGCAGCTATACTATGTGCATTAAATAATGCATTAGCTGTTCCTGCTGTGCCTTGGTCAGGCACTAAACTTAAAAATAAAGTAACCGCACTACCTGTAGTATTACACACGGTTATATCTTTTATATAAGCACGAGTATTACTTGGGCATGTATAAATAGCCAAGAAGCTAGTAGTGCTTGCTGCTTGAGCTAATCTTGTAGGTGTAATCTTTTGAAATGCCATTAGACCATTCTCCCTCTTGTTTTACCACGTTTAGCTATACCATCTCCTCTAGTTACTTTAACACGTTTACTAGTAGCACGTTTTTTAACCACGCCTCCTTTTGCTTTTGGTATCACTTTTGCTCGTCTTCTAATTTCACCAGGGATAGTTCCATAAAAATCTTTACCTTGTTTCATCCCATGTGCTGCCAGCTGGTCCATTACTTTAGAGGTAGGGGCTACTGTTCTATTAGGTTTAAATTTTAAATATTTCTTTAAATTTTTTACTTGACTCCCTGCAAAAGGTTGTTTTTTATCCGCCATACCTTTTTGTAATTTTTTAAATTCTTTTGGACTAACTTTTACTTCTTTAAGTATTCTAAATGCTTTGGGTTGACCTTTATTATCTAATACAGAACCACCAGCATAGTCTCTAGCATAACTTTTATTTGTAGTATACCACTTTCCTGTTTGAGGATTTTGTTTTAGTAATTGTTTTGTTCTACCAAATGACTTTTTCATAACAGGCTCACCTCTATATAAGGATATGCTTGGAGTGTTTTGAAATTTTTGATATTTTTTATATTTAGTTAATAATTTAGTTGCCGCTTTAGCACTTAAGTTACCAACGACACCTATAGGCACACCATAAGCAAGTAGTTCTGCTGTAGTGCCGAGTCCTTCTGTAAATGCTTTTTTACCCTCAGGGTCTAATCTAGCAGCTTTACGCTCTTGTTTCAATCTTGTTTTGATTGAAGACTTACCACGTCTTTTAGTAATATTCTGTGCCATCAGTTGTCCCCCAACCAATTCAATGTATTTAACGCATCTACACTTTCTTTTACTTGATTATTATTACCATCTATTTGGTTAAAGTACAAACGCAACTGATTTACTAACTGTAGTTCTTGCCCTGCATCATATTCTTGTTTAGGTGGAGCTAAGTTAGGTCCTTTGGTTGATGGTATGTTTGATGCCATTAGCCTCTCCTACCATCAGGTCTAAAGTCTACTCGTGTAGTGCCAAGTTGCCATTGTACTCCAACATCTTCACTAGCTATCTTGAAATTCATCTGTCTACCTCTGGCTCTAACGTACACTTGATTAGTGTACTGGTCTATAGTGGCTGTAGTTACAACGTCTCTTGTTAATGTATTACCTGAAACATTTGAAGTGCTATTGGCAGCTCCTGGAAAGTTTCTCACTCCTACAGTTACTTGTACTTCTGGAGTCAATGCATCACCTTGTGCTGTTGCAGTATCTGAATTAGTAAAGTTAATATCAGGTATGACTCTCTTAGTTAAAACAAATTGTTCACCATCTTCTATACCCATATCTCCAGATTCAATAAAAGATTCTATAGCAGTTGGAGTTGCACCAGGAGTTTCTACATTGTCTTTACCATCTTCATGTTTATACACGTACCCATTGAAAGTAGCTAATGGAAACTTGATAGTTCCAGGGTTAGCCCATGCAGTTCTAGTTAAATTACCGTAATACCAAATCTTATCTTCATAATTAAATATCACATAACGGTCTATACTGTTAGAGCCTCCTGAACAGTAAAACCAAATAATTTCGTTGAACTCGCTGTTAACTCCTGCGAAATTCAAATACCCTTCATTTTTATTCATGTCCTCAAACACATACTGTTTTAAAGTACATGGCAGTGTATTAACTCTACCATCATAAGCGAAGAATTTATCTGCTCCCATCCAATAAACAACATTGTTAGCCTCAGCCACTACTTTAGGGCCAATAATGTTGATACTGTCACTAATCTCTTGAATAGCAAAAACTTCTTCTGTACCTAAAAATTGTAGTGTTGATAAAGCAATATCAGTAAAGATAAGAACCTCTTGTCTAGTTCTAAATCCAGTAATAATTTGAGAGCCTTGTTTGACTCGTATAAACCCTGCTGTGTTGGTAAGTTCTGGCTTCCACTCTTCAGGTTGTGGCCCTATGTTAGGGTCAACGTTTGCCCAACGAATAAGTAATGGGTCTAGTGTTCCTGAGTAATCAATACTTTGGAAAGTACCAACTGTAGTAGCATTACTGCCTGGGTCATAAGGTAGTGTTATAGTAAAAGTAGTACTACTTGGTACAGAGATTACTTGATATTCACCTTGATAAACCTGTGGAGCTTGACCACTAAATAGCAACCAGTCGGTTGCACTTAATCCGTGTGCTCCTGAAGTAGTTACTGTAGCGGTAGTTCCAGACCTAGTAATAGTAGAAATTGTTGCCCCCGCTGTATAAACTTGATTATAGTCCGTACAACTTAAAGCAAGTAAATGTCCACTTGCAGCAAACATAACTTTACCAACTGTTTCTGGAACAGCTCTTGAGCCTGTTAAACTATTAAGTAATACAGCTCGGTTTGAAATAGAAGCATCATAGTCCCAATAAAATATATCACTGTCTTGTATATTATAAATAACATCGTTATTAAATTTGTCTTGAAAGGTTATTCTAGGTGGTAAACTAACTGGGCTAACTGCACTAGAACCCCAAGTTCCTCTACCCCATGTACCTGCACTCCAACCATAACCATAGGTAACAAGAGAATATCCAACAGGCCATAAAAATTGCATCGTAATACCTGTGCCACCACCTGCAGCAACCGTTGAAGTAGCTGCTGTATCTACTGTAATTTCAAAAGTGCTACTTGTCGTATTACTAACTTGATGTTCTTTATTGATATCTCCAGCAGGGACACCACCAATCGCTGTTGCACCACTTATAATTACATAGTCATTATCAGAAGCACCGTGTCCTGTCAAAGTTACTGTAATCGTTGTGGAAGTATTAGTTGTAGCTAAAGAGTTGTCCGTTGCAGTCGTGGTAAATGTCGCTCTAATGGGGGTTATATCATATAAATCAGTACCTAAAATAACATAGTTTTTCTCATTAGTTGCTACACTAATTATTTCATTACTATCTGTAGTGCCATACTGTATCATACTACTGGCTGTACCAGAATATGCAGTAAAGTTAATAGGAGTCCAACCACCTATTTTTTCAGGATAACCTTGTCTAAATCTTATTTTATCACAAGAATACCAACTCCCTTCTGAAGAGTAATTAGTTCTATCTCGGTTGATTCCTGGTTGGAATACAATTTTTTTCAGTGCCATACTTATCTCGCTAATTCAAAGTGGGGTCCATCTTTAAATGTTTTCCAAGACCCACCCCAAACATACGGAATACTTAAACGTACCGAGGCTTCTGTAAAAGCAAGATTAATTATCTCATAATCTAAAAAATCCCACGATACTTTACCATCTTTCCAAGCATATACATCAACGGCTAAACCTTTTAAATGCTTAGAGTTCATAGTTTGACTCTTACCTTGTTCAAATAATAACTTCTGTCTCTCTTCAGTGCGTAATCCTTCACTAATACCAAAGTCTATAGTTGAAAGCTCAATGGCTTGCTTGACTAATTCCTGCATATCAGGGTGCACTTTTTCTAATTTACCTAATGATTTCTGTGATAATTTAAACATTACTTTGTAAACTTCCCTATTGATTTGAGTCCAAATGATGCAGCGATTGAGGCCATAATTGACCATTGTAACCATTCTGGGAATGTACCTAGAAACTCTATACCTCTAGCAACATAGGGTTGAAAATAAGGTATGAAGCTGAAAATTATAATGGCTATGAAAGTGAGCGTCCATGCTTCGTCCTTCCATGAATCCTCAGAAGCCTTTGCCATAGCGGTTTCCCACTCGACTTTACCTTCTGCAACTTTCTTTTTTACTGCTGTTTTAGCTTCTATTTCGGCTATCTTTAATTCAGACTTTGCGACTGACTCTTTGCCTTTATGCTCAAAGTATCCTCCAACCGCTTTACTTAAGCCATTTACAATTAATCCTATCATAGTGCACTCCGATATTAATAATACCTTATTTTATATCAACAGTATACTAAATGCACCTTTTATGATGAAGTGTTATTTATATCTCTAGCTTCTTCTAATATCTTTATGTAAGCTAATAGATTTTTTACTTCAGAACCATCAGTGCTTGATTTTAAGTATGCTTTTACTTTACTAATTATTCTTTCGTTAGTCATCTTTATAAGTTTAAGTTTTCGTTTAAGTGAACTTCTATACTAACGAAATAAAATAAAAATGTCTAGACTTAAGTTTTCATTATATATGCTAATGCATAGTATGGTGGTAAATTAGTTTGTGAATTACCAGTAAATGTGTGAGTATGTGTTGCACCACTACCTGTTGAAGACGAAGTATAATCTTGTGTACCTAATGTAGTACCACCACCTGAAGCTACTCTTGTTTCATTACTTGAGCTAGTTCCATTAGTTTGAGTCAATGTTGTTGTATGAGTATGAGCAGGTAATTGAGATTCAGTAAGTGCAGTACCTGAGTTAGTACCTGTTGGTGTAACTGTTGCACTACCCCCTGTATCAGCTACAGAATAGGTCGAACCTGCTCCAACTACAAATCTATCTCTTAAATCAGGTGTTGAATTATTACCATCACATATAACCCAACCGCTAGGAATAGTTCCTGTAGAACCAGACCATAGCAAAATCACGCCAGAGGGAAAAGGACTAGCCCATGTAGGAGTTGAACCACTACCAGCTGATGTTAATACTTGTCCAGATGTACCTGAAGCACCATCAAAAGTTAGATTTCCAGTAACAGCTAGTGTGCCTGATGAGGTTACAGTTCCAGGTGAAGTAATACCTGAATTAAATGTAGCGTCTCCTGCAGCTGACATGTCTAGTGTTAAAGCTGTAATTTCTGAGCCACCATCATTTCCTTTAAAGATGACATCCTTGTCGCTAACTAAAGATTTTATAGTTAGGTTATCACTATCCATACTAACGTGACCGACATTAGTGCTACCATCTTTAAAAATAACTTCATCACCATCAGCATCTAAAACAATATCACCTGCTACATCTAATGTTAAATCACCACTTGATAAGTCAATTTCTGTACCATCTATAGTTATATTATCTACTGTCACTCCACCGTCTGATTGTAAAGATGTCACAGCGGTAACTGCATCAACAACATTAGTACCATTGTTATATACCCACATAGTTTTACCAGCAGGAACAGCAATACCTGAACCACCAGAAGTTTTAACAGTAATAGCATCTGCACAACCATTATTAACTAGGTAATTTTTTTGTATTGATGGAACAACTAAGTTTTGTGCTCCACCTGATGTACCTGTTAAATTAAGTCTTAAATGGCGAGCTGATTGAGTCGCGTTTGAATCTGTCAAAGTAAGAGTTACTTGACCACTTGAGAAAGGTACGTCAACAGTACCTACGATTGCTTCTTCTAAAGCTGTACCTAAATTAGTATTAGTAGTTGTACCCCAACTACCTGATTGTTCACCTGTAGTGATTAATTCAATTTTTAAGTCTGAATATGTACTAGCCATTAAATTCTCCTATTAGCTTGATTGACCTGCTAATGGAACACTTGTTACGTGAATCTTCGTATGTTGCTTTCCATTCCACGCGGCACCACAGTCTGAGCAAGTTCCTGATTTATACTCTTCGGCATCTACAGTCATTCCACAATGGGAACACTCTAAATGCACCTCATATTTACATTGTATTATACCATCTTCTAATTTTTTTGCTTCAATTATCATGCTGCTATATCCTTCCAATTTGGTGATTGATTAGTATTTATTTGTACCCAATTAGGTGATTGGCTTGTACCAATATTTATCCAACTTGGTGATTGACTAGTATCTATTTGTACCCAATTAGGTGATTGGCTTGTACCAATATTTACCCAGTTTGCTGTCTGGTCAGTATCTATTTCACCCCATACTAATGTAAATCCATTAGTTTCACAAGTACCACTGACTCCTATCACATAAACATTTGCAAGTCCTGTAGCATCTGCTGTGCCAACAGCACCTGTAGCTTGTACACCTGTAACAGGAACACGGTTAACAGTTTTAACAGTGGTGCTTCCTAAAGCAGTTGTCCCAACAACACCTGTAACAGATACGTTAGCATCTGCTGTTATAGTAACTGAGCCAAGATTTCCTGTTGCTTCTTCTCCAGTAACAGATATATTAGCATCTGCTGTTGTTGTAACTGAGCCTAGAGCAGAGGTTCCAACAACTCCCGTAACAGCTATGTTTGCATCTCCAATAACTGAGGCTGTTCCTAGAGCAGAAGTTCCAACAACTCCAGTAACGGATACGTCAGCATCTGCTGTAACAGTAACTGAGCCTAAGGCAGAAGTTCCAGAAACTCCTGTAACAGATATATTTGCATCTCCAGAAACAGTGGCACTTCCTAAAGCAGAGGTTCCAACAACCCCTGTAACAGATACGTCAGCTTCAGCTATTACAGTAACTGAACCTAGATTTCCTGTTGCTTGCTCTCCTGTAACAGACGTATTAGCATCTGCTGTTGTTGTAGCACTTCCTAAGGCAGAGGTTCCAACAACTCCAGTAACAGATATATTAGCTTCAGCAACAACAGTGGTTGTGCCAATAGCACCTGTGGCTGATACACCTGTAACTTCAGCATTAACACTTGTTCCACCTAAAGCAGCAAAAGAATCTTCAGCAAAGGCGGTAATACCAAATGCCATATTAGTTTCCTAATGGATTGTCATTAATAATATCGTATACTTTAGCTAACTCACGCTCCATCCAAGCAGCTAACTTATCTTCCACTTGTGCCATGTCTGAATCTAATCTATCAAGATTACCATAAACTTCTTTAAGTGAATCATTATTAAACTGTACTCGTTCTTCTACGATTGTTATTCTGTCATTAAGTTGTCCCGTGTCGCTAGCTTCTATCTTACCTTCCATAGCCACTAAACGTGTGCTTAGGTCTGACATCCACCATACGAACCCACCTGCTGCTGGAACTACTGATAAGACTATCGTAAGTAGCACCGCTGGCGAGAGCACCAATGTCTTGCTCATATATCATCTCCTGTGTCAATGACACTGTTTCTTGTATTGTAATTGTTTGCGGTATTACTTGCAATCCAATCATTGTGCTTATATCTACTTGCTCAATCCCTGTATTCTTTTTAGGAGCCTCAGAAACTTGAGATTTAGGTTGTTCAGACTTTTGTTCAGCTTTAGATTTAGGCTCATCTTTTGATTCTGCAACCTCTGTTTCTTCTTCAGATTCGGCTTTTTCCTCTTCTTCAGAGCTCTCTGTTTCCTCGATTTCATCAGCTTCAGCAAGGTCTTCCTCCATATTATCTTCTTTTAATTCTTCTGGTTGCTCTACTACTTCTTCAGTTACTTCTGCAACTTCTTCTACCTCTACTTTTATTTCTTGTATCTCTTGTATTTCTTCTACCACTTCAATCTCTTGTGGTACTTCAATGACTGTAGGTACCTCAACCTCAATGGTGGGTAATTCAGGTAGTTTAGGTAAGTTATCCATAGACATGTCTTGCTCTACTGGAGTATCAATAATAACATCAGTCACTATTTCAGTTTTTAAATCTAACCCTTCAATGACTTTTATTTCTTCTTCTTTTTTAATTTCTTCAACAGGCTCTATAGCAGAAGGTGCTGCGATAATAGGTTCTACAATAGGAACAACAGTTTCTGTCATAGTCAAATATAAACTAAGGTTATCTACAATAGGACCAAACTGTCCATTCCAGCTACCTGTATCAATACCTGTGATACTAAAATTTATACTAGTGTTATCTGTCGTCCACGCATCAAGTGTTTGTGTAGATAAGCTATAGTCTTGTGTGCCATCGTTATAATCTAAGGTCTGCTCTAGATATAAGTTTTCTGTATCTGTACCATCAGATAATTGTATGACTGCTTGTACTTTGTCGTAGTCCGTACCTTGATTACACCAAGTGCTACTGTTTTCCATATTATTACAACCTAATGCAGTAAAGTCTAAATGTATAGTATCAATATCATACCCTTCACTTAAATCTTCAATCGTTTGAGAAAGTGTTTTACCTAAGTCTGATGACCAACGGACTGACTGACACAGACCATCGCTTGAATAGCATTGACCATCATATTGAATTTTACCTGAGTCCTCTACCGTCCAACCTGATAAGTCGCCTGTAGAGAAATCTCCGTTATCTAGTAGGTTGTCCGAGGTTGTTTCTGCGTGGCTTGTTAACACCACCATGAACAACATTAGGACTGACCAAGATATGATTTTTATCATTGATAATACCTAGTTCTATGTATTTAGCTTTGGCTTCCTTACCGACTAAACCATCTATTGGGCAAGGACTTCCTGCTGCTAACATGGCTCTGAAAACACGTATGTCTTGGCATAGGATAGCCGTTGCAGACACTTTAAGTCCAAGTTGAGCTAATCCTCGTGACAATTTTAAGCGTTCACAGTTCATGTCTCTTACATGCGTACCAAAGCTACCAGAAAATATACCTGTACCCACAGCACCACTTCTTACAACCACACAAACATCGTTACCACTACCAATAGATAAACTAGGGCTTATAGATGAAGGTGGCGGTTGGTCTTTATAACGAATAGTTGTTTCCGCAGAGTAAACTCTACTTGGATAAATAATACAAGTAATTATGACTAGCCCAGTTAAAATAATTTTTAAAATTTCAGAATGCATTAATTATTCCTATGGTTTAGGGTATTTGTCTTTAATAACTTTGATGTCAGCTTTCCAAGCATCAATACCATCATTGTAAATCTTATCTAATTGGTCTGGTATTGATGGATATTCAGCTGCTCTCTTTCTAGCATAATCTAAATTATCATAAGCAGTAGCTAATTCAGTCATCTTTGCTTGTATATCTGCTACGGCAATAGGTGTGCTTGTCCACTCAATATCATTAATATCTTCATTTTTTACTACACATTCCGCATTAGCATCTATAGCTAATATTGCTGATAATATATCTTTGCCTGGTTCTATATTCACTACGTAATCTCCACCAAAGTACAATGTGTTCTAGTTCTATTTGTATAAGCCGCATCAGTATCATTTAATGTACGGTTTACATATATAGGTCCTCCTGAAGAACCATCTCCAGAACCAAAATAAAATTTATAATCAACTTGTGATGTTGTTGCAGGACTATCTACTACTGTTCCTGTTACAGTTGTTGCTGACCTATTACCATCTCCATTAACATCATAGTTACCAAACAAAGCTCCTTGTCTATTACTAGATGGTGTACCTGATAAACCTGTAACATGCGAATAACCACCACCACCAATTTGTCTATAAAGTCTAACTCTTAAACCACCAAACTGTGTATGTTTTACTTGGGGTATAGTAAAGTGAATCATAATATCATTAGATGCAGATGTTGGTGTTATTGAGTAAGCAATACTACCTGCATGGTCTGAAGTGGTATTGGTCACGCTTATTGAATACAAAGTAGCATCTGAAGCATGTACTATTTGTTTTACTACAGTAGTTGGTACACTTGGTATATCTGAGGTTAAAGCCATTGTTCCTGTACTAGCAGGGATAGTTATTGTATTAGTTCCAGCAACTGCTGGTACACTCATTGTTACATCACCTGAAGTGCTACCTTTTAGTTTTAAACTACTCATTAATCTGCCTCCGCTATCGTGTTACCATCTGCTACCCAGTCTTGAATTGCTTGATAATCTATGTTGCCTTCATCTAAAGGAATAAATTTTATAACATTATCTATATTAGCTTTAATACAAACATAGTTACCTTGCTCATCATTAACTTTTTGTGCTGTAAGTATATTCATATTTATCTCCTATAATTCTGCATCTAAAGTTACTGGCATTCCACATTGAACTAATTGTAATGTAGATATGCTAGTATCAATATTAATAACATATCTACCACCACTAACTCCAAGCGTTGTTGTTGCTATAGATGTAGTTGTAAAACTTCCACCTACTAATCCAAAACCACCTGTTGCAACGTGTGTAGCTGTTGGTGCTGCCCTCATTTCAGTTCTAAATTGTGGCAATCCTTGTATAACAGTTGCACCTGTAGCTTGTGCTGTTGGGACTAATTCACTATCACCAATAAAATATCTTTGACATCTTGTTTTATTTTCAGCAAATGTTTCGTGTTGAAAAGCAGCTATGCTGCCAGTATCTAATTCGCCTATTTCCATTTGTAATCCTGTAATATAAATATTATTACTTGTACTACTAGCACCATTAACTTGACCTACTGCTCGGTTTGCTGCTGTTACAGCACCCCAGCTTGTAGCAAGTGTTCCACTTGTATAATTACTTCCAGCACCAAGCCATAAATTTAAAATAAGACTATTAGCATTATCATTATCTAATGCTCCTGTCGTATCTCCAGCAAAACTTAATACTTTCTTTTCCCAAGTATTAGAGCTACTTACTGTATAGGCTTGTGATATTGACCTTGTATTATCAGCATCATATAACTCAGCTATATATGTTCCCGTAACTGTTGTTTTAATCCAAAACGATACAGTTACTTTTTCAGCACTTGATGTTCCTTTCTTCAATAATTGTAAATCTTGTCCTTCCCATAAATAAGATGCTGTATGAAAAGCAGCAGCAGCAACAGAGGTGTCTGCTGTTGTATTATCCATTTTCCAAGACTTAGCAAAACCTTCTCCTGTTGGAACATCTGTATCTTGTGTATGTGTCCAAGTACCATTATCACTCAATAAAGTTTTCATTCTATCAATAGTAAAATACCCAGTACCTGTAATTCCAGCACTTGATGTCCCTCTTTGAGCTATTGCCATATCACCATTGATGATAAGTGGTTTAGCAGTTCTTCTATCTAAGACAACGGTGTTATCCGATACTGTACCCTGTAATGTTAGTGCCATTAGTCTGCCTCCACTATAATATTACCCATCTTTGTCCACCAGGGACAGTTACTGTTACTCCACCTGATATCGTCATTGGTCCTACACTAAAAGCATTTTTACCTGTTGTAATAGTATAATCGGCTGTAATGTCATCTGCATTTTCATATATTGCTCCACCACTAAAAGCAGTTGTATTCATCTGCATTACATCCGAACCACCAATTCTAAAGTCTATCTGGTCATCAGTGTCTGCAGTGATTGAGGTATCGGCATCAGCATCCAGTATAAGCTCATTTCCATTTACATCAATGTTACCTGACATGGTAAGCCCTGCAAGATTACCGCTTGCGTCTAATATAGGTGTTTTACTAGCAGGTAAAGTACAAAAAACATCTTTAGTACCAGCAGAAAAATTTACAGCATTATCAGAATTAGATGAAGAAATAATTGTAGTTCTGGCCATAGTAGAACTATCGGCCGATAGCGTGCCAAGTCCTACTTCAAATTCAGAACCACCTTGTAAAGCAATAGCATAATAAGTTGTATTACTATTACCAATACCTGATGCAAAAGTTTCAAATCCTGTTGCAGCACCTGCGAAGGTAATATCTCCTGTTCCAGTTGTGGTAGTAGTCTCTTTGACCCTATCGTTAACAACAAGTGCCATTTGAACCTCCTACTAAGCTATACGTATGATAGCGTTTGAAGCGTCCGCTGTAGGGAATACTACTGTAAAATCACCCGCAGTAGAAGTTTTATCTCCACCAAAATCTAACACCGCAACTGCTTTATTTGATTGAGTTGAATTATAAATTAATGCACCACGAGCTGTAATTGTTGCTGTACTCCATGTTTCATCATCAAAATCTAAAAAAGCTGTTGTACCTGATGATGTAGGAGCCACTGTTGTAAGGGCTTGTCCACCAGCAGAATATCCTGTGCCTGAGACTTCATTAGTTGCTGAATATGCTGTTGTTGTCGCATTTAAAGTTGCTGATGATGTGTATAATGCTAAATAAAAAGTATCAGCAGTTGTAGCTGCACGAACTACTGTTGTACCAAAAGCATGAATACCGTTTAACAACTCAACTTTAAATGACGTACACATTGCTTGAGAAATTGCCATTTTATATCTCCAAAAGTTTAGTTAATTCAGAATGCCCTGCTTCATGCAGTTTATTCGCTATCGTTGTATGATTAGACTTAATAGCCTGTTTCATATAGTGCACTAGAACTTTTCTAATGCTGTCCTTGTAAGCCAATGCTTGTTCTTTTAATAAAGGGTTAGCATCTTGACCTACATAAATTATTTTAGCAAGTGCTAATTCAGCTACTTGCTCAGGTGTCATACCTCCGTATGAGGTAGTAATTACATCATAATCAACACCTTGTTTTATCTCTGCTACATTATCCATTTCTTACAGGTATCCTCTCTTGTCCACTTCTATAAGCATCACGTCTATTTTTACCATCTCCTAAGTTTGTCAATAACTGCATTGACTCATTATACTTGGTTGTGTATTGAGTTACCACATCTGGTTCTTCTTTCATATACGCAGCTGCTTCCAATAATGCACCATAAAACAAAGCAGTATCGAAGTTATCCCCCAACCAAGTATTACCAGCAGTAACAATGCTTTCAGGATAATAGTAATAATGTAATTCAGCTGTGTAATTAGCATCAGGAGTTGGTCCCAAAATCATTGTGTTATCATCAAATATACCATAATACTCTGGCTGTGCATAAAAACCTGAATCAGTATCAGGAAATGCTTCTCTAATAAAATTGACATCTTTATTTAAAAGATAAATATATTCATTGTCACTATTTATAACAGCAATACTAAAGGTAGATAACCAATCACTTGGTAATGAAAAGTATTTATTACCTGAAGTCATTGTACCTGTAGCATTTTTACGTAAGTCAGGTATCTGTACCGTATTATAGATGCGTTGCTCTGCATTCTGAATAAAAGTATTAACATCAGTCGTACTATAGTCATTCTCAGTATACGATTTAATAGCTGCAACTAGCTCTGTATAATTCATTTAATATCCTTACGCCATTGGGCCTCTAGCTTTTGTACCTTTTGTAGCTGCTCCATTACCACGAGTAACTACACCTTCAGATTTTACATCCTTTTCAGGATAACCTGCAGTGTTAGGTACAGCAACTGTTTCTGGCTGTTTGTATGATTGTGGACAACATTTTCTGTCTTTGTTCATATTTCACTCCTAAGTTGTTGTAACAGTGACTGAACCTACTTGGCCAGTCGATTCTAAATCATCTTCTAATCCTTCTAAAGCTAAAGGATTATTAAGTCCTACTGGGTCCCAACCATACTGATAATCCCTTTGTTCTGTTAAGTTCCTATCTGGTCTAGGGTCTCTAACAGCTTGTGGGTCATCTACAGGATACATTCCTTGCATATTCTGTGGATGGTCTGGTTCCCAACACTCTTTACAAACTTTTATGTTTGTCTCTGTGGTCTTAATAAATAAGTCTTTTAGTTCAGTTAACTTATATTGAAAACCACATCTATCACATTCTGCAATGGTATGTTTAGCTGATGCATATTTGCGTCCCATAACTTACCTCATATATGTTGTCTACGAGGGGCAAGTCTCAAGTCAGCTTTCTCTCTGTCTTCAGTTGAAGCCAATAACCATTGTTCTTCATACTCTTGTTTTAAAAACTGAGTTCTATCACCTGCATTTGGTATCTTTAGACTTAGATAAAATGCTAGTCCTGCTACCAAACAAGGTAAAAATCTAAACGGTATATCTTGTGTATTTACACCGTTACCTGCATCCTCAATTCGTTTTAGTGCCCAATAGACAAATGTATAGCTATCATCTTCTGGAGCTGGCCATACATTTATAATCGGTTGCGATACTTGTCTGTTTATCCACACCTGAATAGGTCTACCTGTTGCATTTTTATTAGGTATTACTCCATAGGTTGGTGCTGATATTCTAGTAATATTTATGTCTTGTTGGTTACTACCTGTCCCTGTTCTGATAACCTGTTCAATTAAATCAATCGTATCAGTAGGTAAGTTATAGGTAATAGTTCCTTCAGTAAGAGATACACTACCTTCTTCAATCGTCCAGAGATTAACACCTCTGTTAGCCCACTCTGCAGTAAGTAAATTTAAACTTCTACGAGCTGTACGTAGGTCATATCCTGTACGTAATTCTGCACCACATCTTTCAAATGCTTCTTCAACTATTTGGTTTAAATCTAAGTTAAACGTTGTTGTTCCTGATGTCGCCACTATACTATCCTTCCTTTAGTTCTACCACGTTTACAGATACCATCACCACGATGAGATTTTACTACACCACCTTTTTTCATTCTTTTTTCAGGTCTCCCTTTATCAGGTGTAAAGATAAGCCTTGATTCTTGACCTGGTTTGCTGATGTAACCTGCTTTGTATCCTTCAGGGACTTTTTGTTTTCTTTTTTTTGCGTTACGCTCTTTTATGTTCATTATACTATCCTTCCTCTTGTTCTACCACGTTTAGCAATTCCATCACCACGGTGAGATTTAACTATACCACCTTTTTTCATTCTAGTCTTATTTCTACCTTTAGCTCTTTTTTTCTTTAAATATTTATCTGTTTCTTTCTTAGTTTTTTTGTCTTGTACAGTACCCTGTAAAGTTGGAATAGGGTTTTCAAATGGGTATATAGATGTAGCTGCCATACCTGCTTTTTTAGCATCAATTTCTCTATCTAGCATCTTTAGAACCTTTTTTAAACCTGCCTCACCGACTGCTTTCATTAATTGATTTTCATAGTTTGTATCATTATGTCGCTTAATCAATGCTTTTTTGTATAGTTCTGCGTCATCTATTTCCCTAGCTTGTATATCGCTAGTCAGACCCTTTCGAGAAAAAACGACTGGTTTACCATCTTCCAACCTATAACCTTTATAGAACTTTTTGCTTTCTATAGTTCCACCAACAGCTTTTTTAATTTTCTTTCTCACTATGTTTTCTTCCTCTTACGTCTAAGTGGTGCTACTCTACGTGGTTTTCCAGCTGGTTGCCCAAGTCTTTTCTTTTGAGCAATACGCTTCTTTTTTTGAGCTGCCGTCATTTCTCCTGCTGTCTTAGGAGTCTTGCTCGACACTCGCTTAGAAGGTCTACAATAAGGTGTACCACGTTTCTCATCTTTATTGCGACCACAGGCTTTGCCTGTTCTTACGTCTTTCCACTCTTCCTTAAACCATCGCTTTAGTGCAAGACCTTTTTTTGTCTTACGAACGGCCATTACTTTTTACCGCCTCGTTTCTTCCTGCATTTAGCAATCGCACCAGAAGCATAAGCACTAGGAAAAACTTTATATTGTGCTTTCACCTTATGATAACACGCATCTTTAACACTACCACCTTTTTTAAGGGCAATAGGTTTTTTCATAGCTCTTCCCATTCCACGACATTTCATCATATTTACTTACCTGCTCTAGTTCTACCACGCATAGCTATACCATCACGCTTACACTTAGCCATACCACCGTGTTTCATCTTCTTAACAGTGCCACCTGACTTCATCATATTTTTTGAAACTCTTGAATGCACAGCCTTTAATTTACGTTGAGATTCTTTCTTTCTCTCTTGATTAGATTGACTTTTATTTTCTCTTTTAACTTTGTCAATAGCAGCTGCCTTACGTTCTTTTGGTGTTTTTGGTTGAAACGCATCTCCAAAATTTCCAGTTGAGCCGCCTGACTTCATCTTCTTGACAGTGCCACCATACATCATTTTTTTAGACTTTTTCTTATGTTCTGAATCTTTCATAAGAGTTCCATCGGGCATATAATGCATTCCTTTAGGTGCTTTCTTTTTAGTCATACCACCTTTCTTCATAAAGCCCATCTTGTTACGAACTTCTGTTGGTAACTTAGCTAGACCTGGATTTTTTTCTTTATCCACAGGTTTCACTTTACCTGCTGGTTTTGCTGGCTTCATTTTACTCATACCACCTTCTTTCATTTTCTTAACCTTACCACCATAAGCCATTTTCCTTTTGCTTCCACAATTAGACATTAGACCATCCTCCCTTTTGTTCTACCACGTTTACAGATACCATCACCACGATGAGATTTAGTTTTTTTAACTATACCACCAGCTTTAAAAGAATTTCTACTCTTTCCTTTTTTGAGGTCTTTAAGTATAGCTTTTTTCATTGATAAGGTCATTTTAGCGTTACCATCACTCATAGCGTCAAGTTTTGTTTCTGCTCGTTCAATCGCATCACGTTTTCTAACTCTATCTTGTGCTTTCGCTATTCTCTTCAGTTTCTTTTTCTTACGTGCAATGTCTGCCTTTTTCTCAGCCTTTTCTTGCTTTTTCACAGCCCTTTCTAAAGACCTTTTAGTAAGACTCTCAGCTCCATAATTTTTTTTAAATTCTTTTATATTTTTAGGGAGACTACGTAATTTTAACTCTTCTTTTGAAGGTTTTAATCTACGTAAAACACCTGATGATTTATCTATAGGAACTCCCTCATCTATAGCACGTACCTGGTCTTTATAACCAAGCTTCATCTTTGCCATTCTATTAGATTCAGCTAAACCTTTATTATAGTCTTTAAGTTTTTTAACACCTGCCTTAGCTGCCTTAACTGCCTTAGTACCTGCCTTCACAGCTGCACCACCTGGTATAGCTAAAGAAGCTCTCGCTACTCCTTTTTGAAATCTTTTCTTACCTTCAGGGTCTTTACGACCTGCTTTACGCTCTTGTTCCAATCTTGTTTTGATTGACGATTTACCACGTTTTTTACCAATATTTTGTGCCATTATGTTCTCCTATTTACCTACCCACCAGGTTATGATTGCCCCAGCGATAGCTCCAAAAAAGCCGAAGAACCAAAGTCCTACAGCTTTACCACCTTTAAATTCAGCTAATATCTTCTCAATATTATCTATCTTAGCATCCATCCTGTCGACCTTTTGGATAATGTGGTCAATATCTTTTTTCATATGTTCTATTTCAACATTGTGAACGGCTACTGTTTCTTGCACTTTATCTTCCACGTTAACACTTCCACCTCTTACGAGCTTGACGTAACCTTGAGTTAGGATTCTTAGCTGCTTTAGGAAACATCTTCATTTGCCCTGCACTACGTGCACAAAATGATTTACGTCTCTTAGCAGCTTTAGAACCTTTTTTAACCTTTCCAGTTACTGCTGTTTTCAATTTACTACCAGGGTTGGCTCTACGATAAGCTGCAACACCTTTCTTAGTCATTCCTGCTCCAGCTTTAGTCTTTCTAAAATTACCAGATTTAACTGAAGTTTTAATTCCCATTCCTTTTCGTTTGACTGTTTTTTTCTTAGTAACGGCCATACTTATCCACAGAATAGTACTGTATTAGTAACATTAGTAATAGTAACCACAGAAAAATCTGTAATGCTACTACCTGTCGATGTTGTTAATATGCCTGTGCCTGGTAAGAACATATCTTGTGTTCCTGTTGCACTTGCTGGTGTTGCTATATTTAACAACTCTGTACCTGAGCTACTATTTAAATTAACTTTTATGCTACCTGCTGAACCACTAGCTAAATAATAGAACCCTTTTAGTCGAGTTCTAGGTAAAGCTATTGACCCAGTAGTTCCTATACTTACGTTTCCTGCTGAAGCACCTGATGCAGTAATACTTGTAATCACTGCAAAAAAATTAGTGGAATCAGCTGTACTAGCATTAGCACCTGTAACGACTTCTGTAGTTGAGTCTCCTGTTAGTGTGTTACCTACAGTAATACCAACGATAGTAAAAGTAATACCGCGGTCATCACCTGCAGAAGTAAATCTAACTTTATAACCTACACCGTTAGGACCTGCATCATTTGTAAGTAGGGTTAAAGCCCCAGCTCCTCCAATCGATGCTGCGGCTCTATAGTATGTAGCACTTGTGGAAGGGGTTACTGCCCATATATCTCCATTGTTGCTCATATCCTATCTCCTATTAAGCAATAGTTGCTATTGGTGAAGAAAGTGTTTCTGCTTTCCATGTAGAGTTTGTACCATCATCAGATACACATGTTAATTTCACTCTTGAGTTTACAACTGTTGAGTTTACTAAAGTTAATGTATCACCTGCAACATCACTAGCTGGGTTAGCAGCTGTGCCACCCATAAGTTGTAAAGCACCAAAGAAATTAGATACTGCTGAACCTGGTAAAACGAAAGTAACAGTTTTAGCACCACCTACAGCTGTAGTTACAAAAAATTCATAAGTTAATCCTACATTGCTTGTGCTTAACGCAGGCATATTAACAACGATATCGCCTGTGCCATCTACTTCAAATAAAGTACCTGATTGAGCTGCTGTTAAAGTTGTAGTAACTGCAGCACCTGTGTTTAGTGTTGAGTTATCTACTACGACTGGACCATTGAAACCTGCATTTGAGGTGACTGGACCTGAAAATGTTGTTCTTGACATTATAATATCTCCATACAAAGTTCAAACTTATCTATCGTGTATGCGTCTGTCGGGGCAGTTAGATAAGTTATATTGTTCCCGATGGTTTAAATTATACTCTTTTTGAAATTAATTTAAAGAAAAAAAGAAACTCTCTACGAGAGATGGTAGAGAGTTTCAATGAAGACCTAGAAACTATGAGAAAACTAGGTATCCAAAACACTTAGTGCATTAAGCACCTTGTGAACCCCACATTCCTAGTGGGTCTGACCAACCAAATGAATATCTTTCACGGGCTTTGTATCTTACATTACCTGTGTCGAAATCACCGTCCATAGATGTAGTTAATGGTGTTCTAACAAAATGTTTTAGACCATTTGGTACATCGGTTGTTAGGAAGTATGCATCAGTATCTGTTAGATAGTGATTAATTGCATACCCTTCAGGTATCGCACCATTAGTTTTAATAGCGTTGATATCGTTATCAGCTGTAGCTGTACGTAGCTCAGTATCTAATAAACGTGTAGCAACGAATTGTAAGCTTGGTGGGATAATTAGTTTACGTGGCTTAGCAGCAATCAATAAACCTCTTTCATCTGTCCACGCAGCTATTTGAATAACCGCATTTTCTAATGATGACTCGTTTAAGTCAGCAGCAACTGACTGTGTATTGCTATTTGTACCACCTGATACTAATGGGTGAGCTGTGCTAAATAATGTAACACCATCACCACCTGTAGGACCACCTGAGAAACCATTGTTTAATACGTTAGCAGCTTTCACTTGTTTTGTGTTAGCCATTGAACGTGCTAAAGCTTTTGTGTATCTCGCAGATAAAGTATCGTAAAGGTTATCCTCTACAGCTTCTTCTGTTAGTGAGAAACCTAAAGCTATGGTTTCGTGGTTATATCTAGCTGTGAACGCTTCTTGAGCATTGTCATAAGCGATGGCAGAACCTTCGTTTTTGACAGGTGCTTGTCCAAAGCCAGATAGTTTTGTTTCTTCTTCGAAACTTCTTTCCGAAGATTCAGTTTCGTAGATTTCTTTGTGCTCTTCCCCATAACGCTCGTATTCCATTCCGAATAAAGCATTAAGGCCAGGAAGCAACTCTTTTAATAATTGAGCTCTTGAAATTGCCATGATTTATTCTCCTTAAATACCAGTCTTGTTAAGATAGCTGTGGCTATCTGGGTTGAACTTAACTAACACGTCAGTAAACGCATCTCCTACTGAAGAATTTGGTGAATCAACAAAATCAACGATTCTGAACGCAAATCCTGAAGTAGTGTTAACAGTTGCATCTAACGCTGTGTTTGAGTTACCTGTTGTGGTAGAACCAGTAGAAGTAGATTGCACTGCTGCTAAGTGAGCATTAGAACCTAACGCTGCTTGAGCAACTGAAGCATCTGCTTGTACTTGTAATAATACATCAGGGTCATCTACGACATAAGCTACTGCATCACTAGCAACAGTGCTAGCTGGCCAATATTGTGCGAACACTTTTTGGCTTGTATTTGGGTCTGTGTATGAACAACCTACAAACACACCGATAGTCCCTGCTGGAAAACCAGTAGAGTTATCTCCATTTGTAGTAACTAATTCAATGGTTCCCGCTGCTACTATAGAAACGATTGCCCCATTAAATAAGTTTGTACCATAGCCAGACGCAATTTTAATTTGACGAGTAGAACCAGCATAAGGCTGACCACCAATCAAATTTACGGGTTTGAAACCGTAAGGTGCGGCTGAACTTGCCATAATATCATCTCCTTAAAAGAATTATTTATTTCCTTTTCCAAAAGAAGTAGTTGACTTTTTATCAGAGAACAACGGCATTCTAGGGTCATTTTGACGCATTAAATTTTGGTCAACCGCCTGCTCTTGAGCTTGGGCTTTTTCCTTAAAATATTCATTTCTCTGGTCTACCATTTCTTGTGGCATTTTACATAATAGCAGTCCACCAATCTCAATACCGTCTTTGAATCTTGAGTTAGGGTCTGCTGGTATTTGTACCTCTGGGTGGTCTGAATGTTTCACAGGCTCCCAGCCTTCACGCATACGAGAGGACACATTTAGGTTATCAGCTTCATTCACCAACGACACTCTAATCCAACGATACGCCCAGCCAGCTTCTTGCTTGATTTCTGGTAATGTTGAACGAGGTTGCCACTGTTTATTTCGAACTTCAGTTTCTTCTCGAACTACTGCTTCTCTACTCTTACGATTGTTGCTTTTATCCATTTGCATTCTCCGTTTTAATTAATTCGCGTGCATATTGCTCTGGTGTTAGCTTGAATTTCTTTGCTAAAGCTAACTGTGTCTTTGTCAATCTAACCTTTTTAGGGCCAGTTGACCTTGTTGCTGGAGCAACTACAGTTGAAGGTTTGCGTTGGGCAGGTTTAGCCTCTTCCAACGTATCAGTCCCAAAATATTCTGGGAATCGTTTTTGCATAGTACTATCAATACTACGGTAATACTCTTCAGATGATGGATTTACTCCATTTCTGACTAACTTTTCATGCAGTCCTAATGCTAATGAAGTCATTTCTTCATCTTGACCGAACCAGGTGTTTTTCTCTTGCCAAGCAAGTGCCTTTGCATCTGGTCGTGGAACACTAGGTTTCACTGTATCTTGCCCTGAAGATACCGCATTTTCATTAGTTTGTAAAGTCTCTTGGTTATACTGAGGCTGTCTATTTTGAGCTTGACTCAACTTGAGTTGAGCTTCGTTCATTTTAGTCTGGGCCTGCATCAACTTTTCACTATCACCCATATCATAAGCTTCTCTATACTCTCTTTGAGCAATCGATAAATCACTTGTATATTTCTCTTGAAGAGTTTTTAGATAATCTGCCTCTCCTGTTGAAAGTGTTTGTTTAAGCTTTTTATTCTCTGACATAATTTGTTCGGCAATTCTTGCAGCTTCAGCTCTTTCACGGTCTGCTGCTTCTTTTGCACGTCTTTCATCATGCCAAGCTTTTTTCAACTGAGCCATTCTGTTTTTTACTCTATCTGAATAATCATCTAAAGTATCAGCATCAAGCTCTTCTTTTACTTCATCAGGTAAAGGTTGTCTATTTCTATCTGCTTTTGGAGTATCATCTTCAATCTCAATATCAAAATCTAACTCTCCTTGAACAGGTTCAGCTTCTTTTTTAGGTTGTTTTGGAGTTTCTTCAGGGATTTCTACATCACCTGTGTTTTGCTCTAGAGCAACCTTATCAGCTTTGCTAGCCTTTACTTCAACCTCTTCCTCATCAAGTAACTCATCAGGAATCTCATTGATTATCTTTGCCATCTTTGCTCTCCATGTTATGCACGTTCGTAGCCACGTGGGTCATCCACTACAGCTTCTACTGTGTCGTCATTAATAATGCGAAACTCTCTTCCGTGAATCTTGATTCGAGTTCCAGAATATGCCCTTGTTATAACAAAGTCTCCCTCTTTACACCAAGGACCTGTAGGAAATCTGTCTTTATCTAAGTAAGCCATATCTCCTAACTTCAGTACAAATAAAACTACTGTTGAATGTTCTTCAATATTTCTAGTCTTATCCGATTTAATTATCCCACTCTCATACGCTTCATCTACTGTAGGCACAGCACATAATATGCGATATCCTTTAACATCAGGTAATTGCGTAGGTTTGGTTTCTTCTACATCAATTTTAGGTGGTGTCATAGGTGCACCAGATGCAGATACAATTTCTTTAGTAGGTGTTTGTATTTCACTCATCGTCATTCTCCATATGTTGTGCTAAAGAAGCGATAAGTCCTTGAGCTATTTGAAAACCTCTGATTACTCCACATGCGTGCATGTATTGAGCGTATTCTTCGGCTCTACCTTGTGCCATATCATCTTTCATGCGTTGCTCTTCCTCACCTAACTGTTTGGCGAGAATCATTAACGATTCATCCATTTCTCTCTCCTTTTGCGTTTAATTACGTTTCATCTCTCTTTTGCTTTACGGCTTCAGCACCTAACTTGGTGCCTTCCATAAACTCTTTTGCATCCAACTCTTTTTGTTGGTTGACTGCGTCAGCACCAATCTTGGCACCAGCGATTCTTTCTTGTGACTCAATTCTCATTTTCTCTAACTGTAGTCTTGCTTGGTCAAGAGCTGAGTCATCAGTCATCTTCTTAGCTTTTGCTTGAGCTTCCATCTGTGTAATTTGTAACTCTTGTTTTTGTATCTGTAACAGTGGGTCATCTTCTTGCTGTTGAATCTGTTGTTGCTTCGCTTCATTAACATTAGTTTGTAACAACTGTTGTCCTGCTTTAGATACAAGTCTTGAGAGTTCTACTTCCACATCATCTGGTAATACTTCATTTGGTGGTGGTAGTGGAGCTCCAAGTTCTTCTTCAATTCTCTTACGATATTCAAACGCAATATGCTCTGCTATGTGAGCTTCTACAGCAGATTGCACTTTTGCTGCATTTGGACTTTGCCCTACTAACTGCCTAATTTTAGGGTCTTCGGCAAAAGCCATGTGAGTCTTGATATGGGCTTCGTGGTCTTGGTATATAAATGCTTTCACAGGTTTACCATTGATAAGATTCATGTTCTCTGAAACAGGGTTCATAGGTTTAATATCATCTTTCTTAGGTAATAGTTTCTCAGCATTTTTTACCCCAAGTACATCTAACATTTGTCGGTTAAGTTCCACCATATCATAGATATCTGGGTTCTGTTGTGCCAACTGCATTACAGCTTGATACTGAACAACTTTTTGTGACATAGTTGCAGCATTAGGGTCACTAACAGGAATTACATCCACCAAGTCATAATCACTTTGTTTTGCCATTCTTGAACCTGTATCAGGTGTATAAGAATATTCTGGTGGTGTAAAATCTCTAATAATTGTTTTTAACAATTTAAATTCTTGTTTCATTGCATAATGAATACGGCTTTGTACCGCAGACATTACTTTTAATGTTCTTTCTAAGATAGCAAGTGTTGTTCCTACAGGAGCTTGAGCTGACATATCAGATACTTTTAAATCAGCAGCACTAGCAAATCTTCTACCCTCGTCAATAATCTGATTCATGAGAGAATTTAATACTTGACTTGGTTCTTTATAAGGGAGTGGTAATATATTATCTCTAATACTACCTGACGGTACATCTACATCTCTAAACTCAGCAGGGGATATTGGTGTGTCATCACCTTTGATTCTAAGTCCTCTAGACTTAAACCCGCCTGGTAAATTAGATAGTGTACCTGCATCTACTAACTGTCTAAGTATCATAGTTCCAGATTTAGCAAACGCACCTATTAAATGTATTAATCCAAAATGATAGAAACCAAAACCAGGGACATAACCATAGTGCACAAAGTGCTGACGTTTCTGTCTAGTCTTGTCATCTTGATTCCAATTACGTCTGATAGCGAGTACTGTATTAGTGCTCTTTTCTATAGTTACAACATAAGGTAATGCGATTCCTGTTTGTTCGCCATCTATTTCATCTTCATAACCTTCTAAGTCTAAGTCAACATGCATCTCTAATATTTTAAAACGACTATCTGTAGTTGCACTGAAACCCATCTTCTCAGCTATCTTTTTCTCTACATCATCTAAGTCATAAGTTGGCTCACCTAAGTCTACATCTTTATAAAATCCTGCAACTTGTAATTTGCGTAATTCGTTTTGTGTTTTACGCATAACGTGAGTAACCCTTTCTGCACTTTCTAAATCAGATGCACCATAAGGTACAACTAAATCTTCAGCTGGAATATACATAGAAACTTGACGTTCTAAGTTAGGGTCATAATAAACTTTCTTAAAGGCATTACCTGCAAGACCTAAACCCCATAACATTCTTTCGTGCTCAGGTCTATATTCAGTCATTTTTTCAGTGAGTTGATAATTCATATTCTCTCTGACACGATTAGCAGCATCCATATTCTCTTCAGTTTCTTTGCCAATAATCGTAGTTTTAACTGGACCACTCGCTGGGAATGTCTCGGTCATAGTCTCTGCTTGAAACTTCACAAGAGTCTCTGTTAATAAAGGGTGATAAACATTACAAGCTCCTTCCCATGGTTCACTTCTGTCTTCTAATTTAAGACCTAGAAGTTCTAACCCATCTACATAAGTATCAAGCCAGTCTTTACGAGAACTTACGTCTCCTGCATAATCACCGATTAAATCACTAGCTAACTTCTCAAGTAAGTCATCATCCATTTCTTCTGCAAGGTTTGCAGCGAACTCATCATCGTCCATACGGTCAGGGTCTATGGTAATCTCCATATCTCCTGCTTTGATAGTGACTTCTTCTGGGTCTTCGATTTCTATTTCTAAATCAGGCTCTTCTTGAGCCATCTCTTCCATACCAAGAGGAGCTTGGTATAACCCTTTATCAACGTTGTTGTCTTGTGCCATAATTTTTTCCTATAGTATACAGATTATCAATATTATTAATAAAACTGCACTTACAATTTTGTGGTAAGTATTGTATTTGTCCATCACCCACTTTCCTGCTTCTCTCAACTTTTGATATATCATAATTATCTCCGTTGTTATATAACATACAGACGTTTCTGATTGTACCTTCTAAAACTTGGAATGTCATCTTCTTCGTCACTTGGCAACCTAATAAATCCGCCCTGCCTAAATCTCATTAAGGCAAGCGTTGTCGCATCCACTAGGTCGTCATTTGCACCTGACGGAAAATCGTTACACTCTTCTATCACTTCGTGTGCCCATCTTCTGTCTGGTGCCCATACTATACCTGAATTAAATAAATCAGACACAGCGTTCACTCTACTAATTTTATCCTGTCCTTTGCCTGGTGTAAACTCTCCTACAGGAATCCCCATACGTCTAAATTCTTGATAGAGTGCAGCACCGTTTGACTTCTTCTCTACCACGAACGCATCAGGTTCCCACGATTTATACTCTTCTAGACATAATTCTTTGAGCTCTGGAAACTCTAGTCTCTGCTTAATAGCATCTAGAAGAATAATGTTATAGTTATTAGTTTCTTCATTCATAAAGACACCCCACGTAGTCAGGGCATTGTAGTCAGCACGGTTATTCTTTTCTTGAGCCGCATCAAGCGTCATAATAATAAATTCACAACTGGGTGGGTTTTCTTCTTCCCATATGTTCCACCACTCACGTTTTATTAAAGCACCTTCTTCAGATACTGGGTTTTGTAAATACTGTGCGTTCCAATAGCGTATATCTAATGCTGCTCGTCTAGACTTTAGTTCTTCCAATGACCAGAACTCAGGCCACAAGGGTACTTCCTCTCCGTCTTGTTCTAGTATCGCTGGGAACTCTACCACTTCCCAGTCGTCTACTTCATCGTTCTTCACCATCTGGTTGACAATCTGTCCTGTTAAGTCTAATTTAGACCAACGAGTCATCACCACAATGATAGCACCACCTGGCATTAGACGTTGTAGGGGTCCTGATTGAAACCATTCCCATGCAGGTAGAAAAACATCTGGCTTTCCTAGTTTTGCATCTTGTTCAGAATGAGGGTCGTCAATGATAAATAAATCAGCCCCACGACCAGCCAAAGCACCCCCCACACCAATAGCGAAATACTCGCCATTAAAGTTCGTACCCCAACGGGACGCTGACTTAGAGTCCGCTTGGAGCGAGACATCTGGGAATATATCTTTGTACGAGTCTGAACCAACCAAATTTCGAACTCTACGACCAAAGTTGACAGCCAAATCCGCAGTGTGCGAAGCCATAATGACCTTTTTGGCTGGGTGCTTTCCCAAAAACCACGCAGGTGCGAGATAAGATATGAGCTCACTCTTACCGTGCCTTGGTGCAATGTTAACAATAACTCTTTTGCGTTTACCTTCAGCAATCTCTTCAAATAATTTAGCCAATTTTGCATGATGTGCTCCTACTTTATAGTCTGGATAGACGTGTCTAATAAATTCTAAAAAAGTTTTACCCCCAGCTTCTTTAACTAGCTCGGCTTGGTACTGTTGAAGCAGTTGTAGATTGCGAAGTCGCTCGGTCTCGCTCATCTGTGGGAGTGCTTGCTCTAATAACTCTAAATCTTTAGGGCTAATCATCCTCAAACTCCACGTCTTGTACTTCTACCACTTCTTTAGTATGTATAATCTTGCCTTTTAGTTCTTGTATGGTCTTCATTAGTTCTTTTTCTAGCTCTTCACCTGACTTATTAATGTGTGTGACTTCAGTTTTCTTCTTAAATGCGTCTACTCCGTCTATTTCACCAATCGCTTTCCACGCACTAATGCGTTCTCTAGGTGATTTTGCTAAAGCTGCCTCTTGTAGTAGGCCATTGAGGACTGAAAGTTTAATATTAGCAAGGTCTTCTGTGACCATATGTGAAGTAGTGGACACTAAACCCGCTAAGTAAGCTATCGTTTCGTTAGGATAATTGCCAAAATCTGGTTTTACTTTTGGATTTGCCATCATTTCTGTCGCCACTTCCTTTGCCTGCTCCATATTCTCTGTAGATGGCTCTATGTTTTCTCCTGCTAAATCAGAAATAAGCTTAACTGTGTTAGCTCGCATCATAAGTTCTTCATCAGGAGACATATCGGGTAGGGCTTCTCTGGCATTTTTTGGTAGTGGAATATTGTCCTCTATGTTTGGGACCATCACCACTTGATTTTCGGAAGTGTTTTCTGTCTTCATGTGTCGCTGTTTACACCTATATATTAATTGCAGCTTACTTTACAAACTCCTAGTATAATATATAATTATAAGTAATACAATGAAACTTGAGAGGTTTCTATGAAGATGGATTTAACGAGAGACGGAGTTTTGCATCTAGATATCTTTGATGTGGAGACTCAAGAAGAACAAGACCAATTTATATACTACTATCTAGGGCTTTCCCGCAACGTCAAGAAAAAGTTTGAGAATGCTTATTACGCAGCCTATAATAAAAAATTATTAGGAGAACCTGAAGCAAATGTCATTCACACAGATGTAGACGGAGTTACTCATATTGAAGTACACCCCCACGATATCGTAAATAATCTAAAGCTGATTAAACAGATTATACTAAGTGAGCAATAATGAAAAAGCAGCCTTTTGAGTATAAGAAATCAAATTACCCTTTGTATATTGTTATTTGGAAAGACCATACGGCTGATAGTTCTTGGAAAACAGCAGAGGAAGTAGCAAAAGAAAAGCACGTGCTTGCCTATAGTATAGGATATTTAATACATCAAGATAAAGAATGCGTAAAACTATGTAACACCTACACTTCTGATGACGGTTGGGGTGGATTAGACTTGATACTAAAGTCTTGCATTGTTGAGATGTATATGATAGAAATGCAATAAGTAAAGTTTTAGGACAAACACAGTCCCCTACGTAACGATAATTTTTTGGGTTTTTTCTTTTATTTTTTAACCCAGCCTCGAGTTTAAGTTTATTGTCGTTACTTCTTTTCCCCCACGTTTAACGCTGGGGGTTTTTTTGTCTACAGTTTATGAGGCATCAACCCACGATAGTATAACCTTCTATACTGCCCGTTAATTTTACGGTTTGGGTGTGCTGCCATTATCTTTGCGAGTGTGTAATACATATCGCCTCCCTTGTTGAAACTTAGGTAAGCTTTTCTCCCATGCTTTATGGCTTCATTGAGTATACCTTGGTTTTTGAATTTTTTGCAGAAAATTTTTTTCAATGTGCCTTTTCGTTTACGAGGGGGCCACTTCCTGTATTAGTAAAGTTACGAGCTGGACTTTGAAAATGTTTTGATAATTTGTGTAGATTAGAGATATATAGCGAGCAGCACACACAATATTATTGTTGGGGGGGTGGGGGTAGGTGGGTATAAAAATCTGTAAAAATCAATGCCTATATATGTGTATCATTAGATTATATCTTATATGATGGTACAATGGTTTTGTGATTAACAAAAACTACGAGGTACAAAATGAAATACTTTCAAAACTTAAACTATGCAATGTGTGATGTTATAGCAGGCTTTGCAAACCATAATGTATGTAATGATTATTTGACTGAATGTCAAGCTAGTAATAAAGAACCAAAAATATTTACAGCATCTGACTTTATGAGTGAGTCTATATTCAAGAACGCTTATGAATATAAAAAGCTTGTTTTAGTTGGTGTATATAGTCCATTGCAAGACGCAAAATATGGTCATTATGATTTACAGGAACCTGTTATAAGATTATTAGCATTTATTTATTCACTAAAAAACTAAGGG
>JAAOEI010000007.1_pt1 | contig 62300 bp, 75 predicted proteins | sample 7059261 | NCBI WGS metagenome assembly JAAOEI01 (sample SAMN14008812, study PRJNA610033) | viral metagenome | isolation source: viral particles filtered from seawater | place: China: Hangzhou Bay, Yangshan Deep Water Harbour | collected 2017-10-31 | reverse complement strand
AAACCTGTGTACTACCGCAACTAGCCTGACAATGGTTTTTGCGACGGCGAATTTTTTTTGGGCAGTTTTACCCAGACAAAGTTATAGTATAATGGTTCCTGAATTTGTTTTGGGTATTGCTCCCCCAGCAGTATCCTCACTTTAGCGCCATCTTAATTTCCCCTATAGTTAAGGTGGCGCATTTTTTTTGAGAGAAGTTGAATGAAAGACATAAATGTTTTTTTAATCAAAGATGGAAAAAGCGAGACATCAAGTCTAGAGCCTGTTATTAAAAAGCAGTTAAATGATAACAATTTATCTTATTCTATTAAGAGTTGCTCGCCTACAGAACTTCCTACATCAAGCGATTCAGCTATAACTTTGGTATTTCTAGAGAATTCTTCTGTATCTAAAACATACGTCAAAGACCTTCTTTGTCTATCGTCTTTAGTCAAAGACTTTTCAATTTTATGTGGAGACATTGAACCAAAGTATGCTGCGATCTCAGAAGACACCTTTACAAAAAGCATAATGAAATACTGTCATTCATATCAACTTAGAAAGTACTCGAAAAATTTGGTTTGTGACATAACTTCTGAACCCGACAACTTTCCCCCTTGTTACAATATAGCCATAAACTCCAGCGTATACAATAAAAGAGGCGGCATCTCACCGATTTCATCACCCAAAGGCTTTATAAATAACGATAGGGCGTTTGTTCTCTCTGCTTCTAATATGGCAGAGGTAATACATTCTGACTTTTTATCGACAAAGATAAAGCTTTCCGAGGAGGAGCTTTCCCTTAAATCAATTTCAAACTATTTCTATCAACAAGGTTTCTTGGCTGCGATGAATATAAGATTTAAGAAGATGCCCCACTTTGAAAGAATTTGGAAACAGTTTATTGAAACACCAGAATCTTTAGACCACAAGGTCTTAGGTAGGTTGACTTTTACATTGGGCGATGGTACAGAGCAAAGCAAAATATTCGCAGAGAAACTAGCTATGGTTAAATGCTCGTATCAATCAGGACTGTTTGAAGGATTGTCTGGAATTAATTTATAATGATTTCTTTAGATGTATCAGACTGTGGAGGCTTTGGCATCCACAGAAGTGGGTGGAAGTATTGCATAAGTTCCTTGCTACCATTTCATTCTAAACACGGCATTTATGTCGATGGTTTTATCGAGGACAATTTCTCTTGGAAAATGGAACAATATTATGATAGTAAGTTTAGTAAAATCCCGTATACGAGAGATTGGATAGGCTTTGCCCATAATCCACCGAATCCTCCTGACTGGTTTGATACATACAATAGTCCTGATGCCATTTTCACTAGAGATGTTTTTCGTAAATCACTTGAAAGCTGTCGCGCCTTAATATGCCTTTCTGAGTATCTTGCGGAGTGGGTTAGAGACAAATGTGATGTCCCAGTTATAACAGTTAAACATCCTACCGCTACAAATATACTAAAATGGGAACCGGAAAAGTTTCTATATAAGGAAAGGCCGATTTTATTACAAATAGGATATTGGTTACGTAGAATGTTTTCCATATGTGAGGTAAATGTTCCGTATCCATTTTTTAAGAAGTGGCTACCTAGCGACTATGATTATGCAAACAAATTATTGAGCGTAGAAAAAAGAAGTCTGAAACATCCATTTGCAAATAAGTCTAGATGGTCTGGAGTTGAGATGCTTCAACGTGTTAGCAATGAAGAGTTTGACGACATGCTAACAAGCTGTGTTGCATTTCTTGACCTGTACGATTCATCTGCCAATAATGCTGTGATTGAATGTATTGCTAGGAACACTCCACTTCTGGTGAACAGGCATCCAGCAGTGGTAGAATACTGCGGTGAGGATTACCCTCTGTATTTTGACAGTTTGGATCATGCCTATGAATTAGTCTGTGATTTTGATAAGATATTCGCAGCTCACGAGCATTTCAAAAACATGGACAAACGATGGATCAACGGCAGTTACTTTGCTAATGACCTGACTACAAAACTAGAAAACATATTATGCTAGACCATAAAAGACAACTCGCTTTTATAGCAATACCAAAAAATGCGTCGCTGTCAATTGCCGCTGCACTTCAGGAAACAGAACGTCCTGTTTACCACCACAAAGCCTATATTGATTTCTCAGGATCAGACTATCAAAAGTTTTGTATTTGTAGAAATCCTTACGACAGAATTTTTTCGGCATACTGGTTTATTACTAACAATAACCTTCATCACTCTGCGGATATAGAATTCTCAAGACAGGCAAAGCAGTTTGCAGACTTTAACGAATTTGTTATAAAGTACTTATCACTTCAGGAACTACCACCATGTCAAGTTGTAGATACATACAATACAAATATGAAGACTACGTGTCATTTTCTACCTCAGTCAAACTGGGTATGTGATTTTTGCTATGAGCCTTTTGAAGATATAAAAATATACAGATATGAAAATCTTGAAAAATTAGAAAAAGAGCTTGAGATACAGGTGCCTATCCATTATAATAAATCAAACAAGCCTAACTATTTGGATGTGTACAATGAGCAGTCCAAAGATATAATATATAGCATGTATAAATATGACTTTGTTAATTTTGGTTATGAAAAATGAATGAAAAACATTATTGCACAAGACCTTTTGAATTTTTTGAAGTGTACGACGACGGTAGAGTTAGTTGTTGCTGTCCGTCTTGGATTAATAATTATGAAATTGGCAATATAAAAGACAAGTCAGTAGAAGAAGTATGGAACAGTGAAGAGGCTCAAGAGCTGAGAAGATCAATTCTTGATGGCTCCTACAGGTATTGCAACAGAGAAGTATGTCCGCACTTAGAAACGAAGACTCACTGCGTTCAGACTCTTTATCAGATAGGAAACACTAATAGTCACAGAGGCTGGGATCTTATACATGACGACATTGTTGAGGGTAAAACAAAACTAGATCATACGCCGTTAGACATAAACTTTGGATATGATAGATCGTGTAATCTTGAATGTCCATCTTGTAGGCTAGAGCTAATTATGGAGTCTGGCAAAAAGCGCGAGCAGATTCTAAATATACAAGACAAGTTAAAGAAAGAAGCCTTCCATAATGCAAAATCTTTTTGTATTACAGGCTCTGGAGATGCTTTTGCTAGTCCTGTATTCAGAGACCTCCTCCGCACACTGAAAGAAGAAGACGCTCCAAATCTAGAGACAATTCAAATATTGACAAATGGGCTTCTGATGAAGAAGTATTGGGACTCTCTAAGTGACTATTCAAAAGAAAAGATAAAGCACATTTCTATATCAATTGATGCCGCAACCGAAGAAACATATAAGGTTGTCAGAAAAGGTGGCGATTGGAATATGCTTTTAGAAAATTTGGAATTCGCACAGCACCTTCAGGCTACTGGTCAGATAGTAACTTTCAATACAAGTTTTGTTGTGCAGAATGATAATCTTTCTGAAGTGTTACAGTTTGTCGATCTTTGTAAAAAGTATGATGTGAAATGTGTTCAGTTTCAAACCTATGAGCCTGACTTCCTGATAGGTTCACCAGATTTCTTTGAGACTTGGTTTTACCGAGCAGTTCAAGAGAAGAAACACCCAAGACACCAAGAGTTGCTTGATATTGTTTTTGACCCTGAATTGAATAAACATGTTAGAGCGCATCTAGTGCATAATTCAGAAATGATGCATGTTAACTTGGGCGGGTTATTTAACCTTTTAAATGATGTAGATATATCACAACTAGATGATAACCTTGAAAAGTATGGATACAAAGAAGTTTTCTATGATGGCAAACTGCGCTTCATAGATTCTAATTTCATTAAAACAATGTACGGGACTGATGTTGTCATAACCGACAGGCTAAATATCATATGGAATGGAGAGGAATGGGTTGACTTTGAGACCTATGACCCATTCAACGATCAAAAAAAAACTAAAATAAGTGACATATACGAAGATGCTGATAATAGTTCTCTTCCAATCGTAGACACTTCAGCGCTTTTCTGCGAACAACCCTTCGATAATTTTGAAGTTGATGAGCATGGGAATGTTAGAACCTGCTGTTCCTACTGGATGGATGAAAGCATCGGGAATATACACGAGTCATCAATAACAGAGATACTCAATTCTGATAAAGCAAAAAATATTAGAGCTTCGATTTTAGACGGTTCATTCAGTTACTGCAACAAAAAGACATGTCCGAGATTACAAAATGTTGATGCGCTGCCTAAAAGAGAAGATGTCACACAAGAAAGACATAAGCATATAATAGAAAACAATATTACTGACATGGATAGAATTAAACATGTCAACTTTTTGTGGGACGATTCTTGCAATCTAAAATGTCCTAGCTGTAGGATAAGTTCGATACTTCATACTTCGGGAAAGAAATATGATGATGCTGTTGCGATACAAAACAAGATAATGGATTTTGTTCTAAACGAGCAACCAAAAGGTCATACTTCGCTAAACATCACTGGCTCTGGCGATCCGTTCGGCTCAAAAGTTTTCAGGGACTTCTTGATAAATTTTGATGGGAAACAGCACCCAGAAATAATGATAAACCTACAAACAAACGGAGTCATGCTTACTGAAAAAATGTGGAACATGCTACACAAGTGCCATGACAATATCAATCAGGTAATTGTGTCTATCGACGCTGCCACTAAAGAAACTTATGATAAGATACGTATAGGTGGCGATTGGGACTTGCTGATGAAGAACATAGAAATGTTGTCAAGATTGAGAGTTGAAGGTAAAATTAACATACTTAGGATTGACTCAGTAGTACAAAAGAACAACTATAAAGAGATGCCTGCATGTGTTGAGTTGGCTAATTCATTAGACGGTGTAGACAAGATGAATTTTTCAATTATAACAGACTGGGGAACTTGGAAGCGCGAAGTCTTTGAAGACCATGCCGTATGGATGGAAAACAATAAACTACACAAAGATTTCCTAAATGTTTTAGATAACGACATTTTTGATAGTTCTAAGGTTGATCTTGGAAATGTTTATCATTATTACAAAATAGCTAGAGGTCAAAATGATTAATATTACAGCGCCTATAAACAATCTCGGATATGGCATCGCAAGTTATAATATAATTAAGAATTTATTGTCGCAGGGCAATCAGGTAAACTATCTTCCGATTGGCAAACCGGAGATGTCAGATCCGTTTATACAAAAGATCACCATGCAAGAATGTCATGAAAAGAATCCTTCTGTCAAAATATGGCATCAACATGAATTACATGGACACGTCGGAAAAGGTATGCACGTTGGTTTTCCTATATTCGAGCTTGAAAGATTTAACGAGCTGGAAAAACAAAGCATAAAATATAATGACAGAATTTTCACCTGCTCAAAATGGGCAAAAGAAATAGTAGAACAACAAACCGGAGTTGAAACTAAAGTGGTGCCTCTTGGTGTAGATACGCAAATTTTCAAACCTCACGATTCTACTAGACCAAAAACGGTATTCTTCAACTGCGGAAAATGGGAAGTCAGAAAGGGTCATGATATACTAGTGAATTGTTTTAACGCCGCATTTGACCACTCGGATGAAGTTGAATTGTGGATGATGTGTAGCAATCCCTTCTACTCACCTGAGCAACAATCACAATGGGAAAAACTTTATAAAGAATCTCCTCTTGGTGATAAGATCAGGATTATACCGAGACAGAACACACACAGAGATGTTTACAATGTTATGAAACAAGCTGATTGTGGAGTTTTTCCTGCTAGAGCTGAAGGCTGGAATCTGGAACTTTTAGAAATGATGGCGTGTGGCAAACATGTTATAGCTACCGAATATTCAGCACACACGGAGTTTTGCAATGCAAAGAATTGTCACTTGGTTTCGATAGACAATCTTGAACCGGCTCAAGATGGAGTTTGGTTTCATGGTCAAGGCTCATGGGCTTCTTTGGGTAGTAACCAGCTAGAACAAGTTGTTACCTACATGAGAGCGATACACACGTTAAAACAAGAAGGAAATCTGGAAACAAATATTGACGGTATTTACACCGCTAAAGAGTTTTCTTGGGAGAACTCGGCTAAAAAATTCATAAAAGGCTTAGAATAGACTTGTCTATTGTGTAGAAATATGTTACAATGTTTTAGTCAACCAATATCTTTTATAGGAGAAGAAAAATGGTAGATAAAATTAAAGGTCTGGTTAAGTCGAAACGTTTTTGGACGGCAGTTGGTTCAGTTGTTACTGTATGCCTCCAAGATGTCATCGGCATTCCACCAGAAACAGCTACCAGCATTGTGGCTGTAGCTATCGCATGGATTGTGGGTGATTCTCTTCGTCCAACGGAGTAGACATATTTGAGAATCATGATTCTGAGTCTAGCGCATGAAGCGCTAGGCTCTTTTATTAAATAAGGAACACAAGATGAATATTGATTTTATATCGGCAGCAGAATCTCACTACAAAGCTAAGATGGACGAAGCCGGTTTAACAATGAAAGTGTATATGTCAAATCCTGCCGGTATTGGTGAACACCCTCAAATCTTTGAGGAATTTAGAAACGCTCTAGAAGATTATAATGATGCTAGAGGCAATTTTCAGTTTGTTCAAGAATTAAAAGCTCAATACTTAAAAGCTTCGCAAGAAGCGGAAGAAAGCAACAATGAAGATTAAACTGTCGATCTTGCCGGTGACTTTCGATAATTCAAAAAACATAGCAGATGCAACTAGAAATAGTTTACTTTTGGATCAAGATGGCAATGTTATAAACCGATACTTTTATAATGAAGATGTTCCAGAATGTTTAGGCAAACTATCATCTGAATATATTAAGTATGATACAGAATGGCTTGACTATCAGCTAGCTGACTTTTGTAGAGTTTCAGAAGACGAGTTTGAGGTTGTATACTACTGTCATTTTCCATATGTTGCAGGGTTTAGTATAAAAGGTAAAATGCTGAATCTTAATAACACCGACAACTTAAACAAAATTGGAGAAAGGTATGTCAGATCAATATCCAGATTTACCACAACAAGATTCTGTTTCTAGCAGTTCTTATTTTACTGTATTCGTAGAACCGGAAACTTATGATATATATTTTAAATGCGGATGGGGAAACTCTCTAGAAGACATCTCAGCTTTTGCTAGTTTATTATATAAAGTCAATTCTGGAGAGTATGAAACGGAAATACTAAAAGAGATTGAAAGACAATGCTCTGCCGACAATGGTGGTGGAGAAGATCAATTTTTAGCGTTCCTTACTTATTATGACTCCTTCAAGGAAGAATCAAAAAACTGCGATTTGGTTGTAAGACCTAGCGCTGTTAAGTTTGAATAATGTGTATTATATATAAGACTAAAGTTCAAACAGTAAACGTGGAGTACAAAAAATGTCTAAAAAAGCCACGATAGCTTGGGAAAGCTGGAACGCTATAGTTGATGAAATTCTTTCTGAAGAACCAATAAATTTTCTAGATCACCTAACAGAAGAAGAGTTAGAGATGATGGAAAATATGCTAAAGTATGCTCCAGTTGAACCTCCACAACCTAAAGTGCTATATACTCCTTATGGCCTGTTCGCCGCAGAATCAATGTTAAAGCCTTCTAATAGATGGGACTGTTGGTTCTGCTATACTTCTTTTGATATTACTAAAAATATGGTAAAAAAGATTGAAGAAATTCAAGGGGTTGAGGCGATAAAAGTATTATCGAGATACACAATGTTTATTGGAATTGGAAAACTTTTCAATTCTACACTTGTAAAACTCGATATAGAAGATACAATATCAGGAAGAGATGACATCATTCTCGAAGTAGAAGAAACTATTGAGATGGTAAAAAATCAAGTCTCTGAAAAGCCTTACTGGGCTATCTTCATTAGTCCAACGGCAGAAATTGAGTATATCATGTCAGATACACTAAACGATGAGTATTTGAATGATTTAAATAAATTTGAAAACTTACGTGATAAAATTGGTGGAACCATATTAAGGAGCAAGAATGAAGAAGTATCTTAAATTGAAGACTAGAGATCTAAACGAAGCTTTAGAAAATATTGATTACAAAAAAATTATGGATTCTGTTTGCGCAAAATATTGTAAAAGTGTTGACCCAGATGACATCTCATCTTTAAGGCTAGAAGTATTGTGGAAGTGCCTGAACTCTTTTGATGAAACTAGAGGTGTTAAATTTACAACCTTTCTGTATCAACAACTCAACTATGCGATGATGAACCAGCTTAGAATTAGAAGAAGAGAGAAGAATGGCATACCGTTTGACATCTGCCACACTCCAAAAGAAAACATTGAAGTCCTGCTCTCAGACCTCAATGAAGACCAGAAGAAGATTCTAAAGCAACGCTACCTCGACAGAATGACCATGGTCGAGATTGGAGAGAAGAACGGTTACAGTAGAGAGACTGCACGTAGAGCCGTCAACAGCGCACTAGCGATATTTGAGGACAATGACTAATGAAATTAGAAGTCTTGTGTAACGAAGCTAATTACAGCTCCGTTCTGGAGTGTATATTTAATTCTGCAAACAGCAAAGTAGATACGATCTGCACTCCGTCAGGGCTACTATCTAGAATTGATGAATCGCTAATAAAGGAGCATCTGAACTTTTCTGCTATTGTGGATTACCCATACGGTATATCCGACACAAACGTGAGAATACACGATATAATATTAGCAAAAAGAAGAGGAGCCAAAAGCATTGACTTAGTTATAAATAGAAATGATTTAGAAGCATCTAATTTAGCTAGTATAAGAAAAGACTTCAAGTCTTGTGCTTCTGCTTGTAGTGAATATGACATCTCTCTTCGTCCTGTAATAGAATACAGGGTTTCTGACTGGTCATTTGTAATGGACTTGTGTTATTGCCTGAAATCCAACAATTCTTCCGAGATAGTTATTGGAACAGGAACAATGGTAGATGACATTGTAGATAATATAATATGTTGCAAAACAATAGAAGACCAGATAGATATGCCTGTTGTTAGCTGTTCTCCAATACTAAGCCAAGATCATTATGATATTTTTTATAAATCAAATATCTATGGAATCAGAATAAAATCATATAAAATACTTGACAATTTGTGTAATATATAGTAGGACTTGGATTATTATACGGACAAATGTGGGAATGAAATATCTTTATTTTTTATAGGAGTCATGTATAATGGCAGTTCCAAGCAACAACAGCCACCTAAAGAACACAACTGGCGGGACTTTTGTTTCGCAAACACAGGGTGGTACAATTCTAGGTAACGACACTACTGGTGACGTTATAACAAAAAGTCTTACTCTTTTAGACGGTGTAGCAGTAGCCCCAGATAGCAACATGCTACCAAGCGTCACAGCTAGCGGTATTTACAACGTACAAAAAGCTCTATCTGCTGGTACTTTTGGTTACAGCGAAGAGGGCAAATACGTTATTGCTAGATCTTCTTCAACTCTCTCTGGCGTATCTAAAACTCAGCTACTCACTATGGGCAGAGGGGACAACAGAAAGTCTATTGCTACATTCCAAGGCGATTACGGAGCCAAGCTACTTACTGGCTGGAGACAAAATCAGTTCAGCTGGACTGGTACTCTTGACAGTGGCGCTACGATCACCAACATGCGTATTAACTGGTTGAATTCTTCCGGCACCGCAGCAGCATCTCCAGCAGAGCTAGATGGTACTGCTATGGCTGGCGCAACAACAGGAAGCGATGTACAGGGAACAGCAGACAATGCTGGTAACCCAACTCGCGCAATTCCGGGTGAACTAGTATTGAAGGTAGACTTCGTAACACTAAGCGTAAGCAGTGGCGGAGACTTCTTCGATTACAAAGCCATCACTGGTATGTAATAACAATTTAGAGTTTTACAAGGGGAGGGGTTTCCCTCCCCTTATTTTTTTTAGGGGTGATCGCTATGGAAGATACATGGGAGTTAGTAAAAGAAATTACGCAGTTTTTCGGCATGGTCGCATTACCTCTTATTGCTTGGGTTCTTAGAACTATAGTCAAGCATGGGGGTAAGTTAGCAATGTTAGAAGAAAAAGTCAATGATTCTATATCAAGAAGATTGGATTCTTTAGAGAATAAGGTTGACGGATTGGAGACTAAGATTGATAATAAGATGGACAAGTTAGAAGAATCTATTCATCAGACACAGTTGTCTGTAACAGAAAAGATAATAGAAGCCATTCATAATTGTAAATAGGAGATTTTAGAAATGGACAAAGTTGTAATCAAAGATATGTTAGATAAGGTTATTCTTGGCACTCAGAACCATGAACAGCTTGTTGAAGTATTTACCGCTATGGCGGAAGCTTTGGGTGTTAAAAAAGACCCAGTACCAGCACCAGCTCCGGCTCCAGAGCCAGTCTCGGAAGACGAAGATGGTGACGACGAAAAAAGATCATTTTTTGGCGGTTAGTCATTAATTAGATCTTGCAAATCCGCTCAACGAACACTATAATTTAACAGTCGTTGGGGAATAAAAAGCCAGTTTTGGAAAACAGGCTAAACGACACTTACCCCGACAAGCCGAAAGGCACAGGGATAAACTTAGAGTAGACAAGTTCCTATCTCTGTATGTTATAAGTGTCGTTTTTTTTATACACTTACACTAACCTTTGATTCCAGTGAGACTTATGAGCCAAGATATAAAAATTAAAAAACGCAACGGTAGACTAGAAGATGTTTGTTTAGACAAGATAAATGAGTGCGTTGAAAGGGCTTGTAATGAACTTGAAGATGTTTCTGTGAGCGAAGTAGTTCTTGATGCTAGTTTGCAACTCTACAATAAGATACCAACATCAGAAATAAACAAGGCGCTGATATTATCTGCTCGCTCTAAGATAGAAAAAGAACCAAACTATGCTTATGTAGCTGCGAGGATGCTACTTAACAATCTTTATAAAGAGGTGTTTGGCGAAGACGTAGGTAGTGAAAATTTTGAAGAGCAGTACAAAAAAGCTTTTGTGAAAAACATCAAAAGGTTAGTAAAAGAAGAGAGGCTCAGTGATAGACTCCTTTCTTATGATCTTGATTACCTAGCTGAGAATATGGTTCCATCAAGGGACAAACTATTCAAATACTTGGGCATCCAAACCCTCTATGATCGCTATTTTATCCACCTAAATGAACAGAGAATGGAAACCCCTCAAGCATTTTATATGCGAGTAGCTATGGGTCTATGTCTTGCAGAGGGGGATAATAAAGAAGAGAAGGCTCTCGAAATATATAATATGATGTCAGAGTTTAGATATTCTCCATCTACTCCTACACTGTTTAACAGTGGGACAAAACGGTCTCAGCTTTCTTCTTGCTATTTGAGTACAGTGGGAGATTCAATTGATGGCATCTTTGGTACGTTACATGGACAGTCTAGATTGTCGAAATATGCTGGAGGGCTTGGTGTTGATTGGTCTAGCGTAAGAGCTACAGGCGGCTACATAAAAGGCACAAATGGAAAGTCTACAGGCCTTGTTCCTTGGTTAAAAATATTCAATGACTTATTAGTGGCGGTCAATCAAGGAGGAAAAAGAAAAGGTGCTGGATGTTCTTATATTGAACCTTGGCATTTAGACATTGAAGACTTCTTAGACCTTAGAAAAAATACTGGAGATGATCGCCGTCGTTGTCACGACATGAATACTGCCTTATGGATTCCAGATGACTTTATGGTAGCTGTCACAAAAAACCAAGATTGGTATTTGTTTGATCCAGCAGAATGTCCAGAGTTACACGATACCTACGGCAAAGAGTTTACTAAGGTTTATAGAAAATATAAGAAAGCCGCAGACAATGGAGAAATAAATAATTATAGAACTATTAATGCTAAAGACCTTTGGAAGAAAGTTCTTACTGCGCTTTATGAAACTGGACATCCTTGGATCACCTTTAAAGACCCATCTAATATAAGATATTCTAATAAACATGAGGGTGTAGTCCATTCTTCTAATCTGTGTACTGAGATTTTACTGCACACCAAACCTACAGTTTATGAAGAAGGTGAAATTGTCGAGGTAGGTGAAACAGCAGTCTGTAATCTCGCCAGTATCAATCTATCATCGCACTTAAAAGTTAGAACTATTGATTGGAAAAAGCTACAGAAAACCGTAGAGGTGGCAGTTAGAGGCTTAGACAATGTTGTAAATCTAAACTTCTACCCTACAAAAGAAGCCAAAAAGTCAAACCTGAAACACAGACCTGTAGGGCTTGGTATTATGGGTACTCATGATGTGTTACACAAGCTAGGAATACCGTATAATTCTCAAGATGCAGTCATACTGTGCGGGAAAATACAAGAATTTATTTCTTTACATGCGATCAAAACGTCAGCATTATTAGCTAAGGAAAAAGGCGCATACCCCTCTTTTGAGGGTTCCGAATGGGATAAAGGTAATTTTCCTATAGATACTTATTGTGATTTAATGAATCAGAGAGAGACTCACAGGTCAGATAATGTGTATAAGAAAGAGGACTTCGAGAACTTTGTAGAAGAATGGGATGAGGTTAGGGAATTAGTGAGAAAACATGGTATGCGTAATAGTAATGTCATGGCAATCGCTCCTACCGCAACCATCTCATATATTCAGGGTTGTTCGCAGTCTATTGAGCCAGATTACTCGGTTCTTTATGTGTACTCAACACTCAGTGGAGAGTTTACTATGGTCAATGAACATTTTGTTGCAATGGCTAAGAAGAAGGGTATTTGGTGTCAAGAGCTAGTAGATGCTCTAAAAACTGCTGACGGAGACGTTATGGCGGTTGATCTGGATGAAGATATTCAGAGAGAGTTTATTACTGCTTTTGATATTGAACCAGAAATTTTAATTAAGGCTGCGGCTGAAAGACAGAAGTGGATTGATATGGGACAATCGCTTAATCTTTACAACAAACATGACAGTCTTAAGTTTTTGAATGACTTATATTTTTGTGCTTGGGAAAACGGATTAAAAACTACATATTACTTGAGAGGCAAAGCCGCCACTCGCGTTGAGAAATCAACTGTTAGTTTTAAGTCAACCGAAGAGCCACAAGCAGAAGAAATTAAGGCATGTTCTATTTTAGATCCCGGATGTGAGAGTTGTCAATAATGAAAAAAAGCAAAGAAATTATATCAGATAAAGTAGCCACTGTGAATCAAATCTTGCCGCATACAAACAAATGGGCATGGGATTTATTCATCGACGGAGCCGCTAACAATTGGATGCCTACAGAGGTCTCTATGGCAAAAGACATTGAACAGTGGAAATCTAACTCTCTATCCGAAGATGAAAGATTAGTTGTGAAGAGATGCTTAGGGTTCTTTGCTGGATCAGAATCTTTGGTTGCCAATAACTTGCTTCTCAGTGTATTCAAGTTTGTAACAGATCCAGAATGTCGCCAATATATTCTGCGTCAAGCATATGAGGAAAGCCTCCACAACCTTACTGTGGTTTATGTTTGTGACTCTTTGAACTTAGATATTGATGAAGTTTATCAGGCATATAATTCAATTCCGAGTATCAAGGCCAAAGACGAGTTCTTGATGAACATTACAACTGACATCAATCGCCCTGATTTTAATATAAATACGCTGGAGGGGAAAAGGGAATTCCTTCGTAATATTATTACTTATTATGTTATCTGTGAAGGGATTTTCTTCTTCTCTGGCTTTGCTATGCTCCTTTCATTTAATAGGCAAAACAAACTGCCGGGAATTGGAGAGCAAATTCAATACACACTTCGTGATGAGAGTATCCACATCAACTTTGGGACAACTCTTATTAATAGATTGAGAGAAGACAATCCTAAGATCTGGACAAAAGCAATGGAAAAAGAAACCATCGAGCATATTGATACAGCTATGGAGCTAGAGTTAGCATATGCTAGAGATGTTCTACCAAATGGTATCTTAGGATTAAACGCAGATATGTTTATTGATTATGTTCAGTTTATTGCTGACAGAAGATTAACCAATTTAAATTTACCATCACCTTATGGAAATGCACAGAACCCATTTCCTTGGATGAGCGAGATCATTGATCTGGAAAAATGCAAGAACTTTTTCGAGACTAGAGTCACTGAGTATTCTGTAGGAAATTTAGTTGACGACTTTTAATAAAGGTACTTACTATGGGTAACAGAGTTTTTTATGCGTGTCAGGCGGTCTTCGTTGATGGCACGTACTTAAAGAACGTCCAAAGCGTTGGCGTTGACTATAGCGCTGACGCTGAAGCTATACTTGATACCGGAAGATCTCAGGCTTTTGGAGATAGATACAACAAGCCAGAAGTGACAATAACAATAGAACGACATCTAAGATCTGGTGATACGCCTTTCTATACTATAGGAACTGGCAATTATGAAGACTCTTATCTTCTAAAAAATTCCAATCTAGGTATAGCTGGCTGGACTGGATTAAAAGAATATGAAATTGGTTTGACTTATGGTGATGATACGACCATAAGTGGTTCTGTCGATTCAGTAAAGTTTGAATATTGTTTGGTTACAGAGATTTCGTATAACTTCTCTGTTGATGGTATATTTACTGAAAGTATTACCCTCGTTACCAATAACCTGACGAAGCAGTCTGCCGGTTCTATTCCGGCTCTTGGAGAGTCTGGAACTCTTATGAGAAAGCAAAACTTCGACACAGAAAACAGTATATTTCCAACTGAGGTTGACGCAGCCATACTAACAGTAGATGATAATATAAAAGTTAGGGTTATACAATCAATAGGAATTAGTCTTTCGGTCAGCTACTCTGAACTTGCCGATACGGGTTTTTGGAGAGGTTCAAATCAGGGCACCAATCCAAGCGAGCAAAACAAATATAAGTACGTAGAAACGCCTGTTGAAGTTACTTGTGAAATCAGCGCAATAGCTAGAAAGTCAGTCCAACAAGATATACTAATATCAGACAACAACAATATTTTTATGGGCACATTTCCAACTCCTGATCGGCAAATAGTCCTGAAATTTGATAATATAATTTTTGATTTGGGGTCAAAGAATTATTGTACAGGCGTTGGATTTTCGGGTGGAGATACAGGAGGAGGCAATGTAGAAATGTCTTTCTCTTATACAAATGACAACAATGACTACATGCCATACACAAATGGATCAATAGTCACAAAAACACAATCAACAACTTATTAAGGAGACCAAAATGTTAGACTTTATTTTCAATCGAAGAAACTTTTTAAGGGTAGGTGGCATCAGCGCAGCTATGAGTTCTATCGGACTTTCCGACAAAGCGTTTTCTCAAGAAGGTTTTGATGCATATGAAGATAAGGCAGTTGTTTGGTTATGGCTTGGAGGAGGGCCAACACAGTTTGAAACATTTCACGCTCCTACAGACACTGTGCCTACCGAATGGCAAGCAGTAAACGGTTCTATTTATGATGTTAAAACGAACATAAATTTAGGTGCTGACTGGACAGAACTAGCTAAACATACCGGCAAAATGAATGTGGTAAATTCCTTTAGTCACAGAGATTCCTCTCATAGACAAGGGACTCATTTTATGATGACCGGACAGTATAATCCAGAAAGAACCACCACTTCTATGGCAAAGTACCCCTCATTCGGATCTATTGTATCTGCATGTTATGGAGCTAACAACCAAGAAAATGGAGTACCAACATATGTTAAGCAAGGTAAAATCGAAGGTGATGAAGGTGCTTGGCTCGGTGGAGCATATAAACCTTTCGATCCATCCAATAAAGACAACCTTACCCCAAGAGTCGAACTTGATAGATTCTCTACAAGAAAAGACCTGCTCAAAGGACTTGATGCCGCCGCAGTCGCAAGCAGAAGCGCCAACTCAGTAGACTTTTACAAGGGGCAAGCATACGATGTAATATTAGGATCTGCAAAAGACGCATTTGCAGTAGAAAAAGAGAATGAAAAAACAAAAGCTCTCTATGGGTCAACTAAAGCAAAAGATATTGGTGAACAACTTCTTCTTGCTCGTCGTCTTGTAGAATACGGAACAAGATTTGTTACGCTTCATTATGGCGGATGGGACATGCATAGCAATGTATCAAATGCCCTAAAGACAAGAGTGCCTCCTGTCGATAAAGCTATTGCAGGCTTTATACAGGATGTGTCCGATAGAGGTTTAGGTGATAAAGTATTATTGGTAGTAACTGGCGAATTTGGAAGAACTAAAATTAATGCAAATGCCGGTCGTGACCACTGGCCATCAATCACGCCGATGTTTATGTTCGGTGGAGAGTATGCAGCAGGAAGAACCATCGGAGAGGCTGATAGATCTTACAGTCCTACAGAAAGACCTGTTGGGCCTTTGGATTTACAGGCAACCCTATTTGATCATTTTGGAATAGATAAAGGCACACAGAGAGTTGATAACTCTGGCAGACCAAGATACCTGCTAGAAGGTGAAGGAAAGGTAATATTATAATGAAAAAAGAAGATTACGCAAGCGCATTTAATGAGTACTTAAATGAAACTGGATATACAGAAGATCTTACAGAGGAAAACTTTTATATTCCTGCTGAAGCTGAGTATGTAGATTTTGGTGAAGATACTGAAGAATGGGATGTTTCACAAGCTAAGCCCGGACTTTGGGAAAATATTAGGAGGAAAAAGCAGAGAGAAGGAGATAGCTACCGTCCTGCTCGCACTGAAAAAGAAGGTCGTCCTAGTCAAGAGGAGCTTAAGAAAGCTCAGTCTGACAAACCGGGCCCTAGAGATCCCCGTAGAACTCCCGCACCAAAAAAAGATCAGAAGAGAGGCTCAAAAAGAAACAAGCCTGATAGTGCAAAGAACCCAAGTGGTAAAATCACTTTTAGTAAAAAGACCACCGAAAGACTGTCTAAGAAAGTGAAAGAGCATAATGCTAAAGGCAAAGGATCAAAAGCAACTCTTGGTATGCTTAAAGCTGTGTATCGTAGAGGGGCTGGAGCCTACTCAACAAGTCATGCGCCAAAAATGTCTAGAGATGGATGGGCTATGGCTAGAGTAAATGCCTTTTTGACATTACTCAGAACTGGTAAACCTTCTAATTCTGGATACACGCAGGATAATGACCTTCTTCCAAAAGGACATCCAAGAAAGTCCAAAGCGGCAGAATATCAAGGTAGAAAAGTCACTTTAAATAAGCCTTTTAGAACCCCTGATGGGCCAAAGAAATTTGCAGTTTATACTAAGAATGGATCTGGTAAAGTTGTTATTGTTAGATTTGGCGATCCTAATATGGAAATTAAAAGGGATAACCCTGAAAGAAGAAGAAGTTTTAGAGCAAGACACAAATGTGATACAGCTCCGGGCCCAAAATGGAAAGCTCGGTACTGGTCTTGCAGAATGTGGTAAAGGAAATTTTATGAATTGCAAAAGTAATCGCAGATCTTTTCTGCAAGTTGGTTTTTTGGGTGGCTTGGGTTTGAGTCTATCGGATTATTTCCGCATGGAGCAAGCTCAAGCTGACCAGAAGTTTTATGAAAGCATTGAGGGGCCAGCAAAGTCTGTTATTTATATCTATTTGCCGGGAGGTTCAGCTCATCAAGAGACATTTGATCCTAAACCTTTTGCTCCTCTTGAATACAGGGGGCCAATGTCTAGCATTGAAACCGTAGTTCCCGGAACTAGATTAAATGAGATGATGGTCAAAACGTCCAAAGTTACAGACAAGATGACGATTATTCGCAGTATGACACATGGAGAAGCAGCTCATGAACGAGGCACACATAATATGTTTACTGGCTATAGACCTAGCCCAGCCCTTCAATACCCATCAATGGGTTCAGTGGTGGCACATGAGTTTGGGCCTCGTCAAAACCTTCCTCCATACGTCTGCATCCCAAACCAACCTAATGAATATGCAGGTACTGGATATTTAAGTAGCTCATTCTCAGGTTTCAGCTTAGGTTCAGACCCTGCTAGTGATGGATTTCAGGTTCGAGATCTCAGACTGCCCGACAGTGTGAATGATAATAGGTTTGGAACAAGAAGAAAAATGCTTAGTGCAGTCAACGATTACTTTGCTACCAAAGAAAAGTCAGACTCTCTGGATGCCGTAGATAGCTTTTATGATCGTGCTTATAGTTTGATTAGCAGTGAAAAAGCCAGAGATGCTTTTGATATTAACAAAGAAAGCGATGCGATGCGAGACAAGTATGGCAGAAATACTGCTGGCGCTCGCATGTTATTAGCTCGCCGTTTAGTAGAAGCTGGAACTCGCTTCGTCACACTCACCTATGGTGGATGGGATATGCACGACAATATAGAAAATGGTATTCGTGGACAAGTGCCAGCACTAGATCAAGGACTTGCGGCCCTTATTGAAGATCTTAGTGATAGAGGTATGCTTGACTCCACGCTGGTTTGTTTGGCTTCCGAGTTTGGTCGTACACCAAAGATTAATGCTACCGCTGGTCGTGACCACTGGCCAAAGGTTTTCAGTGTAGTTATGGCTGGAGGCGGTATTAAAAACGGAATGGTTTATGGTAGCTCTAATGCTACAGCGAGTGAACCAGAAGATAACCCAATGACAGTAGAAGATTGGGCAGCAACAATATACAATAGAATCGGAATCGTTTCCGATAAGGAGCTTATGGCTCCGGGAGATCGTCCTATAGAAATTGTGGACGGTGGTACAGTTCGACAAGACCTTATTATTTAGAGAGGGGGTGATCGTCATATGAAGATCAAACTTCCGCTAGTAGCAATTATTATAGTTGCAGCGTTATGCTTAATTAACAAAGAGGAGATAAAGGAGATGTTTAATAGCGACCAACCAACAATTTGTGAAATTTGTGTAGATGAGTGTCCGTGTCCAGAAACAAACTGCATTTGTAAGGCAGAGGTATGTAAATGCCCCAAATGCATTAGTTAATTTCGATCTCGACCCAACGGCGAGAGGCGCCATCGGAATCAGTTTGGGCGTTCGCTAAAAAGGAATTTATCGGGCGCTCAAGCTTTACTAAAGGAGTTAAAAATGAAATATTTACCAGCTTTAACAAGGAAATAATATTATGTTTATGGGAGACTTATTAACAATGGGCATAGGTAGCGGAAGCTCTGCTTCACTCAAGCAAGATTTCGGTTATGCCTACAATGATAATAATGATGAGCCTACACCGTACCAAGATCATCAATATGATTGGCATAGAAATTATGCTAAGTTTCAAAACTCTGATTCAGATCAACATGCTATAATTTAAGAGGTGAAGACATGCAAAGACGTACCTTTCTAACATCGGTTTTTAGTGCGCTATCATTAGCGGAAACTGTTAAAGCTAACGAAGATGAACTTAAAAAGAAAGGGAAGTCCGCCATTCTTCTATGGATGGGCGGTGGCCCTTCAACTATGGACATCTGGGATTTAAAACCCGGAGCGCCTACAGGAGGCCCTTTCCGTCCCATCAATACCTCTGGAGATGTGCAAATATGTGAACATATGCCTCTCATGGCAAAACAGATGCATAACGCTGCTATTATTAGAAGTATGAGTACTCGTGAAGCTGACCATATGCGTGGTCGCTATTATATGCATACTGGATATGTTCCGAACCCAAGCATAGATCATCCTAGTTATGGTTCAGTAATCTCACATCAGTCGCCAAGACCAGATCTTTCTATACCCAAGTTTATTTCTGTGGGTGGAGGAAGTATAGGCGCCGGTTTTCTTGGTTCTAAATATGCTCCATTTAGCGTGAATAGCGATGGTAGAATTAGAAATCTAGATGTAAAAGTAGATCAGAGATTTTATCAGAGAGCTTACGCTTTGGATGCAATTGAAAGTAATTTTATAAACCAAAGACGAGGCTCACTAGCAAAAGAACATCAATCAGTTCTAAAGGAAGCATTTAATGTACTGACAAGCTCACAGATGGATGCTTTGAAAGTTGCAGGCGAACCAGAAAATGTAAAAGAAAGATACGGCAACAACAACTTTGGTAAAGGTTGTCTGATGGCTAGACGGCTAGTAGAAGCTGGTGTGCCGTTTATAGAGGTTAATCTTGGCGGATGGGACAATCATCAGAATATTCATGCTACATTAAGAGATAACAAACTTCCTATGTTAGATCAAGGTATGAGTGCGCTATTTGAAGATCTAGAACAGAGAGAACTTCTACAAGACACAGTAATTATTTGGATGGGAGAGTTTAGTAGAACTCCTCGAATCAACCAGAACGCAGGTCGTGACCATTGGGCACGAAGTTGGAGCGTTGTCGTTGGTGGAGGTGGAATGAATGGAGGTATTGCTGTCGGTGCTACTAATTCAGATGGCACGCGCGTTGATACAGAACCTTACACTTCTCAAGATGTGATGGCTTCAGTATGCAAAGCTCTTGACATTTCACTAACAACCACATTTACCAGTAATAACGGCAGACCTATGAAGATTGCCAACTCTGGTAAGATTATAAAAGAATTATTCTAATGAAATTTTTTAAGAACGCAGTTTATGTACTTTTTTCACTATCTTTACTGAATTTAGCGGGCTCTTTCTATATGTTCAAACATATAATGAATAAGGAGCCAGCAATAGAACTTAAAATTCCAATAGAAAAAGAACTCAGAGAATTACCCTTACATTCAAGGCTTAGAGAATCACAGATAATTCAAGCAATCCTTATGACCCATCACCAACTTGGTATACATAAGCCCGGCTCTCAGCCGATATGTCCAATGTGTCAGGATTCAGCAATTAAAACTATAACAGTAGAGAATAATTAATGGCAAGACAAGCAAAAAAACCAAAGACAACAAGACAGAGAAGAAAAATATTACGGCCTAAAACACGCAATCAAGAAACTTACATGCAGAGTATAAACAGGTCTGATGTTACTTTCTGCTCTGGGCCTGCTGGGTCGGGAAAGACTAGCGTCTCTGTCGGAATGGCGTGTGAATACTTGATCGAAAAGAAAGTAGACAAAATTATTATTACTCGACCTGTTGTAGAGTCGGGTCGTGGTTTGGGTCACTTGCCCGGCACATTAGTAGAAAAAATTAATCCTTATTTAATACCTATTCTAGAAGAGATGAACCAATATCTCACAAAGAATACGGTAGAAACTTATAGGAGTAGAGATATTATTGAGTTATGCCCACTGGAATATATGAGAGGGCGAAACTTTCATAATTGTTTTATGATCTTAGACGAAGCGCAGAACGCTACGTTTGAACAAATCAAAATGTTTATTACTAGAATTGGAAAAGATTCTAAGGCTGTGATAAACGGAGATCTAAGACAGTCCGACTTAGGTAAACATCAAGGTGGTCTTAAGACTTGTATGGATAAACTTTCCGAAGTTTCTGGTGTTGGTGTTTGCAAACTGGATTATAGCGATATTGTTCGTAGTGGTATCGTGTCCAAAATATTAATGACACTCAATAAAGAAGAAGATGAGAATGAACATGAAGGTGAACCAGTCAAGTATTTTTAGAGGCATCTTTCTAGCTGCCGTTATTTTTATAGGCGCTAGAGCTGAATATAACAACCGATATTTAGACAAAAGATTAGACATTTTAGAGGAAGGTGCTTCTTATAGTCACACAATACAAACTGATACAGCCATGAAGTTTGAGACGTTTCTTCAGGCGCTTTCTAATGAACTCCCAACAGAAGTCCAAGCTTATGCCGCTGAGACCGCAGAAAGAGTTGCCAGAGAAACAACAGTAAGCACGCTAAAACAATTCTCAGAAAATTTAAAGAAAATAGATGTACAACTCGATAAGTAGCTCTATAATGTATTAGACTATTTATATGAGGTACAAATGAAAAACATATCTTTAAAATTTTATAATATGTGGGGCGGCTTCTTTGAGCACGACAACATTATAACAAACACTCTTAGAAAAGAGTACGACGTTACAATAACAGATAGTAATCCAGACATTGTAATCTGTCAGGTTTCACCGGCTAGTCATCAAGCTCCACCTCCCGAAAGGTTTACATCAGGATTTACCAGCTCCAAGATAGTTCATTGGTTAGTAGAATCCATAGACAGAACAGGAGATCCCGACTATAGCAAGTGTGACTTTTCTATTTCGTCTTGTAAATTTGAAGATGATAGAAATGTCAGAATACCTCTGTGGGCTATGTATGTAAACTGGTTTGGCGATCAGCAAGAAAGCTATGTAGAGGGCAGAAATCAAGCGTTTCTCTTGTCAGCAAAAAAGTTAACGAATCAAGTTAATGTTTCACAAAAGAGTAAATTCTGTTCTATATTAACTAACAATGATATGGGCTACAGAAAAGAAGCGTATCCTAAATTTATAAACTTTGGTATTGATAATGGACTTCTTGTAGAGAGTAGAGGGAGAGCATTTACTAATATGCCGTCGATTGGCGGAGATGAAAAACACAAGCTGGAATATCTATCTGATTTCAAGTTTAATCTTTGTTTTGATAACGGAGAATCAGATGGCTGGATCACAGAAAAAATAATTCATCCCAAGTATGTAGGATCAATACCTATTTATTGGGGATGCAAAGATGTTGCAGAAGAGTTCAACGAAGAAGCATTTCTACATGTCAGAAACTTTGAAAATTTAGAACATCTACATGAAAAAGTTCTTGAGCTTTGTTATAATACTATTGAATATAAAAAAATACAAACATTACCCTGTTTCCCTGACAATAAAATACCGGAATGTGTAAATCAAGAATTTTTGCTGGAACAGCTTAAAGGAATTGTAGAAGCATGATAAAACTTTGTGCAGAAATCATAGATGATGCAGATATTGACTCTTTGATTGAGTGGTTGAAAACAAAACCTATCTTAACGAAGAACAAGCTAACTGTAGAGTTTGAAGAGAAATTCTCTGCAAAACTAGGAGTGAAGCACTCAGTCTTTTGTAACTCTGGATCTTCGGCAAATCTACTAGCTTTTTCTGCCTTAGCTCAATCGGGGAAAATGAAAAACAATAAAGTGGTAGCTCCTCAAGTCTCTTGGTCTACTACCGTATTTCCTATCATACAGTTCGGGCTTCAGCCTATACTTTGTGACTGCAATATGCAAAATCTAGGACTGGATCTCGGTCATCTTGAGAATATATTTCAAACTGAAAATCCTGCCGCCCTTATATTGGTACATGTGCTAGGGTTCGACTGCAATATACAAGAAGTCAAAGCCCTTTGTGACAAATACTCTGTTCTGCTAATAGAAGACACTTGCGAAAGTCTTGGATCAGAAGTGCATGGCAAGAAGCTAGGAACTTTTGGCGACATGAGTTCGTTCTCATTTTATTTTGGACATCACATATCTACCATCGAAGGCGGTATGATTTGCACCGATGATGATGATCTTGCAGAAATTCTTCGCATGATTCGTAGTCATGGGTGGGATAGAGACATATCTGAAGATTCTAAGAAAAAGTATAGAAACCAGTATAATGTAGACGAGTTCAATGCTCTTTATAAATTTTACTTTGCTGGATTTAACTTAAGGTCTACAGATTTGCAAGCATTTATTGGCCTGAGACAGGTCGATAAGATAGATAATATTGCAAGTAAACGTCATGAAAATTTCTTGATTTATGACGAACTAATCAAAGACACAATCTGGAAACCACAGCCTTCTTCGTGCCAAAATCTCGTATCAAACATGGGCTATCCAATAATTGTTAGAGATAGAGAAAAGCTTGCAGAATCTCTTAATGACAACAATATTGAATGTAGACCTCTCATAGCTGGGAGCATTGGTATGCAACCAGTTTGGCAAAAATTATTTGGCAAAGTTGGTCATAAAAACTCTTGTTTAGTAGATTCTAACGGAATGTATGTGCCAAATCACCACGACATGGATATAAAAGATATAGAAAAAGTTTGTCAAGTTATAAACAATCTGTATTAAGGATTCAAAATGCCAACCTACGATTATGAGTGTAGTGAGTGTGGACATTATAAAGAAGTGTTCCAAAGATTCTCGGAGAAACCTTTGGTAAGATGTCCGTCATGCAAGAAACATAAATTTAGAAGAGTTATACTAGATGCTCCTCATGTGTCTGTAAAGGGTGAGCCTACAACAGTAAGACACCTAGCCGATAGGAATACACAGAAGATGGGAAGCTATGAACTGCAAGATAAGATGCAGGCTGATAATATGGACAAGGTTAAGAAAGACCGAGAGGTTAATCAACGCAGAAACAAAATCAACAAGATGTCTACTGCTGAAAAAATGAAATACATAGAGAAAGGTGAGTAATGGTTGATAGAGCTAACTTACCGCACAAAGCAATTATACATATCGGTATTGCTGTGCATGAAGTTCTTAGGAATGGAGATCTAGATCCTATTCCAGCTAGTGAAGAAGAACTTGCAAGATATGATATTGGTCGTCAAGCTAAGATAGCTATAGACGGCTTTGACAGAGCAGATTGTATTAAAAAGATCAAAGAGTTATTGGAGAAATTAGATGGCTAGAGGCGAAAATGATGATATTTCTCATCTGAATTTACCAGAAGTTCCGACTAAGGTTACAACCTTTATTGGAGCCAAAGGCGAAGAAGTTAAAGAAAAAGATGCATTTGCTAAAATTGTCGTGAATGGCGAATACAAAACTCATTATATCAAATATGGTAGAGGTGATTTGTTCGACCCTTTTGGTGCAGATAGAAACATGCATAACAGACCATACTTTGACTTCAGGAAAGTTAAAGAAAACGTATACAATTACTATATAGAATATTTAACAAATAGAGATAGAATCTTTTTGACACGAGCAAGAAGATCACTTATGGAGGTTTAAAATGACTAAGAAAGGCCCGCTTTCAAAAAGCGAAAAACAGTATATTGAGGACAATCGAGAGTTGCCTGTGGGTGAAATTGCAGAAGAGCTTGACAGGTCTGAGAAATCTGTAGACAAGTATCTTACAAAATTAGGCGAAGAAGAACTACTGCACGATTCAGCAGAAGAAAAGCCAGCAGTTTCTGCTACTATTACAGGTAGTGAGCCTGAAGAAGAAGAGCCTGAAATGCCTAAAGCTGGTGAACTAATGGCTAGAAACAATCGCTACGGAACAGTTATCATGACTGAACAGGCTTCTATGGCTGGAGACGGAACTAAGGAAGAAAGACTTCCTGACAAGATTAATGTCGCTCGTCGCCACAGAGGTGCTATCCATAAGATTAAGGGAGACTAACATGATTTGTACTGTCAGAGATGAACATATCCGTAAACTGATTATGGAAGATGTTTCCATGACTTGGAAGTGCACGTTAGATGATGGTACAATTGTATGGGGCGACTATGAGCGTCCCGGAGTACCTGAAAGCCCTTGGCTTAGATTGCAGAGATACTGTGAAGAAAATGGTAGATGTGTAGCTAAGGCGCAAGTAATTGTGATGGGCGCGCCAGAAGAAGTTGTTTTTGAAAACGAAGATGGCCTTGATGGTTTTTTCATTGCTAGAGGCTTTTCAAAAGATATTGATATGGTGACTGGAGATGGCCCGTCCTACCAGCACATGACATTTGGTTTATTAAATGATGATCTTGAAGTAGAAGTGAAGAAGTATAGTTGGCCAGAGTGCGACTTTATGGAATTTACACAGAAGAGAATGATTACTCAAGAAAATCTCTCTTGGATGATTTGGAAAGATGGCGAAACGAAGAAGCAAAACGAGCAGGTTCAAGTCACCCTCAACGGGTGATTACTGTACTACAGGCCAATACATAGCTGAGATATTGGTGCAACGTAGATCAGAGAGAGAAAACAAAGGCTCTTTGCCCTACAAGTTCTGGAATAAAACTCGTAAAAAACAGTATCAACGTCAGGTTCAAGAAGTCTATAAAATGATTTCTGAATTTGGCGAAGATGCTGTCTATGACTATATCATAAATAAAAACAAACGAGTTTACTCTGCATTGCCCAAGTGGGTAAAAGATGAAGTCAAAAAACACAAAAAACTTCTAGATTCAAGGCCAAAACCCAAAGAGGTTGATATTATTGAAGTAGAAGAAGATAATGTAAATGTAAAACCAATGAAGAGCTTTGGTAACAAATCGCTCTTTTCTAAATTGAGGAATTCAAATGGCAAAAACAAAGAAGGCTGATCCAGCATTTGTAAAAGAAATTGTTAAGAAGTATGGCAATGTGATTTCTACTGGGAATCAAATTCTAGAGAGAAGGAAAGATTACAAGGTTGTCACCGTCAGTCCTTCGATTGACTTGGCATTGGGTGGCGGAATCAAGGAAGGCTCTTGGGTTATCTTAACCGGAGATCCGAAGTGCGGCAAAACAACCACAGCTTTGCAGATTGCCGCCAACTGCCAGAAAGAAGGTCGTCCAATTATCTATCTTGACGCTGAAGGTCGATTAAAAGAGATGAACCTTCTTGGTGTTGATGGTTTAGATAAAGAAAAGATGCAAATCATCCATTCTGAAGACGAGCCACTTAGTGCAGAAGCGTTTCTGGATATTGCAGTCAAGCTTGTTAGCGCAAAAGAGAATGAAGGGTGTGTCTGTATTATTGATTCCACTTCATCGCTAATGCCCGAGAAAGAACTGGATGGAGATATGACTCCCGGACGAGCAGGTCTTCCAAAGATTCTTTCAGTCTTCTGTAAGAAGATGGGACAAATCGTTCCTAATCAACGAGCCACTTTAATTATTATTACACACTTTATTGCTAATACTTCAGGCTATGGTGCTTCAAGGATGCCAGACTGTGGGCGCAAGATTCAATATCAGGCTGATACACGCATGGAGGTCAAATCTATCACTCCTTGGGTTCAAAGCGACACACAGATAGGCCAAGCTGTGAATTGGAAGATTGTGTGTTCCTCAATGGGGTCTCCCGGCACAGAATGTCAAAGCTGGATCAAATATGGTCATGGCGTAGACAAGATTCAAGAACTTATTATGCTTGGGTTGGATTTGGGTTTAATTGGCAAAGCTGGCGCTTGGTTTACATGTGAGTTTATGGTTGGGTTTACAGACGTAGTAAAGAAGATAAAACCAGAAACAAATATAGAAGATACTGAGGCGGTCTTAAAGGCAGTAAAGTTCCAAGGGCAAGAAAGACTTTACAACTTCTTGCTGGCGAACGAAGAAGTGTTTGATATCTTAGAGAAAGAAATTAAGGGTATGCTCTAATGGAAATACACGGTCTTGATGGTAAAGTCTGGAAGTGGAATCCTTCCAGAAGTCAGGCTTCGGTGAGTGAAAAAAATAGGTCTTCTTTGCACAAAAAAGCTAGAAAGTTATTGAAAGACATTTATCCATATGATAGAATCTTAGAAGAAGTCACGCTTCCCGGCACTAAAACTGGCTCTAGAAAAACATTACTTTATGCTGACCTTTATGTGCCAAATAGAGAACTGGTCGTAGAAGTGCATGGCGAACAACACTTTAAGTTCAATTCATTTTTTCACAAAGATAAGATGGCGTTTTTCAAAGCTCAAGCAAGAGATAAAGATAAAAGAGCTTGGTGCGAACTGAATCATATGACTTTGATTGAATTAAATTACGACGAGTCTGAAGAACAATGGAGAGAAAAATTTGACTAACGAACAAAAAGTAACAGAATTCCTCTCAAAGGTGGATGACTGGATTGAAGATAGAAACGCAGATCTCGCAAAAGAAAACGAGGAAGTCGAGCCAATCATGGCGCTCAGTTCTGATGAGGTTAGATCACTGAGCCAAGAGAAGGCACTGTCCTATTCTTTTGTTCTTTTTGCTCATGCAGAATATCTTCAAGGTGTTTATAATAAAGAGAAGACAGTCGTTGAGTTTTGTGATGACAGTATCTGGTTTATGGTCGGAGACAAACTACAGAACTACGGAGGACAATATTCCAAATGGCAGGAAAAATATTACTCCGCAATAAAAGAAAATCCAATGGCTACAGAATTAAATAGATTAAAGATTATGTCGCAGGCTAGACTCAATCGGCTTTCTGGTAAAGTTGACAACGCTAAAAGAATGGCTGCGCTATTGCAAGACTTAGGTAAAAGAAGAGGTTACTAATGTCAATAATTGATACAGCAAAAGAGCTACTCAAGAAAGGTATCGCTCTAAATGATGAAGATTTAATAAATATGGCAAACTCTCTACTAGAGGTGCAAGTTGAAACCGAAACGCCTGCTCAACCTGAAGTAAAACAGGTCGTAAAGAAGGAAGAAGCTTCACCTCAGAGAGTCACTGCTGATGAGTTTGTTGTGAGTAGAGAATCTAGATCTAGCTCAAGAACTCCTGTCAATGATATTAGACAAAGAGAGAACAAGTTCTTTGATGACAGAACTGAGCATATGGATATAGAAACTCCATCAGTAACACCAACAGAAAGAAGGAAAGCACCTAGAAAGGTTAATCAGACCTGTCAAAGTTGCTCAAAAACTTTTGAAGTAGCTGAGACACACCGTAGAGAATGGTTTGTCTGTGACGGCTGCTTATCTAACAGGAGAAGATAATGATAAAAGTCAAGTTACTAAGTAAAGATGCTAAAGTTCCAACTAAGGCACACAGTTCTGACGCTGGTTGGGATATATATGCTTCAGATTTAGCACAGCCAATTTTTCCACATAAAAGAAGGTTAATCTCCACAGATATATCTATAGCGATTCCTGATGGTTATTGCGGTCTTATCTGGCCAAGATCTGGCTTGTCAGTTAAAAGTGGGATTGATGTGCTTGCAGGCGTTATTGACTCTGGATATAGAGGTGAAATAAAAGTATGCCTACTGAATACTTCTGACCAAATGGTACACGTTCAGCCGGGCGATAGAATAGCGCAGTTAATTATACAAAAAGTTGAAGATGTTGAATTTTTAGAAGTCGAAAGTCTAGACGATACTGATCGTGGAGAGGGCGGCTTTGGGAGCAGTGGAAAGTAATGGCAGCACAAGACAACGTAGATGACATTGTTCTATCAATTCTCGGCTCGTCTGGATTTTTTGTTGATGCGGGATGTAACAGTTACGTAGAACAAAACAATACATACAAGTTGGAGCAGAGTGGGTGGCAAGGCATAGCGATTGATGCACATAGTTCTTATCAGGCAGGGTATCTTGTCAATAGACCAAACACCAAGTTTATTCACTCTGCTATTGTAGGCAATGAGTACAACCAAGACACAATAATATTTCATGGTGCAGGCATGGTAGCAAGTTGCGCAGAAGGAGCTTCTGGTGACAATTCTTTTCAATCTCCAGCTAGGATGTTGCAAGATATATTTGATGAGAATTCTATCACTGAGATAGACTTTTTGTCACTAGATTTAGAAGGCTTTGAGCACGAAGCTATTTCTGGAATAGACTTTTCAAAGACGAACATAAAATTAATTTGCGCAGAGAATCACGATGTGCCTAACTATTTAGATTACGGCTACATGGAGTCTCTCGGTTATGATAATTTCTACACATCCAAAAGTCCTTGCGGAAAATACATTTGGCATCGCTGGTTTGTCAAGCAAGATTTGGATCTTAACTTAGATTATGTAAAAGGTTTATAATGTTTAAGAATATATTACAAAGTATAAAAGATAAAATTTTTCCCAATAAAACCTATGACACTTCTCAAGTAGATGAGATAGTATCTACTCTTGATTCCGTTATCAGTGAAGAGTCGGAGGCTGAAGAATTGCCAGAGACTACTAGAACTAGAGGTGAAATCAGGAAAGAGGCAAAAGAAGAACGTAGAGAAGAACGCAAAGAGAAGGTTGAAGAAAGACGAAACTACCGATTAGAGAAGATTGCCGCAATAAAAGAAAAGTTTTATGCGGTCGCTTCTAAGAGAAAGTGGTTGTTTTTTATCATAGTTGGTGCTATAGTAGCATACCTAGTAATCTTCAAAGGTGGTTTTGGAGGTGGGGACATCTTAACTAAGATCAAAGGGTTTTTTGGATAATGAAGAAATCAATTAATTTGGAATGGAAAGATTTTCTGCTCGGCGTATTTTTAAGCGCCAGCATTTGTATGGGGTTCTATATTTTTAGAGGAATGTAAATGAATTTAGGGATACTTGCAATCGCAACAGCTTCGGTAATGTACTTAGCTGTCTGTGTTTCTTGTATGAAACAAAAAGATTATCCACATGCCCTCATGTGGTTTTCTTATGCAATGGCCAATGTGGGGTTATTATGGTACGAATTAAACAAAATGAAAATAAGCTAGAAGATGCCGCAGCTGAGTCTGCGGTTCTCGCTGGCTTGTGTCAATACGGAATTGATGCAATGCTTGAGGTTGAGTATATCAGCACCGAGTATTTTGTAGACCAAACAAATCAGGTTATCTTTGACTGCATAAAAAAGTCTCTTGAATCCACTCAAAAAGCGGAGCTTTCGTCATTGCTTTCCGCTGCTAATCAGCTCAATCATTATGATATTATTAAGGAAGAAGCTGGTTATCTAAGATACTTGTTTGATACTCCGATTCTGGAAGACAACATTCCTGTTAATGGAGCCAAGTTAGCTAAGCTCAAGATAGCTCGTGACGTAAAGAAGACTTTGGCCAAATGCTCTCTGGAAGTAGACAAGATTAATGGTGACGAAGATATTGCAGAGATCATCTCTTTGATTGAAACACCTATTCTCGATGCTACTTCAAAGATATATCAAGGCTCAGATAACAAACCAAAAATCATTGGTGAGGATGTAGGCGAATACGTTGAGTTCTTGAAAGAGAACCAAAATGAGATGTTGGGTATCAGCACTGGCTTTCCTCGCTTTGATGAGGCGATTGGTGGAGGTATACGCAGGAAATGCGTAGATCTAGTTGCTGCTCGCCCTAAAGTTGGTAAGTCCATGTTTGGCGATGCTGTAGCTATGCACGTATCTAGAAACTTAAATATTCCAGTGTTGATGTTAGACACTGAAATGTCGAAAGAAGACCATCTCAACCGTATGCTAGCGAACCTTAGTGGTGTGGAGATTAACAAGTTAGCTAGTGGTAAATTTGCTAATAATGATTTGGACATTGAGAAAGTAGAAAAAGCAGCTGAAGAACTACAGAATATCCCATATCACTACGTTAGTATTGCTGGCCAACCATTTGAAAACATTCTTGCAATTATGCGTAAATGGATTCATCAAGAAGTTGGCTTTGATGAAAATGGTAGAACAAACGATTGTATTATAATTTATGACTATTTAAAATTGATGAACTCGGACAGCATCTCCAACTCCATGCAGGAGTTTCAAGTGCTAGGATTTCAAATCACGCAGTTACATAACTTCTGCGTAAAACATGATGTTCCTTGTCTGAGCTTTGTACAGCTAAACAGAGATGGTATCACAAAGGAATCAACAGATGTTGTCAGTGGTTCTGATAGATTGATTTGGTTGTGTACCAGCTTTACTATTTTTAAGATGAAGTCAGATGAAGAAATGGCTGATGACGGAGAGGAGCATGGTAACAGAAAACTTGTTCCAATTGTTGCTCGTCACGGAGCCGGACTTGATGACGGTGACTACATCAATATGAATATGTTTGGTAAATTTGGTAAGCTTGTCGAGGGCAAGACAAGAAATGAAGCCCATAAGTCAAGCAAAATTAAGGATGATGGTTTTGAACAAACGACTAACGAATCAGCAGATATTAGCGGTGTCTAATCAGCTCTCCAATAGGGTTGAAGATTTGCTTAAATATTTCGATATTGAATACATTGAGTACCCGAATAGACTTGCATGTGCTTGCCCTATTCACGGCGGAGACAATCCAGAGGGCTGTTCTATTTTTACAGATGGAGTGAGCTCCAAAGGGAACTGGAACTGTTGGACTGCCAACTGTCACGAAGACTTTGGTAAGAACACTTTTGGTTTTGTTCGTGGTGTCTTGTCAAACAGAAAAGCTAAAGAGGTCGGAGTATTAGAGACCTTTTATTTTTGTAGTAAATTTTTGGGTTTAGATCCAGAGACAATTGAGTTTGAGCAACCAGTTGAGAACTACAGCGTGGTAAAGATACTTGAGGTTTTTCAGAGAGAACCTATGAGGCATGAGCAAGTTATTGATAGAGATGCTGTCGTGAGCAAGCTTGATATACCATCACAATACTACATCAATCGTGGATATAAACCAGAAACTCTTGAGAAGTTTGATATAGGTATGTGCATCGGTAAAGGCAAACCAATGTCAGGCCGAGTAGTTGTACCTATCTATGATGAGAATAATAATTACGTTGCTTGTATTGGTAGAGCCGTCTATCAGAACATGCAACCAAAATGGCTGCATAGTAAAGGTTTCAAAAAAAGTTCTTATTTATACGGGTATAATGTTGCCAAAGATGATATAATGAGAAAAGGCACTATTGTTTTAGTAGAAGGACAAGGTGATGTTTGGCGTATGCACGAGGCTGGGATTACAAACACTGTTGGAATATTTGGTGCGAGTCTCAGTGAAGACCAACTAATACTAATAGAAAGAAGTGGTGCAAGAAATGTTGTAATACTTACCGACTATGATGAAGCTGGCGAGAAAGCCGCACAACAAATCCTCAAACGATGTGGCAGAAGATTCAATTACTATCGACCTCAAATTGACCAAAAAGATGTTGGCGATATGACAGTCGAACAAATACAAGATCAAATTATAAATAAATTAGAAGGAGTTCTATAAATGACAAGAATTTTGGCTTTCGCTGGCAGAAAACAGTCAGGCAAAAATTCAGCTTGCGCGTTTCTACATGGTTATCAAATGAGATGTCATCATCTGATTAAAGGTTTCAATATTGATGATAAGGGCAGGTTGATTGTAGATACAACTTCGACTAACGCAAATGGCGTAGAAGAAACTACTCAAGGAGTTCTTGATGTAACTAGGACAGATCTTGACTTTGGGTTGTGGGCCGCAGAAAACTTATGGCCTTTCATTAAGCACTATTCCTTTGCTGGTGCACTCAAAGAAATTTGCAACGGCTTATTTGACCTTGATAATGCACAATGCTATGGAACTGACCAAGAAAAGAATACTTTAACTTGGTTTCGTTGGCAAGATATGCCCGGATATGAGGGTGATGAAGAAGGTCGTATGACGGCTAGAGAGTTCATGCAGTTTTTTGGTACAGACATTTGTCGTAAAATCCATCCAGAGATTTGGACTGAACACACACTCAAGAGTATTCGCACTGAGGAGCCTTTAGTTGCTGTAATTTCTGACTGTCGGTTTCAAAATGAAGTAGATGCAGTTCAAAGAGCAGGAGGCAAAGTCGTCCGATTGACTAGAGGTGTTGATGCTGATACACATAGCAGCGAAGTAGAAAGTGAAAAGATACAAAACTACGATGCAACAATAGACAATAAAGAACTTACACTACATGAAACCAACGTGGAAATCATCTCGCTTCTTGAGAAGTGGGGTTGGCTTGGTAGTGAAATTGAAGCACCTACTGAATCAATTCCAGATGCGGATAAGCCAGAGTTGGTAGGTGGAATCCATAAGATTAAGGAATAACATGTTAGTAACGTACATAAGAAGTTCTAGTTATAATAATTTTGAATACTGTCAGATGCAATACTTTATGACCTATGTTTTGGGTCATCAGACTGTATCGGGCAAAAAAGCTCAACTTGGTACAGTTGTACACAAGGTCATGGAGGTTTTAGCTGGATGCAAAAAATTGCTACAAGATGGTGACGAGCTATTGCTTGAGGATGACGCTATCGGAGAGGTCGAGTTTACCAAGCGTAGACTCGGAACAAAGAAATTTGTAAACGAAATCCTTAAGCGTAGCTACGATCACTACACTGTTCCGTGTACACATCATTATACAAATGCCGACTACAAGTTTTGTGATAAACTTACTTGGGACGCACTGACTTATGATGACGGCAACTTTGATCCTCGCAAGAGAAATATTGTTGCGGCGGAACCGCAGTTTGACATTCCTATCGAAGAAGACTGGGGAAAGTACGAATATGACATGCCTGACGGCAGTAAGGTCGAAGGTAGGCTTGCCATCAAGGGCACTATTGACTTAGTAACAGAAGTGTCAGATAGAGTCATCGAAGTGATTGACTGGAAGACTGGTCGCAGATTAAACTGGGCTACAGGAGAAGAGAAAACATACGAGAAGCTCTGCAAAGATCCGCAACTAATGCTTTATCATTATGCTATTTCTAAGATTTTCCCTGAATATGATGACGCGATTATGTCGATATACTTTATTAGAGATGGAGGCCCGTTCAGTATTTGCTTTGAGGAGTCTGATAGGCAAAAGTTTCTTGGCATGTTAAAAGATAGATTTCAAGAAATCAAAAAGACGACTAGACCAAGAATGTTGTCAAGAAATCAATCTCACTGGAAGTGTCAAAAACTCTGTGACTTCTGTAAGAAAGATTGGCCGGGAACTGATGAAAGTATGTGTCGTCATGTCAGTAATCACCTAGACCAATTTGGTATGCTAGATACAATACAAAATTGCACAAGAGAAGGTTTCGATGTTGGATATTATGAGGCTCCCGGATAATGATTGAAGTAAAAATTACAGAAGATATGAAGAAGCGAGCATGGGCAAAGTCCAGAGAGATGGGAGTCATCAAGAACTCCATCATGAAGGGCGATGGAAATATTGCTGGGTTTTTAGGAGAAGAGGTTGCAAATGTTGTTATAGGTGGTACAATTAATAACACCTACGATTACGACTTGGTTTCACAGGACGGAATCAAGTACGACGTAAAAACAAAACGGTGTACTTCTCCACCTAAACCTTACTATGATTGTTCAGTTGCTAACTTTAACACAAAGCAGAAGTGTGATAGATATGTTTTTGTTAGAATTGAAAATAAAAATAGAAGATGGGGAAGGGCGTGGGTCTTAGGTTGGTTGACTCACGATGATTACTTTAAGAAAGCTCGCAAACTTACAAAAGGCCAGAAAGATCCATCTAATGGCTTTATAGTTCGAGCAGATTGTCATAATGTTGCTATTTCAGAATTGAATAAATTTGAGGACTGTAATGAATTGGATTCCGCTGAACAATAAGACGCACTTTAGCTTACAGAGAGGTTATTCTAAACCAGAACAGCTCGTAGCTAAATGCAAAGAGTTTGGCTACAAATCTTGCGCTATCACTGATATAAATACTATCTCTGGCGCTGTAGCCTTTTACAAAACTTGCAAGAAGAATAACATTAAGCCTATCATTGGCTGTACATTTGAATTTGAAAGCCATAAGCCAACTACTCTCTTGGCTAAAAACAAAGCTGGTTGGTTTGACCTGATCGACTTAGTTTCTAAGAAAAACTCGTATAGTGATGACGTTGTTTACAAGCTACTAAAATCTCACAGTGAAAATTTGATTTGCATTGATGAGCTAAAGCAACAGCCTAGTTATTATGCTGAAACAAAAGATGCGGAGCTGCATAGAATACTCCTGTGTTCTGCAATGAAGACTACAATGGCTAAGTCAAAAGAGAGGCTAAAACAGGATGGGTTCAAAAAACTCAAAGGCTTCTTTGACTCTGACAAGTATTATATGTTGTCGCCAAATGAAGTTCAATCAGCCTATGATAGTGATCTGATAGATAAAGTTGCTGACATTGCAGCACAATGCGAAGAATATAATGTTCTTGGTAAACCAATGCTGCCTAAATTCGATTGTCCAGAAGGGTATGATGAAGATGAATACCTGAAACAGTTATGTAGAGATGGCTGGCGAACTTTGCTTGCCGAGACGGGCAAGGTTGACGATGAGGATGTAAAGCAGGAATATCTCGATAGAATCAAGAACGAGATGGATGTTATTTTTGAAGCAGATCTGTCTGGTTATTTCTTGATTGTTCAAGATATTGTAAACTATGTTAGAGAACAAGGCTGGTTGCCGGGACCCGGACGAGGGTCTGCTGCCGGATGTTTGATCTCATATTTAATCGGTATCACAGAGATTGATCCTATTGAGTATGACTTGATCTTTGAAAGATTCTACAATGCAGGACGTAATACTGAAGATCACGTATCTTTGCCTGATATTGATGTTGATGTTCCAGCGGAAAAGCGAGATGATGTTATCGCATATATTAAGTCGAAATACGGCGAGGATAATGTCTCCCAGATGCTAACATTTAACAAACTGCAAGGGCGAGCTGCGCTGAAAGAAATCATGCGCATCACGAACGCCGTGTCCTTTGCCGAGATGAATGATATAACAAAGAATATTCCTAATGAAGCAGATGTGTCTGACTTGATTGAAGAAAGTGGAGAAAAGTCTCTCATTAGATGGACACTACTCTACCAACCTAGCGACTTAGTTAAGTGGTGCAAGGTAAATCAAGAAGGAGATTTAATCGGACCTTTAGCGGAAATCTTTGAGCAAGCTATTGACATTGAAGGTACAATTAAGTCACAGGGCAAGCATGCCGCAGGAGTCATTATTTCTGCTAATAAACTGAGAGAGGTTTGCCCGATGGTTCAAGACAGAAACAAGAATCTTGTCGCTGGTTTTGAAATGGGAGATCTTGAGGATCAAGGTCACGTTAAGTTTGATATTCTAGGCATTGACCTATTAAGTAAAATTATGGAGATTAAAGATGAGCACTAAAGAAGATTACAAGTCTGTTGTTTTTTCTGGTTGCGCTATTGAGTATAGAAATGTTAGTCTTTGCGACTTGAGACACTTTCTGCCTCAGTATCGTGGAAGAGCTAACGGAGTTTACCAAGTACACTCGGATAATAAAAAGAAGATGTACAGTAAATTATTTTATAGTATTGATGATGCAGTTGATAAATTTCTTGAACTGAAAGGTGTTGTTAGATGAATTATAGAGACATAATTGTATTTGACTTTGAAACAGGATCTAGGAATCCTCACAAGACACAGCCGACACAAATTGCGGCTATTGCTTTGCATGGGAGAAAACTAACCATCCAACCTAATGGTATTTTCAATAGTGAGATTCGCCCTATTCTTGATGATAAGAAAGCGATTGAGGCTGGCTTTGATCCAGTCGAAGAAGAGGCGCTGAAGATTACCGGCAAGACCAGAGAAGCGCTAGCAAAAGCTCCGCTACCAAAGACTGTATGGAAGAAGTTTGAAGATTTCTGTATGCAATTTAACTTTAAGAAAAGCTCTTATACTGCCCCTATCGCAGCTGGCTACAACATCATTGGGTTTGACCTTCCGATTGTTCAGCGTATGTGTGATATGCACGGCACAACCGATGCTAGAGGTCGTCAGACTGTATTCAATCCTATCTTTAAGTTAGACTTGATGGACATCGTTTTCTCTTGGACTGAGAACAACAAAGACTTTAAGAGTCTTAGTATGGACTTCTTGCGTGAGTATATGGGCTTTCCAGAAGAGAGCAAACAAAACGCTCACGATGCCTTGCAGGATGTGAAGGACACAGCTAATATATTGATTAAATTTTTGAAGTTCCAGCGGAACATTTCACAGAAGACTAAATTTGAAAAGGCGTTTGCGAATGGAGAATTCTACGTTTAATATTGACAACTATAATGACTCTGGTGTTTGGGATTTAATTTGCGAAGGGCAGACAAAGGGTGTCTTTCAGCTAGAGTCACAGCTAGGCAGATCTTGGGCGAAAAGAGTTCGTCCTCGAAGTATAGAAGAGTTGGCTGCGCTAATCTCTCTAATTAGGCCCGGATGTTTGAAAGCTTTTACTGAAGGTAAGTCAATGACCCAGCACTACGTTGACCGTAAGGCTGGCATTGATGAGGTTAAGTATTTACATGACAGTCTTGAGCCGATTCTAAAAGAAACTTACGGAGTTCTTGTTTATCAGGAGCAGTCTATGAAGATTGCTCAGCAACTGGCGGGCTTTGACCTCAAAGAGGCGGACAGTCTTCGTAAAGCTATCGGAAAGAAAAAAGCTGACCTTATGAATCAGATCAAAGGATCTTTTATTGACGGTGCTATTTCTGTTGGAGGTCTAGAGAAAGAGACTGCGGAGGAAATCTTTAGCTGGATTGAGAAGTCAAACAGGTATGCTTTCAATAAGTCTCATGCCGTATCATATGCCGTTAATGCTTACAGAAGTGCGTATTGTAAAGTGCATCGCAAGATTGAGTTCTTTGAGGCTTATCTCGGACACGCAGACAGAAAGCCTGACCCTCAAACAGAAGTTCGAGAACTAGTATCAGATGCCAAACTTTACGATATTGAAGTAATGCCGCCAAGACTGGGCAAGTTCTTTAACAACTTCACTATATCTGAAGACAAGATATATTTTGGTGTCAACAACGTGAAGGGTGTTGGTAGTTCTGAAACTGTCAAATTGTTGGATGCAATACCCGAGCTTGAAGAAAGTCTCGAAAAACCATTTACTGAATTTACTTGGTCTGACGTATTGTTTAACTTAGGTGCAAGAATCAATAAGACATCAATGGAGTCTCTGATAAATGTTGGTGCTTTTAATGGAACTAAGAACCGTATGCATAGAAACCAGATGCTCTACGAATATAAAAGCTACAAAGACCTGTCTGCCAGAGAGAGAACTTGGCTTCAAGAAAACTACGACTCAAGTCACAACTTTGTCCAGTCTTTAGATAATATGATAAATAATCTCAAGATTACCTCTCGTAGGCTCGTAAAAGTTTTTGATCTTAGAAATGTGGTAGAATCACCACCGTTTGAACTTGTAGATCATCCAGAGCAGATTGCAGACTTAGAAATTAAATACTTAGGTACGTCGCTAAGCTACTCAAAGACGGATGCGGTCCAAAGCTCTTTGGTCAATACGACCTGCAAAGAGATAGCTCAGGGCAAGACTGGAAATGTTAACCTTGCTGTTCATATAAATGCTTTACGTGAATACAAAACTAAGAACGGTAAAAATCCCGGACAGATCATGGCATTTTTATCGGTTGAAGATTCTACAGCGTGCTTGGATTCAGCGATAGTTTTTCCAGATGCGTATGAAGAAAACAAACAGTTGTTGTATGAAGGCAACACAGTGATCGTTATGGCGCAGGTTTCTAAGAAAAAAGATACAAGTTTGATTATAAACAAAGTGTCTCAAGCTTAGTTTATAGTTAAAATATAATATATTTGGAGTATTATAATGAATAATTGTACATTCGTGGGCAGGCTAACAGCAGACCCTATTATAAAAGATGTTGGCACCACAAAGCTAGCAACATTTTCGCTAGCAATCGAAGAGCATAGAAAAGATAAGAACGGAAACAAAGTAAAGCGTGTTGACTTTTTTGACTTTTCCGCTTGGGATAGTGGAGCTCTTACTATACATAAATTATGCAGCAAAGGTGATATGATCGCCGTAAATGCTGTAGCTAGACAGGAAAAATGGAATGATTCAAACGGTCAACCAAAACAGAAGGTTGCCTTCAGAGTTCAAAATTTTAGAGTCTTTAAGGACAGAGAACCTAATGACACACAGTGACCCTCCAGCTATAGACGAAAACTTTGATATTATAATTTCGTTAGTAGTTCAATTTGGAGGTCATGCCAAATCTTTTGAGTTTGAAGATTTATTGCAGGTAGCTTTTGTTGGGTATTTCAAAGCGGTTAGCAGTTTTGATCCTGACATCGGGCCTCTGAGACCTTATGTCTTTTCTTGCGTAAAGAATCATCTTAATAGATTCTTGAGAAAAGAATTGAGATGGCAAAACAACAATGTTACCAACTCTACGGTGACTGTTAGTTATGATGATAAGTCGTATGTCAATGACTTCAAGAATATACTAGTATCTTGCGCGAATAGACTTTTGCCCGCTGAATCTTTTATTCTAGAAATGAAGTCACAAGGTTTCAATAGGAAAGAAATCTGCGACATGTTAACCTTAAGTAAAAAAGAATATTATAATCTATTCTATTCTGGAGTTGGAAAAATACAAAGATATGAGACCTAAGAAAATACTTTTTTGTACCGAAGCTCATTACCTACCAACAGGATATTCTGTTTACACAAAAGAGCTACTATCTAGATTGCACTTAGATCCTCGCTTTGAAGTGGCTGAGCTAGCTTGCTATGCTACTGACAATTCAGTAAGGCAAAATGCCAAAGGTTGGAAGATCTATGGAAACCAGCCAGAGAAAAACTCTCCTGAGTGGAGTGAGTATAAGTCTTCACCGACTTACGAATTTGGAGAATACACATTCAATCATGTGTTACTAGACTTCAAGCCTGACTTTGTTATGGATATTCGTGATTGGTGGATGTTTGAGTTTCAACAAAGATCGACCTATAGAGAGTTCTACAACTGGGCTATCATGCCAACTGTAGATGCGTTTCCTCAGAACAAACAGTGGATGGATACGTTCGCTTCCGCAGACGCAGTGTTTGCATATTCTGAGTTTGGTCGAGATGTTTTGCTGGGTCAGTGTAAGAATCTCAACTTCGTAGATGTAGCTTCTCCCTGTGCTAGTAATAGTTTTGCACCTGTACAAAATAAAGAAAGGCATAAAGAAAGTGCTGGACTGACAGCAGACTCATTCATAATTGGGACTGTGATGCGTAACCAAAGACGCAAACTTTACCCAGACCTATTTCGTGCATTTAGAGAATTCTTAGATACTACTAAAGCTAGCAACGCCTTCCTGTATTGCCATACATATTATCCTGATGTTGGATGGGAGATTCCAGATCTGCTACAGGAATACGACCTAACAAACAGGGTTTTATTTACCTACAAATGTAAGCAATGCGGTCACATCGAACCTTCGTTCTATAAGGATACTTTCAACCATTGTCGAGCTTGCAACTCGTTTAAGAGCGAGCTAGTAGGAGTCAACAATAAAATCGAAGAAGAAGACCTAGCTAAGATATACAATCTTTTTGATGTTTATGTGCAGTATGCAAACAGTGAAGGTTTTGGCATGCCTCAGCTAGAAGCGAGCCAATCTGGTCTTCCTGTCATGACAGTATCGTATTCTGCTATGGATTCTGTGGGTGACAATATCGGAGCAATTAAGATACCTGTTCTAACACTACAGACTGAATGTGAGACAGGATGCAAAAGAGCAGTTCCTGATGTCAATTTTGCCTTCTTGAAGTTTGTTGAACTTTACAGTATGCGCAGAGAGCAACTAAAGCAGCTAGGTTTTGGCATGAGGCAAAAAACTTTAAGCAGATACAACTGGGATAAGACGGCTGAAATCTGGGCGAACTACTTTGACGCAACACCAGTAAAAGACCCGTCAGAAACTTGGTACTCGCCTCCAAGACTCTTTGAGCCTGCTCCTGAGATACCAGACGGGTTGACAGTTAAAGACCAAGTTAATTTCTTATTTGACTCTGTTTTAAGAAAGCCTGACTGGATAGGAAGCCACCAGTGGAAGAGAACACTAAAAGATTTAATGTATAAGTGTACTGTCGCGAATACTAACGTAGATTTCTACTTCAATGAGTCACACACTGATGGAGATATTAGATCTTGGACTCCATTTGACATAAAACAGGCGTATGACTACATGGCAAAGATGAGGAATATTCATAACCAATGGGAAAACATTAGAATACAAAGGTTGCAAAATGAAAACACTCTACATAGGTAATTATAAAGATAGAACTGGCTGGGGTTACGCTTCACTAAATAATATTTTAGCCTTGCACTCTGCTGGAGTAGATGTAGTGCCAAGAGCTATAACATTCAACAACTCTCATGCCGACATCCACCCTACGATTACAAAGTTAGAAGCTAAGAGCGAATCAGATTGTGATGCCTGCATTTATCACACATTACCGCCTCTTTATAGTTATAATGCTAAAATCAAAAACATTGGATTCTTCGTCACCGAAACTGTGACTTTTACAGAGACAATGTGGCAGAAGCATATCAACATGATGGATGAAGTGTGGGTTCCAAACCAACAAATGGTCGAAGCCTGTCACAAAAGCGGTGTTAAAGCACCTATCAAGATTGCTCCTCACTCACTTGACTTGACAAAGTATAGCAATATAGAAGACTGTGCTGATGCAACTGAGTTTGAGGGTTGCTTTAACTTCTGTTTTGTTGGAGAGATGATAAACAGAAAAAATATTGAAGGTTTGCTCAGAGCCTTCCATACAGAGTTTCATCCTTCAGAACCCGTGAACTTAATGTTGAAAATAAACAAGTCTGGATTTTCTAACGACGCTACACTTGAAGCATTTAAGAATCTGTCTGATTCTGTCAAGTCTAGACTAAAGATACGCTCCAATTACAGGAAAGAAATTGCTATTGCTGGACATCTAGAAGATAGACACTTATTGTCTTTAATGGCGAAGTGTCACTGTTTTGTAATGCCTAGCTTTGGTGAGGCTTGGTGCATACCGGCACTCGAATCTATGGCGATTGGTATGCCTGTCATCTACACTGGCAATACAGGAATGGATGATTTCTGTCATGGATGGAAAGTGGATTCCGAAGCTAAGAACTGCTACAATGCCACTGATTCTTTGGATTATATGTATACTTCCCATACCAAATGGATGGAGCCAAACATAGAACATCTGGCATCTGCAATGAGGGTTGCATATGAAACATACAAAAATGATAGAAAAAAATATGATTTAATGTATGCAGTTGCGCAACTAAAGGCACAGAAGTATTGTAATGCAAACGTTGGAGTACAATTAAAGGAGTTGCTTTATGGCTAGTCAGCCAAATCAAGTTTCTATAAAATCCATAGTGCGCCGTGCCACTATGAAAGATACAGATAAATTAAATATATTAACCTTTTGTACTCACGAAAGATACGAGCAGAATTTGTGTCGCACTGGTCACAACTTTTATTCCATAGCTCAAGGTAAGTTATGGAATGAAGACTACGGTGAAATACCAGAAAACTACCAAGAGATAAAGATTATACCTTGGCACATACAATTCGACTTGATACTTTCTCACACGAGTTGCGAAAGACTGCAATTTGCCAAGAACTTACAAGCAATGTATAACATCCCAATCATTAGGCATACGCATGTACTGCCGGACATTAGATTTGATGTTCAGCAACAGGTTGAGGGTTTCAATTCTATTACTGTCGATCACGACAGTTTTATTTCTGATTACAATATGAAAGCTTGGGGCAAAAAGCAAGAAAGAACTACCGGCTTTATCGAGCATGGTATGGACTACGACTTCTGGCAAACAGGCGAAGAGTTAGAACGTGAAAACGTTTTGCTCTCAGTTGTAAATGAATGGCCTAACAGAGATTGGTGTTGTGGCTGGAACTTGTGGAATGAAATAATTAAGACTAACGAAGGCACTTTACCAGTTAAGGTTTTAGGAAATAGTCCCGGCTTCTCCGAACCTGCTGATAGTATAGAAGATTTGAGAGATGCCTACAAAAGCTCGTCAATATTTCTAAACACATCTATACATTCACCTGTACCAACAGTGTTGATGGAAGCAATGGCTTGTGGCTGCGCAATCGTCAGCACTAATAACTGTATGATTCCAGAAATAATCCAGCACGGTGAGAACGGGTTACTTGCGGATACCGCAGATGAGCTACGCGCATCTTGTCAATTTCTTCTTGACAATCCTCAAGAAGCTAGAAGGCTTGGAGAAAATGCACGGAATACAATCAAAGATAATTATAGTCTTGACAGGTTTACTAAAAACTGGAATGACTTGTTTTTCAAAGTTATAAGGAATTATAAAAAGTAATGAAGATTATACTTTCACACACAGACCCACAAAGCAAAAGCCACGTATGGGTAAAAGACTTTTCTACTTTAGACGCTGTTGTAGATAACAACGAAGCTACAGAAATAATTGTCGATAGCTTTCTTTCTGCTTTTAATTTTGAAAGTCTAGGCTACATCTTAGACAAGATAGTTTCAAAGATGAGATTAAACTCGAAGCTAGTCATCTACCAGAAGGACATCGACTTGCTCGCGTATAGATATAATAAAACAGGAATGGCTTTGTCTGATATGAACTCTTTGTTATTTGAAGACTCTCCCTCAATTGGCTGTGTACTAAACACAGAAACTATTAGCGAGATTATTAAGAAGAGCAATCTAAAAATAGAAGAGAAGACTTTGGACAATGAAACAATGCAAAGTATTATAACATCAAGGAGGATCGCAAATGCAAGTTCAAACTAGTTGTAAAGGCTGCGTATTTGCAGAATACACAAAGAACACACAGACCGGATGTAAGTTAAATAGGGCTGAAAAGCTAAACCCTAAAAATGATTTACTTTTGGATGGAGATAAGCATCACTATACTTTTAATAGATTTTGCAATACATACAGACCTAAAGAATGGGAGATCATTTTATCTGATGAAGAACGGCAAGATATGATAAAGTCTGTTATGCACGAAGTCTCTCCAAGAGTTGGCTTTTTTGTCTTCTTGGATAATGAGGAAGGCATGCTTGATCGACTTAGCGCAACATTGAAAGACATTAGAGAGCAGACCTTCGGTCAAGCTCGATATGTGGCACTGATTAATTCTAGAGTTGAATATAATGAGCAGTTACACGAGATGTTAAGGAATACTTTTAATAATACCACAGCAGAAGATATACGACTGAACAGGTTTATTAAAACAGAATTCCACATCGTACAGACATTAGTTGATAGTAAAAATGACTTCCTATTGGACGAAGCCTTTAGACATGCTAAGAATGGTTGGGCGTATGTTACGACTAGCGGAGAAAATGTGAGACGTGATCTTCTAGAGAAAATCAATGACAGAATAAACATAGACATGAAGAGACTTGTATTAGTCAAGCCGTATGATGATTTGAATGGCATGATATTCCAAACGGCTATATATAAGTTTCTAGATGGCAGTAGAAAGCTGCAACACAAAGAGACAGGAGAAGACATGACTCTTAGCTTTGTTGAAAAAGTTGAAGGTATGAATACGTCAGACCCAGATACAATTATTTCTTGGGAGGACTTTATAGATGAATCTGCCTAATGTAGCTGTTATAATTACTAACTATAATTATGGCGATTATGTTTTAGATGCTATAGCGAGCGCTTTAGAGCAAGACTACAAAGGTCAGCTACGTGTTTACGTGGTTGATGATGGCTCATCTGATGGCTCTTATGATAAACTTCTAAATTACGCATCGGAAGACATATCTTCTATTACCGATACGCATCCTATTAGTGAGGCATATTATACTGGAGATATGAAGTTGTTCCAATGCAGCGACTTGGGGTTGTGGTGCTATCACATTACTAACTCAGGTGCCAGTACCGCTAGAAACGTAGCGATTTGGGAAGCTTGGAACTGGGCTGATGTTTTTGCTATTCTTGATGCCGATGACCTTTACCATCCTAGTAAAGTTAGTAAGCAGGTAGAAAAGCTAATGGAGCATGAAGAAATTGGTGTCACATATTCAGATTATGTGATTCACAAGTCTTATGGCTATAACGATTATGAAACATACGAGTACAAGTATCCATACTCTAAGTTTGAGCTAGAACGGCAGTGCATAGTTCATAGCGCAGGACTGATTAAAAAATCCTACCTGTCGAAAATCATGTTGGAGAACAGAGAGTTCTATGATAGTGATCTTCATGGGCCCGGAAGTCAAGGCTTCATAGGCTGTACAGAAGATTATGATCTATGGCTAAGATTATCAAACGTTTGTATGATTTCTCATCTGCCAGAACCTCTATCTTATGTGAGAGAAACAGGACTGAACCAATCAATGAAGATGACAGCAGAGATATTTCAAAATAATGCCGAGAAGATAAGAAAGCGTAATGAACAGATTTACTCAAAAAATTAGGAAAGATTCTATCACTACAACTGTTGGCATACTTTCTGCTGGCGTAGGAAATAGAATTAAATCTAATGAGCCACGATCTTTACTGAAGATCGGCAATAAAATGCTGCTTGAACATCAGATTTCTACGGCTAGGAATGTCTTCTCAGAACCAGAGATTGTGGTTGGCCTTGGAGTAGATGCGAACAAGGTTATCAAAAGACTAAGTTCTGGTGTGAGATATGTCGAGAACCAGTTGTACGAAACTACAGGCTCTGCAGAAACAATGCGACTCATCACAAATAATTCAGACTCTGACAGCATACTCTTCTTTCATGGAGATTTGTATTTTGGACAAGAAGCAATAAGAGACTTAGACTACAGCAGATCTTTTGCTTTGGCTTCACAAAGCACGATGCAAGATAGAGAAGTTGGAATCACCCAAGTAAAAAATAAAGCGACGATCTTCTCTCATGGTTTGAACCTAAAGTGGTGTCAAATAGTATACTTGTGCGGAAAAGAGTTAAAATTATTGAGGCAGATATTCCTAAAACATTCAGAAGAAACAAGAAAGATGTTGACTTTTGAGGTGCTTAATCTTATAATAAGTAAAGGCGGCAATATCAAAGTTATTGAGCCAGATAAAATTTCAGTATTAGAAATAGATTGTATGAAAGACTTAAAGAATGAAAATTTTAATATCTAGTGATGGCATGCACGCCCACTATTTTCAAAGAATGTCTTGGTTAAAAGCATTTAATGCTGTAGGTATCAGGGCACAATTTTGGGACTGCAAGAATATGTCAGCTTTCGATGCGTTCGATTTGTTTGAGCCAGATATGTTCTTAGGGCAAGCATATAATCTTACGTCAGATCTGATCAAGTGCATTTATGAAAGACCGCACCTAAAGGTAGGTCTTCGTGCTGGAGATTGGGGAGACTTTGAACAAGACCAAAGGTTCAATGTTCTTTATGCTACTGAACAAGAAATACAATTATTAGCCAAGCTAAAAGAAGAGACTGGCAAACCAGATTTTGTGCATATTCACTACGACCAAGAAGCTGTTGACCAAACACATTCAAAGTATGCAGAGATAGGCATAGATGCTAAGTCTCTAATTATGTGCGGTGATGTGCAAGAATATCTTGGAGGCAAGTATGATGAGTCATTGGCCTGTGATATTGGATTTGTTGGTGGCTACTGGCCATATAAAGGTGTTGTGATAGATCAATATCTAACACCGATGTGTTTCCCTGTTCATAATTATAATATTAAAGTGTTTGGGAATCAACCTTGGCACATTAATCAATATTGTGGAGTTATACAAGATGCGAAAGTAAAAGACCTTTTTGTCTCCGCGAAGGTTTGTCCGAACCTTAGTGAACCTCATGCTCACCATTATGGCTTCGACATAAATGAGAGATGTTTTAAGATTTTGTGTGCAGGAGGCTTTTGTATCTCCGATAATGTAACATCTATTGCAAAAATATTCAATGGAAATGGTGTAGTCTTTGCGGATAGCCCACAAGACTTTAGAGACAAGATAGACTATTATCTAAATAACGAAGACGAAAGAACTCAGCTAGCAAAGCAGGGTCAAGAGTTTTTGTTGAGTACACACACTAACTTCCATAGAATTGCTGACATACTTAGATACTTCGGATGTGAACAAGAAGCAGAGAATATAATAACTGGTTGGAATAAAACTAGGAGTCAAATAAATGTATAAAAACGAATCGGTTTTAGTCACAGGCGGTACTGGCTTTCTTGGTAAAGCGGTTGTCGCTAATCTTAAAGATAATGGCTACGAGAATGTCCATGCTATCGGAAGTTCCTTCGACCTGACGAGCGCAGAAGACACAAAGTTAGCCTTCGATAAGTTTGAACCGAAGGCGGTGATCCACCTCGCAGCTACTGTTGGAGGAATTGAAGCGAACAGACAAAATCCCGGATTGTTCTTTTATAATAATCTTGCAATGGGATTAAATACTATCGAGCAATCAAGGTTAAGCAAAGTCTCCAAGTTTGTAATGGCTGGAACTGTTTGTGCGTACCCCAAATTCACAGAAGTCCCATTCAAAGAAGAAGACATCTGGAAAGGATTTCCCGAAGAAACCAACGCACCGTATGGAATCGCAAAAAAGACTTTATCTCAGCTGTTGGTAGCTTATAATCAACAGTATGATTTTAATGCTGTCAACTTGGTTCCCGTAAACATGTATGGGCCTGAAGACAACTTCGACCCTGCTATTAGTCATGTCATACCGGCGCTTATCCTTAAGTTTTACAAGGCAATGAAGTTTGACTTAGACGCTGTAGAGGTTTGGGGCACAGGAGAAGCTAGTAGAGAGTTCCTACATGTATATGATTGTGCGGATGCGTTTAGGTTAGCACTGGAAACAGATGTATCTCCAGAGCCGATCAATATTGGAACAGGCGGAGAAATAAAGATTAAATACTTGGCTCATTCAATCGCAGAAGTTATGGGGTACAATGGAGCTATATACTTTAATTCAGACTATCCAGACGGACAACCTAGAAGACAGCTAGACATCGGTCGAGCTAGAGAAAGACTTGGTTATGAGCCTAAGTACGATCTGCTAGACGGTCTAGAAATGACGGTAAACTGGTTCAATGAAAACAGGGAGCAGTTTGATGTTTACCTCAATCGTATTTAGCAAAGATAGAGCGCTTCAGTTAGATCTAACTCTAAATAGTATAAAATCTCGCATACCATGCACACAGTACGGATATCCAATTCATCGTATTGATGTTTTGTATACTACATCTAAGGAGCATGAAAATTCATATGAAACTCTAATTAAAGAGCATCAGGATGTCAACTTTGTTAGACAGTCTGCGAGTATATTCAGCGACATAAAAAAGCTTGTTGATACTTCGCTAGACGAGTACGTTTGTTTTTTCACCGATGATGACATTGTTTACAGAGAACTATCTCTGACAGAAGAAGATATTGATCTGGCATTTGAAAGCCAAGTTTCCTGCATATCTTTAAGGTTAGGCAAAAACACGGTCATGAGGGATTATGGCGATGGTGTTTTGAGACAAGATGCTTTGCCGGAGCAGGTAGGATCTTTAGGGAACCTGTTAGTCTGGAATAGAACATCCATTCCTGTAGGAGGATACTGGGCATATCCACTTTCTGTTGATGCGCATATATTCCAGAAGGACAGGCTATTAAGATTTTGCACCGAACTTTGCGTATTGGAGAAACACTACTCTAACATAGGAGTACCTAGAGCAAAATATGCGTGGAAGCAAACACCGAATGAGTTTGAGACTAAGCTACAAATGTATTTCTTTGATCTTCCAGCTTTAATGGCTTGCCCTGAATATAGCTGTGTTGTCAATTCTCCGAACAATAGGGTTCAAAACCAAATAAAGAATAGGAATGGAGATAACTACAGTTATGTAGCGCTGGACTTAAGAGATGAATATGAGGAAGGTAAACGCCTTTCTCTTGAGAGTATAGACTTTGAACAGATTGTTTGTCCGCATCAAGAGCTTGATATATTACAAGGAATATAAATGAAATACGACGCAATTATATTATCACACCCAAAAGATTATACTAAAATCAACTACTGTCTTGAGTCAATGAAGTGGTTAAATCCAATGCCTCACGACATATTTTTGGTAACGCCTGACCATGCAGTATCAGATGATTTTATATGTCTAACGGATTCAGAGGTTATCGACTTAGATATAAGCGAAGTAAAATTCACTAGACCTAACTGGATCTATCAGCAACTTATAAAGACTTTTCAGGATGTAACTAGAAATGATCTTTACATGTGCATAGATTCTGATCTAATTTTCAATCGCCCTATTGATGTCTTTGCTGGAGGTAAGCCAAACTTCTTTATTAGCGACAGGGATCAACACCATATCCCATACTTTAGCTTAATGGAAATTTACTTCGGCTTTGGTAGACAAGTCAATCATACTTACATAAATGACTTTATGCTGTTCGATAAAAATGTGTGTCGAGAAATGCTACCAGATCTGAAGACGTTTGTAAATGATCTCAATGAAATTTTGGTGAACGAAGAATATTTGTTCTCTGAGTTTGAAACCTATGGGAACTATGTAGCAAAAACACATCCTCAAATGTACAATCACACTCACACTAAAACAAAGACTCATGGGCAATACAAACAATGGTCACATGAAGAAATTAGAGCTGCAATAAACATGTATGAAGGTGCTACTGATGTAGACCTGTTCACAATTCACACTTGGACTTAAATATGAAAATAGTAAATACTTTTATATCTGACGGCGGAGCTTTACCAGATTACGTTAGATTTTCAATTCAAAAAGCAAGAAAAACCAACCCAGATGTTGAGCTGGATTTTATCTGTAAAGATGACCAACCTATATTTGAGGAGTTTGATGTTAATTGGGTTCCTCAAGACGAGCTGTCTGACGGCGATGTCCTCAAAGAGTTCAATAATGTATGTGACTTTCGTAGGCATGGTACGCCAAACACTTCGTATCCTAGTCCAGAACTTTTCTGGCACAGAACTTGCGAAAGACTTTACTATCTAGATGAATATCTGAATAGAGAGCGAATCTATGATGCGTTTCATTTTGAGAACGATGTTCTAGTTTATGGCGATCTTAGAGATGTCCCTACGCATCCGTTATTGAGCCTGACTCCCATGTCTGTGGATCAGGTGACGTTTGCCTTTGCTCATATTCCTACACCACAACACACAAGACATATGTGTCTCTTCTTTAATCAACTACTAGAAAAGGGAGAGCAATGGTTAATGCAAAACTTCGGTTTTGACCATGTGAGTGAAATGTCATTGCTGCACGTAGCACATGTAAATAATATGTTTTGCCCGCTACCAACAATCCCTAACTTTAATGAAGACCATCATTATATATTTGATCCGGGTTCATATGGGCAGTATTTAGGAGGCACAAATAATGGCCATGGTTCAGGGTTCATTGACCAAAAACATATGATTGGCTCTGCAATGCTGGCAGAAGAAATAAATGCGGAATTTACTGATCGCCCCTATGTGATAAGAATGGATGGCGAACGTTTCCCAATATTCAATCTGCATGTCCATAGCAAAAACCTAGAAAGGTTTGTGTAATGTCGGAAATCATTAACTATGCCAGCAAGAACCCAGACACTTACGTATACCAAAAGGCTGCCGAAATACTTTACGAAGAATTAGAAGAGGACTACTCTTTTATAATTCAAGTTTGGAACCATGACAAACCCATTGAGGCAAAATACCCAAAGGTATTCATATCAACATCAGATGAAGTACACGCAATGCCAGCAGAAGCGGATGATGATTCGTATGTTCATATATTCAAGCAATATGCACCAATGGCAGATATGAAGAATCCAGTATCGGTGCTTAAGACTGAAAAGGTCAGCCCTCTGCCTCTGTGTTCGCTAGAAGGCTTTGTAGACCAAGACATAAACATAAGTGACAGAAAATATGACTGGTCATGGATGGGTCAGTTTGATCCATATTCCAGAGTTCATTTTAAGAATTCTGTCTCTGAACTAGAGGGTGCTGGACATCAGTCAAAAGTTTTGTGGTACAATGGTTGGAATAACGGCGAACCAATTGACGACTACTGTAGTGTAATGAACAATACAAAAATAGCGCTCGTGCCGACTGGCTCTGCAAGTTATGAAAGCTTTAGATTTTTTGAAGCTGCTCAAGCTGGATGTGTCATAATTAGTCAGCAGATGCCTTTTGTGCCAATGTACAATGTCGCCCCTAATATTATTGTAGATAATTCATGGTCAAATCTTACAAATATTGTAGATAAGATATTGGCGAGCCCAGAAGAGATGGAATATTATTCAAAAGCTAGCCGCATGTGGTATGAGCATTTCTGTTCACCTAAAGGCTTAGCTTCTTATATGGCGAAGAGGTTAAAATGAAAACACAATTTTATGTAATGCACTACAAGAAAAATGAGCAGCGAAAAGCTAATCTGATCCCTTTGCTAGAACAAACTGGCATTGATCCTGTCTGGTATCTTGACTATGATAAGGACGAATTAAATGATGAAATTTTGGGGCAGTATTATACCCCTGATTTATCTAAGTTTAAGGAGAGGACATCTGGGATGTATCCAGAGGTGGATTACGAGGGTTATCAAGGAGTGACTTTGGGTGGCATTTCCTTGTGTATCAAACATATCAAGTGCATGGAAGACTTAGTGGCTTCAGATTTTGACTATGGAGTTTTTCTAGAAGATGATGTAGTTCTCAACATAGACAAAAAAGGAATTGAAAATTATACTAAACAAATCAAGGGAGCCAAATGGGATGCTATATTCTTTGGTGGAGGTTTTGACCACAACTTAGTAGCCAGCAGAGTGGCTGCGAAATACAAAGACTTTATATTAGTTGACCACCCAGCGACTAACTGCACTTCATCTTATATCATAACAAAGGAAGCTGCGAAAAAAGTTTTATCCACCTTCACTACCATATGCACATCAATAGATTGGGAACTAAACTATCACTTCAAAGTAAACAATCTAAAGGTATGGCATACTGTTCCTTACACTGCTGGACAACTTAGCACTGCTGGAGTTTATGAATGTACACTGTAGATTTTGTTGATGGCGACAGCTTTAAGTCTATCTGCGATTTTGAGCTTGGTCAAGAGATGCCCAACAAGAAGGAGTTGATTATGTACGCTCCTTCAGATAAATATCTACAAGCCTTAGTGTTTATAGAAGCAAATCCAGACGTAGGGTTCAAACTTGTGACACATAACGGTGACACAGAAGTGCAATTAATGAGTAACCTACTGCCTAAAAATCTAATCTGTTGGTATGCTCAAAATTTGTGTACGCCATCGAGTAGAACATTTCCAATACCGATAGGTTTAGAGAATTCACATTGGCACCCAGCTAAACGTGATATAATTATTAAATCGGAGAAACCAAAGAAAAGATTACTGCGAGCCTTTACTCAATTTAATCCATCAACACATGAATCCAGAGTAGACTTGATGAACCTCATAGTGAGCGGCAAAGTAGACGCAGACTTTGCTCCATCTATTAATGGTCAAGGCTTTGATGTATATATTCGTAATCTATCAAACTATGCATTTTGTATTTGCCCCAGAGGAAATGGTGTAGACACTCACAGAATATGGGAAGCTCTTTATATGGGCTGCATACCTATAGTGCAGAGACACCTCACTCATGGATGTCTTTCAGAATTACCTATATTATTTGTTGATGATTGGCAAGAAATAACTAATAAAAAACTTGTGCAATTTGTTGAGGAAGTTCCTAATATTATATATGATGAGCGAAAACTGTCTTTTAAGTATTGGGAGAATTTGATAAAAGATGAAGAGAATTGCTGCGGTTGTCGATAATTTAGGGCCAACACAATCTAGTTTTTATTTGATAAAAGAGTTTAACAAGCTGGTAAAGGATGTAGAATATTCGCCAGTTTGCTTCTATAATAATCTAGCACCACCTGTGCTGAAGCCTTTCTTCTCTGTGATGAACATTTCTTATTATGCTAATTACTATGGTGTCACAGTAGCGAACAGCGTAGAAACGGCGAACCTGATGTTAAAGACACAGAACAGTTCCGATAAATTCTTTTATGTCTGGGACTTAGAATGGCTAAGAAACCCTCTCGTATTTACAGACGTTATACAAATTATGAGAGATGAAAATATACAACTGATCGCAAGAAGTCAATACCATAAAGACTTGATTGAGAAGTACGCTAACCGAGAAGTTTTGGGTATTGTAGATAATTGGAACATGGAACAGTTAGAGGAGTTAGTATGGACGCCAGCAAAATCATAGAACTTTACGTGGAAGAAAAACTGAGCACCAAAGCTATTGCAGAAAGATATAATACTTATCCTAATAAAATTAGGAGAGTGTTGTTGTCAAATGGTGTTGAGATACGTAGCAAAAGTCAGGCACAGAAACAAGCTCTTGAGAATGGCAGTGCTGTGCATCCAACAAAAGGCAAGAAAAGAAGTGAAGAAGCCAAGGACAAGATTAGTAACTCTTTAGAGAAGCATTGGGACTCAATGTCTGAAGAAGAAAGAAATCGACGTAGCGCAATGGCTAAGAAACACTGGGAAAGCCTGAGTGAGGCTGAAAGAAAAGAGATACAAAGAAAGGGCAGCGAGGCTCTGAGAGATACAATTAGAGATGGGTCTAAGGCGGAGAGAAGTTTGTTTGAAAACCTGAAGAACATAGGTTACACTGTTGAGCTACATAAAAAAGGCTTGATAAGTGGAGAAAAATATGAAATGGACTTGTATCTTCCTGATATTGATACTATTATAGAGATAGACGGGCCACAACATTTTATGCCCGTATTTGGTGAAAAGCATCTGCGAGAGTATGTCAAGCACGATGCAATTAAGAACGGTATCATGATTAAAAATGGATACTGTGTTATTAGAGTTAAGTATTTGTGCCCCAGCTTTACTAGGGGTGTTGAGAATAGACTTTGGGAAATGGTCCAGCCAGTAGTAAAGCAAGTGGCTACCAAATTTCCTCCGAAGTCAAAGAGACTTATAGAACTGGAGATTTCTTGATGACAAAAACAGTTGAAATTGAAGAAGAAATGTTTGACTTTGAAGCCGTCACGGAACAAGACGTAATTGCAGTACCAAAAGATCCAGACGTTCCTGAGTATGGTTCACAGGAATGGAATGAATACGTAATGGGACATTTTCGCAAAGATGAACTTATTGATGGAAATCCCATTTGTGCAGGACTGAGAAGAGTTGCAGGACTACTACTAGGTGAGGTTATTGAATCTGGCCCAGATCAAGTATTTCCCGCAACCGATGGAAATGGACCCGGAAGAGCTACAGTTGTTTATCAGGTTGCAATCAATTGGATGAACTCTGGACAACTCCGAGTCTTTAAAGAAGTTGCCGATGTGTGGCACGGTAATACTGATGACCTATTTTGTGCTCATCCAGTAGCTACCGCAAGCACTCGTGCGGAAGGACGAGCTTTGCGTAAGGCTTTAGGTGTACGATGTCTAGCTGCTGAGGAATTAGCAAGAAAAGACATTGTGTCTATTGTGCAGCAAAGCGTACAGAAGGACAACCCTACAGACGGTGAGTGGGCTGAGGACTCTAAGATTAGTGCTTCTCAAATCAACTTTATCGACAATAAATGTAGGCAATTGGACATCAACGTTATTGGGTTTATTAATTCTGGTGAGGGCGAATATGGGTCAATCAATGAGGTAGAAAAGAAGAAAGCCTCTGCGATGCTCGGAGTCCTTAATAAATACCAAACTAAAGCAACAGAAATACCAGAGACGATTATGGGTTATGACAAGAATTGGAGAAACTGATGAAAGCGAATTTCAAGGTAAATAAACTTAGCGTAGAATTTGAAGCAGATAGCGTTCGTGAAATCTGGAAGCAACTAGCTACTTTTCAAGAAGTATTTGGTGAAACATCTTGTGGCAAATGTGGTTCTGAGAACCTAAGATTTGTCGTGAGAGAGAATGATGGTAACGAATACTACGAACTTCGTTGTGTGGACTGTGGTGCTAAACTAGCATTTGGTGCAAACAAGAAGGGTGGTGGATTATTCCCCAAACGCAAGGATGCCGATGGAAACTGGCTACCTGACGGTGGTTGGCAGAAATGGAATCCTAAGACTAAGACTCTTGAATAAAGAGTGCTCCGGTTAGGGCGACCTCACTCAGGGAAACTTGGGTGAGGTTTTATTTTTGTTTTTAAAGGAAGAAAGATGTATATAGATTTAGAAGAACTGGCTAGAAACTCGACCGAAAAAGATATTGAAGTTGGTTGTGATTATGTAAATGTTAAGCTCAACAGATTTCTGTCTGGTATTGACTACAAGACCGTAATTGAATGTGGCTCAAGAGACATAGTGGATCTAATGGTATTTAGTTCTATGTATGGAGTCGATAAGTCTTATGCGTTTGAGTGCAATCCATATGCAATAAATCTATGCAAAAGAAACCTAAGATATTCCGACGCTAATATAGAATTGATAGAAAAAGCGGTATACAACAAAGACCAAAAAATCGAATTTTATTCAGTCGATGCGGTAAATGAAAACTCAAACATAGGAGCTTCTTCACTGCTTGAAAATGAGCAGATAAATGAGCCAGTCACTAAGATAGAAGTCGATGCCACAAGACTGGACACCTTTATGAATGAAAGGAATATTGAAAGTGTGGATGCTTTAATTATGGATCTACAGGAGAGCGAATTGATAGCTCTTGAAGGTTTGGGTGATAGAATCACAGATGTAGAACGAATCCTGCTAGAAGCAACCATGACCCACGAAGCGACTTATTATAATGGTGGATGCACTATAGAGCAGATTAGAGACTTTCTAGAAAGCAAGGGTTTTGAGTATACTGCGTCAGATCATAATTACTGGCAAATAAGATTGCAAACTATACTAAACGAATCGCCCGAGCTTGAAACACCAGAATTCGTGCACAATTATGTGTCAAGAGTACATGAAACAACGATGTTCAGTGAACGCAAAAACTATGATTGGATGCTAAAAGAAGTCAAGAATGGCGGTCATAAGTTCTTCTGCAATTTTCTCTTTACCAAAAAATAAAAGCCCCGCGCTAGCAGGGCTTTTCAATGGACCAAAAGGCTCAAAGCTTTATAGGTACTCTAGAGATACATACAGTCCATATTGTGTCTTAGATCCGATACTTAGCGGTGAAGCTGAAATACCGACATACCAAGTATGACGCTTAGCAAGACCAGTACCACCAAATGTATTAGTAGTAGTTTTTGTTCCTAAGTTAGGAGCATCATCAGGTCTATTACTATTATCATAATATTGCAACCATTTAGGCTGAACAGCAGAAACGTCAGTATTCTTACTGTTTACAAAGTATCCACCACTTCCGGGTGAGTTAAACAATGGAACTACAACACCAGTACCGCCAACAGTTTCGGTATCACCAGTAACAGTTCCGAGTCTTGAGTCACCATTACCATTACCAGCAGTAGCTTCTGTTTGAGTAAAGTTGTGGAATCTAACGCCAGAAGAGTTATCGTAGAAGTCCTGTCCAGCTCTTACTGGGCCTGAATCTGGCCAAGGTGAACCCCACCAGAACATGTCACCAGAACCGTAGAAGTTACTACCAAGAGCAACATTATCTTCTCCATTGCCACTTATCCAAGTACTGGTAGTTTTATTGTCAAAGTTTACTAATTCGCAAACCTTTGTCACAACACCAGAAGCTGGGAAGTTAATATTAGTTCTATCATAAATTCTTAACTGGCAGTTCTGAACATTAACGTCTGTACTATGGTCGAAGTTAATGTGGAAAGTTCTATTACCAGAGTTGATCTTCGTGATTGGAATACCAGAACCAATTGTCTGAGTATTACCTGTAGCTGGAACTTCAAACTTGATGTTATTAGCCGCAGGACCTTGTGACGTACCTGCTGAGTTTGTTACAAATGTTCTGTCTTGGAAAGCACCGATTTGTACTGAGGAGCCGAACGAAGCCCCGTAAAAGCCCAACCCTGAGCCTACGATGTTTTCTTGGTTATCTATACCAAAAGTGATTTCTGCCATTTTAAAGTCTCCTTTATTGTATCTAAAAGCACCTATGTATTATAATACACAAAAATGCTAGTTATAAACATAATTTTAAGTTATTTTCTACCGCATCCTCCGCATTTTCCTCTAGTAGCTTTATATTCAGACCATTTATCTATAGGGCATTTTTCAGAAGCCCAAGCAGTCTTTAATTTCACTACACATCCGCACTCCGAACAATTCCCATTATCTAGCTTTTCACAGCTGTTACATATCTCCATCCGACTATTATACACTGTTTCAGGGACATTTTTAAAACCATTTGCAGCGTGTTTTACTGCCGCTTTGGTAAAGTTTGCAGCCTTTTTCACAAGCGAAGGTTTTCTTTCCGCTTGAAACTTTTTGAATTCCTCTATCGACTCTTTTTTGTACATACCTTTGCACTCATCGCAGAGCCAAACAGTATCTTGTATTAGAGTCAATTTCCCATTGCAAGTTTCTTTTACGCATTTCATTTATTGCTATCTTTCAAATTAAGGTGGAAAACAAGGGGTATCTGCGCTAGCAAAAAATCCCGGATCAGTTACATCGGCATCAAGTGGTAACGGAGCAGGTGGATTACAAGAGTAACCCGGACAATGCGCCGGACAACCAAAAATTAGCTCCCAGCTCCAGACATCTGGGTCCATATTGAATATCCATGCGCACGAGGCGTTATCGCAAGCGGCTTCAGGTGGATCATCATCAGGATCGTCAGGAGCAGGTCCAGTACAAGCCCCATTTGCCATTTCAGCATCAAACGTTCCGTCGTATGGTGGCTCTGAACACCCACACGGACTAGGACAGTTAGTAATACTAGTGTCTAAAACCCATGAAGATGTAGATGCATCCCATATATATGCACACCAGCCACAAGGCGAAGGCGGATCTTTAGGTGGCGGAGGGGATGGAGGATCTGGACAAATATCATCTTGACATGTGCCAATATAAATATCTCCATCACTTCCAATATGCACAGGAGGGCAACAGGTGCAAGTGCAATCACTAGCAAGATCAACCAGCGCCCAATATCCACCATTAGCATTACTCGAATCAAGTTCCCACCTATATACGCAACCTCCTTCACACGTAGGTGTCGGTGGCTCTGAAGGCGGCTCTGGACAAGACTCTTGACAAGTACCAAGCGCTAATTGTCCTACCTCACTTCCTGTGCCTGTGGGTTCGCAACAAATTTGTTCACAAAAACTAATGTCGTCACGAAAATACCAGACAGTGCCACTCCATTCAAACCAACAGTTGATTGATGGTGGATCTGGCGGCGGCTCCGGTGGTGGCTCCGGTGGTGGCTCTGGTGGTTCTGGTGGCAATGCACATGCAACACTAATATCATCACAAACACCAAACATTACAGCTCCGTCAAATAAACCCGGATTCACAGGAGGGCAACAATTACACTCCCTGCCAATGTCATTAGGGTCATACGGATCACAACCAGTTCCAGTCAGAGGATTATCAGGATCTTTACAACAATAGCTTATAGCCTCATCTAAAATCCATTTATAGTCTGATTGACTCCATGTGTAATAACAGTAGCCGGCACAAATTGCTGGTGTTGGAGGCGGCTCTGGCGGTGGCTCCGGCGGTGGCTCTGGAGGATAGTAATAATCAGAACATTCATCGGCAGGTTCTGCTGCAGGAGTTCCTTTTTCTGGGACACACTGAACAATCCCGTCAATTGTACAACAATAAGAAGGGTAAAGCTTAGGATCGCAACATAGAGGTTGGTCGCCAAAATCATATGGCCCAAGGTCTTCACCACTAACTCCAGCGTAATTACCTCTCCCTAATTCACAAAGGGATTCCAGAGTTTTACCTCCACTTCTATATTTAGACAGCCTCCATATTACAAACTCTCCAAAATTCCCATTATTATTATTCTTGGTATTTCGCATAAAAAGATCGAAAAAGTTTTTAGTAACAACGGGGTTTCCATTTGGGTCTACATCGACAATTCTAGAATCAGCCATAAAAGGCTTTTTATCTACTATTGTTACAGCGTCAGTATTTCTCACACAACAAATTGTAATACCTTCAAACTGAGGACACTCTGGGTCATCCTGTCCACGTTTTATTACATCTACTATCTCTTGAGAAGTAGCAAAGAATCTACCACCACAAGCATCTACGCCTAACTCCGCAATCGGACCTAATTCATAGCCGTTTAGACATACAATAAATTCATCATCTTTAGCTGCATTTATATTGCACAAAAGAAGAGCATAATCAAACTTACTATCATTGCAAGGATGCTTCGTTCTATCAAAATCAGAATACCCAGTAGGAGGATTATTTCCTCCCGGAGTTGGTAAATAGACTCCTGAATCCCAAGCTTGATCTAGAGGCATTGGGCCTGCGGGATTTCCATCACAGTAGAATAGGCATTGCAGCTTGCAATCAGCACAAGACTCTCCCTCTCTACAGCAACACGCGCGGCTATTCATTAAACGATAACTCCTTATTACTGTACTGCAGGAACATCACAGCCGATATATAAGAATCTCCAATCTCGATTAATTCTAATGCAACTAACATATAAAGGTAGATTCTGTGTTATCTCAAGATGTTTATCCAAATTCTTAACTTTAATTTCTTCCCCAGTAGCTTTAAGAGTTCCGTCAATTCTTTTATATATTTGTACTGTTGACTCTCCATCGGGGTTCTGTCCGATTGCAGGTTTTACTGGAGTTGTTAAGAAACCTTCTACTATCTGATAGCCACCAGCCCAAACTTGTCTTTCTTCATCCCACCTCAAGTCTACAGGCCCTGTTTTCCAGCCAGATCTATTTTGTGAAAAACTGCCATTGAATTGGTCAGGTAAATCTCTCTCTCCTCTCGGCACGGGAAGTCCATCAACATCATATCCCCAGCCAGACAATAATATCGGCCCTCTTAGTCCATACGTTCTATATTCGTTAGATTTTTCCGAGGTGTTATTTCTGTCTTCAAATGCCATAAAATTGCGACCTTGAGACACGGTTGCAAAATCATCCACAACGGTAACTCCATAATCTACTTTACCCCAACCGTCGTAGGATTTTGGTCCAAAATACGGATCTAAATCTGCTGCAGAAGGATTAACTAGGTTAAAGCTAAATTTATCCCCAGTGCTATCTTCAGCATCTTTGGGGTCTTTTATGTATGGGAGAAAATCCTTTATGCCGCCATAATGCTGCCCAGTCTCGACTCTCTGTCTAGTAGACGGAACACCAATAGGGCTCAATATTTGTTCTTGAGTACAACCAAAGGTTACGTCATAAGCGTGTAGAATATTATTACCAAACTGAATCTTACGGACAAGATCTTCGGCTACACTTTCGCCATTTTTGCCAGACATTAGCCAAACTTGTGGTCCGTCTGGATTATTAGCGGCACCACCAGCAACATTCATTGGGACTGGAATTCCGGTGAAGAAATTATTGACTTGAGGGTTCAATGCATGGGCATTTTGCGCTCCAGCACCTATAGTGCTTGAACCTTGGAATGGCATCATTGGTATGCCATTCGAGCCTTGTCTGAGCGCCCTAATTTTATTCTTGTTAATCGCCGCAATTCTATCAACATTGTACTTTGCTATTTTACCAAAATTTCTAGTCCAAGTAGAAAACTCATAACTTGTAGTTATTCCGCCAGTTCCGACTTTACAAGAAAGTTTAGTTACGTATGGTCCACTACCAGTGAATCTTTCAGCAATGTTATATTCTGGAAATTCTGCAACTTCTATAGAGCCAGATTCAGATTGATACATATCTGCAACCGCACTACCAGCCAAAGCAAAAGCAGCTTGATCCAAAACATTTACACTGCCGAATGTTTCTGGATTGAGTTGAGAGTTTTGTTCTATTTCTGCCTTACCTCTTTTTGCACTATATCTATACCAAGGTCCCCAAGTATATCTTGTACTGCTTTGTGGAATAGATATCTCATAAGGTCTTACTGCTTTCGGCATATATTTCAAAGCTAGTGCGGCGTTTTCCATTGAAAGAAAATTTGACGGTTCGGTGCCATAGCCACTAAAACCTGTAGCTGAACCTAAAGCCGATCCCGGACCAAGACCTGCTGCAAACGCAAATATCCCATCCATTGCAGCTCTCGGACCAGATACTAGCTGCTTGTCGAAGCCAACTGATTGCATCAAACCTCCATTAACATGTTCATAAACTGCAGGAACAGTAACGTGAACCATTGCCGAAACATCATCATACGGATTGTTGTTCTGCTGAAAATACGGATTCTGTCTCCAGTATATTTTTTTATCGACCGTAATATTAGTTGCTCCCACCAAAACTGTTGCAAGGTTGGGAATCACATAAGGTAACGGTCTTTCTATTTCACTAAAGTCTCTACTGAATTCCTTGGTGGAGGTCGAAAAACTAGGAAAATAGCCAGCAGCTGCTTTCATCTTTCCCGTGTCATCATAACCATCAATATCCTTGATAGTAAAATCAGGGTCCCATCCAGACTCAGATATTTGCCAAGCAGATTCAGACTTCTCTTTTACAAATCTAATGTTATTGTCAATTCCTCCGGGCTCAACAGGCAAAAGAATAAAATAAGTTTTACCATAATAATTCGTTGCCGTATTTAATACTGCCTGAAAGACTTCTGTATTATCACCATCTACACTGCCGTTTAGCCCCATCTGAGCCTCGTTTTGAGCCATTGCCCTCATGTGGTCTCCATTAAAAGAAGACATTATAGCGTATGGTGTCATTGTATTTTGAATTACTTTATTAAACTTAGACTGGCTAATTCTAGCGAAAGAACTATAAGTTGGGTTAGTCACGTTTGTGTAGCCGTATGCAGCGCCAACGGTATGATACCAACACCAAACATCAAATCCAGAAAGGGCAGCTCTTAACTCTGCTATATATGCATTATATGTGGCGCCGTTAGGCATTAATACTGGAGCTATATCTGTATCTCCAAATCCAGCACCAACTAACCATTCTCCAGCTAAGTCTTTACCGTAAACAGGTATCATATATTCTAAACCGGCATGCCAGACTCTAGTAGCCTTGTCTCCGATAATTAGTTTTTGCGTAACAACATCTGCAAGCTCTTTACCATTAGTAGCAGATATAAGTGTCGTGCCCTTCTTGGCATTTACTAAACTTTCTACAACTCCGGGATTTGGTTGTGCGCTTTTATTAAGATACTTAAATGATATTACTGGTCCTGTAACATTTTCGTCA
>JAAOEI010000006.1_pt1 | contig 62698 bp, 76 predicted proteins | sample 7059261 | NCBI WGS metagenome assembly JAAOEI01 (sample SAMN14008812, study PRJNA610033) | viral metagenome | isolation source: viral particles filtered from seawater | place: China: Hangzhou Bay, Yangshan Deep Water Harbour | collected 2017-10-31 | reverse complement strand
CTATAGAAAGCCATAAGCATATTTGTCTGGGGATTGGTAGCTGCCATCTATAAAACGTACGTTGGTATCGGTCTATAAAAAGCAAAAACGTACGCTGGAGTCAGTCTATAAAAAACAAAAGGGGGAGGGGGTGGGGGAGGGATGTTGGCTGCAGTTTGCTTTTCTGTAATTTGTTTTTCTTTGCTTTTCTTGGCCTCGAACTCGCTATCCCCCTAGAGAAAAAGCTTTGGTAGTTACTTCCATTGCCTATAGAAAGCCATCGTTGTCTAAAGCAATGGGGGGATGTTGGTAGAAACGTACGTTGGTATCGGTCTATAAGTGGCTGCCATTTATAAAACGTACGCTGACATCGGTCTATAAAAAGCAATAGGGGGGGAGGGGGTGTGTTTGTTTTTAGTGGGGTATTTGCTTTTCTGTGATTTGTTTTGTTTTGCTTTTCCTGGCTTTCGTTTGTCTATCCCCCTAGCAGAAAGCTTTGATAGTTGTTTCCATTGCCTATAGAAAGCCACCGTTCCTTTGGATTTTTGTACCCTGACATCGGTCTATAAAAGCAAAAACGTACCCTGGGGTCAGTCTATAGAAAGCAATAGGGGGGTGGGGGTATCAGCCTAGAGCAAAAGAGGGGGTGGGGGTGTTTGCTTTTCTTTGGTTTTCTTGTCTGTAGAAACGTACGCTGGGGCCAGTCTATAAAAGCCTTGGTAATTATTTCTTGGCTGTGGTTTGCCTAGGTAGTTTTTTCACAGGGGATAAAAAGCCTTGGTTGTCTGTAAAAACGTACCCTGGGGTCAGTCTATAAAAAGCAAAAGAGGGGGGAGGGGGACAGTCTAAAGCAAAAGGGGAGGGGGGAGGGGGTGTGTTTGTTTTTAGTGGGGTATTTGCTTTGGTTTTCTTTTATTTCGTTTTTAGTAGAAACGTACCCTGGGGTCAGTCTATAAAAGCAATAGGGGGGGGGAGGGGGAGGGGGTTTTCATTGTTAGAAACAGGAATTGAAGACAGACAATCCCAATAACAGGAGGGCAATGATGATAAATCCTCCATACTTAGAATCGAAGGCATGCAGTGCGATAAAGCCTGAGAGAACCGCAGTCCAACAGAGGAAGGCAATAAAGATAAAATACGCCAAATTCATCATGATCGAAATCATCTGTTGTTTCCTTTCCTACGTGGGATTATTTGGGTTTATTATTCTTCTTCGGTTCTGGGTAATGCATAGGTATTGGGAGATACTATTGTTTGTTGACTTACTTCTAAAATATTTCGGGTTTCAGCCTTTCTAATGGCTCTTTGGATGGTTCTTCTTCCATAACCCGATAATTGGTGGATCTGGTATATCGTCAATTCTTTAGGGCCATCCTGAATCAACAATCGGATTAAACTCACAATGTCCTTTTCCGACCTAGTCATTTCTGCCAATCGATAAACTTCCTTTTTGTTTTGTCGTCTCCTTTGCGTTGTTTTTCCTTCCTGATTGTCCTCTCCTTGTTGCAACACTGTTTGCATTTCCATTTCCTCTCAGGAGAATTTTTTTTACACCGACAAAAATTAAGGATCGGTTGGTAGACCTTACAAAATCGACACACCCTGTGGGTCTCTTGTTTTATTAATCTCTTCGGAATCTCTATCTCATACGTCGTCGGTAACGTATTCCACTTCTTCGCGCGGGTTCTAATCACATAGTCCGTATAACACCTCTCACATCTCCCCTCACGCATCTCAGTCTCATAAATCAAGTGATCACAACCTAAACATAGACCCCTTAAAATCCGGTTTTTCTTGCGCCGACGTATCGAGTCACAGACCTTACATACCGAATACCGTCGTCCCCTGTTTTTTGATTCCCATCTATACTCCTCAATCCTCTTCTCAATCCCACAATCCACACATTCCTGACTCTCCTTTAATCCATCTATCGTCCCTGGCATCTTTCATCCTTTCGATACCTCGGCAATGTCGTCGTAACTTGAAAAACTACCATACCACTCCGGGATTTCCGGATGTTTAGGACCATACTCTTCCGGGCGATACCTAAACAAATATCCATCCTCTGTTTCCGTTCCCGTTATGTCCGTGTGGATGGCGACTGCCCTAAATCCCCACTCCGTTAACATCCTAATCTGATCCGTCTCCTCACTATGCACCATCAAGTCTATGTAACGACGCATGTGTTTGACCTTCAACTTGTATATGTCCAAAAATGCAAGCATTACTTGGTTAAAAAGATCCTGGGGAATCTCGTAGTCATAGACAAAAAGAACCTGCTTTCCCCGCGTTACGGCAACCCAAGCAACACACTCATTCTCGTTTAAAATCGCAACTAAAATATCGTTCGAATAACAAACATCATTCGAATATTCCAACACCCGCGATTTGTCCTCCCCCATCTTCCTAATCAAACCTATGTGCTCGACGCTATCAAACGTCCTAATCTTTATCTTGTTCTTTTTCGACATCGTTCGTTACTTCCACTGTAAGACTCTGTTCGATTCTAGCCTGCGCTTTTCGTAACTCGATTAGATCCTCGGGATTTGCGCCTATGTACGGATTTTGAGGGTCTTTTGATGGCAATACTTCCGAATGCAAAATGACCTTTTGCTCTTTCTTATCAATCTTCTTATGAGTTACCTGGACCTGAAGTCCCTCTAATTTGGATATGTCGTTAATACAAGCGCGGGCTGTGTTTAAATAGCTCTGGTCTCCCGTTACTCCAGAACGCTTTTCCGTGGTAATCTCTTCAATCTGCCAACCCTTAGTTTCACATGCAGGGCATGGGTTTGAATCGTCACCATCAACCCTAATCGTCCCGCGACCATTACAGGATCGACATATCGTTTTTCTCTGTACCGTTGTCGTTTCTGACTTCGAATTTCGACTCTTATCAAACTCCGTCAACGCCATGTGAAGGACACTCTCTAATTGCCGAATACGCTTGTTTCGGGTTACCTTCCGCGACTGGTCCTGGGACTCCGCCCACATCGCCTGGATTAACTTAATGTCCTTCCAAATCTGCGTGTGCGATACGTTAAATGCCGCTGCTATCGTGTTCGGACTCGTTATCCCCCGTAATAACATTCCCTCTATTTTTAAAATCCGCTGGCGACGATCCGACGTTAATGTGCTTAAATCGACTAAAGCACGTCTTTTTGCTTTTGAATTATTAGGCATGATCTTATATATTCTTGATAGTATATATGTAGCAGTTTTGAACGTATAAACTATACCTATGTCTCATTATGAGATTTTTTCAAGGTCTATAGTATAGCCGATCATTAATTGCGGCAAATGGGTAACAATCACAAATTGTACACCAAGCTCGTTACTTAGATCGAGGATTAATTGGGCAATCGCCTCCCGGTATTCCTCAGAAACAAACTTGAAGGGCTCGTCAAGAATAAGAAGTCGACGCTTCTTTGGATACGAAAGAACTAAAGCCGTTGCCCTAAGAGCAATTGCGATCACATCCACCACACCCCCGCCAGTCGCTTTAAGGGGATCAAGCACTTCCTGACACCTTGTGTCAATCAAAAGCAAACGACAATCTGTCCCCGTCTTTCGATAAACCCAATCGATCTGGAACTTATAACGATCCCCATAGATCGATTGAAGGCATTTGGTGACCAGGCCGCCTATCGATTGGTGAACGCCCCCCTGAATCTCCTTGCCCACTGCTTGAGAAAGCTGAAAAGCCTCTGCATGCAACCGCTCACCAACTTCAGATGCTTTAAGCTTCTCTGTGTAAGCCTTGACATCATGATCTGCAATTTCTTTGGCGGCTACATTTCTGGAAAGTTTTTCTCGATATCGTCTAATTTGCCCTCGTAATCGCTCAATTCTTTCTCGACGATCTGTAAAGTCTCTTCCAATTCTTTTTCTTTTTTTGTGCACAGCTTACTCAATCCTTCAAGTGTATCTGTCCCCCATCGTTTAATCGCATCCCGTTTGGCCGAAGCAATGCGATCTTCAAGAATTGCAATGTCTTGCTCCAAAGCATGCTTGCGCTTCATCAGCTCGCTATAGGTCATGGCTTAAATCTTTCGAGATAACGCTTAGCTTTGTTAAGTACAGTTTCGCTCTGGTACTTATCAATACCATCTGCCCATTCAAGCAACCCCTCTTTTGTATAAAATACAGGGCAACCACCCTCCAAAAAAGCAGCAACCTCTAAATCTCCTCCCCGTGATTCACTCACATGATACTCCTTGTCATCATCGTACGCATAACTTGCGCTTAACCGCAGTAAAGCGACAGGTATAGAACTCTCAATCATCATCTGCAAAAAAGCCAAATCATATCCCATCCATGCATCCCAAGAGAGTGGATGATATAAAGCTTGCAAATGAGAGTTCACAATCGGGGCAAAGGGGTATACCTTGCCAGTCGCCAACAACTCCTGCCAAACCTGAAGCTGAAAATGACAATTGACATCCGCTTTGCCGCGACTATATGGAGAAGAAATATAAACCCAAGGTAACATCTTGACCCGTTTATCGTCGACAGGCATCCTAGCTTCCTTTCTAACGAACGTTTTAGTAAAAAACGTCTAATCACACCACTTTTTAAAAAAATGGCTTAGAACGGCTCACAGAGGCTCAGTTTGCGTCCTCCTGTTTCTCGCTTTTTTCTCTGGCACGTCTCTCATCACGCAACCGAATCAACCGCTGCCATTCGCCCTCGCCTTCGGGAGCCTCAGTTACTTCTGACTCTTCAGTTACTTCTGACTCTTCAGTTACTTCTGGCTCTTCAATTACAGGCTCTTCAATTACAGGCTCTTCAATTACAGGCTCTTCAGCTGGATCAGCAAAAGTGTATGTAACGTCATCACGGGAATCCTTCGGATCCATTTGTCGCACAATCGGAGCAGGAGGTTGGGCTGCTTCGATAGCTTCACTAGCCGTGTCTACCGCAGCCCAGCCAAAAATAGCAGCAACAATCAAAAATCCCCCAATCAACAAAGGAACCCAAAGCGGCGATAGCAGAACTATCAAAATTAACAACACTAAGAAAACAAGTAATTTGCTGTTTTTTTCGTGGTGGACGATTACCGTTGTAGGCTGTTGCTTGTCGTTCATTTTTGTTCTCCTTGCATCAGAAAATGTTAACTTCAACTACACTTACTATATACGATCAATCGGCTAAACACAACATATACTTTCAAATTTCTAAAGGTTTCCTTCCGCCTCTTCAAGAGCTTCCCGGCAGATCTTCAAAACTTCCGACTTTTTTTCGGCTGCATCAATAAGTCGAGTACGAAAATCGACCCGCCCATCTGACACAAAAGCACGAGATTCATCTTTAGCTAGGTAATCTAATTCCGAAGTAAACAGATCAGGGGCGTCTTCATGCGTGTAGATATCTTCTGAAGTATCTAGAAAATACTGATTGACAGAAAAGTCTTCTTGAAGCAACCAAATCGAAGGTGATCGTTGTAGGTCGTTAATTGTACGACGCATGAACCCGCCAGAGTTAACAACGCAACCACTTTGAAAACCGATATGATTGTCGCCAAAATGACATATATCAAAGCCTATATCTTCAAAGTGATTAAAACGCCCACTTTCTTTCGCGCCAGGGTAAGAAGCTCCAGAACACCACACAAATTGATGATTGATTGCAATTTTAGGGCCGCTAAGAGTTTCCCAACCCAAATTCAAATCGAGGTAAGGCGAGTCGCCCCATTGAAACGGAAACACCGTAAAACCTGCAATTTGAGTAGGCTTGCTTAAATGGCGAATTTGGCCTGCTTGGACGCAGACGCCGTACGCACTATCAAGCAACTTATCGACACGATGCCCTGGCAGATCATGTTGGCCTGGAATTGCATAGAATTTGTCCGGTAAATACTGAAGTGCAAATGAAATTAAAGCGGGTGACGCATTGTGTCGGTCGAAAATGTCTCCCGCACAAAGCACAGGACATCGATGCTGTTTCGATACGGCACTTAATTCGTCAAGCGGACGCCGCATGGCCGCAAACCAATCAGGCTCATCAGATCGGCAAGCAGGCGCTTTATCGCTTAAATGAATGTCACTGCAAAGAATCGCTACCGTTTTCATAAAGCATCCCCTAATTAAAAAAAACCGGGCAACCTCCTGAATCTGGCAACGGCGAAATCCTTTCTGGAAATTGATCCATATGAATGTTCGCTTGATCCAGGAGCCTCTGTGTTGCCCGGCTATTCGATACTAGCTACTCAGTCGTTTTTTCTTCTTTTGTCGCTAAAAAAGCGCTTCATTCCTCGCACGTCGTCCTTAATTTCCTCGCAAGTTTTAGTTGGATACGGCCCAATAGGGCCGCACGGAAAACCAAAAACCCACCAGCCTCGCTTGCCCTTCCGGTATCGAATCTTAGGAAAAGTTACGGTCCACATTTTTTTCCTTTACAAAAGGGTTATCAAAAGGATCCGCCTTGGAGGCTCGAATAAGCAGCGTGATAAGAAACAAGCCAATACCAGACAATAAAAGTGTTGATGGTTCTGGTACTATCGCAACACTAGATAGATTGTCACAAACAATTCGGGACTGAATCGGCTCAGTAGCTTCATAACGCCCTGTCTGCATTGCAGATACCAAATCAGCACTTGTAAACCTCGAATCCTCATTCCAATCTCCCTCCATCCATGTGGCTGGCGTTGTCTCAAAATCTTCGTATCGGCCTGCTTGGAAAACTTGAACAATATCGGCGCTATCAAACGCCCCATCGAAATTAGCATCGCCAGCATAAATGCGTGCTCCACCAACACCGTAGCCCGTTGCTGAGTGGATTCCGCTAACGCCCGGCAGTATTCGAGCGTGCTCTACTGACATCGACAGCGTCTGTCCAAACAAAGTCGTGCCGTCTTTATGAATCAATTTAGCATCCTCAGCCCTCAAACTCCAATCGACTTTTTCAAAATAGTAGCCGGATATTTTGTTAGTTTGCAAACACCACCCCGCTTCAGAATCGTTAAATACAACGCCCCCTGCCAAGGGCTCGGGGCTCTTTGATGAATCAACGACCATCCAGGCGTCATACATTGTCGTTGGCTTTTGGCCGTTGTGCGCCGTCCAAATAAACTGATGCCGCATTGGAGCACAAAATGCTTCTGCCACAAACAAACCGCAAGCAAACGCAAGTGTGAGAATGATTAACCTTTTCATTAGATTTTCCCCTTTGCAAATTCGCGGATCAACATGCCAACAAGAAAAGACAACGTCAAAATCTCAATCAAATTTAAGCTTGTAGAAAACATAAAATTCCCCTTAAATTTCAGTGTGATCAGGAGGCCAAAACCAATTCTTCAGCAAGCCGAACTTCGCGATTAGAAGCCGCTCTTAAAATTCGCCGAACATCGTCATTTGTGCCTCGCATCGACAAGTCGTGTTGGGTATAGCCTTGTATTGCGTTAAACGCTTCCCAGCCACTGACGCGATCATCCTGCAGAAGAGGTCGCCCTGTTCGAATTCGTTCGCGGTTAAGACGATTCCAAATCTGTTCTGTGCGATTTTTGTGCAACGTAACCGAACGTACTCTTGCTCCTGTTGCAGCCAATTGCAACTGCGATTCTTCAGGAACTCCGTAAATACGGTTAAGAAAGTCGACCATACGAATTTCACGACTTTCCATTTCTTGAGCCATCGCTACTACTCTTTCCCAACCCCCATGCAACTGGCTAAATTGAGCTTCCAACGTATCCATTTTTGATCGCAAACTTGAGGTATGGCGAATACGTTGGTGAATGCCCGCTAGTCTTTGGGGAATCACAAGATTGCTGCAAGCGTCCCGGTAATACGCAGCGGAGCCGCTAAATGCTTGCCCGTCATATCCAGCCTGAATAACAACTCTTAAAAAGATGTTGTCAGCCGAGCCGTAAATTGCTTTTCGATGCTCTGTGGAGGGTGTAATCAATACATAATGTCCACGATTCCAATGGCAGCGAATTTCTGCAGAATCGCCCAAAGCACTCTCAGCAGCTTCCACCAACACACACACATCATCCGTAGTGTGGGGTTCGTAGCCTTTTGATTTGGCACATACGCCATTAATGTAGCCCGTATCGCTACGAAAAAGGCCATATTGATCGGTCTGAAGATTTTCAGGACCGTACAAGGGGAACTTGTCTACTGTAAAATCGAAAGCAGAACGAACTTGATTGGAAGAGGTAGCAGTAGCAGTCATTTGTCTTTCCTTTCTAAAATAGTTGCTGTACACCTAAGTTATATACGGTCATCGACAAAAATCAATTAACCATTCATGCTCTTTTCAAAATTGGCGGCAAATCGCCACAGCGCATAAAAAAACCTCCAACGCCGAAAGGAAAACGTTGGAGGCTAGAACCAGTCGTCACCGGCTCGGAGCAACTGTCACTCAGTATTATAGACAAAAATCGTTTGAAACAGCTGATTGTCTAGCTGCTCCCTGTAGCTCAAAACAATACCCGCATCGGTTTCGCTTATGGCCGATTCGTGCCAATACCATTCATTAGCATGCTGTTGAGCAAGTCTTAATGCAGTTTCGCGATCTTCACAATAAATTCGTGTCGTTTCCATTGTGAACTCCTTATGAAATGTCACGACCCGTATCAGTCGGTTCATAACATATCATTATATACCGAATATACGAATATATTAAGAATATTTTTTAATAAGTATATATTAGCAGTTTAAGATTTGGAATTGAGGCAACAACGGTTTGGCAGCGATACACATGCTGCGATGGTCTTGTAGACTTTTTGACTAAAAGTATTATTCTCGGCTTTTTGCCACAGACAAGGCCATAATACAACGCTTGTCCAATTGCTTCAGCCCATTTCTCCTCAAAATCAACTTCAGCAACCCAACTTTCTCCGACAAGGTCTGCACGCGTGCCGTCCCAAAGACGTACTTCCGAATCTGCTCCGTATTCATGAGCCAACATTTGAACGAAACTTTTTTCAGAAGGCCGAGCAGGAACTGCGGCAGTCAGAATTTGACCTCTTTTTTCCGCTTCATCAGCTGCTTTTTCAGCAGCAGCCGCCTGTCTCGCAAGATACGGCCCGTATATATCCTGGTTTCTTTGATTTACAACATGCTGCGGTACAGCCCGGATGTCATACGATTCCGGCCAAATGCGAGTCTGCCCCTGAATTTGAGCCGACGCCGTCGACATCAGCAATAACAAAAACACTAAAGCAATAAATTCTCTCAAGATTCTTCCTTTCGTAGCGGTTGATTACATTCGCCACATAGTTTATATGCTGACAACGACTTTGCCGTCGCCTCTAATTCTAAAAATTTTTCTTTTAATTGCTTTTCATTGCTTGTGATATAGGCTTTGAATTTCTTCAGCTCTTTAATTTCTTTTTTGACCGCATCTAAATTTCGCTCAGGAGGGGGCTCAGGAAGCTCAGGAATTGAGATCCTTCCTAATAGAAAGATACAATCATAAAGATCGTCAAGCTCGACAGCGAGCGTCTGAGCGGCTTCAAACGCATTTATTTCATCGAGTTCTTCAAGGGGTGCAAAAGCCGAAGCTTTGGCTTGTGCCTTCAGCAATTCTTCGTCAAAAATCTTGACCTTCGTGCCAGCTTCGCGAAGTTTGCGTTTAAGACTCGCCAATGTTTCATCGATAATTTTTAAATCGACGATTCTGTTTAATTTTTTTGCGACGTTTCCAGAACTATCAGAGAGCCAAAATATAGGATCGTGCTGGTGCTGAATGGTTAGTTCTTCGTCAACGTTTAGCAGCTCGACAATTTCGGGTGGATACTGATTGTTAAACGCTTTAAATACCGCCTGATCAAGTTTAACTTCATTCTTTTTGCCTTTCGTACGAACGACTCTAGTGCCATCTTCAAACTCCAGCCCCACAACTGCATCCGACTGCCCATGTCTAACAAATGCTTTGCCCCTCGCATCATTGAATAGGATCATACTCAGAGCACGAACGATTGCCGACTTGCCACTATCGGTTCTTCCAATAATTGTCGTTACAGAAGGATCTAGCTCGATTTCCAAACGAGCGTGTTTCTGAAAGTTTTTAATAAAAAGCTTTTTGATCATCGATAGGTTTGATAGCAATGTTCTGCAAGTAAAATCGCATCGGCATTAGCATGTACAATTTGCTTTCGGTACTGAGGAAACAATTCTTGAGCGCGTCTTTTTGTTATGTTTTTATCGCCTCGTGACAGGCAGCCAAGCGCCCGCTGCCATTTTACTGGAGCAATAAACGCGAACGGAATCTCAGCGCCAACAAGAATTCCTTGTACCATTCCAAAACTTTCGCCAAACGAAAATGCAGAAACCACTCCCATTTGCGGGGACGACGAAACCTTCTCAAGCAAACCAAACTTGATGTTTGCAGAATATTTCGCCAACCAATCAAAAAATTCAGCTGGCGTGCCTTTATCAAACCGAAAATATTCCAGGCTTCCATCAGGAAATCGCAGACAACATGCTCCGGATTTACCAGGGTCAAGACCAAGATATAAGTCCGACATTAGTTCCTCGTAGCAGCCACAGTAAGAGTCATGACGCCATGTTCAAAATCGGTATTGAGCAGCTCATTCTTGGCCGCATCAAAATTCACTTCCTCAACCTCTGGATTTGCAGAAAGCTTTTCAACAGTTTGAACCGAGCATTCGATCATATCCGTTGAGCCAGAAAAAAAGATACCTTCCTGATTTGACCAATGAGCCCACAGATTCCTGCGTCTGCCCTCTTTCGTCTTTGACAAGAAAAACCTCATGTTGCGATCTCCTCTCGCTTAATACTGACTTCTTGAGGCGCCTCTAAGCCAATCCGCACCGTCCGTCCTCGAACAGCACAAACCTGAATTTTAATTTCTTCACCATTAGCAGTTCTAATAATAATTTTTTGGTTCAGTTTTCTGGATAGCGTTAGCATTTTGAGTCTCCTTACTCATATCGAGGATTTCTATTTAAAGCTGCTTTACGCTGAACGCGCGTCCATTGCTCGCCAGCAAGCTTTTGCAGCTTAAGTCTCCAACCTTGCTTCTCTTCAATCTCTGCCATCAATTTTCCTTTGTTTAGGATCAAACCAAAGTCTTTCGCATCAACTTTCTGTCCCGACATTTTCCAATAGCCGACATTGACCAAATAGTCGATACAACTGCAAGTGTCGTCGATCCCGTACGAAGGATAAATGGGAATATCGATGGCTGTCTTTTTACCAGTAAATCTAGTTCGTGAAACTTTGACTTTAATCGTGTTACCGATTGCGTGTTTAGTCGCATCAATCGTTTTATAGATTGGACCTTTAATCGAAGACCACAACCGAACCGATGCATAAAAGTCTAAAGCGTGTCCTCCCGATTTCGTTTTAGTCGGACCAAACGGCATTGCATTAAGTTTGTCACGCGTTTGATTGATAACGATAAGAATTGAGCCTGTTGCTCTGATCTTAGCAAGCGCTTGCCGAATTCCAGACGCATTAATCTTTGCTTTGCCATCACCATAAGATCCTTTTCCTTCCTTGTCTTTTTGAAAACGTTTTTTGTTTTCTTCAAACGTGTCGGTTTCTTGAACGCTCGACAACGCATCCATACTGTCAAGTATGTAAATGCAGGGCTTTTCATGCTGTAGCGCGTCGTCCAAATGGTAATAAAACTCTTCGACTGTTTGACTTGTTATCGGCAAACCATCAGCATCAACTTGAGGCGGCTCCAAACGATCTGCCATTTTTGAACCAAAAAATTTTCTTAAATTCATAATCGCGCCACCCTCAACGTTGTCGAGAATGAACCGATAGTTATCAAAATGATGGTTTTGAGCAGCTTCTGCGAGACAGGTTAAAGAAAGAAATGTTTTGCCGCTGTCTGAATCGCCAACTAAAAACAAATACATACCTTTTGCCACAAAACCCCATGGCGTGTCGGTGACGGCAAGATTAAGTAGCGTTGACCCGCTAGACAGGTAATCATCAACAGGAATAGAAGGTTCTTCATTCACCGGAGCAGTCATTTGAGATTTGATCGAGTCGATGTTGCTTGATGAATCGCCTTGCAAAGTCTTTGGCGTATTCTTGGATTTTGCTAATTTTTCCGTCATTCTGAAACCTTTCGTCCTCGTATATGTATTCGTCTAAATTTTTATCGATGTGAGTGGCTTTGCCGTTTGTGCTTTCTCTTTTAATTCGAATAATCGTACCGCCATATTCCCTTATCGCGTCGACTTCGTTCATATATCGCACGTCACTAATAATTACAACGTCACAACCTAAAAACCCTACTTGCTCAAACAAGCGATCAATCCAAATGTCGCGATAAAGAATTTCACGAAGCCCGTCGCCTAAAGAACACCAAACTTCGATTGGGGTTTTTTTTACCTTGTCAAGTTTGCGATAGCGATCATCAGGATTGGTTTCGTAATGGTCTTTTGTTTTTATGCCATATTGAGAGCAAAGCAGGTAAGCAACTTTTTTTAGCTCATCCGCAAACCCAATCCTGCAAGCTTTAATTCCTTCGTCGGAAAACTCTTCAATTAGATATTTTGCAAGCGTATCTTTTCCAACTCTAGAAGAATGGCCGATGCCTATAATTTTGACATTTTGATTTCCGAATCCAGCAGAGTCAAACTGCATGACAATCCTTTCAAAATAAAAAAAGAGAGGAGAGGGCCAAAGTGGAGAACAAAACTTTAACCTCTCTCCCCTCTCAAATTAACGCCCCCCCGTACGAGCGCTACCACTCATCATCGTCGTCGTCTTCATTATCGACCGCAGCAACTGGCTGCAGTTCTTCGTCATCTTCTAAGTCTTCAGACTTAGCTTCCGGTTTTACCGAAGATGCTCCCGAAATCATGCCAGCAATCTCATCTGCACTTTTACGCACTAGCATATCGTCTAAGCACGGCATATCATCCGCGTCCGAATCCAAAGGGTTCGGGCCTTTCATCTCAATAGTTTCAGCCGGAAACCACTTGCCACTAGAGCCGATTGTTTTTTCAGAAAAACTAATGACAACAATTCTGCCATCATCATGCATTGCAAAAAACTCTCGATCATCATCCTCGTCGCCCATCGCAATGACGGCATCGAGTTGCTCGCCAAAACCTTTATAACTAACATCCCACAAATAAATTTGATCAGGATCTTCGGATTTTAAATCACGAACCAAGTAAAGCTGCCGTTCTTGTGCTCGCAATGAATAAATTAAATCCCGCATTTCTTGATCGTCTGGATCACAATTACTTCTAAGACGCCGCTGCTCTTCGCAAATTGGACAATTCTCACCAAAACTTTTTAAACAAACAACCGATTGATTGTTTGGCCCAATCCCGCCGTGTTTGTAATAACTACGAGTATGATATTCCGTACCTTCAGGCGCGTCTGGATTCCCGCTCCCCGTCACGTAGGCGAGAAAACGAAATCGCCTTAACCCCGACTTGTCGATTCGCAATAAACTTACGCCTTCAGGAATATTTAAGGTAGGAACACTGCCACGACTGTGACGATCCTTGCTCATCTTTGCACTAATGCGTTTTCGTTTTTTCTTAGCCAAGGTTTTTCTCCCTTTCTCTTACTGATCGTTGCCTAGTAATTTTATTCGATGCCATATCAGTGCGTGTTTTCGGCTCTCTTGGAGTTGAATAATAGTCGCTCATATGCAAAGTAACTAAATTTTCTAAAGCCTTTTTACGATGCTCAATTGCTGTCATCGCAGCTTGAATTACTGCTAGAGCATGCTTGGCGTCAATTACAGTTTTATTGGCTTTTTGATACGACGCTTGCTTCGGAATCGCACTAGAAATTGCCGCTTCCGATACTTTTTTAATTCCATACTCTTCAGGACTAAGCCGCATTGACTCTGCCAATTCGGCTTCACACAACTTCAATTCGTTTTTTGCCAAATCTAAATCGCGATTGGCATCAGCCTGTAATTTAGCATACTCAGACGCCAACTCAGGCTGCCTCAACCATTCCTTGTCAAGCGAATGCGGATCTAATTGAAAGTCGTTCTCCACTTTTAATCCTCCCCATAAATGGACTCAAAACAAGCAGCAACAAGCCGCGCCTTTCCAGACACATAAAACGGATCTCGAAAAGCTTCAATTACTCGATACGCTTGAACATCGGCTTTATTTAACAAAACAGCTGCCATATATCCGCAAATCATTTGACGAGTATATTCAGGCTCGCCGTTTATGTTTTTTAGTAATCTAATTATAGACGACCATTCTGCCCTCTTCAATAACAATTGGCAAAGTTTGCGAACCTCATCGGGAGCGTTCCCTTGCGCAATGGCCTCAAGTTGGTATTCTTCTTCTTCGATGCCACTTACAGTCTGCAATAAGACTAATGCTTGCCTAGCACTGCCTTCACTAGCCTCAACGATAGATAATGCCACTTCTTTCGATATTTCAATACATTCTCTATTACAAACATTCCTGACGACCTCCTTGATCTGACAATTTGATAACGATTTAAGCTGCACATGCATGCATCGAGTCTTTAAAGTAGCCTTAAGTCTGCTCGGTTCTGTCGTCGCTAACTGAATGTACACATGGCTGGGAGTATCTTCGAGCAACTTCAGCAACGCTTCTTGTGCAGGAAACGTAAGCATATGAGCTTCGTCTAAAAGATATATTTTGCATTTGCCGTCCATTGGCAAAGCTTGTGCTGCGTACTGCATTTCGCGAATAGTTTCGATACCGCGATCATTTGCAGCATTCAACTCAGTAAAATCGACATTGCCACAACCCAACTTATCTCTCAAAATCCTCATAAGAGTCGTTTTGCCAACTCCAGATGGGCCAGAGAATAAAATGGCTTGTGGAAGCGTGTCGTTTGCTAAAGCCGTTTTCAAGGCTTCTAACGCGGCCTCCTGACCAACAATGTCGTCAAAAGTAGTTGGGCGATACTTTTTGTACAATTCAATCATACAGACAGCGCCTTTTTTGCAAACCAACTTTCTTCACTAGCCTCGGCCTCTATGTCTAAATCGACAATTAACCATTTATAGTGGTCTGCGACATCTTGGGTCATCACTTCTTTGGCTTTTGTCAAGATTTGTTCTAATTCATCTTCATGCACATCTAGCACAATGCTGTCATGGACCTGCCCCACAATCATTGTTTTTTTATTGCTATCATTTAACCACTGATTAATTTGGGTAAGGCTCCAAAGCAAGCAGTGAAAAGCTGCACCCTGAACAGGCGCGTTAATGACTTCATTTCGCTTGCGATCTCCACGGTATGGAAATCCCGTTAGCATCATTAACTCACCATTCCGCTGGTAATTTTTCCACGTTTTTTCCTTCCAAGAATTGTAAACGGGAAATCTTCGATGCCAAAAATCGTACTCAACCTCGCGAATGTATTCAGTAAACATTTGAACATTTGAAATTTCCATGGTTGCCAGATGCTCCCGCAACGGAACACCTTGCTCGGTCGTCAAATTATCTTGAACCATGGTTTCCCACATTGCAGGAGCTATCTGCTTAAAATAGCTGCCGTAAAACGCTGGAAATACAAATCCACCTTTTGCGGACACTCGCGCTGCTTTCGATAATTGCTCTGGCTTAAGCTTATAGCATTGCCTAGCCATGTCTGCATGCAGATCCTTGCCTTCACGAATGTATGTAAGCATTGCCGGGTCTTTGTGGTAGCACGCCGCGACTCGCACCTCAACGGCTGAATAGTCTATCTCAACAAGCAAATGACCAGGACGAGGCACAAATAAAGATCGAATGTATCGACTGGTTTCTTTGTCGCGTACTGGAATATTTTGAAAATTTGGATTAGAAGACGACGAACGAAACGTGTCGATGTTGTGCAAATTAAAAACAGGATGCAAATACCCGTTTACAACTTCGCGTTCCAACGCAGCAATATACGTGTCGCGTATTTTTTGAAGTTTTTTTAAATTACTAAACCGCTTAATAAACGGATGATCGATCTCTTCGAGGTCAGCCGCAGATACAGAGGGCCGACCCGTAGCAGTAAAATTTTTAGGCTGGTATCCAAATTTTTCGAACAGCATGTACTTTAGCTGATCATTGCTACGCAGATTAGAAGACGAGCCAAAACAATCTCGCCATTTTCCCCACCAGCGTGATGAGTAAAGCCGCTTTTCAATACTTGTGATCTCAGCCGCTAACTCGTCTTTAACAGTCTCAAGACGATCTAAATCAATTTTAATTCCATTACTCTCAATTTGAGATAACGCCAAACTAGCATTAACCAACAAGTCGACGGCTTGTTTGGTGGGCTTCAGCATCAGCAACGTCCTTTCGCTGTCGCATAGCAATTTTATATTCCAACACGCAATCCAACGCATTGTACTTTAGCAACTCATTTATAGGTGCCTGTCTAATTTTATTGACACTATTTGCATCTGAACTTTTGAAAAACTGTGCGACTGAATCATACGTCGGATACCCAAGCTGCGTAAATGCTTGAAACTTTACTCCAACAACACCCTTGCGGTTATTAATTGCATGAGCCGCTAGCATCGTGTCCCACAACGGCTTTTTAATTGATGTGCCGCAAACCTTTCGAGTCCAACGATCTTCAAACTTTAAATTTGCTCCAATAATTGGAACAGTTTCAACCAATTTTGACCATGCAGGTATTACACAATCATGCCATGGAAAAGCAATTGTTTCCTTACCACGCCAGCAAACGCCTGCAGAAACAATTTCTGCACAATCAGCATCCGGTTTGATCGTTGTTGTTTCATAGTCAATTGCAACCGGCTTGCCCGAAGCAATATATTTTTCTAAATACGGAATTGCCTCTCTTGAATCGTACAACAACGTCAAAGGATAATCTTTGACGGTTTTATGAGGACGCTCTACTAGCTCATACGCCGACATAAACTGACGCTTAAAAAGATTTTTGCCAGTTTCAGTAGAATCTTCTTGAGCAAATCGAACAGGATTTTCAGTAGGACAAACCCAAGCATTTAATTCGCGACTAGGTATTTGCTGACCATACCATCGGGCTGGATTGCCGATGTCTTCGTTCCAAATGTGTCCGATCACACTAAGAATGGGCGCGTACCCTAAAAGAATTATGACGGTCGGATCTAATTCTTTTATTGTCTTAATAACATTTGATCGACAATACCGAATTTGATCAGACGATGCCTGCCCACGACAAATGATTGCTGTATACATCCATGTGTCGACATCCAAGTCGTATCCATCTTTCGCAACCATTCGCCGCAAGCTATCGGCAATCGATCCTGAAAATAGACGCCCAGACCTATCATCCTGCTCCGTTGGGTGGTCGCCTATGACGAGAATCCGTCTCTCGCCCCGTCCTTGCACATCCTGTTTTGGAGTTTCGCACTTTTTATATAAACCGCAACGATTGCATTGCGGCATTGCAATTGATAGCTCTTTAAGCTCCTGCTCATCAAAAAGCATCATTGCACTTTCCCCCTGCCCTGGTCTTCCCCTCCCCTGGTCCTCACCTGCGAAATGTTTATAGCATACCGAGAGTGTTTGCTTTGTGTAATCATCATATTTTTTGCAAGTAAACAGCCAGGACTATGCTTAGCCAAGCGTTTTAAAAGCGGAGCACGTACAACAAAGCTTTTGGTTTGGTCATCGACGCATGGCCATTCAACAGCAATCTGTTCAGAGTAGTTATCAATTTCCAAGCTACACGAACCCTTTGAAAGCTTAACGTTGATTAATCCCGTGTGCCCCTCATACATAGCATCAATAACACGATCAACAACATTTGGGAAATCTTTGTTGAATTCGAGGTACGTTGCGCCTTTTACATTTGCCAGTTGATCAAAACGCAATGGCGGCACCCGATGATTATTGATGCGAATGGTAAACGTGTGTCCATCGGTCAAATAAATAAAATCGTCATCTACAGAAACTTTCCAACCCTCGTTAAAGCATTTTCCATAGTCTTTGGCAAAAATACCTGTGAATCCAATGTCGCCGTAAAACACGTACATTTCATAACCATCAGTAGCTCCTAGCGAATCGGTAGTGGCATAAATGTATTGGAACGGATCGATAGGATTAGGATTGCCATACTTGTGAATATCAAGGGTCCATATGCCACATTGCTCAATCGCGCGGGCATCCTTTTTCGTGATGACCGTTTGATATTCCTCTGGCGGCTTAAAGTGAGCGATGTTGTCCGGTTCCAAAATAGAAAGACGCGAATGCCGACCCGTTTGAACGAGACGATACATTTTTTTCGTCTTCGTCAATACCGCAGAATCTTCAAAATTACGCAATCCCAAAATTAGATCTTGCGTACTAAATGCAATATCTCCTTCGGGAAAATAAAACGGAGTTTGAATGCGCAATTCTTCTGCATATCCAAAAGCAAAATAGCCATCAAGATTGACTTTTTTTACGCCTAAAGAAGCAAACTTATTAGCTATCTTTTTTAATTGGGAGATTGACGCCGCGTTTCCAGCCATATAAATAATTCCTTATAGTTCCAATATTGGCACCTTCATTTCGAAATCGATCATAAAGTTGCCGAGCCGTCGCCGTTTTTTCAGAATCTAACCAAGCCTCGTAAATAAGCAGCTTGAGCGTTTTTTGCTTCGGCTTCCGTTTTCGTTTTTTTGGCCGCTTTAAATCTGGATAACCAACTTCAGGATTGTCGATGGGATCGTAGGCCCTGCGATTAGTCAAGCCCCCTGCCAATACTTCAATTTCAATATCGACATCGCGTTCGTCGCCGTCCGAATCAACTTCAATTTCAAATTCTTCTTGGTCAATAAAACACTCGCCATCTTGAATCAAAAGTATTGGTTCGTTAGATCGTATTGCTTCTTTAATCTGACAAAGCGTCTCGTCCGCTTCATCATCGCCAATCTCATAATCGGCATCAACAATTTTATTTAAAGAATTAACTCGGTTTTGCAGTTCCTCGGACGACCACGTAACCGCATGCGCAAAGCCCATTGAAATAAATAAATCTACAGCTTTATGAATTAAAATTCTCATCAATCAAAACTCCACCAATTCTGACGGTTTCTTTGACGTGTTAGAAACTTCAACTTGTTCCGGCTTCCAACTCACCAAAACGGGATTTGCAATAGCAGGACAACCTGCGCAATGCACTGTGGCGTATTCAGAGTAAGCGCCATGCCGATACACAACCCAATTTAATCGTGTAACATTTTGAACTTTATCTTCAGGAGATACGTTTAGCCCAATCATGCCAGAAACGTGAGCTAACTTGGTTTTGCGACCAGAAAACGATTCTCTAGTCAGAACCGTAGTTCCTTTTTTGTAGGCTAAAGAAGAAGATTGTGTTGCCGTAAGAACTAAAGCATGCAATCTCTGCGACATCGCCCGCAATTGCATCCACGTATAATCAATTTTTGCAAGCTCGTTATCTGATTGCACTCCTAACGGCGGAGCTAAAATGTCTGCGTAATCGAGAACAACAACATCCGCAACCCAACCTTGGGACGCCCAATCCATAAGTATAGATTGAATACCTTCGGCGTTAATGCTAAACGCTGGATTACACACCAGACGAAATAAATCCCGCCCTCTCAGCCGTTTTTCAAATGCCGCATGGGCCTCTGTGCTTAATAAGCGGTTATTATAAATTATTTCATCTGAAACCACTTTGCCATCTGTGTCAAAGTGAGTTGGCTTGTTTATCTTGCCTGCAAATCGAGGGCGAACAGCTGCCCGCATTCCAATCCGCTGCCCAACTTCTCGTTCTGTCATATCACCGCATTCAAAAAACGCCACCCGCAACCCTGCACGAATTGCACGATACGCCGCGTCTAGCAGCCAAAACGATTTCCCAACTTTATCTGGACCCATCCATGCAAAAAAACGCCCTCGCTGAAAAGCATTTCCAATAAAATCTCCAAGACAGCCTGGATATTTTAACAGCCCGCGTTCTTCTTCTTGATCAAAACACTCTTCCCAAAAATCGGATGTAAGCTCAAGTTGTTTTATTCTTGTTGAAAATTCTTCGTTGGATCTAAGATTAGCCGAAACAATTTTAGGGTCTACGCCATCAACAAGTTGTATTTCAGCATCGGCCAAGCGTCGTCGAAGTAAGACAGCGTTTATATGCTTTTCACAAACATCAATAATGTAATCAGATGTCGGCAAACTCTCATCAATAAACTGGTAGACCTCATTAATTAAAGTAGCCATATTTTCAACAATATCATCGTTTGGCTGCTTTTGATCTATCCAGTTTTGATAGTAAGTTTCAATAGCATTTTTTAAAGGCTCTTCGTAAGAACGCCAATGCTTGAGCGCCCATTGACTTATTAAATCAGCAGATGGAGAATTTAAAGCTTGCTTAGGCCAAATGCTTGCAACCTTTCCACAAACAGTAGCGTCAGAACATAACGCTGCCAAAATTAACTGCAGATTTTTATGATCGACCGCATCCTTGACCTTCATAACCAATCCTTTGTAGGTAATTTTCTTTTTGGCGTATGTCGATAAAAAGCTTATCGAGCGCCTCAGCATCAGAAATCTCAACTCCTATAGATTTCTTAAAATTCGGCAGTACGCCACGATTAAAAAATTCTAGCAAAGGCTCAAAATCGCCTGTAGGATGTTCGCTGACTTCTTGCTCGTCCAACAGCTGATCCAACTTAACGTAGTTTTCTTGAAGTTTGCCCAAAGTAGAAATTTTTGGAAGATATTTTGCCTGCCAACCGTATAGATGCGCTGTTTTTCGCCAATACATCACTGTGCGGATTCGAGCTAATTTTGGCCTCAAATTTGTGGCCCACCAAAATCGAAAAGCTAAACGATCCGAATAATCTAATTTTCTAGCATCCGTAATATTAGATTTCAAAAACCATTTTGCATGAGGTAGCAATACATACTCGTCAATCTTTTTTCTTAGCTTAGGCGGAAAATTAACCGCCTCCCATCGATTAATAAATCGATCAATATTATTCGGACGCAAAGCTATGTCTATCGAAAAATACGGCTTTCCTCGTTGCTTAATATCCGCGTTGAATGGATCAAAAAACATTCCCTTTACGGACATAATTAATTCATACAATGAATATTGTTCTAAAGCTTTCTCTAAATGTTCATACGTTTTCTTATGCCAATCTAACCTTCGCATTCGAGAGCCTGTCTCGTCTCTATAAAGCTGGAGACTTTTGTACGCCGCATCCTCCAGCCGAGCAAAAGCCTTTTCAGTCGTTAATTTCATGGCACCTATAATAATAGGGTGAGCCTTTGTGCCGCCGTGAAACTTCCAGCAACCCAACCGCCGTTAACTTTTTAATAGCGTTCTGAATCGTTTTCCTTTTGCATCCCAAATCGCCAATGATACGGTGCATTGGCATCTCACCATCGCCCATTTCTTTCAAATACTCGTAAATATCGACATGCCTAGGATGTAATTTCATTTAACCATCCTCCCGCTGTGCAATAGAGACTCCGGTCAAACGCTGCCTCTCTTTTTTTGAAGGCAGTTTTTTTAACTCTTCTCTAGAAACGAGAACTTTACGTGCGCCGAGTCGAACCACATTAATACCGTACGAGTGTATAAGCTGCCAAACCCGCTGACGGCTGACGCCCTGCTCAGCCGCGATCTGATGTATTGTCAAATGCTCGCTATTATCCATCAATTGAGCGCTCCCTCTATTATTCTTGCTTTTAAATTAACCGTCTTTGCCATTGTCACGTCGAGCGTTCCTGCAAAAACTAACTGTTGAACTAAAACAGACGCTTTCTGACCGATGCGGTGCGTTCGATCTTCAAATTGAAGCATTTCCCCTGGAGTCCAAAGGCCCTCGCCAAACACGACATGAGAGCTTCTAGTAAGCGTATAGCCTTCCTTGATCGAACTAATAAATAATTCGTACTTCCCTGCTTGAAAATCTTCGACAAGCTGCTGCCTTTTGCCCATCGCAGTTTTTCCGTTCATTTGAACAGCAACACCTTTGAAAGCTTCAGCAACGCTATCAGCTGCGTTATGATGGTGCATAAACAAAAGAACCGGCCCCTCTTCCAAAATGTTTTCTAGATGCGAGACAATGTACGGCACCTTTGCTTCAGCAAGAATTTGCCGATACTCAGCCATCTCATCGAAATTGATTGGATGAGAAGATTCAAGAGCTGCTACTCGTTCGCTAAACGATTTCAAATCATTAGTACGTTCAGCTTCTAACACGGCAATATTTAGCTCCGCCATGTACTCAGCGTATTGATCACATTCCAAACCTTTCGGCGGATCAATTTCGAGAATCTGTCGAACCTTTGGCGGCAGGTCGTCTAGAACGTCTTCCTTTAATCGACGAACCATCACAGACGCCCTTAGACGTTCTTGCAAATCTCCCAGATTACTTGCTCCTCGATAGTCCCAAGCCTTCCGGCCTTGTCCAATATGAATTAGCTTTGGATCGCAGTACCGTTCGACATACCTCATATAAGACCGACCGAGCCCTTGAGGATCAATTCGTTTCAATAATGGCCACAACTCGACGGGCCGGTTAACTATCGGAGTCCCCGACAAGGCCAACACTTTTTTTGCTGGTATCGGAAGTAATTGGGTCGACTTGCGTTTATGTCCATTACCGTAAACAGCCGCCGTCCGCTGAGCCTTGGGATTTTTTAGATACTGACATTCATCCAGAATCAAAACATCCCACATCTTTGTCTTATCGATTTCCTTTCTTTTCTTTTTGACAATGTCGTAATTAATGATTACGACGTTCGTTTGCGGCAGTTTATCTTTCGATTCTGCTATTCCTACACTTAAGGTTTGATCAACAAGCCATTTTTTCAGCTCTTTTTTCCAGTTACGCTTTAAAGACGCAGGACATATGATAAGAGCTTTTTTTATTTTTTTCTGATTGAGTACGCCGATAGCTTGAATAGTTTTACCAAGTCCCATTTCATCGCCGATCAGACAATGGGTTCGACCTAGAGCATATTCAATGCCAGCACATTGATACGGCAGATAAGATAAATTTTTAGGGCAAGCGAAAACTGCTGTTGACGATTTCGCAACACTTTTAGCAATCTGTTTTTTACGCTTGGCTTGTTGAGCTGGCCGGGCTTTTCGTTTTTGAAAAACCAGCCATTTTTCGTCTTTTTTCGTTACGAAGACCCCAGCATTTCGAATCTCTTGCTTTTTCTTTTTCCACAAAGACCAAAATGCCTGAGTAGGCTTTGCGTAACGAATTTCCATTGGCCCTTCTACGTCTTCCGTAGATTCATATGGTCCCCAATCCAAACCCAAACGTAATGTATCCATGCCCAAATAATAGCCTTAGTCAAGACTTAATAGGTTTTGCATGTATGCCGACAGCGATATACTCCGGGAATTTCTAGAGCTGTTCCTGAGTTTCCAACAATTCGTCGAAAAGCAATATCGTCTCTAAAATCCCCAAAAGCCTTGCCATCTGTTCGCGGTTGAGCCCACTTGCCTTCAGGCACATATCCATTTTTTCTGGCCCAGTCCCCGCTTACAATTTGAATTCCACCAATCGCGCGTGTGTGATTGTGTTGGGGCCAATTTCTTACGTCTGGAATCTTTTGGCCGTCTCTCGCTAGTTCATCGCCCTCTAAATGTGTCGGCTGTATATGACACGACTTAGGATAGAACAACACAGGCTTTTTATTAACGCTATCCCACGCGCGAGCTACGCAGGGCGCTATGTCCGGCCTGAAAAAGTAATCCACGTCGGTGAACCAGTATAAAGCAGGTTTTGCGGCAACACTTGGTAAAGAAACAGCCCGATTTCGACCAATCGACCGTCGAAACAAAGAACCATTTGGAAGAGCAAGAGGAATAAGAGCGCTACCTAATTTTGGAAGATATTCTTCAACAACAAGCAGCGTTCGCTCGTCGTTTAAAGAAAAACAAACCACAATATCAAGTCCGGGCGTGTGATTAGCTGCCTGCCGTATAGAATCAAGCTGAATTTTTAAAAAGCTGGCGTACTGAAAATTATCTTTTGACCAGCAATGCGTCACAAACCTAATCATCACACCCGCTCATAGCTTTCAATAATTGATCGAAACGCTTCAAAATCATCTTTCGAGTTAACGCTCAACGGCATTCCACTAATCTCATGCGCTCTAATCGAAAAATCAAAATCTAACCAAGACAGCTGTTCAAGAGACTCATGCTCAGCGTTTTTGCTAATAGGGCATTTTCGTACTTCTTGCAACATGTGCATCGAATATCCATAAATGCCAACATGTCCCCACGCCGAAATTCTTTGTCGAGAAAACCATTTGCAATAGTTAGTAGGACTTACAGCTGCTTTAACCAAATCTGTATTCAACTGACTTACATATTCGTCGCCAGATAAAGAAGCAACCAAAGTATCAATTCCACCAACCCATCGATTTTGATACATCATTGAAACGTCAGAAGGATCAATCATCGGTTCGTCAACTTGCCAATTGACAATATATTCGTCCCTAGCAATATTCTTAATTCGAGCAGCCGCCGCAACTCTATGCGTGCCATTTTTGTATTTATTTGAATCATCAAAGACGAGTCCGCCGCCAAAACGACAAACTTCATTTGAAATATCTTTAGAATCTGTAGCTACAATTACTCTCGTGGCCTCTGGCACCTTCGACGCACGTTCATATGTTCTTTGGAGCAGCGTCTTACCACTAACTCGTAATAACGGCTTTCCCGCAAGGCGCTCGGATTCCATACGAGCTGGTATAATGACAATCACCTCTTTGCTCCTGTATAATCAATGTCATAATTAAATTTATCAATAAACTCAGATTCGGCTTCTACGACCGACTGATAAAGCGACTCGTCCCAACAAAAATCACGAAGCTTTGCATTGGGCCGGTCTGGCATCTCTGGATGCTTAATACAAAACGTGTCGCACAATTCAAAAAAGCAACGCGGCGTATCTTCGATTCTTAAATAGGTATTGGCGTTATAGGACAAAAACATACGACCCACACAGCCCGATGCTTTATTCAAATAATTTTCAACAAACTCATCAAAGTAAACCCAATCAGTCGACATCTGCGAAAACAAATCTACAGACTTTACACCGATAATACCGCCTTTAATCACGTTGAAATAACTAGCCAGCCAATCACATGGGTGACGAACCATCGCAATTTTAAATACAGAATCCCGTTCATCTGGAATATGTACAGACGCTTTGTGACCAACACCTAAACCCGCATTAGCGGCTGCTTGCATAAAGTACGTCGAGCCGCTTCGCGGCGCTGAAGCAAACGAAAATTCTGGATAATTAACCACGACTAAACACCATTATTTTGGTCTGATATTTTGGCCTACGAATTGCCTCTTTAGCAATGTATGTCTTTTCTTCGTCAAGAATAAATCCGCCTAAACGAAATAGAAGCTGGCTCACATGAGCCGGATGATGGCAATTGACATGGCCATAGCCTCGATCTTCTTTTCCAGCCCACGTAATAATTAGCCATCTACGACAAAGATGCTTTAAATTTTGAATAAAAGCATGCTCATAGGCCGGAGGAATGTGCTCGCCAACCTCAAAACAAATTCCCCAGCAAGCTTCGTATAAAGCGCATTTATTTACATCAAACTTTGAAAGATCAAATTCATCGACTAAGCCACCTGATAATTCATTGATTCCAGGCGTGCCGTCGATGCCTCGGGCGTTCCAACCTTCATTACGCAACGCCTCGACATGACAACCAATCCCTGTGCCTATATCGACAACGCTGTCGTTGTGGGGAATGAGCGCTCGGAAAACGTTCATATAGTCTTGAGAAACTCGTTGGCGAGTTCCTTGGAACTCCGACGAATATGCTCCAGTTCTTAAGACTTTATCATCCACCAGACTTTCCCTCGTTCCGGCCCCTGAACTTCCAATCCTTTTTCAGCAGCAAACTCGTCCACAGCAGTCTTCACACCAAACTTATGATTTCTGCTGTGAGTGTCTTTATAATCGTGGCCTGAAAATAAACCGCCACTGCGAACCGTTGGCCACCAAGCATGAAGATCCCGTTTAACGCCTTCATACGTGTGGTCAGCGTCAATAAACACAAAATCTAAAGTAATTAAACCGTTTGCTGCAGATGCACTATCGGTCTGTAAAATTAGTCGGCGGTTGCCATATTTGTGCGTTTTAGCAATCGCTTCCTGCTTAGCAACCTGCATTTCTTCAATGCCCTTTCCGTCCATATTTGAACCTTTATAGGGCTGCCAAGCATCGATCATATACAAACAACGTAGCTGAGGAAGGTGCTCAAGCAATTGCCAAGACATCTCGCCACGCCATACTCCAACCTCAGCACCTATAATATCCTTAGTGTTGGGAGCAACATGCTTGTTAACTAAACGAATTACAGATCGTATGTGCCCTCTCAATTCTCCACCTCATAATTTTCAAACGGGTGACTAGGTATTTCTGGCTTTTCATTGGGTACATATGTGGGATCTAAAAATCTAGGCATCCTGTAATTGTTGACTTTTGGAGCCCATTCTGCTGTCTTACATTTGTTCTGTTCTAGAAACTGCTTAAAAATATGAAACCACATACAATGTCCCTTAAACGCTTTATCTGGCCTCAAAAACGAAGCCCCGTGGCCGTGCCATACACAAACCTCAGTATCGTCTAATGATTTAGGCTGATATCGCATCGTGGAGCAATTATATTTTCCGCCCAAAATGATTTTGACACGATCATAATATTTCACCTGTAAAGCTTGCATCGTCGTCTCATCCGCAATAAAAACGCCAGCGGCTTTAATTGACCAGTCTCTCCATTCTGGAAGAATAGGAGTCCCTGGTTCCGAAGCAAACACGCCCACATTAGGGCTTGGCCAAGGCTCAGCTAAACAGCGATGCACGTATCCATGCTCAATGCCGTCGATGTCCAGTAATCGTTTAATCCGCGTTCGCATAATCGGCTTCGTAGTTCGCCAATCGCAAAATTGCGTAGTCGTATACTCCCAACCATCGGCAAGGTCAAAAAAGCCTTCAATCGGCAACCCGATTAACGTATCGGCGTCTAGAAGCATGCCGCCCCGTTCAGACATCAATTCAATCTTATGAATTAAATGCCGTTTTCTAGCATTTTGTCCTGGCCTTGCTTCAATAACTTCGATGTCGTTGTACGCTTTCGCAATCTCGTTACAAACGTCAATCGATGCAATGTCAGTATGTGCCCGCTCTCGACGCGAAAGCGCGTCATACGGCCACGCATGAAGTTTAATCGGGATATCTGGGGATTGCCGACGAAGAGTATCTACAGAGCAAACCAGCAATGGGGCGTGTGCTGGGTGAGACAGCAAGTAATTAATTTCTCTTGGTATCATTTATAATCTCTCATCAGCTTTAACGTGAACGGACACGTACACCAGCGTGAATCAAACAATTCTTTTTTGACATATACACAATCCACCTGACCCGTATATGCTTTGGTGGTGTGAAAGAATTGTCTTACAAAACCAAAATCATGCAGAATCTCATGAATTTGCTGTGGCGTATCCCACCCTAATCCAGGAGGGTTCGACGTTAGCTCAACGTTGACCATATCGGTATGCTTTAAAAATTCTTGACCTGCATCCAAAACACGCCGCTCTGTGCCTTCGCAATCAAGCCACAATAAATTCTTACGGTCTTTTTCTGGAGCCCACACTTCGTCTAATCGCCTAACGATAATATACGCTTGCTGGTTGTAGCCATCGGTCGTAGTCCCCTGGTGAGGAATCAAGCTGCTACCGTCTTTATGAGATGATCGCCAGTACAATTGGCCTCGCCCGCTGTAGTTGCTAAAAGCGATTGGCAAAAGCTCTCCAGGATATTTATCTTGCAAGTGATAAAACGCTTGTGGGTTTGGTTCAACAGCATGAAACTCAGGCTGATCACAAAGAAAATCAAGACATTCGTACTCTTCGGCATTGACGCCCACACCCACTTGATGAATAACTTCAGGCATCCAATCCAAAAATGTCAAAATATTACAAATGCCTATGCCGCTGCGTCTGCTAAGTACAGTCTTATCACCCTTCTCAATTAATTTTTGAATCTTTGACTTTTTCATGACAACACTCTAGCAGCCTCCGCACGCACCGCGTTCAAACCATTATTCCAAGACCAACCTCTTTTTTTCGCACTGTACGTCCGAATCTGAGTTCCCATTCTCGCAGCACAATACCAAACATATCCATCCTGACTCGGCACTGGCAGTTGATCCTTTCCGCACGTTCTCTCAGCCATTTGACTAACGACTCTAGAAAACGCCGTATTGTAAAAAGAAACATACGAAATAATTCTTTTGTGCTTGACCTTGTTCGCACCTTTTTCAGGAACTAAATTTAAAGGCTTGTTTTGCGACAATAATGGTATTTCGTCTTTGTTTTGTTCAACCCAATCATCAAGCTTTAGCATTTGATTTGCTGGCTTGGTATAGCCCCACGGCGGACTTACAATTGCTGGCCTAAACTCAAACCAAGACGAATCAATCCAATCATCCATTTCACTCGCAATCATATCTGTATCAATTTTGAGCCAGTATTGCGTATGGACTGTAATGGCGGGGACATGTACAAATCCCGCAAGCATTTTGTATCTTTGAGCATTCGACCACTTTGAAGCACTGTTGCCAGCAAAAGTCGTACTTTCAGACTGCGGCCACGGTACATATGTAATCTTCATCGACGCTTTTGGCTTAAGCGTAAGCTGAATCTCATTTGCTGTAATCTCAGAGCGATCATAAAAAATAACAAATGGCTGTTTCATTAAAGATGGTTTATGCGCCTGCCAAGTTTGCCAACTATATGAAAGCTGCGCAAGATGATTTTTATCCAAACCCAAAACTATTGTGTAGTCGGTAAACACTTTGCAATGTCCCTATGTAAAGCCTCTAGCGAGTCCAATCCGCCAGTATCTAATCGGCAAATATCATCAGCTCGACAAGCGCCTCCGCGATCCGGCCAATAAACTTCAATAAGCTGGCCATCCTCAAGCACTCGGAAACGGTGAATTACCATGGAAGGAACTGTGTAGTGGTCGCCTGCTTTCAAAATTTTTAAAGTTTTCAAATCGGGATCAAAGTCTTCAAGACCTGTCTCCCACTCTTCAATTACAATTTTTCCCGACAACACGTAAAAAGCGTTAGCTCGATCTTCGTGGTAGTGCCTTGAACAACGAGTACCACGTTTTACATTTAGGTGACTCACCGCAGCCCCTGAATCGCTAAACATGTGTACTACATTGCCCCAACATTTGTCTTCATATATCGGTTTAAATGGGCCAGTCATTTTTTCTTATCCTCATTTTTTATATACCAATCTTTAATTTCCCAGTTTGTGGGCATTGTAGATTGGCAAATTTCCAAAGCACGCTCATAAGAAACGTAAGGAAAAGCCCGAAGATGGCTGTTTTTGTTACAATTAAACGTTTGAAACCCAAAGCGTTCAAACACAGGACGCAATCGCTTAAACCAATCATTTGAAATCTCATAATGTCTATTGTTTGATCGTATAGCACCAGCATCTCGCTGCTCACCAAAAGCGTAGTTAGCATGTAGCTCTGCTTCGGGCACCATATAAAAATCTACGCCCAACAAAAAGACAACTTTAACACCCAAATAGTGCAACAATCTCAAACCTAAAAAGGTTGTATTAGCACACCGTGGCTCTCCAAGCTTGGCATGGCCTTCTTTCTGATTGCCCCAACTAGCTCTGGTGTTTGTAAACCATTGGTGGTCACAGGATAGCCAGCTTTTTCGATCAAAACCCCACACATTCGGGCACTCAGAAGTTCGCAAACCCAACTCTTCATATCGGCCCTGCCCATGGCACGTCCGCAAGTTTCCGCGATTTCCTTTTAATTTTGGAATCGGGACAAACTTCATTATTTTTGGGTCTAACCAAATTCCATCATGAAATTTCGAAGGCGGATCAGAGCAAACAAAAGCGCTGACTGTAGGCGGCATTTTTAAAGGATCCATTCCTTCTGGAGTGTATGCGGCCACATTATTGACGCCCAACGCAAACACTCCGCGATCAGCAAGCCTAGACACATCAACTTCTTTAAGAGATGGTCCCCCGCAAACAAGGAACGCGGCTCGGTTTTTAAGCATACCCCGCAAGATATTTGTTTTGTTGCGATTGCGGTCAGTAACTGTAAGAGGATCTAAAAATTTATAGCTAAGATCTGGAGAATCCGCCGTAACGTAATCTTCGCACTTTGAGCAGTCTTTTAAACCAGTGTGCTTGCGATTAGGAAATCGAGTGCAGTGCCCATGGTGTGGACACTCATAAACAGGATGATTAGCTTTTGGCCACTTATTTTCTTCATTCAGCTTGCCCAAATAAACACAAGGAGCTGTGCCATCGCTTTCTGGCGGGCCACCGCCACCTCGACAATGCTTGTGTGTTTCGCGACTTGAAACAACATTATAGAAAGCGCAGTGTCCAACAGAATCGCACTTACAGGGTGAGCCGTCGCCCATAGAAAGTCCCCCAAAAACAATCCGTCATTCAAAGAATCCCTTTATAAGAATTGTAGCAAGAACTTTGCACTTAAAGCAACACTTATACTCGCAATAAAACAATATTATATTCGGCAGAGACAGCGACTGTTCCTGTTGCCAGTTTTGCAAAAGCTTATAGATCATTCCTGTGTTTGAAGAGGTACAGAACGATAATACTCAGTTTCAAACCTATGTAGTTCCGTTTCAATCGCCAATACTCTCGAATCAAGCTTCTCCAGGCGGTACTCAACAAGCGACTGGTTTGAATTATTGTTTTTTAAGATGAGCACGTCATTTTCAATTATTTGTAATTTATGCTCCAGAGGCGTAAGGTATCTTTTTATTCTTCTTTCTTTTTCCTCTGGCGTTTCCATTCTATCAGAGATCAAAGTACCAAACCAAAATACAAAAGAAATAACTGCTACCATCGGACCCCATAAATTAGCGATCCACTTTAAAAAAACAGAGTTACTTCCTCCATTTTGAGTTGGAAATTGCTTTTTGACCGTCATCTTGGATCATCCTCACCAACTACTTGATCTTCGGGCACCTCCCAGCCAACGTATAAATCAAAGTTATAACGAAACCAAACGCCAAAATTATAAAGATCATCATTTGGCCAAGTAGGATCGTCGGATAACCTAGGAATTAAATAACGATCCGAACCATCGTCATCAATGCGAAAAGCCACAACTCCTTGACCGATTTCACTGTAATCGCCTTCATACGGCAACCAACCGGGACGGTTAACAACTAGTTGAACTTGGTCAGTTACATCAGCAAAAATTAAATAAGGCTCATTTCTTTCGTCATAAATAGGAGTGGGGTTCAAAGGATCTTCCTCAAAATCCCAACCTATAAAAATCTTTTCTTGACGAAATTTGACATCATCTCCAGTGTGCCGCCATGAATCTTGTGAACCTAGAAACCTTTGGTCGGGATTAGGATTCTTGCCAAAGAAAAAATTTCTAGTTAGACCTAAATCCCCATTTGGATTTGTGCGTCTCTCTGCAAAAATTCCATCGCCGCTGGCACAGTTTAAAGGCCCCTTTCGCACTCGTGTGCCTGCATCCCAAGGGGCATCGTAAAGCTGCTTTTGAAACTCTAAATCCGTATAGATCGCAACATGATCTTGATTGGCAATTCGTATTTGATATTTGCCTTTAAAAGCATCACCATCAGATGCATAATTTGCAATTTTTTTATTAGCATCCCAACTTTCGCGATTTACGCCGCCGAACGTAAAAAACGCTAAATTTTGCTCAATATTTGGCACCCATGGAGCATATGGGCCGTTAGGATTAATCGCGGCATCTGTCCAATGATTAGAAATATCGCCTTCTATCGGGTCTATAGTGCCTTCAGGATACTTGTTATTTGGATTAGTTATAAAATCATCTAATCGCCGTTGAGGGCTTTGATTAAATTTGCCAAAAACAATCTTAGGATTTCCAGCGTCGTAGCCCAAAAGCGAATCAAAATAATCGTTATCGCCGCTGTAGAATTCGGTAATCGGATCTAAACCTTGGCCTAATCGCTCTTCATTGGCCTGGTCTAAAAACGCTTCTGGAGATATATAAGGTTTGCGTAATTCTGCGCTAGTAATCTTTGCTCCCTGCGGAATATTTGCAATTGAATATACCACCCAAATACTAAAATCAGCTGGAGGATTAGCAAAAGGATCTACTGGACTAGCTTCATTTCCAGGGCTTCGTCCCAGATCCTCCTTAGCTGTATCTAGCTTCCAAGAGACTGGATAAAGCTCGCCGTAAGTTTTGCCCGTAGTAGGATCAATTTCATCGTATATGGCGTCATAGCCTCTATACGAACGAACAATTGCTTTAAACTCAGAAAGCTCGGTAATACCAGCTTCTTGTGGTTCTTCTTTTGGAGGACAGCCGCAACACCACTGATATACCTCAGCTGTATCATATTCAGTCGTTCCAATATCTGTTACCGTTTGAAAATCAACTTCATCTTCATAGTAACCGCCAGTTTCACCATCAGCATTTTTAATTTGAGGCCCTATCCATCGAACGTATCCATAAGTACCAACCTCTAACGGCTCTTTTCGTGGATTCGTATCAATAAAAATAATATCTTGGTCATTTTTATTGTTAATTTTAGGATTGCAAAGATCTTTGCCTTCTTCAAAAGAAAACGGAGCTACTTGATAAATTTCACCACGATAAGCACAATAAAACTTTTCTTTTTTTCCGGTAACATAGTTAGTAATTTCTTCGGTAGCATACTCAATAACACTTGTTATTTTTCCACACCACAATCGCTTGCTAGACTTGTCGCCGCCTGTCGAAGCAATTGGCAAATATGCATAGCGCTGATAATCAAAATACGCAACTAAAACATCATCGACTTTGTATTCAAGATCCGGTGTAAAAGAGCTGTCCATTAACCAAGGACCAAGCCCATCACTCACCCATTCTGTGCCGTTGTATTGCAACTGCGATACGTCGTAACACTTTTTGTTTTCGTCTCTAATGGCATCGATTCTAACGACTCGCTGATGATAGGGCATTTGTGGAACGTTTGCAGAGAATGTTCCATAATTATTTAGGCTGTTGCCCATGCCAGTCGTCTGCTGCTCCCCCTGACGCTGCGCTTGAGAAAGCATATTTAAATGCTTAGCAGACAGTTTTTGACCAGGAACGACTTTGGGAAGAGATTCGTACATAATTAAAGCGCTTCGTCCTGATCAGCTACGTTCGGTCGTTGGCTCGTAACGCCCGATCCCGTCTCAAATTCAACGTATAAATCATAACCTCCATTTTGAGACGCGTTATTTACACAAAGCCTTGTCGTCCAGTTGGTAAACAATTCGGCAGTGTTGTTTGGATCGTAAGGCACGTATTGTCTGTCGCTACCATTATCCTCCAGCTTAAACCCAATCCTGCCTAAATTATTGTCTCCAGGCAATCCTCCAACACTATTTGAAGGCTCCCAATTTTGCCGATCCACAATTAATTGAACAAGTGGAGTTACATCAGCCAACACCTTCCAAGCCACGCCATCAGAATCAACATAAGAAGCACTGTGCCGCCAAGAGTTTTCTTCAAATACTCCTGTAGTCACGCTTCTTGTTGTTGAAAACATTTCTGGCATGTCGACGTAGTCAGACGAAACGGGCGCTGCTAGTAAATCATCGCCAGTTGTAAAATCAGTAGTTTCATCGTGATTGTCTGCTTCTAATACCCGCACTCTGCCTTTAAATTCAACACCTTCGATTTCTGATTGCAACTGCAAATCACTTATCGGCTTTGTTTCATTTGAAGCAATAGGTGCAGGATTTGATTTTGCTTCTGCATTAGGCCAATTTGCATCAGCAACTTGAACTTCCCATTTATCTGAAGATCCAGGACCAGCGGTTAAATCATCTGGACTATACCATTTAGCTCTCAACTCAGCCTTAGTAATCAAAGAACCTTGCGGCACCGTAGGTAGCTCGTAAAACAAAAAGACACTAGTGTCATACGGCTCTTCTACACCTAAATTTCCTCGACGATATCCTGGCTGCCTGCCAACAAACATATTTTCAGTAGTATTGTTCCAATCAATATTGTTAGCAGTACTTGTAGGCGTTTCTGGAGACCCGGTTGCGGGTACTTGGGCTTGCGTAGTCGAATCTCTAGGCGATTCAGCTTGTATGCCCTGCCTCACCTCAACGTCATCCTCTTCTGGAACGCAGCCACAACACCACTGAAAAAGTTGCCCAGAGATTTCAGTAGTTTCTTGATCTTCAACTACATATTCGCCGTCTTCATTCTGAACAATTTCTTGACGAGTTATTTCTACATTTGCTTCCCGTGAGCCCTGGACAGAGCCAACTGCACGAACCCAACCAATCGAGCCTTTTGTTAGCTCCTGTGTTGTTGGTTCAGTGACAATAATGATTGCATCGTTGATTACGCGAAACTCCGGCGAGCAAAGATCGGGAGTTGTTCCCGCCGGCCACGAAACCATTTGCTTGCAAGTACCGCGATAAGCACATTGATACGATTCGTCTGTTCCTAAATTTTTAACAGCATCGTCAATTTTTGAATCAATATACACACACCACATCGAATCTGATGCAGTAGACGTGCTCGCTGTAGAAATTGGAACGTATGAATATCGTTGACGATCAAAATATGCAATTAAAACATCGTCGACTTCATACTTTTGATCTGGCGAATAACCACCATCTAGCGGGTACGGACCTAAAGTTTCATCAGCAACCCATTCTTGAGCCGTACTGTTATAGTACATTTCGTAAACGGTGTATGTGTTTAGAGACTCATCAATTTCCTCAGCGATCTTAACTACTCGCTGAAAATGCTCTGGAGTTGGAACGTTTGCAGAAAATGTTCCATAGTTATTTAAACTATTGCCCATGCCAGTCGTTTGAAGACCCGACTGACGAACAGCAGCACCTAAATTATTTATTTGCTCAGCTTTTAAATGCTGCCCTGGCTTTTTTTTGGGAAAAGATTCGTGCATAAGGGCTAAGCGTCCTCGTCCTCATCCTCATTTTCCACAACTACTTCTTCTTCCTCAGTTGAAAATATTTTCATTAGATCCGTTTGAGCGTACATGTTAAACCCGTCAGGAAATACAATCTTTTCAAATTTAGAAGTTTTAGGATTGTAAATGTGGTTATGGCCTTTAGGCGCATTTTCAGTACCTAACTCCTCTTGCGTCAACTCATAAGTGTCTATGTCGTTTCTATTGTATTTTCGAACTTCGCTAAAATGGAGATTAATTGTAATCGTTTTAGAATCATCGCGATTATCCAACGCCGCCTGATCCTCTTTAATACTTAAAAGGTCTCTCTGCTGAGCAGGCGTTAGACTAGGCGTCCCGTCTGCATTTTGAGCACGCTCTAACTGATCTTCAGCAGACATTGCCAATACAGCGGCGTTTGAAAACTGCTCTTCAAAATCAAAACCTAAAAACAAAACCGTTTCTTCTGGAGCCCCAAAAAACAAACTCATTGCTTTATCATTAACTCGCCCCACCGCCGAGCGAAGTCTAGGCAATATCGTTTCTCTAAATAAATTACGATCAACACTAGGCCACTCGACAGACCACGTTACAGTTGGCGTCATTAATTGAAACGGAATATTAGGCTGGTCTATCTTTTCTCCCGTATCCCATTCACCTGAAGGAACTGGTACTGTCAAAACCTGCCCACTAGCTCGCGCCGAAACCTTATAGGGTGTTTTTTCTTCTTGCTCTTTGGTTTCGTACGAAACTGTAACTTTTGCCATTGGATCGTACGTGTTCGCAGGAGCTAACCAATCTGCACCAAAAAAATCGCTAGGCCGACCTCCTGTATGCGCTTCTGCTGTAATAGATTTTGTCTGCAACCTCGTCCCTGGCAAAAAACGAGTTCTACGAATAGCCGTCTTGTTCTCAGAATTGTTTCTAGGAGGAAATGATTCATTTATAAACGCAACAACGTAGTACTGAGGCATCATAAGAACTTCAGTAGCTCTCGCTTTATTTTCTTCGACAGAAAGCGATAAACTAATAACTCGATAAGGAATGCCTCGGAGCGTTTTTAAACGCCAGACTGCTGGAACAGTGCTACCGCTCATCTATTCAAGACTCCCTTGTCCACCAGCTGCTTGAGTTGCTTGTTGCATCTCTAACATCTGGCCTTGTATGTCATTGCCTTTTTCTAACGCATCTAGCTGCTTTTGTTCGACGTTTGGTCCTAAAAATTTATCTTGCATCTGACTCGCCAAGCCTAGTAAATCTGTACCTCCAAAAGTTTGTTTGTCTGGAGTTCGCGTTTGCATAGCAAATTTACCTACGTTAGGCATGTCCTGCATAGGTTCGGCCTTCTTCCTATGGTGCTCAGCCCATGCAGAACCAAACGCCCCCCCTTTCGCATCAAGATTTTTCTGTGCGTCTTTAAAGGCTTGCAGGTCTCCAATGCTTTCCCGCGCTTTCATATACTCTGCCACATTCTTTTTGCCCCCTTCGATAACGGTGTCTACACGCCCTGCGATGCCAGCAACAGTCTCGCCCATCCCTTGCACAAAATCTTGTTTCAGCTCTTCCAGCGCGCTTTGCACATCCCCGCCAGTAAGAGCCTCGTAAATTACTTTTCCAACGTTTTTAAAGACAGTAATAATCGTTTTGCCAAAATTGACAGCGAACTCTCCCATCCCTAAAAAATATTCTTTAACAACTAAAAACGCCGTTCCAAAATACATTTTAAAAAAATCAGGAATTGTCAGGATTGTTTTATAAATCTCATTTACAAGATTCCAAAACATATGCACGCCAATTGCTTTCATAAGCTCAAAAGTTACTTCCCAATTATTAACTACAAAATTCATCGTTTTAGCGATCGGTATGACAAAATCTTGAAGAACTTTATGCCACCAAGTTTTTAGAGCAAGAATAACAGGAATAAGCTCTGCTCCAATTACTTCTTTCATGTCATTCAATTTGTTGTTAATAATTTGCAACTTACCTGCATCAGTCGCTGCAACTCCAGCAGCTACACCATCAACTTGATCTTTAACAGCCTTTAATAAAACTTCTTGTGCCTCAACAAGCCGGCCTTGTTCATACAACGCAGTAATTCGTTTTTGATCGTCTGCCATAATAGAAACACCAACACGTTTCAATGCAGACACGCCTTGAACAGGATCTTCTAACGCTTTACCCATTTGAACAGAAGCTTGTTCAATACTACCAAACCCAACATGAGCCAAATCTAATGCAGCCTGCATTGCATCGTCAAAAACTTTTCCTTGTACGTTTTTAAACGTCGCCATCTTAGCCATTGCGCCAATGATCTCTTCGTCACCAAGAGTCGACGCTTCTTGCATAGAGTTGGCCATTTCAAACAACTGTTTACCAGATCGCCCTGCAGCATGCCCAGTAGCGTCTAGAACGCCCTGCAACTTAGCTTGGGCTTGTATTTGAGTATTTGCTAATTCAATAGACTCAGCCGCTAAACGCCAGCCTCTAAAGAAAACAGCAGTAGCGCCTAAACCGCCCGCCAGCATTTTTAAAAGGGCTTTAGATCGTCTAACGCTTTTTTTTAACCGGTTTTGAAAACTCTCTAATTTTTTAACGGCTTGCTTATCGTCGACTTGTATGCCGACTGCCATATTTGCAATTTGAATAGCCATGCGATCAATCTATAGAAGAAGTGCCACCAATAGGACGTTTTTGTAATGTTCCATCAGCCATGCGTACTTTGATCATGTTATTCTTATCTACTAATGCCATCGCCTCTGCGGCAGACATTTTCACTACACGCCGTCCATCCTGTCGCTTTAACAGCTTAGGATCAGTCATACGAAACATGATTTGGTATGGCGTCATGTTTGCAACTTCTTCAAGCGTGTAGCCACCACCCCCTGAAAACGGATCATTAACTAGCATTCTTATGTGGTATGGTGTGATTCCACACAACAAATCAGGCAATACTTGTTCTTGTTGCGCCGTGGCGTCCACTGCCTCATAATCGCCACGGCCCATTAATTTCCCACATCAGGTGATGATAAGTTTTCAACAGCTGCTGATACAGCAATTAATTGATCTGGACTCCACTCAAGAATTTCTTCTTTTGTAAGATCTGGATGATGATCGTTAAACGAACAATAAATAATTGTTGCCATACCATCATAAGTAGATGTTGCCCACCACGCATCATACGGCACGCGAACAGCCTTGGGCTTTGTACCTGTGGCTTGCTTCACTTGGGCGCAAGAAATTTGTTCTTTATCGCAAGCATTTTGCAACATTACAACAAGATCGTCATCAGATGCATTAATAGGATCTTCGTAATCAGAAAATCCCACAAGCAACTCACGAACTTTTTTATTCAGCTTTACTTTAGAACAATCGTACGCCGTTCTCAGAGGCAAATCTGAAATTTCCATACGAGCAGCCTTATTCATAGCTTCAGCCAACATTGCTTCGCTGTTGGGCAACAAATCAGCATTTTCAGACCAAGTTTGAATAAAATTTCGTTTGTAGTACTTCAGCGCTTCCTTCTGAATAATTGTTAATTGTTTCAGAGTTAAAGGATTTGCTTTGTACTCTACTCCATTAGCAGAAACCAATTCTGGTGATGCTAACGTTTGATGCATTTCTTTTACAGCATCTACTCGTGGCATATTCACACCCTCCCCAGTGTTTAAAACTACGATTGCGAACTATCAGACGTAATAGTCTTAACTGGCGCACCCGTTTCACCTGGACGCCAAAATTTACCATCAGCTCCCCAACTAGACTCATAACCAACCACTTCAGCAGCATCAATATCGACTGTCATACTGAAATCATTGCAAAGCGCTGACGGGAAATTAAAGTATTTTAAGCCGTTAACCCATAAAGTCACTTCTGCAACAACACCAACATAAATCAAGCCCCACATTTCATTAGTGGTATCGTATTTACCAGATGCATTAAAAGTAGCATCTAAACGACCTCGTAAACGATTTGTGTAACCTGCACTATCTGAATCACCAAATTCAGAACTAGTAGCTAAAGTTGGATTAACATCCCAAGACGTTACTCTGGCAACATTAACAACACCAACGACGATTTCGCCACTTTTTCCCGTAATTGTACCTGAAGAAGACATAAAAAACTCCTGTTATTTTAGACTATACAAACGTCGAACTGAATGACGACGATGATGAGCTACTAGAACTAGATGTTGATGAAGTCGAGCCCGTCGTGCTACTCCACGACGAAGATGAAGTTGAACTTGAAGTCGATGAATCGCTGTCGGTCGAACTGAATGACGACGAGCTTGTCGAGCTAGAACTGGATGTCGAAGAAGTCGATGCTGTAGTACTGCTGAACGAACTTGAACTTGAAGTTTCTAGCGACGAGCTTGTTGTTGAGCTGAACGAAGACGAAGACGAAGAGCTGGAACTGGATGTTGACGAAGTCGAACCAGTCGTACTGCTGAACGAAGACGAAGACGAGGACGACGAGGACGAGGACGAAGACGAAGAGCTAGACGACGAAGACGAAGATTCTTCCGTATCCGATCTGCCCAAAACCATAATACTGTAACCGCAATCCCCACCATTAGCCGTCAATTTAATGCGATGACTGCTGGCATCTGTTACCGGAAAAGCTGGATCTGCTGAATTAACTTTTGCAACAACACCACCACCATCTAATCCACCACCGACAGCGACTGTGTGAATGCCCATAGGAGACCAGCCATTGGTGGCATCCGGCTCAACCTCTAATGTTCCTGCGGCGTCTCTTGCATTTGTATTAGCTACACAAATATATACAATTTCCGCTAAAACTACAGCTTGCCCGATAGGGTCAAGGCCAGCCCCACCACCACCATCAGTGCCAGCAAAGTCGTATAAATCAATAACTTCACTGCCCCCACTGGTGATAGACCCGTCAGTTTTAATAAAGCAGCGATCAGCTTCATTTATATCCACCCCATTTGATGGCGTTGTAACTCTGTGCAATGCAACACTGGCTTCTGCCAAAATTTGATCATCTGTACCAAATTCGTTTTTAATAAGAGTCTTAGCACTAACCGTAATTTTAGTGTTGCTTAAACTTCTCGGCATTACGCTAATTCCCATCTAGAATTTCTATATAACGCATCCACACGAACTACATATTCAATAGCCCACATATACACTCGCATATCCATTCTAGAACCTTGCGAGAACTGGTGCAGTGTGCAAATGTGCTGTCCGTTTTCGATGTTTAATTCTAATTCTTCTTCTGTTTCATGGCCGCCGTACACTTTTGATACTTCATCTTGAAGCAACCACGCAATCTCTTTCGCAGATTGATTTCCAACCTGCTCCGTATAAATGTCAAAACGAACAGGCACATCTACAATTGCATGATGCTCATATATATTATGCCCAGACATTCGCGTAACAACACTTGCTGCGTCAATCGTGCAGACTGCAAAAGGAAACGGATGCTCTGGCTTCGCTACAGTGTCGTTGAAATACGGTACGGACCCCCCGTACTGAGCAAATACAGCATCTAAGCTTCCATCCACCCAAGCTTGCGCAACTGCTTTATGTACTTGAGGCTCAAACATACTAAACTTTATTTTGAAAAACGAATTTTTTCTTAGGCATGTTTTTCTTTATCTGAGAAAAAATTTGTTTAATTTTAGTTTTATTGTTTTCAATCGTTTTTTTCATAAAACTACGATTAGCATGCACTTCGAGCCAAACGTCGTAAGGAAACTTTGTAGGAACCGACGACGTAATTCGCAGCTTCATGCCATCAACTTCGTAATCAATTCCTTTTTGCAAATCCCCCGAACGTTTTGCTGGAAACTCGCCCGACCTACTCGCAGGTGGGTAATTTCTATCTAAATTCTTTTGAATCTTTTTTACAATTGTCTCACCCACAACACTTAAAGCATCGTGGACTGTATACACAACTAAATATGCAGCCTCACCACCTCGATAATCCAAACTATTTGGACCCGAAACATATGTGCCATCTTTACGCACATAATCGGCTTTTTTAGGAGGTTTTATTTTTGGCATTTATTTCTAGAGCCTCGTATCGAGGCTCTTTATATTTTACCAAGACTCTAACGATTCAAACTGTCTTTCCAGGCTTCAAAATCTTTCTCATATCGCGGCTGAGAATTAGGCACTTGCGAACCTGGATTCAGTAAATACTCGCCCGGAAGTGCATCACAATCGTCAATTGTATATTTGGGGCCGCTAACCCATCGAGCTTCATCAGCTTGCAAGACATAGTAAATCTCTCGACAAAGCGTCTTCATACGATCTTTATCCAAAGTGCCTTCTTTATTTGGAACGCCCTGGACTGGCTGAAGCCCTTTTGCAACAAGACCGCGATTAACCGTCTCTAATTTACTCTCATCTTGATTGAGAGGATCAACGATTTGATATGACAATTCTGCCGGATTAACTTTTAAAATCATTCCTGGAACCATTGGCAGGGTTGCCAATCCAGCAGCCTGATCAATGGGTGTCATCTTCTGCCCGCTGTTGCGATCCGTCACTGTTTTATTTGACTCAATACGTCCTCGTAATCTTTCACCAGTAATACTTGCAAGCATTAAATCTCCATTACGAGGAGTATCAGCTTCAATTGAAAATTGAGGAACGCTTGCGGTTTTTTTTGTTGTCTCTGCCATAAATTTAAATCCCCTATGCTTTTAGTAAAAACTCCCTCCCAGCCCATTCGCACAGGGGGGGATGCGAATTTAGGGCCAGGAGGGACATCACTTAAATAGCTAACCCCTTACGACAAAGCTGTCATTAAGAGGGAGCAGTTGTCGTTACAGCGCCTTGGGCACCACGTTCCAGCTGTCCACCGAAACGAGCCATGGCCGTGATTAACATATTATTACGACGCAACAGCTCATCGCCTTCGCGGCTTTCCGCGATTTCGAGGCCCTTACGACGATACATACGATAGCCGCCCATCAGAGCATAGAAGATCTGAGTATTAGCCATGCTTTCGTTGATTTTGTAAGGAACACCCATCCATTGGTAGTTCTGGCTGTAATCGTTGCCGTGAAGACGACGATCATCAGAAGCACCAACTGCCAACGCTTTCATGCGCTGATACGATTGCTCGGTTCCGCAGAAAACTGCAGTATTACCAATCGCACGGTGTTCTGCTTTAGCAACGGAGAATCGAAGCAATTCATAGTTGCCAAGCGAGGTAGTCGAAGCAAAGTTGACACTAGTAGTACCAGCTTTGTTCATGATACCCTCTGGTTGAGTTGTACCATTACCAGTAGCAATTACGTCATCGAGATCTTCAAGGAGGCGCTCGCCGTATTGCTGCGTGATGATAGTACCAAAATCAATTGGCGTATCAGACATGAAATCCAATCCGACATGGATAGCGCCTTGCCAACGATGAATCGTGGTATCGAACGCAGAAACGTAGCTAGTCGTGTTGAACAACGTAATCGAGGTGTCATCAACACCGCCCCACGATCCAGTTACATTAGCAACTGCAACGCCTTCAACTCGACGACCGCGTTCAATCGGCACTTGGTTAACCAACGGGAACAATTCGCCGTTGAGCAAAGGAGTTTGGATAACCAAATCATCAAACACAATAGGAGCAGCTTCTAAACCGCCCGAAGTAGCGTCATCGATAACGGCTTTAAAACCACCAGGAATGCCTTTCATCTGCTCACCGTTAACGTCCCAATCCATAGACGTTCCGGCGTGCATCAGCAATTCTTTTTCGTGGTTAGGAAGCGTTTCAAATCCGAACGTCGGTGCTCGCCCTTTAAGAAAGGTGTTGAGCTTAAACTTCCACCATGCACCAGCAACTGCCTTGTCAAGATCGCTCGGAGTCATCATTTGACGACCGTTTTCGTCCTTAACAGGCTGTCCTGCCAACTTATGGCGATTACCAGATTTGGTCGATTCCGGGAAGTGCAACGAACTCTTGGAGTCGTTGTACATCTCGTGAGCGCCTTTAACGCGAACTTCTGCATCGCCAGCATCTTGAGCGATGTCAGCAACGGCTTTCTCTACTGCTGGAGCTTTTGGATCTGCTTCAGGTGCCTTAGTCGAAGCAAAACTTGCAAGTGCATCACTAATCGTTTGAATGGATTTCTCCATGTTTTCAAAACGACTTTGGACTTCCAAAGCTTTTTCTTCTTCAGGATCAACCTGTAGTTCTGCAAACTTATCAACGGAAAGCGAACCATCAGCCAACGCTTTGGCTGCGGCTGCGCGGAAATCGTCATCGGATGCAGTTGCTTCTACATCGCAATTCTCGACGATCCACGCCTTAAACAAATTGGTCAACTTCATGATATACCTCAAAATTTGTTGACTTTATGATTAACGTCTATCAGCACTAGCTGATAGCCCGTAGTCTCCTAAATAAAATCTTTAAAAGCTCGAACAACAATGCTTTTATCTTTTTGCAACAAGATAGCTAAAATTTCAGCAACTTGTTTCAACTCCGATGGGGACGCTTGGAAAAGCAACGCTTTTGCGTCTTGAATCGTAAAGTTGTTCAAGTAAAAATATTCTTGCTCTTCGCCCATAACTAACTCTAAAGTATTGCACGCTCGGTTTAGAGCAGACACTTCGCCAGGGCCTAGCTTGCAAACTTCATCTCCAGTCGACTCAGATTCACACACAGCTTGCTTTACAGCTACGATATCTGCATATACTTGCTGTAACTGCTGATATGTGTTTTGTGCAATCTTTTCTTGAGTATCTGCAGACAACGATTTTGGCATTTCAGCTTCGTCTTCAGAATCTTCTTCGTACTCGCCTTTAGCATCGTCTTCAGAATCTTCTTCGTGCTCAGCTTTCGCATCGTCTTCAGAATCTTCTTCGTACTCGCCTTTAGCATCGTCTTCAGAATCTTCTTCGTGTTCATCCTTAACATCTACTTGTTCGTCGGCAACTTCCTTGCCTGCTTCCCCAACTGCTTCTTCTGTGGCTGCTCGGCATCCACAGTTTCCGCAATCGCATCCACATCCGACTTCGGCATCAAGATCATCGGCTTCTTCTGAAACGAGTCCGTCTCCGATTGCCTTTTCATCTGATGCATCATCGACTTGTTCGGTTTCATCTTGAACCTCCAATCCGACCGAAACTTGAATAGGCATCGCAGCACGAACGCTCTTTGCATATTCAGTTACTACCTGAGAACGCAAATCACCTTTTTCGCACAACTCAACCATTCGTTCCGACATTTCCGCGTCCACATTGCTGGGAACACTTACAATTGACTCTTCCATAATTTCAAACGATTTAATGTCAAAACCGCCCGTTTTAACATCATTCTCATCAACCAAATCTTCCCAATCCAAAGCCCTAAAGCCATGAGAAAATCTAGCCATGTCGTTATCAACCATGACCGCTGCGTCATGACTTAGCTCATTCATATCAATAATGGCAGAAACCATAACTAGTCGGTCTTTTGTATGCTCATCTACATACAAAGCTTTACCGATTGGAAGATTATGAACATGTTGCCATAACAACAACATTTTAGGATCTGGGGACGCTCCCTCAGTCCGTAGAATGTCGCCATCGCGATCAACTCGGGGAGTCGTTAAGACATGCTTAAATACCATCAATGTGTTTTTGGGCATGTCAAAAGTATATTCTTTTGCAGCTTCTGAAATCGTCATTGATTTCATTGGCGATTGCATATCCTGATTTGAATACACAAGCGTACTTTTAGATTGCTGCAAACAATCAGAAAACGATTTAGTTTGTGTAGCAGCGAATTTATAGCAATTATCTAAACCAATAGTTTCTTGCAATGTAGAAACATATTTATCGGCAGTCATAATGCCGTGATTAAATTCTGTCTGCTTGGTGCCGCGTTGTTTAACGGCATCTAGAAGAGATTTCACAGTTTATCCTCCTAACTGCCTAAACGAGCTTTCCCGGTTGCCCAAATCTTTGTTAGTTGATCTAAAGCAGCTTCATTATTTTTAGAAATCTTACTCATCCACGTAATGATGGAACCTGTATCCACATTATCCGAACCTTTTGGAACTCCAGCAACTACATTGCCACGATCACGACTGGCTCGCAATTGCCGCAAACGCTGTCCTGCCGCTGCCACAAGGGATTCGACCACTGTAACGTCGCCTCTTTTAAGCGTACGCACGACGTTGTTAAACGCCTGATCCGTGAGTTCAACTTGAATATTACCCATTTATTTAGATCCTGTTTCAGATTAAGAGCTTGAAGAACTAGTCGAGGACAAACTTTGAGAGCTTGTACTAGACGATGATGACGACGAGCTTGAAGTTGAGCTAGTTGAGATTGAACTGGAACTTGCCGACAACGAGGAGCTAGAGCTGGACGACGAGCTGCTAGTCGAGCTACTTGAAGTTGAACTAGACGAACTTCCAGAAGAGCTATCCGACGAACTTTCAGAACTTCGCGACGAGCTTGTCGAAATTGAAGATGATTCAGACGAAGAACTTGAAGAACTAGATGTCGACGAGCTTTCTGAGCTGGAACTAAACGAAGTAAGCGAACTAGCAGATAGTGAGCTACTCGATAAGGAACTAACAGACGAACTAGAATCAGAGCTAGACGAATTTGAACTGCTACTAGAACTAGACGACGAATCGGACGAAGTACTAATCGAACTGCTAGAGCTGTTTGAAGATGTACTAATCGAAGAGCTGGATGTACTAATTGAAGAAGACGATGAAGAACTAGATGATGTGGACGATGTGGAAATCGAAGACTCACTAGTTGAACTGTCGCTCATGTCTTCCATGGACAAAATGCTAAGTCCACCGCTACTTGGGCCTGGAAATAGCAAATCCCCTGTTGAAAACATTAAAATGCGAGGATCGCCCACTTCCCCACTTGATCTAGTATCAGTAAGAATTAACTGATAAATCTCATTAGTGTCTAGAGATTGTGTTGTGATCTCCGCAGACCCAGCTAGATTGGTGTCAACAGCATCAGCAGGCAACACATCATCGCCCGCTCTTGGCAACCGCCGAATAACTACATTACGCTGTGATAACGAATCTGCTGGCCCAAGGTATATAGTGACTTGTCTTTGTGCCATATTTAAACTTCCAGTTATTGACCTTAATGACCAGTTAACTTTTTATTTTAACAAATTGTTTCTATATTCGATCACAATCTCTGTGCCAAACGGTTTTACTAAAACGGGCACGTTTGAACCTGCCCACTTTTCAACCGCCCTTTGAATATTGTCAATTTGTGCTTTTGTATATTCAGGATCAGTAATATCGATCACGATGTGGGTATTTTCTGTAAATTCGTAGGTACGAACATTTACAAGCTTATTATTAGACATGCCCTAATCCTGCCAGTCCAATTTTTGAATTGGTTGATTGCAAAGACCCGCATTTAAATCGAGCGTCCACTGGGCGACATCTCGAAGAGCCAGCAGCTCAGATCTAGTATGTCGATAATCGCCATTTTGAAAGCGATAATGCATAGTACGCCAACGCTTGCATGTGGTCTTAAACTCGTCGCTAAAAGGCGGATTTTGCCCGTGTACGCGATAGTATCTGTCCACAACAATTTTAAATCTGTCCGTTACTTCGTTCGACAGATACAGCGTATCGGGATTAGCTGCTTGCATATTATCGTTCATCGCTTGCGTCTGCTTTCCTTCTCCATCAAAATATATGTCCTATTCCGTGTCGCTCGCCTTGGCAATATAAACCGCTTATCAATATATAGGAGGTGGCGTTTTTGCTTCATTCCGTAACTTCATGCATAATCGAACACAAACAATTCACACGATCTTCGGGCGGAAGAGTGAAATGCGCCGGGTAAGGCACGTCAATGCCGTTTACGCTCCAATTGCCATTCTCATCCTCTGGAACGCCGTCTAGCGCTGCATGCCCGTCGCGAGTCGTCGGAAGTAGAGCGGAAATCCAAACCGCCCTAACGGGCAAATGTGCGTCTTCTCGCATGCTTTGGATCGTGGCTTTTCGAGATCCGTTGATTGCGTTTGATGCTTCTGTTTGTCCTACCACTCGGCCACGCGATTTTCGCCAAGTTTTGTTAAAGATACCGGCTAGAAAATTTTTAAAACGACTCCGGTTATTTTGTGTGCCCACCTCATTATTTTGGAATATTCTTTGAGCCCGAATTGTCGCTCGCTCAAACTCCTCAGTAATCTTAGTAACGATACTGTGCCAATAGCCTGCAGCAGCTACAGCAGCGAGAAGATTTACGATCTTATCCATAACTGACGGCGGCGTGTTTTCAACTGCAACTTCCAAATATTCCCACTCAAACTCTTCTATCTGCTCTATGGGAATCTGCAAAAGCATTTCGTCCGTATACACTTTTGTTTCTTGAGCTATGTCAAGATACAAATTGCACTCCCTCGCCATCGCCTTCGCAAGAATCGTAAGCGTTTCTTGCTTGATGCTTTTAGCAAGTAAAAGCCTTGATTCTTCTGGAAATAAAATTAAGACGATTTCAGACGTATCGATAACCGTGATATCGTCTGAAAACAAACCGTCAACATTTTGAATTGCGGCGTCTACGGTTTTTTTAAGAAGTTTATCAACGGCAACTGTGATCTGTTTAATCGTCTCTTCCCGATTTCTCTCGTATAATTCTTTTGAAAGAACTCGGAAATACCGGGAAGTCGCCGCCTGCGCCGCCTGCGTAATTAATTTAATGAGATTCTTGCGATCCATCTCGGTCTAGAATATCAAGAGGTGTGCGAAGAGCTGCAACAGCATCCCGCAATTGCAACATTAAAGCTTTTTCTTCATCATCTTCTGCTTCAACATCCGAATCTGCATTTTCTTGATCGTCTTTTTCTTCGGCATCCGCATCGACAGGCGTGCCAATAGCTTGCAAAGCTTCTGGAACTTCTTCAGGTTCAGGAATTAATTGCTCTACTTCTGCTTTTGACATGCTGAAAAGTATTTTTAATAACGATCTAGCTTGCTCGAAATTTAATGCGCCATTGCTAAACATTTGCAAAACCGACATTAAATTGTTGATGCCCTGCGTGGAACTGAGCGAAGGATCTTTATTCGATTCTTCAACAGGCGGAAGATTCAAAAAGGCTCGGAACTCATTTTTGCTAATATCGCCGTTTGCACGAGCATCTCGCATATTTTGAGCTTGAAGCTGAAGATCTTCAGCTTCACACTTCTCGTACCAAAACATCAAAGCAGGATCGAGGTGCAATTGAATTAACTTCTCGACCAGCAAACTACTCATGCCCAACAAAATGTTGACGCGATCACAAAATTGTTGCCGAATCACTGTCGCCTGTGCGTAGCCACCGACATTACTGAGTTCACCTAACATAAACGGATGGACGCCCAACGAACTCAAAATTCGGGTGCGTACTTTATCCTCGCTCTTCTCCCATCCCATTTCATTTTGAGTAGCTGACAAACGTTCTATCGAGTCAATCATCCCATCAATAATTGCAGGATTTCCATAATTGTGAACGCCGGTCATTACCTTGCGAATCGCATTTGTAACTTGTCGCCGTTGCGCGGCTGAAAGTCGTGGACGAACGCCATCACTCATCGCATCTGGATGCGGTTGCTTGCCCATCGAAACAATTACTGATGGGAAAATACCGTTTTCGAAAAACATTTCTTGACTAGATTGAATATTTTGATCAATCTTAATTGCCCGCAATTGAGCAGCCACAGGACTAGAAGCCGCCAACGGATTTCCCGGATTAGGAAATCTTGCCATTCCGACGTTGTTAGGACTCAGCTCAAGTGGCTTTGCATTGTGATCGTTTGGATTTATTAAGAAAAATTTTGAAAAAGGCCCGTTCTGATGATCGGGAATAATCCAGGAAGACGGCAAAGCATAAAAGTGCGGACGATTTCGGCTCTTTTTACCTTGATTTGGATAATCAACGACAACAAACGCCCAACCAGTCAAGTTAAGATTGGACGTTATCATATACAAAAAATCCCATTTGCTTTGAAAGGGATTTGGGTTTTGAACTACATCATAAGCCAGATGTTTTGCGTCCAAAACAGACACATTTTGAGAGTCGCCGTGGTACTTAACATGTCCGTCTGGACGAGTAATTAATTTATGTCCTGGAATCGCGCGTTTTGGAGACTCTTCCCCAATAATTTCAGGATCCAGCGTATACTCTTTTTTGCCCAAAACACAAGAAGCATTAGCTGCACGAGAAGATAGCGCATGGATAGCGGAATAAAGCCATCCTTGGAAAAGCGAATATCGAGACGACAAATTTTGTTGCTGTCTCTTAGTCGCATAAGCGCCAGGAGTAGAATCTCCAATTTGTGAATAAGCACCCGTTCGTTGTCGCTTTTCAAACTGAGCAGATTTTACAGCTTCAACCCGCTCAATTGCTTTATCTAATGCTTTCATTCTTCGCCACTTTGAATTGGGAACTGGCGTCGAGTTTGAATTGCAGTCTCAGTTTCCCATCGAGCTTGGGCGTTTTTAACCGCTGCTGTCAATTCGGGAATAACTATTTCCTCAGCAATTTGCAATTGAGCCTGAAGCCGCTCAATCTCAACGCGATAAGTTTCATGATTTTTAACTATGTCCCCCAACTCATCTTTAGCCAAACGAAGTGTCTGCCGGTGTTGGTTTAATTCACCGGCAGCATCGTTAATTAATAAACGCAAACGCGCTTCCTGTTGACGCAATGTTTTATTTCGAACCTCTAGACGAGTCTCTATATATTCTAACGAATCTGCGACTTTGGTGATTCGTTTTTTTAATTGACGACCAAAGGAAAGCAGCATAAGCCAGCGTTTCACCATACGGATCAAAGCTCTGCCTCCGGTAAGTCGTCAACAGTTGCGCTTAACAATTGAGCACGATCATTATCGATCATTTCACCCAAAGACTTAATTGCTGCGGCTGTCTTGTCATGATTCCAAAGATAGGTCGTCAATGATGTTTTAATCAACTGGCCTTCAGTTGTAGCTACAAAAACTAAAATACCCTCGCCATCAGACAACTCGTCCATCGCAGAATCGATAGTGTTTCTGGCTTGAATTTTAGTTTCTAGCAATCGTCTTTTAATATCATTCATAATTTTTCCCCTATGCAAAAGAAATTGATCCTGGCAACATCTTAAACCCGGCATCCGATATATACTCGATTACCGTGGTAAACTCGCTTGTAAGCGTTTCGGATCCTTCCCGCTTGCCATCGGCAGTTTCCACATCACCGCCACAGTATACTTGAGCTTTTAATAATATAGCATTTGATGGAGTTTGAACAATTACACTAAACAACGCAAATACATTTACGAGAATATCCGTCTCTTGCGTAGTATGGCCATGGCAATAAACGAAATCAACATTACCGCCGATTTTCGTTAATTCATCTAATATTTGAACAAACTCTTCAGCGCTCGACGTTTCAATCAAAGTTTTTAACATTAACTATCCGTCGTCCTACGGCCAACAAGCACTCGCCAAAAAACCCCTAAACCAACTGTTCCGTCAGGATCCATCTGCGAGTGAACTTCTAGTTCTTGCGGCGGATCCGCACCACCATTTGGATTTGTAATTAACAATATGTGTTCTTTGGTTAGCTTCGGATTTTCGGTAAAAAAGACCTTAGCAGTAACCCGAAAACCTTCTCGGCCCAGTTCAACCGCCGTGCCTTCAGTGCTAGATTGCACCCAACACGGTTTATCTGTAAACACCGTCGTAAATGTTTCTTTCATGCCGCCGTAAGCATCAACAGTTGCACTTCTTATTTTAGCTTCTGCTAAATGTGGTAATTGATCTAAAATTCCCATTAGTTTTTGCCCATCGGGCCTCCAGTGTATGAATTCAAATTACATTGGAGCCTTGCAATTGGGCCTTCTCGTTCGTCCCAAATAAAGGCCATTGCTCCACGTTTTTGCCAAGTAAAGCCCTTTACAGTGTGCCAGCTATTGTTAGCGGTCAATCCAGGCAAGTATTCGATTGAAACGCCCTGCTCTTCAAAAGACGAAGGCTTCCCCGTGCCCTTGCGATGCTGGTCGCCTAAATGCCACTCTCGCCAGCCTCCAGCAGTCTCTGACCAATGCTGCGGCTCTTCGTTCGCCATAATCGACGCAAGCCTCAAAGCGTTAATGCTATGGCCATGCTCAAAGCCAATTAAATTGCACCCAAATCGATAAAATTTATACGGCTTAGCACAAGCATCGACTTCGACATTTGGATCATTTCGATAATAAGCGTTTAAAACTCTCGCCAAAGTATAAACGCTCTGCCTGTCGTGATTACCAGGAACGGACAGAATTCGTACTGGAGCGATTTGTTTCAGACGATCAATCGCGGAAATAGCCAGCTGTTCGCCTCGAAGATAGATGTAGTGCCAGGGCAACGATTCCGGTTGCGATGTGCCAGCAGTCGTCGTGTGATTGATGTTGTCAACATGAAGAAAATCATTTCCAAACGGAAAAACAATTTCGGTGATATTTTCATATCGCTTTGATTGGGCAATCAAATTTTCAATTGCCCACATAAAAAGCCCTTCACAGTCTTCAAGTGTATACGCATCTTGGCATTCTGGCGGATAGCAATTTAACCCAAGATGGGGATCGCATATCGACAATTCCAGTGCCCTTTTTGCAAGTTTTTTATTTGACTTTTTATACTTAATCTTACAAGCAACTGGCGATACTTCTTCAATCAACTCTAATAATGACTCAAGGGCTAAACGCTCATCCGATTTTTTTCTCAAGACGACGCGAATCCGCCGCAAAGGCATGGTCCAAAGACCCTCTTCGCCTGCTTTTTTAATTTTGCCCGCAACTTCCCAGTGCGTTGAGTCAACACGATCTATTTCGTATATATTTAAATCAGCACCAATTTGCTCGATCAACTCGTCGACTGTCGAAATTTTCTTGCCAACATAGTTTACAACGAGCTGAGAGCCGTTGTCTGTCGTTTTAACGCACTCTTTCGGTCGCCCCTGTCGGTCTACCAATTCGCGATTTGCGCTCGTTAGGCGGTCTCTGAGAGTCGTTCGCGGCATCTTCAAGGCTTTAGCTGCCTTGACAACAGATCCATACCGCTCTACCGCTTCTAAAGCTTCGCATAAGTCGTCTATATTTTGCTCACTCATTTTTCAATCCAAATTTGATCCACGAGTCCTAGAGCGACAGCAGTAGTGCTATCAAAATAGGTGTCACCCACTTGACTGCATATATCGTTCCAATAAGACGCAGGCTTTGAAGTATGCTTCTCCATCAGTTCTAGCCAGCGGTTTCCTATGATTTCTCGGTGTTTTAACTGCCTCGCAAGCTCGTCATATCGTTGTTGCCCAAAATCTTCCCATCCTTGGTGAACCATCCACGATGTGTTTGGCAAAGAATATCGCATGCCTAGTGTGCCGCAAGCGACAAGTAAGGGGCCAGCAGACATGCATTTGCCAATGGCAACCGTTTCGATGTCGTTTGGAACAGACTGTATCGTGTCGTACAATCCCAACATCTCGTACTCACAGCCGCCAAAGCTACCAACAAACAATTCAATTTTAGCTTTAGAAAGCGCTGCGAGATGATAAAGACCTTTAATCACATGGCTAATAGCATTGCTATCAATATCGTCAAGCAGATAAATACGCCGTTGAGCAATGTCTAACCCCCAATCGTATAGAGGCTGTCCTTCAAACTCCCGACGCATAGAGCCTCCCCCTAAGAACTCATCAGCCACCCGGTATTTACGAACGGTTCCAATAAAGACGCAGATTCTTGCGTAATACTATTACGATTACCAAAATTGCGATCAACGAGAGAGCCAGCCGAAGTGGCTCCGATGCTATAGCTATAATCACCCAACCGCTCCTGAGTTATCATCCCCAAAGAAAAACCAGTCGCTGATTTTTTGCCATCCATCAAAACTGTTTGTTTAAATTTCCGAACCGTTTCAATTACCATGGCCTGCATAATAGGTGTAGCATCTAGAATATTAGCGTGTCCATACAATTCTTCAGGCGTGTAGCCGCCCCAATATGTAACCTTTATCGTCCCAGGTTCAGAATCCCAACGATATCCACGCAAAATCCCATCATTCGCCACCTTAGCGCCGTTGTCGTCTAAAACATCATAATTGCCCCAATAATCATCGCCTTCTACGAGCAGCTGCGTAAAGCTCCCTGTACGTGTTTCACTGCGGCCTAAAGAATCTATGTACACAACAGGATCTTGAGCCGTTCCCGCCAAATCAGCACCAGAGTTTCGAATTGGTAAGTGCTGAAGTTGTAATTCATCAGAGCGATTTACAGCATTAAATTCTAAATATGCTTTATCCGACGAAGAATTCCACCACGCTTGTTGGGCGGTTGAATTACGAAGATGCTGATTGCGCACGTATTGCGTATGCTCACGCAATACTGGATCGTAATGTAAATATTGCTTAATCAAACCATAAGCATATTTTATCGACTCAACGACAATCACCCGCTCTTTATCGCTCGGGTCATCTAAATTGAGTGTCAGATATATTTGTTCGGGCTGAAGCATGGTTTAATTAGTGACTGAAAGTAAACGACTACCGGCTCGCTTCCAATCAGCTCCATCGGACAGATCATAGAAATCAAAAGTAATAGTATAAATTCCTGTACCTTGGGACGCCGTGTCACTACCGTCCAGTCTTAAACGATATCTTCCAGAGCCTAAATGCGTCACCGTAGAACCGCCAGCAGCTGGCGTTCCTTCAGTGACCGTTAGCCAAATCGTTGATTGACCAGCGCCCAAAGCCCTTATTCTTGCCAAATCGCCTACATTTGGCAAAATAATTGCTCCAACAGCATCAAACATTTCAAAATCAAAAGTTTTAGTTAGTCCCTTGGCAATTGCAAATAAACTTAGCTCAGTCGTCCCATCGTCTGTAGCGCTTCGTGGAGAGTACAGAGTTACAGAGTCTGGGAATTGTAGAGATTCTGAACTGCTGGTCGAAGACGAGCTTGTCGACGAACTTGATGATGATTGCGAAGACGAAGACAGGCTTGATTGACTAGATACTTGCGACTGACTTGATGATGACGAACTTGTTGAAGATTCTGAAAGAGAACTTGACGATGAAACCGAAGAACTTGATGTGCTAATCGACGAACTAGATTGTGTTGAAGACGAACTAGTTGTTGAGGAGCTTGAAGTCGACGACTCTGACGATTGGGAAGAAGAGCTTTGTGACGAACTTGATGATGTCGACGAAGTCGAAATTGACGAGCTAGACGTACTAATCGACGACGAACTCGATAACGACGAAAGGCTTGATTGCGAAGACCACGAACTAGAACTTGACGAAGAACTAGTTGATGTTGAAGACAGAGATGATGAAGACAGAGAGGATCCTGATGACCAGGACGACGACGAAGTAGACGACGATTCAGACTGCGACGAGGCGCTTGATTGCGACGATAAAGAGCTTGAACTTGAACTTGACGACCCAGATTCTGATGAACTTGAAGAAGTCGAAGTTGAACTTGAAGAACTAGTCGAGGACGAACTTGATGAACTAGTCGAGGGCGAACTTGATGAACTAGTCGACGAAGTAGAAATTGAAGATGAACTTGATGAACTTGTTGACGATTCAGAACTGGCCGACGAGCTGGACGAACTAGATGAACTTGAAAATTCACTAATTGAAGAGCTAGACGAGCTAGACGTGCTAGACGTACTGATCGAGCTGCTAGAGCTAGACGAACCCGCAGACGAGCTTGAGCTAGAACTAGAAGAGCTACTAGTCGAAGAACTAGAAGAACTTGATGTCGAGCTTGAACTTGTTTCTAACGAGGAACTAGACGAAGAACTACTACTACTTGAACTTGAACTCGTCGAACTACTACTAGATGACGAACTTTCAGCTGATTGCGAACTTGAAGTCGAAGACAACGAAGACAACGACGACAAACTAGAGCTAGATGAACTGGAGCTAGATGTCGAGCTACTAGAACTAGAAGTTGAGCTGAGTGAGCTAGACGACGTACTAGATACCGACGACGACGAAGTCGAGGACAACGACGAACTGGATGAATCACCAGAAGACAAACTAGATTGGTCTTCTAGAGCATCTAAGTACAATACGTTAGTAGGTCGGTATATATCCCACCTGTGGCGGAAAATTCCCGTGTAACTCTTACGTTCAAAGGCCACTAGTGAACCCTAACCGATTTCTTCTACAGTCAATGAACCCGAAAAAGACGTTGCCGAAGCTGGTGCCGCCGCAGTTAGAATTTCAATAGTTTCGCCACCTTTTAGCTCCCAACGAAATTCAGGAGTTGGAAGATATTGCCATCCCGACAAGGCATTCGCCGCAAATCTTTCGAGAACTTCAACACTTACAGCTTTAGTTCCGCCATAACTTGATGTACCTGCAGCAGACGCGCCTTGCGTATTCACACCCACAGCACTAACCGAGGTGCCCGCTGTTGACGGTGTTCCGCGATTAACAACAAAAGCGATTTGATCAGAAGTATCGTCATTTGAAGACTGCGAAAGAGCAGCTAAATGCACAATAGCTGATTTGTCATTTGGCGTTCGATATTCAATGACCACAGTGTCGGCGGCGCTGATTGAAACGAAGGGTGAATTGAACTTATATACTTGACCCATTTGAGAATCCTTTTCGTGTTATTCTGAAAATATATTATACCGAAATTTAACCTAACGCAGCTGTAGTTGCGCCCCCGATTCGAATAATCCGCGATTGCTGCTGAATTTGAGCCGGAACATTCATATCTGAAGCAAAAATACCTTCTCCACTCATTTCAATAACTAGTACTTGAGAAGAGCTAGTGCTGCTAGTACTTTCTGAAGAACTCGACGTTGATGAGGGGCTTTCAGTCGAACTTTGAGAACTGCTTGAAGTTGATGTCGAAAGCGATGAACTAGAGCTAGACGAACTAGACGAACTAGACGACGAACTACTTGTTGAAGATGTTGAAATTGAAGACGAACTTGATGAACTCGTAGACGCCGAACTTACGGAACTACTACTGGAAGAACTTGTACCCACTGAGGAGCTAGAGCTTGATGAGCTGGTATCCAATCCAGACGAGCTAGAACTACTAGTTGAAGAGCTACTACGTGAGGAACTAGAAGAACTTGATGTTGAACTAACAGAGGATGAGCTAGAAGACGATTCTTCAACTACTGTATACGATGTCGCTCCAGCATCCCACACAGAAGCATCTGTATCGCGTTGCTGACCAAATAAATCTTTTGACCGCAAATCTCCGGTATCGGTAGTAACTACAATACCTGCACCAACGCCAGGAGACGTGGCTTTTTGGCTAAAATCTCTAGGCGGCCCTGCAATATCAGTATAAAAATCAGATCCCGTAGATGTCTCTGTATAAGCCACTTTTGAATCCGCAGAATCTGGAGCATTATCGCCGTTCTTCGACTCACTAGTGCTCACAATGGCTTCCGGCGTTGGGCTGCCTTTTTCCCCTGTTGTCACGCCGTTTGTAAACGTATCTGGATCAGTATCCGTCTCAAAAACTTCCCATTGTGTTGTCGTCGTGTTGTAAGCAACACAATACCAACTTGTCGCTGCAATTTTTACTTTACGAAAAACACGATAAGTCGTATCTGAAGTAAAATTAGTATCAGAATCACTAATCGTACCCTCAGTAGCCGCCGCAAAATAATCACCGTCATAATTTGAATTAGACATAGACGACAATTGCAATGCCCTTGTCGAATCTATCTTTTGTCTAAGCGTGTCGTTACTTTGGTGGCCTGTGCCGTCATAAGTAACGTTTCCACTTGTATTGCTAGAATTTGTTACATTGGCGTCGAACGCAGGAATAAATCCAGCATTATCTTTAGCATGACCAACAACGCAATTTTGTATTTCTACATGCGAACCGGATACGGCGGCGATGAAATGATTATTAGTGCCGGTACTCATAGAGTTTCCGACCAAAGTGCAGTTGTAAACTTTTAGCGGTAAATTACCCGCCGTGTTTCCACTAGTACTCGTATATTGAATAAACGCAGAATTATCAGCTGTTCCTGTAAAGGAATTATCGTAAAAAACGCAATTTGATACTTGAAGCCCAGTTCCCGCACTACGGTCAACAAGAATAATAGCGGATTGATCCGAGGTACTGTCCCACGAATGAAACATGCATTGGTCGATTTTAACTTGCGTTGAGGTTGGCACAGTTGAATAGCGGCATTTAAACATACCGTACAAACCGCCACTAGGGTTTGGGCATTCAAACTCAATTTCTTTAAATTGAAATCCGTTAGTAATTCCACCTAAACCAGATCCAAAAGCAAGGCCCGAACCGTTATAGTTGAAACGAAATTTAGTTGCATTTCCCCCAGTTTCGCCGTAAGGAATTCCCGTAAAACCTTGGGACGTTACCGTCATTTCATTACAGGCGTCGATCCATGTACCTAACGTCCAATACGTGTATCCATCAGCAGCATCATGAATTTCGCCGGAAAGCAAGGTGATCAACCAATCGCCCGTACCACCTCCTGGATCAGACGACTCTACGAAGGCTCGCCATGTCGCAAAATCGCCGCCAGTTCCAATCGTATATTCGTAAAGAGCCATTTATAAAATCTCTTCGTATTCAACTAAAATTGCTGCGGTATTGTCTGTTCGACCAATCAAAAGACGCTCAACGCCAGTACCAGTCGTTACAGCTAAAGAAGCATAATCTGTTCCAGGTGTCTTAACTTCCCAGCCATCTGGAAGCATATACGTCAAGAAATCCACATACGACCTTCGACCATTTACGATCTTGCCAAGGCCCCGTTGATTTGCGCCAATATCACGACGATCATTTGTTTTAGTCGCCATAAACGATAAATTAGCCGTATCTGCATTGTTTAAATAGGGACCTAGAACGTTGTCTACTCCTGGCATATCCGTTTCATTAACGCCAGCATCGTACAACAATCCAGTATCTGATGCCGTGAGCGCGGCAGAGGTGCCTACATCTGAATCTGCATAAAAACCAATAATTGGGGATTTGACAGCAGACTCTGACACATCCCACATATTGTCAAGATCATCGCTTGGCGTTGTTATTCTAGCGCCGTATTCATCCATACCATAAGCAAGAAAATGATTTGTGACTGAGCTTTGGCCAAGGTAGCCTTTGCCAGGATTATCTTGATTCCAATAAGCGTTTCGATCCGCTACTAGCCAATCATGCTGGATTGGATTGGATACCGTTCCGCTGGTTGGGCCGTTGCCGATTGAGTCTGTTTGAGTCGAAAAATACCCAGACGATTCTTTCAGCCAAACATTGTTACAGAAGAACTCACTACCATTATTATGAATAGTGTGCATTCGCTCGTTCGTATATTGGCTATGCAAAACATTACCGATAATGTTTAACGAAGCACCGGCATCTTTCCATTTAAAAGGTGCATCAGGAGCGCCTACTAACGGCAGCCCTGTGTGCTGATTAGCAAATTCCCAAATCGGAATAGAGCCCGTGCCACCTTGAGCGGAAAGCACGCGATATCCTGTAAAGCTTGATCTTGAACCTTGATTGATAATAATGTTGGTATTGTCGTATGGAGCCTGACTAACATATTCATCGCGATCAGGATAGCGATCATAAGCAATTGTAGAAACCGTTAATTTTGTTCTTTCGTTTGCTCCACCGTAGCTTCGCTGCGTCTGCCAAATCCACCATGTCTCACTATCCGCAACCCAACGACCATCTGCTCCGGGATCGCTTGTAATATCAACTACTTCCCCGCCTTGGGTAAGAGAAACTTGAAACGTATTTGCAGTTGCATTAACAATGTAATATTTGTTATTTGACGTTGGCGGTTTGTCGTTCTGACCCCAGTTGAACGTTTCTGCTGTTAAACCACCGGGAACACCTGCGCCATTTCTTTCTTGAAACGTCACCGTTTGGTTATTTGTGTATGGGTGATTATTGAACGTAAAAGTGTCCGTACTCGTATTAACTGTGTAGGGATACATGCGTCTTTGCCGAAGTTGATCCCCCACATCTCCATCACTGAAAAAGTTAACCGTTGAAACAAAATCCCAAGACTGATGCCCGTCTACAACACCAACATCTGTCAGCGTCCACTCTGCCGCTGTTCGCAGCTGCCCTCGAAATTTCCATTCAGTAGGTTGGCTAACATTTCCTAAGAAATTAGTATGGCCCCACGATACTCCATGCCACGTCACATTATTGTAAATCATGTGCCCACCATCCGAATGGTCACATTCAATCCAATCGTCATACAGTCCATAATACTGATTATGGTGTACTTCGTTATGGAACACTTCGTTTTTACCTTCAGTGCCGGAACTATGGCTAAAAGAACAATCGTAGGAGTTCCAACACTCGTTAAAGCCCCAGACCATTGAAGTTACGCGAGCATCAAAAGCTTCATGAGCGATCCAACCACCCGTATAAGTTGCTTCAGACGGCTTCAACCCTATATCTCCTGAAGCATCTAGCATAGGCAAATATCCCAAATGGAGTTTGTTGTCTTCAACAGTAGTCCACTTGTGATCTTGATTAGCGCTGCCACCAAGGAAATAGCCGCCGTGAACATCAAACCAATCGCCATTATCTAAAGCTTCCCAACAATGAGTTGCAGGATCTGTCTGTGGGTCCAGTCGACTTGATGGCTTAGGAATATCGTCTGGAGATTCCAAACTACAATTGATAAACGACAAGCCTTTATTGTGCCCAGTCGCTTTAATTGTTTGTGAGATTGTGTTGTTAAAAGTAGTACCATAATTGTTAAAACGAACAGCTTCAAAACACAACCATTCAGCAGAACCGCTTGAACCACCATTGCTTAAAAACAGTTTAGGCAACACACACCCAAAATTATCATTAGCTGCAGAGTCTTCCCCAATAATATGAATCGGATTTAATTCAGTGCCTTGTATGCCAATTCCTGACATTGTATTAGTGCCGTTGTAATCCGAAAAATTGCCAACTGGAATGACAATTGTATCTCCAGCTTCTGCAGGAGATCCTGTCCCACCCAAGCCAAGTTTACCTTTAATCTCATCTAGAGTTTGTGGATAATGTGTTGTTCCATTTTGAGGAAAACGCACACGAGGCCGAGTTCTAAACGTTGTTTCAATAACAACATCGCTTGTACCTTCCAACGTTCCACCCAGATATACGCCATGCGGATTACTTAACGTCAGTTGTATTTCATACTCTGTGTTGGGGTTTAATCTAAAAATAGCCGAAGAAACGTGATATTTATATAATTCATAAGTATCAGCGGCACGAGCTGCTCTAGCATCTGCTGCACGCTTCCACTCAGTCGTCCCTTTTCGTCGATAACGCACTTCAGCAAGCGTATCTTGATCATAATCGCCATGGATGTGCAGAATAAACGAGCAAGTGGTATATGTAACATTACCAAGCCAACGCTTCACATATACTTCACGACCAAAAGGTGTTCCTATCCAACGACCGTCTACTGAGCCTGCGTCCGTAAAATCAAAACTGCCCCCATCAATAATTCTGCGAATTTGAAATTGCTCAGGCGTTGCTTGATTTAAAGTGGTGTAATACGTTTTATCTTCTTCAAAAGCATACCCATTTTGAATACCCGTTGGAAAGGTTCCGCCTTTATTGTAAAAGCGAACATGCTGCAACGTATGTGTTGTCGTAGATTTCTCAATATCTGATGGAAAATTTAATAACGTGATGTAATCAGTATCTACGTCAATGGTGTATTGGTATTCAAAAAAGAAATCATCATCAGCACCGCCGTCCCAAGTTTTTTCTACAAAACCCCACAACGCCGTTCTTTCTTGTTGGTCATGTGTAGATAGCGGATAAACTTGCCCTTCCGCTGCTTCACTGCCCCACGCCTTTGTGTGCGTCTGATCCCACAACGAATGTACAAATTCAAAAAAGGCAGTCATGATATCAAAAGAAAAATCATCTTGATGGCAACCGCCTCTAATACGCAGCACACCATTGTCGTCTACACGACTTGCGTTTAAACAAACGTGATCTGCTGAATCAACAATAACTGCAGCCAAACCATCTCTAAAATCTTTTTGAGAAACTAAAATTGTTTCACCAGAAGAACTTAAGATTTCATCAAAACGATCCCACCGTGGGAAATTATAAGTTGATGCAATTCGGCCAGGAATGGTGACAGCCATTACACGCGTACCTCTATGTCGGATTGACTAATAAGTATATTTGAATAGCGACGAATGACTTTGTGAGGATCGGGCTCTACATATGCCAACATGTTTCCACCATAAGGCGCATCGTATATTGCAAATTGAGCCAAAGTTGAATCAGAAGTCGTATTTTGAAATTGAATAGGCGCCGCTTCTGGATCTCCCGTCACTTTCATAAAACCATCGTCGTCTTCAATTAAATTCGACCGCCATGATATTTGCTGCCTTTGGTAAACCGGACCATCCCATTCACCAGTTGTTTGTGATCTTACGTTATGAATACCAAGCCACCATTGGCTGGGGACATCAATAGTTGTTGACGGACTGACAAAAAACTTTTGCAAAGCTTGATTAGCTACATAATCCGAAATCGCACCTGTTCCTATAGCAGTGTAATCCTCAAAGGTAAGACCAACCGCGTGCCAACCAAATCTAACATCACGACCAGCTAAGGTCATTGCGGCAACATCAACATCGCCCCAAGCCAACACTTCGCCATGAAGAGTGTCGTTAAAAATTCCAAAATGTGACAACCACTCATTTCCTAAAGTAGGTGTCAACAAAACTACGTCGTCATTAAGAATGTAACGATTTACAGCAGAATCCCAAGAAATGATTTGGCGACCCAAATCCCAACATTCGTAATCCTGCAAATTACTTACAACATCTGTATCTGACGCAAATCCACCAATCGTTACAAAGTTATTTGTGGGCACATATTCAGTATTTAAAAAAAAGTGTTTAAGCAACTTTTCTTTAACGTAATTAGATATTCCTGACGTTGCCATTATTATCTCCGCACGTAAGTCCCAGGCTGTCGTAAATAAATAGGCAACGGTTTAATAACCTGCACACTTGACGACGAAGAACTTAATGACGATGAAGAACTTGCTGATGTGGATATAGAACTAGTCGACGAAAACGAACTAGAACTTTGGGACGAACTAGACGAGGATGAATCTGCTGATGATTGTGACGAAGAGCTTGACGAGAAAGAGCTTGATGTGGAACTACTAGAATCTTGAACGCTCGACGTACTTTGGGAACTAGCCGATATTGAAGATGATTCAGACGAAGATGAACTTGATGATGTCGAAATTGATGACGAACTTGTCGACGAAAATGACTGCGAACTTGACGACGTTGATGAACTTGGCGACGAACTAGATGTTGACGAGCTTGTCGAAAGAGAACTTGTAGAGCTTAACGAGCTACTAGACGAACTACTTGTTGAAGACGTACTTATAGACGATAGGCTCGAAGAGCTACTAGTGTCTGCAGACTGGGACGACGAGCTGCTGCTACTGCTATCTGCCATAATAGAGCTACTGCTTGAACTGCTGGAAGTGGAAGAGCTCGACGTACTAATCGACGAACTAGAAGAACTAGAACTACTACTACTTTCGTCTGACTGAGAAGAACTGCTGCTTGACGTACTAATCGACGAACTAGAAGAACTAGAACTACTAGACGTACTTGACGTACTAATCGACGAACTAGAAGAACTAGAACTACTAGACGTACTTGACGTACTAATCGACGAACTAGAAGAACTAGAACTACTACTACTTTCGTCTGACTGAGAAGAACTGCTGCTCGACGTACTAATCGACGAACTTGACGAACTAGACGAGCTAGATGTACTTGACGTACTAATCGACGAACTAGAAGAACTAGAACTACTACTACTTTCGTCTGACTGAGAAGAACTGCTGCTCGACGTACTAAT
>JAAOEI010000005.1_pt1 | contig 63337 bp, 85 predicted proteins | sample 7059261 | NCBI WGS metagenome assembly JAAOEI01 (sample SAMN14008812, study PRJNA610033) | viral metagenome | isolation source: viral particles filtered from seawater | place: China: Hangzhou Bay, Yangshan Deep Water Harbour | collected 2017-10-31 | reverse complement strand
CGACGAGTAGCACGGCCTCGGGACGTAGGGGGATCATGCTCTCCGCTCCAGCCGTTTTTCCCGGCGCCCTTCCTGCTGCGCAGCCTGGACCGCGCTGGCGCGTTCGGCAAAGGCTTCATCCAGCCGCGCTTGCAGGGTTGCGTTGAGTATCTCCAGGCGCGAGAGCTTCCCATCGGTCTGGGACTGGACAACCTCCAGTTTCGAGTACAGTAAGAAGCCAATCAAGGCGTTCACGCCGAGAATCAGCACAAACCAGAAGGCGAGGTTCACGGCGATCCTCCTTTCCGTATCCTCTCAAAGTGATCCAGGCGACACTGCAATCGCTGTCCCTGCGAGATCACGAGGTCAAGACGCGCCAAAAGAAGTTGCATCGAGGCGTTGATCCGTGAGGTAAACACCCAGAGGACCGTTGTCGTACAACTCACCGCAAACAACAGGATTGTGGCGAGCAGCCAGAAGTTAATCAGCGGATAATTCCTCATAACCGTGGCTCCTGCCGACGCGAGAGTGGGGGTCCGGTATCGCAGTCCCAGACGTCATCACGCGGCTTGCTGACCTGGGCACGATGCTCCAGCAAGGCGACATACCGCTGCGTCTGCTGGGCCAGCTCATGCTTGTGCCAGTCGAGCTGGCGCTGCAAATCGCGGATTGTTCCGCGTGTCCTCGCGGCCATCGTGGCGTACAGACCAGCTAGAAGCGAGCAGAGTGCAATGGCGACACTAAAAATGCTCCAGTTGATCTGATCCATGCGAACCTCGCTGGCCATACGTCTATGCCTTCGGAGAGGGGTTGATACCGCGCTCCAGGTATTTCTGCGCCACCTTGGGCGCAAAGGCCGACAACAGAAACGCCACGACGAGATACAGCGCCTCGGCGGTCGGTTGGTCCTGGGTGACGACAAGGAAGCCGAACACGATACTGGCTACCAGGGCCATGAGCGACATGAGGCGCATGCTGCTCGGCGTGCCCTGATCGTCGGTCAGATAGCCTTTACGCTCCATTACGGTACCTGCGGAAGTGGAGTATTCGTGATTTCAGTTAGTAAACGTTCTTGATCGGCAGGGGCCAGTTTGAGCAGTCGCTCCTTCGCGGCATCAACATCTATTTGAGTCTTTTTCCCTTTTTCTTTCTGTAGATACTTCTGAATCGCCTTCTCTAACTCTTTCTTTTGCTTATCTGCATCCAAGCCAACAAATTCTACCAGGATTGCCACCTCTTTGTCGGACAGAGTTACGATGTAATCCACCGCGAAGGCCAGGGAGGCCCACACTAAAACTATGCAGACGCTAACGCCGTACCGTAAGCCGCGCATAAAGCCTCCTTTAATTCCTTCCTATGTAGTAGCCGCTAAAGCGTGCATTGGCTAACACATTCAATGTCGCAGCCACGCCATTATGGCGCAACTCGATCTCCACGGTATCGCCACTCGCCAGCACCACCGTATTCGACCCGGCACACACCAGGTCCAGAGAACCGCCTGACCAATTCCACGCCTGGCAGAGCGGCCCAATCGAGACGCCATTGACAGAGGTAAACGCCTCGACACGCTTGGTTGTTTCCAACTGCCCCAGAGTAAACGTCGTATGAAAGGTATACATCCCGCGCACCTGCGCGGTATAAATGCCTGTCGTGCTGTCATATTCGCCGGTCGGCGTGTTCACCGTGGCATTGAAGATAATCGTATCGAGCACATCTCCGTTGGCAATGGCCTGCGTTGAGGTGCGAGTGGCGTTGAACGCCTGCTCTTCGTTGATATACGTGGTCAGGACAAAATTCGCCGTATTGGCGCCATTGAGCGGCAGCCCATCGACGGTATTGCCTGTCACGAAAGCGGTGCTCAACCGATGGGTCGCGTCCGTGCCAAGTTGGATAGGCGTCACTGGGAGGACAGTGACATTGCGAATCGTGTTGTTTTTCAAGACGAATTGTCCATACACGCCGTCATCTGCGGTAAGAACTGCTGCGAGGATATTACTCACCGCAGACCCGACGATGACATTGCCTTCAACCACGCAGCGTTCACACTCGTATAACACAATGCCATGCCGCGTCTTACAATCACCAGCCACCGAGTTATCAAAGTCGCAGCCATTGACGCCATCGGTCTCAGTTAATGTTCCATCGATATAATTGTCTTTCACAAGCATATCCGTCGTTAACTGCGAAGTATTGATCGCATCCCCGTATCCGCCTGCTCGCAAAAACTCTCGAATGCCTTTGAACGTGTTGTTGCTAATGGTGACGCCATCCGTCGCCCCGCCATAGACGCCGCCAGGCGCACTATTAAAGATGTTGTTATCAATCGTGACGTTCTTCATTTTCACGACAAACGCGGCGGCATGTCGCCCGTAGGTTATCCCATAGCCGTTCAGGTTCTCATGGATATTGTGGTGATAGTGCAGGTTGTTGAACACCGGCACGCTGGCGATGGGGAGGCCCGCAGGGGCAGCCGCTGTTGGGTTGAAGTTGTCTGGGGTTGCATTGGCGCCTGAACAAAAACCATCCTTTGTACTGCCGTAGGTACAACGAATCACGTTGTTGGCAATCTCAAAATTGTTGGTGCCCCATAGACTGAGCCAGGAGCCATTGTGATTGGTGATGCGACTATTGATCACCACCCAATCCCGCGTCGCCGTGGTGGCACCCTGAATGTGTAAGGGGGTCGATACCCCATAGGTCGCATGGTCATCGCTGCCTGCCGTGGAGACCAGGCCGTCCACGACCCCGGGGCCTGACTCCATAATATAGAGCCCTTCGACCCAGGAGGGGCTGGTGAGGTGATTATTGAACAGATGGATATGACTGCTGCCGTATATCCAGAGCGGTCCTTGCTTCTGGTTCAAGAGGAAGCCGCCAGGGTCCATCGTCCCGCCCGCACTGGTAATCGGTATCTGCCCATTAAACTTGGTCCATTCGACATCACGGAGGGTAATCTGCGTCCCGCTGGTAATGTCCAACAACGCCGCAAGCGTGGTATAGCTCCCGTCATCGCAGTACGCCGTGGGCGCGGAGCCGACGCCGCCATCAAAGGTAATGCCCTGGATATAGACCCCTGTGGGGGAGGTGAGCTTGAGAATGTTGTAGCTAAAGTTCTGGCCTGTACAGTTGGCGCCGCCAGCCACGGGCGCCGCTTTGGCCAGTAACGTGCTTTTGCCCATGCCTGCTCCAATGAGGCAGACAGTGCCAGCGGTTTGCGTCACCGACGTGGGGATGTACCAGGTCCCTTCGGGAACGTAGATGCAACTGCCGCTATCAATGGCGTCCTGAAGCGCCTGCGAGCTGTCGTTAGTGCCCGCGCTGTCACCCCCGAACTCGGCAAGACTGCGCAACCCGTACCCACGGAAGGGCACACGCGCTGCGGTAGGACCAATGCGATCGACCTGCCCGGTTGTCGCATCGCCGACTTCAACTTCCGCAATAATGAGGCTATTCGCAGGCTGCGTGGGCTTCGTGGCATTTTTGAGCCAGAGATAGTGCGTGCCTGTCTGGCGCGTCCATCCGCCTGCGGGCACCGTGCTCAAGTCCTGGTGGACCGCGATCCAGTAGACCCCATCGCCGCCAGAAAGCGGCCCTACGGTCTGTGTGGCCTGTGTCACATACCGCACCTCGCCGCCACTGCCAGGCACATACGCTTCACAGGCAAAGGTGCCTGTGGTCGTAGTGGCCGACGTCGTTGGCGTACACCCGGTCACGACATAGCCTGCCGGGATTGCATCGCCCCACCAGGTTTGCTGCTCGGTATGTGGCGAGTCGCTGCCATGGGTATTATCGGCGTAGATGCCTGCCCCACTCCAGTAGGTCTGCCCGATGTCCACCACGGCGTCAATGGCGCTGCTCACAATCCGTACCTGCATGAGCCAGGCTGCGCCAGAGGGGAGTGCTGGTTGCGCGGTGTTCGTACAGTCCACGACATAGCGTGTCCCGCTTACCCGTGAGAAGTTCCCGCCTGGGGCAGCCGTCAGTGACTCCGTAACGGCCACCCAGGCCGTATCATCGGCGGCGCAGCCTTCCGTCGTATAGTTAATCGCCGCACTGGCCTGGCTGATATAGTGCCCATTGTTGCCATACGCCACGGTCGCAAAGGCTGCGCTGGTCATGGTCCCGGACGTGGCATGCGTCCCTCCGCTGACGACAAACCCCCAGGCGAGACGGTCTCCAAGCCGATCCCCCGGCTCAACAAGCAGATAGTTCTGGAGATCGGTATTAAAGGTGCTCGTGGTGGCTGAGGGCATGGTCTGGTGAGACTGTTGCGCCAGCACGCCTGGCGTAAGCCCCAGGCAGAGATAGAGGAGTCCTGCGCAGACTCGGGACCAGAACCATGGACTGCTCATGAAGGCTTCTCCCTGAAAACACAACCATTATTGCGCTCGGAAACGAAGTCCATACTGCGTGAAGGCCTCTTCAATGCGTTCAGCGGCTTGCTGTCCAAGGATGACGCGCTCAGGAAGGCTGCTGGCCTCCATGCGGTAATACTCTTCCGTGAAGGTTTCCGCGAGACTGAGCATCCGTAAGAGCATTATATCACGCCCCTGCGCTTTCTCGGCGCCAGACAGGCTCGGGTCCTGCATCATGCTGTGAATGGCCTTATAGAGTTCACTCATGCGCTTGTTCGCCAGGCGGTACAACTCGTCCATCGCAAACTCATGGACCGTTTGCTGATCCTGCATCTTGGCGATAAGCGCCGGGTCGAGGTGCTTTTCGAGATGGGCTGCTGTTTTCTTTGCGCCCACGATTTTTCTGCCGAGACGATGAAACTCCGTCATCGACTCGCTGCTGAAGCTGGGATATTTCGCCATGAACACTTTGAAGATGGGCGTTTCTGCCCAGGAGCGTTGCGGCTTCTCGCCGGCGACATTGATGGACAGCAGCCGGGTGACGGCATCGCTCCAGCGGAGCCCCTCGTTCCCGAGAAAGCCAATGCGCAGGAGGTTGTCAACCTTCTTCGGCGCAACCCCCAGGGCATGGCCGAGGCGCCTCGCCGTATCCGAGGTCGAGGCGCTATACTGAAACTCCGGGTCCACTAACTCCAGCGAGCGTGTGATCAGCGGCGCCCCGGTATGCGTTGGCGCGTTATACCAGACTTCTAGCCATTTACGTATGCCGTCAGGGATCACATTCGGACTGATGCCGCGCTCTGCGGCCTCAGTAAACCGTTCCATGCTAAAGACCTGGCCTTCGCCTTCCCGCGTATGCAATGGATCGAGCACGGCGCGTTCATACATCGTTGAGAGGAAGCCCCACTCCCAGGGCTTCGGCAGTTGCCAGATGTTTGGCGTCTCGCCATGCCTGCCTGTCACAAAGACCCAGGAGACATCTTTCCGCCATTGTTCGACACGATTGTAGACCGTGCGTCGGGACTCCAAGGCGCCTGTCCCGAGGTTCAGATACTTGGGCTCGTCATCCTCATGATACTTCCGCAAGAGTTGCGTCAACGCCAGCATAGTCGCGATGGCTACGGCGCTCCGCCGGGGGTGCTCTTTGAGCGTACGGATCATCGTGTCGGCGCCCGCGATAAACGGCCCCATACCGAAGGTGATAAGGCGCCAGGCTTCCAGACCTGCGCCGACACGCCCATAGTTCAGAATCTTATCACTGCTTTCATAGGCCGCGCGCCGTGCCTGGTCGCTTTCCGTGGTGTCAATGCGGTACGGATGGTCTAGGCGCTCTTTATTGACCACCAGGCGTGTGGCATTTTCGCCGATGGCGAGCCCTGTATGTGCTAGCTCATACGCCAGGCGAATCGCTTGAAATGGATGAACAATCACTCGCGCCACGCCAGCCACGGAGGTCGGGTACTTGCCGTCAATCAGCTCGCGTCTGCGGCGCTGAAGCGCAGGGTAGTTCAGGTCGGCAAACGTGGAGCCCATCCCGCCCGCCAGAACCCAGGCCTGATATTCGTCCGGCTTTCCGCCAGCCGCGACCCAGAGTCCACGGAAAAATTGCACAAATGGCAGCCGACCGACCTGCAGGGAGAATGTGCCCTGGTCGCGGAAGATATTGCGAAGCCAGTAGCTCGGATCGACCGTGACCCCAAAGCGTGTGGCCATTGTGACAGCCATAATGGGCGAGGTGAGCAAGCGCACAAAGAGTGGTGCTGTGCCGCGGCTGAGATGCGTCATGGCGTAATAGAGATCGGGGTGGGCAATTTCCCAAACTTCCCGTTTTCCATTCCGCACGATGTTGACTTCATTGTTCGCTAACTGCCAGACATCAGGGCGCCAGAGCGTAAACACTTCGTCTAACGCCATGTCTGTGACGTCCACGCCGGCCTCTTCGAGCGTCCGCTGAATCTCTCGGAGGCTGCTATGTGTCGGGCGTGTCGGGGTGCGGACCTTGCCTACCCAGGCGCGTGCGCCACCTTCCAGGGTCGTCGCCAGATCGACGACAGCACGGCCAAGTGCCTGCCGCTCCGCCATGCGGACAATATGGAAGGCTTGCCGTATGGCGCTTTCCAGGGGTGGTTGGAAAGGCCGCATGCTGCCCTTAATGGTGGTAATCGTGTTGGGGAGGTTGGCGCTGGTCGCACCGCCGCCCCCTGTGCTGCGCTGGAGCCAGTTGCCTTCGTCCATGACGCGATGCCAGGGGATGTAGGAGGTGTTCATTTCCAGGATCGCCTGTAAGGCTTCCGTGGTAATCCCGCCGCTATCCCGCAAAAAGGTTAACAGCCCCGTATTCCAGGTCTGAAAGAGATCATGCGCCTGCGTAAACTGCGGGTATGTCTGTTCGGTAGCTGCCACCGAGGCCGCCAGTAAGGGTTCCGTGAGCCCTGCGGCACGCATGTACAGCGACGCAGCGCGTTTGCCCAGGGCAATCGACCGCGGCGTAGCATTGGGAAGGCTGGCGCGCTGGAGCAGTTGTAGGGCACGCCGCTGAATCATGTAGGCTTCCCAGAGTTCCGTGCGATCGACACCGCCTTGCGTCAAGAGTTCTACGACGTTCTGCAACGACGGGCTGTTGGGAATCACCTTCAAGGTGGCAAAATCCACAATGCCTTCGTCGATGAAGGCATGGCCTTTGCCATCGCTATGGCGCAAGAGGTGATACAGGATGACGGGGTTCTCTGAGGCGCGGACTTTCGGGTCCGTCTTTGACCCGAACATGAGGTGCTTCCAGAGGGCTTTGTCGCCGGCAAGGAGCCCGCGCTTCCGTGCGCCGACTGACAGCGACACGCCACTACGCTGCCGTTCGGCTTCTCCCACGATCCGTGCAAAGGGATGCGCTTTATGTACCACATAAAAGTAGAGGTGGTGGATCGCCTCGATGGCTTGCTGCCGTGTCGGCAGCAAGGGGCGCCGGCCAGCCTCTTTGGCAATCAAACTGCGTGTCCGCAGCAAGACCGGCAGTTTAACCCATTCGGTAAAGTCCTGTTGGATGCCTTGCAGCATACTGAAGACTTCAGGGTGGGCATCTTCAACAAAGGTTTCAAACGCTGGATAGAAAGTTGGCGCATAAGTTTCTGCGGTCTGTGGCGCCGTGAGATAGAGGCGGACAAACTCCGCAAAGCCTTCACGAATCGGGCTGGGGCCTGGGGAAGCTAAGGCGACAATCTCTGCCCGATGCACACGTAGCAGTCGTGCAATAGGTTCCTTTCCTCCGAGCCGCGGGCCTTGCTGTGTCTGCCGCAGGAGGGACCGCGTATCGCCGAAGAGAAACTTGAGGAGATGATGGGCGACTTCATGCGCCAGTGCTGGCACATCGTAGGCGTATTTCGTCCTGATGACTTCGCCGCGTGCTTCAAAGCGTCCGAGCAAACGCCCCCCGAGCTTCCCGACGCCAAAGGCGCGCTCCGCTGGAATCGTGGCCATCGTTTCATGGAGCTTGTTGAGCCGTTGGACAATCTGTTCAACCGAGACAGCCAGGTCATCGAGATTCACGGGCGCCACTGTGGCGATAGCACTGGCTTCCAGTTCTTCGATGGGGCGGTGCATGATATCGCTGACGGCCTGGGCACGCGGATCGCCCTGCGCCGCCTGTTGCATCATGGCGTCCTTGGCATCGTCAAACTGCTGGTCGCCAGGGAGCGTCACGTCCACAATCTGTCGGCCATGCAGGATGCGCTCAAACACCGCAGCCGCCTGGGTATCCGTGGGGATAAAGTAGCGTCCGCGCGAAGCAATCCGTTCAAAGAAGGCACCAAACGCCACAATCTGTTGCCCGTCGTAATAGTTCGGGCCACTGATTTCGATACGGTCTTCGCGGCCGACCTGCGCCGGGTGAACGCGCCAGCCATTCGAGAGTGTTACGCGGGCTTTTTTGGTTAACACTGCGTCGAGTGCCTGGGTAGGCGTCAGGGACGGCGCTATCGCAACGCCGGTTGCGTCCAGGCCAAAATTGGCCAGAATTTTCGGCAGATCGCGTGGCGTAATCGTGCGGCCGAGATACCGGCGCCCATCGGCGGTCTGGACGCGATAGACGCGCGGCGCACTGCCACGCAACTTGCTCCAGTGCGGAAGAATCACGCCAGTCACCAGATAGATGGTTTGCTCGGAAAACTCTGGTAGGGTTGCCGCTTGTTCAGCCCAGAGCGGCGCAGCGTCTGCAGCGGTCAACAGATCGTACCGCGCAGCCTTAAACTCTTCGCGGTCGAGCAGCTCACGACCCCCAGGGCCTATACGCGCCAGTTGTTGAATCATATTCCCGCTTTTTTCGGTGCGTGGCAACGCACGGAGAAAGGCATAGACGCGGCCACTGCGCTTGTTGCGTCCATACCCCTCAATCGTCCCGATGCCATCAGCGCGTGTCTGCGCACGTGCGCCCTGTGTTTGCAAGGCGTCCCATGCCAAGACCTCCCGTCGATGAAAGAGCTTGAGTGTGACCAAATTGGTGTCGGCGCCACTCGCTTCATGGGTGGCGAGTCTTTGTTCATCGATACGCTCAATTTTCGCAGCACGGAGCGTCTCGACACCCACGTCCAGCGTTTCATCCTGGATGGCACGCTCGGTCGCTGTATCCAGGCGTTCACTGAAGGCTGTAAAGACCCGGTGCTGTAAATCAACACGCAACGACAGGAGCCGGTTTAGAAACTGCGGCATCTTGATCAAAAAACTTCCGAGCGGACGTCCGTCTTCATCGAACAATTCCAGGCCGGACTGTTGCTGAAAGTCTTCGGCGTTAATCTCAGGGATCGCGCCAAGCTGTATCTCCCGGATGAGCATATCCAGGGCTTGCTGCGCCAGATCGCTTTCCAGGTTGTCACGCTCAGCAAACAAGCCTTGCGTTGTAGCCTGCCGCTGCCCTCGCGTCAGGGCGCCTAACTGACTCAGCCGTCGTGCAATACTGCTGACAAAGCGTTTGTGCCCAGGAATATCGGTCGTCACCAGGAGATAGGTTGGCGCGGCCTTCTGGTTATTGCGGTGTGTACGCCCAAGGCCTTGCATGGCTTTGTCGGCACGCCACCCGGCCTGAAGGACATAATGGCGGCGATGCCGCTGATTGGGAAGCGCCCGGTCGGCATGGTAACTGCGACCCGTGCCCCCTTTTTCTGAAAAAATCAGAATATCTTTACGGTCCTCCATGAAGTCGTCAGCTTCTTGCTCAATCTGGCGATCGGTGCGCCTTTGCAAGATCGTCTCGGGACGTCCTTGATCATTGATAATGCGGACGCGGCGTTGCTTCCGCCCTGTGACTTCTGCCACGCGCTCCGTGCCAAAATGATTCAGGATCGCATCCATGGGGCTCTCCGGGACTGCCGTATAGAGTGTCGAGATTTTGGCGAGTAGCGCATCACGAATGGCGACGGCTTCAGGACTTTTCATGATTTCTTTTGTATCGGGGTCTCGGAGCGGAATGGTCGCAACCTTGCCGGTATTGGGATCATACACCTCCGTCCATTTGTTCACAGGAAACACGTTTTCCACATAGTTTATCAACGTTTCCAGTGGCGTGAGCGAAAGGTCTTCCAGCTCTTCGGTTTCATCCATGGCCGCCATCTTCCGCCCTAACGCTGCGGCATTCGTGTTCGTGAGCTGGATGACAATGGCCTGCGGGTCGTCTGTGTTCGCCAGGTCAGCCTCCATTTGACGAATCACGGACGGGACAGCCATGGCTGTCAGTATTTGATTAAAAAAACGCTGATTTTCTGCCCAGAACAGCGAGACCTTGTTGCCGCGAACCTTTGTAGAGACCGTGCCATCAGCCGCAGCGCCGCCAGCCACCCGGATCGCTTCATCAATGTTTTGGAGGACCACTTGCCAGGCATCTGCCAGCGTGTTGTAGGTATCCAGTTGCTGCGGGGTCAGCGTATGCTCAACACGCTCATACGTCACCCCATCGTAGGAAAGGCTGCGAGAGACATAGAGCCCGAGCGCTTTAAGGTCACGAGTAATCAACTCCATGATGGCGACACCGCCCGCCGCAATTTCCTGCACAAAGTTCCGCTTCGTGGCAAAGTCCGTCCCAGCCCCCCAGAGCCCAAGCCGTTCGGCATAGCCCAGGTTGCTGACTTCCGTAGCGCCGGTCGCCGAAAAGTACACCACACGCGCATTCGGGAGCGCTCGTTGCAATGCGATTCCGGCAAGGGCTTTCGCTGCCGGCCTGCTTGTGCCCTGTGCGCTTTTTGTGGCCATGTTGTTCGCCATGTTATGCGCTTCATCAAACGCCAGCACGCCATCGAAGTCCTTGCCCACCCAGTCTACGATCTGCTGAATACGTGATTTCGATGCGTCCAACGTTGACGATTGCTTCACGGTATCGTAAGTCGCAAACAGAATCCCGTTCTCACGCGCAAGTGGTGCATACTTTCCCGATAAACGGAACAGGTCGCGGTCCTGCTGGCCGATCCCCCGCCAGTCGCGTTTCGCATCATCAAAGAGCTTCGGCTTTTCGGTAATCCAGATCGCTTTCGTGCGCCCACGCCTGAGGTTGTCAAGGATAATCCCTGCGATAATCCGTCCTTTGCCAACCCCGGTATTATCGCCATCAAAGAACCCCTGCCTGACCTTCTGGATTCCTTCGGCAATCATCTCCGGTGGGGCATCAAGCATAACTTCGTGCGCCTGACCGGCGTAGACGACGCCTTCAAGCTGTGGCGCTGAAAGAAGGCCTTCTGCAATCACGTTCGCAGGGAGATTTGGCGTATAGGCAATCTTCGCTGGAGGCACGGCGGCCATCGCCGCGGTTTCCACCAGCGGCCAGACATGCGGCTGCGCCTGCGTCAGCGGCAAATGGGTCGAGGTATATGGTTCAAAGACGCTATCACTGATGTCGTCGATAGCCTGGGGATTGGCCACGGCTTCTGGCGCGGGCAGACTCGTGGACGGCGTCTCAGCCGACCCCGAGACAGGCGGAGTTAGTCCGGTGTCGGGAGTTTCCCCCACAGGGGCCACAGTTGGTCCCCCAGGTGTTGCAGGAGGACGGTCACGCCCTCCAGCGGGTCCAGGGACTCCAGGCTGCTGGGTTGGAACGCCTGGTCCTCCACTGCCTCCGGGTCCGAGAGGTTGTCGAACATCAGGTGCCCTAGTTCCTGGTCGCTGAGTTGATCCACCTCCTCCAGCAGCAGCGCCAGTTCCCCTGGAACGGGGTCTTCCAGGTTGTTGTGATGCAGTCCCCACTTGATCAGTTGTGAGAGGGGTTGTGTCTCCGGCGCCTGCCCCACCATTTGGAGCCAGCGCCAGGCGGTCTGGTTGACGGCTTGGAGCAACGATGGTTCGGCCATGACGGACTCCTTCGAGTTCGAGAACAGCGAGAATGGGTGGCAATCCGCCCTTCGTGCCTGACTCAACCGGGAAGACATTGGCTGGCTGCGGCCCAGTCTTGTCAATAACCAGTAGGCGCGTCCCAAATGTCGTGCCATGTTTCCGATAGGTGGGCTTGCCTATCAGCATGTTCGCGCGGATGGTATACGCCTTACGAATATTGGCCCACCAGGTTCGATGCGTGGACGCTTGAAAGCTCATCCCTTCGCCGACAATTGCGACCAGGCGCCCTCCAGGCTGGAGCAGCTTCAGGGCTTCTTCCACATGCGTCCGGCCCACTCGGCTCTGCGCAGCCGTAATGCCGCCACGGTTTCCCTGCCCTCTGGAAATCTGTCCCTGCCGAGGCGCAGAGCTGAACGGCGGATTCATGACCACGACGGTCGGGGTTTGGCGATTGTGCTGCGTCCAGAAGCTCAACAGATGCAGCGCGTCATGCGTCGTCGGGTCAAAGCCTAAGCGTCGCAGCGCCTCCAGGCGCCTGGTCGTGGTCTGCCCTGTCGGCAGGATTTCGTTGGCCAGCACCTCAGCGCCCGCTTGCTGGGCAAAGACGGCGAGGCCGCCATTGCCCGCGCTGGGTTCGAGTACAATATCGCCTGCCTGGATATTAGCGACCCAGTTGACCAGGTAAGCATAATGCGGCGGCGTCGAATACTGCTGGTACTCTTGCTGTTCCCGTGTTTGGATCGTGTGCGTCGGCAACTGGTTCAGGAGGCGCTCCAGGTTGCTTATCACCTCACGCGCACGCGCAAGCGGAATTTGTGGTGAAAGCTGTAAGTCCTGTATCCGCAGATTGAACGCCAACTCCATGGCGTCGTACAGGTCTCTGGGGCTGAAAGCGCCTTCGCTCCTGGTGCCCTGGTAGATCGTCGTCGCAATCGCTTGCAGCGCCTGGGTATCCTTCGGTAATTGGTCGCCCACCCGGAGGATATTCAGCAGCGTCTCCGCCAGCCGAAGAAACTCGCTGTCTGGGAGCGCCGAGACGGGTTCTGCGGGTGGCGTTGCGGTCTCCACCGTGGCTGTGGAAGGCGTGGCGCTGGTGACAGGCGGGGCTTCGGCTGCTGGTGTTTCTGGCGCTGCGGTCGCTTCGCCCTCGGGAACCTCCGGCTCCCCAGGCGCGGTCACTGGCGCTGCGGCTGATGGCGTTTCGGGCGCTGGGACTTCAGGCGCCGTAGGCGTTTCAAGCGGAATAAAGGATCGGCCATAATCGGCAAAATGGATACCAGGCTGTGCGCCTGCCTCGACAACGATAACCGCAGGAAAGGCGCGCGCGCCTAGCGTCTTCAGGGCATCAAACCGATGGCCACCTTCCAGGATATAGGGACCTGTCTGATCAATCGCCACGATAAGCGGATTGATTTCATTCGAGGCCGCAATCTCTGCGGCTAACCCTGTTAACGATGCAGGAGTAGGGAGATTCCGCTGCCGAGGCCCGGCAAAAAACTCAAAGCCCACTTCCCGGATACCCTCAAGTTCGATATACCGACCTTCATCAAAGGTTGCGCTAATCGAGTCCGTATTCGGCACAAAGTCACGGACAAGGCGTCCATCGACACGCTCACCCGCACGAGGAAACATGGCATCAAAGAGTGGATAGGTGAGTTCTTCTGGCGTGAGCGGCGCTGCGGGAGACCCTGCTACTGAAGGCTGAGGCACGAGAGCCACCACGCGCTCTCCCGCAGCATTCTGCGTCACCGTTACCACGCCTTCATCACGAAGCTGACCCAGCAGCCTGGCAAACGCTTGCAAGTCGCTATCGTTCGCGCTAAACCCTGCGGCGACACGCAGGCTTCTATACAGCATAGGCTCGTCTGACGTTTCAATATGCCTGGACAACGCCTCAAGAATACGCGCACGTCCTGGTGGCGCTGCGGCTGCCTCAGTCGTTGGCGCAGTCGGGGCTTCGACGCCTTCAGGCACAAACGGAGTTCCCGCTGGTGCTGCGGCAGGCGGTGCCTGTGGACCACGCGGGCCTGTCGTAATGGGGCCTTGCGGACGGCTTGGGCCTTCTGCCGGAGGGCGTGGGGCGGGTGGCGTGCCTGACGGCTGAAGCGCCGTCAATTCACTCATCGGAACCTGGACGCTCTCAAACACGGGGACACCTCCTGGTGTCCGAGGATTGTCCATACGAATCGTAGCAGGTTCTGTCTCGTCCCCTAGCGCCGTTACGGTTCCGGTGACTGTTTCCCCATTACGCACGAATTGCACACGATCGTTATATTGAATCGCTGGCTCACTCACCGGCGGCGGAAGCGCGGGTGGCGTCTCTCCGGTCGGCAGAATCGTCGTGGCCGGCTGCGTGGGCTGTGCCACACTTGGCGTAGCCGGAACGGCTTCCGGCGTTAGTGGCACGCCCGCTGCTGTTCCACGGTCGGTCAGAAGAAAACGGTTTGCGTTCGCAGGATCGCGGCGGAGCAGTCCCTGCGCTTCCAGGTCATCAAGAAGCCTGACGATGTGATTAAAGCCGAGGCCCAACTCACGCTGCAACTGTCCAGCCGTTAAGAAGCCCTGGGTGGCCGCAAACGCCAGCGCTTGTTGCTGCGCTGCGTCCGTGCTGGGCGGAATACTGTCAGGGGTTTCAGGTGTCAAAGTTGGGGCAGTCACAGGTGGGACCCCGCCCTCTAGCGGCTGTGTCTCTAGTGGCGCGATAGCCTCAACGGCTTCCTGTGGCGCTTCTTGTGCCAGCAAGTCTTCGGGCTGACGCGCAGCCTCCGCCTCTAAGAGCGCCTGCTCCTGGGCATACAGGGCTTCTTCCTGGGCAAGTTGCGCCTCATAGGCGGCTTCCTCCGCCTCTTGCGCGGTCTGATACGCTGAGGGCTGCCCTTCCTGTAAAAACTGCGGAATGGGGCCTTGAATCCCCGTATACCGTTGATACGCGGCCTCAACCAGTGGGATATAACTCTGCGTTTCCGAGAAGGGCGGAATCCCGTTGTACTTGCGGACATTGCCAGGGCCAGCATTGTACGCCGCCAGTGCAAGCCGAACATCGCCATTGAATTGGTTGAGCAACAGGCGAAGATACTTTGCCGTCCCTTCAAGGTTTTGTGCCGGGTCGAAGGCATCCTGCACCCCAAGATACGTGGCAGTGCGAGGCATCAGTTGGCCAAGACCCATGGCGCCTTTGTTGCTGACTGCGCGTGGATCACCCTTCGATTCCGTCTCCACGAGCGCCGAGAGCAGCGCAGGGTCGAGATCGTACTTAGCAGCGATCTGCTCAATAAGCGTCTGAAAGCCTTCGACCGCCAGGGACGCTGGCGTGGCTTTGGCCTGGCGGCGTTTGGGTTGTGGCGCTGGAGCCGCTTCTGGCGCTGTCCCTGGAACGGCTGGCTCCGCAGGCGATGTCTCGGCCAGGTCTTGCACCGTATCGACCACATGCGCCTTGCCTTCCGGCGTCGCAGCTAATTGATCGAGCGCCTGAAGTTGTGCCTGTTGCGGAGACAGCCCGGCTTGCTGGCCTTGCTCGACGAGCGTCGCATAGGTAGCGCGGAGCGTCGGCGGGAGCGTGTCAACCGTCTCATTCATCACAACCTGCAAGGACTTCGCGCCTACCCCCAGCAGGAGCCCCGTCAACCCACCCATGCGCGCCGCATCCCAGGTTTCCGCGTTCCAATTCCAGGGATTCCACCCTGGCACCGTCCCGCCGGTCGCGCTTTCCTGAATACCGTACTGAATCACTTCCTCCACCATTTCAATGCTCACTTCGCCACTAACGACGCCCAAGAGCCTGAGCGCCCTGAGTACCGCAGGCATACTGGCTTGTCGTTGTGTCCACGCATATAGACGCCGCTTCGCTGCCTCTGCAACTTCCCCACCCTGGCGAAACCGCTTGGCAAAGAAACGGCCTTTCGCGCCAGGAAACAACGCAATCGCCATTTGCGCGGCATCCATGCCCATCAAGGCCATATTGTTCTTGAACACCTGCGAAGCTCGTGCGCTGGCGACTTCGTCCGTCGCCCCTTTCTTCAGTTCCTGGTCGTAGGTCTGGCCGGCTTCAAAGACACTTTCTATCGGACGACTCGCGGCGGCGCCAAAAAGCGACTGCAAGAGCGTGCGTCCAAACCATCCGATCCCAAGCGCGGTCCCTGTCGCGCCACCGGCATACGCGCCAAGCAGTGCGGTAGGAAGGAGGGCGATGCTCGTAGGGAGTTGCTCGGCCCAATTCACCAGGTAATAATCAGGGTCCAGAAACGACCGCCACCCCTGATCAGGCTTATGAGGGATACGAAACCGTTGATACTGCGCCTCGCCCAATCCCTGAAGCGCGACGCCAGTATCCTCCACGCCGAGCCATCGGAGTGCTGCGCCCACATTCGCTATCGTCGCCCCAGTTCCTGCGGCAAGACTGGTCGCCGCCTTCTCGCCAGGGCCTAACCCCTGGGCTCCTGGCGCACCACGCTGTCTGAGGAGGTCGCTGGGATGCCCTTGCGGCAGCCAGGGCACGGTTCGGCGATCTCGCGGCATCGGCGTAGCCAGGCTGGGTGCTGGCGTCGGTGTTTGCGCCAGGCGCGTCTCTGCCAATTTCGTCGGCACCATCGGCGTGATGGCTGGCTCCGGGGGCAGCGGCAGGCCTTGCTGCTGATAGCTTCGCGCTTGTTCGGGTGTCGGGAGCCCAAAGCCGCCTGGCGCTGTCGGCAAGCCATCCGGTGCTGGTGGCTTCGGCTGGGCAGCACGCTCTGGGAATGGTTCTGGCGTCCCACGCTGGCTGAGGAGGTCGCTGGGATGCCCTTGCGGCAGCCAGGGCACGGTACGGCGATCCCTTGGCGCTGGCGTAGTGCGCGAGACGCCTGGACCACCCACCGAGAAGTCTGGCCCTAGGGTCAATGGCAATTCCTGCTGTCCACGATCCTGAAGCGCAGTGGCTGGCGGCAGAACTGGTGGCGCTCCGAAGCTCTCAAGAGACGGGAGCATCCCTGGAAGATTTGGTGGGATACCTGGCAACCCTTCCAGACTGTCATTTTCCTGCACCGTCATATGCGTTTCACGAGATGTGACACGAGTACGTGCTCGGCGCAGTAATTCAGGCGCTACAACGTTTTGGAGTTCTTCCGGTGTCGCCTCACGGTCCAATTCTACCTCAAAGGAAGTCCCATCGCTGAGGTCAATCGCATAGACAGGCATGGACGCTCCTTTATCGTAGTCTGCGAACCCCAAGGATTGTTAGTGGCTGCGTCGTCCCAGACACCGGCAAATCGCTCTGTGGTGCTGGCACCGTGGCAGTCGCCTGCGTCGCCGGAGCTGCCGAAGATACCGCAGGGACCGGAACGCCGAGCGCCTCTAGCTCTGCTCGCGCAATATCTTCAAACCCAGGCATCAGGAGCAAGGCACGGGCATTAGCGATAATGGCACGCTTCGCAGTCTCCAGGGACGCTGTACGCGATTCAATGACCTTGGGATCAGTGAGCTTAGAGAGTGCCTCATACAGCAAGCCTCCCTCGTCCCTTCCGCCCTCAAGAACACGCCGCATGACTTCGCGTTCCCGGCGCATATTGGAGGCAATGGTCTGTGCAGACGCGCGTTGCGCTGGCGGAACCCCGGCCAGGATTCGCAACTCCAGCAGTATACTCGGATCGCGCCAGGCTTTTTCGAGAAGCTCTGGTGGCAGGATGACACCGTTTTGGGCTGCAATACCCGCCGTCTTTTCCAACGAGGCTTGCACCGCATTGGCTGTCAGGGCGCCTGCGCCGCCTGTTCGCGCCTTGGGTGGTGCTTGTGCCAACAGACGGCGTAATTCCTCCGGCGAGGCCGTGGCTGCGCCTTCAGGTACGGGAACCCCTGCGGCTGCATAGGCTTTTTGCACGCGACTCAGCAAGGTATTCTGCTGTCCTTCCGTATAACGCTTTCCAGTACCAGCCTGGGCCCTCTCTCGCCCTTCTAACACCCTCGTACGATAATCGACCGTATCCTTATATCGGCGGTCATCCCGAGCGGCACGCGCAGCTTCTCGCGCCGCAGCAGCCCGGTCTGCCTGCGCTTTTTGCAGCAAAGTGACCAACCCTCCCTGGGCTTCCACGGTGGCAGGAACCGTGCTCAGGACGTTCAAGAACGGCGCCATCCCTTCAGGCGGCGCCTGGAAGAGATCAGGCAGGGCTTCTGCCAGGGTCGGGAGCTTGTTGGCTGTGAACGCCTGTCCCCCGATGCTGGCGACGGGCGCCCCGCCTGGGCCTGCCTGATACGGCTTGCCCAGCAAGGTACTGAGAAAGCCGGCGCGTTGCGGCTGCGCGGCTGGCCCAATGGTCGTTCCTGGCTGTTGCGCCAGGAGCTGCAATGCCTGCAATTGCTTGGCCTGATTCGCTTCGCCTTGCTGATTCACGCCTTGCAGAAAGCCAGCAATCCCCTGAAGCACGTCTGCGGCAACCGGCATGGCCTGGCTCCTTATCGCGTAAAGTTTGAGGCGAGCTCCAAGCCGCCGAGCACGGCAGGCAAGACGCTGGCTCCGGTGCTCGGGCCTGGCTGTGTCGTCTCCACGCGCGGCTGCAGAAATTGCGCCAAAGTGGGATCAATGAGCGTATTCTGCGTCGTGCCTATTTGTTCGAGCAACGCCTGTAAGCCGGCCGTATAGTCTGGCGTATTGGCTTCCAGGCTGCGAGTATTCGCCGCAATGTTCCGCCCAGGAAGCCCATAGTCGGCACCAGCCTGGGCTGTGGCGAGTTGTGGCGCAGCCAGGGCGCTCTGTAGGCCCTGGATTTGCGGCGTCTGCGGCTGCGCTGATCCTAGCCGCTGAAGAATCTGCATGAGTTGTTGTATCTGTGCTGGCGTAAACCCGGACTCGAACAACCCCAGCTCTTCATTGAGAATCGCCTGCGCTTCAGGCGTCAAAATCAAATTCTGACTGATCGTCTGGCCATTCATAGGCATCACGCTTTCTAATAAGAGGCAAAGAGCGGATCAGGCGATGCAAAGGGCGACAATCCAGGGCTCGTCAGGAAGGCCGGCGGTGTTGTTACGCCTGGATTGACGAACGGCGACACCGGCGCTTGCGCTAGCCCGGCAAATGATGGCACAGGCCCACGCGGTTGCGTGGGTGCTGGTTGCCGATTGAGCAGGTTTTCCGCCAGCGTCAACCCGCCCGAAAGCTTTCGCGCGATTTCGGCATAGTTGGGCGGGACCCTGGTTTCGGTTAACTGCGGCAACTGTGTCAGCAACGCAGGCCGCAGATTCGCCAGAAAGCCGCGCCGATCCTGGACGGCTTGCCCCTGCGCATTGGCGAAGAGCTGTTGGAGCGCCTGGCCGGCCTGCCCCACCGTCTGGCTCTTCAGTCGATCGACCTGGGCGCCACCGCTCGGACCAAAGCGTTGCGAGAGGCCCGTAAACGCATTTTCCAGTTGCTGCCGAAGTTGTCGCACTTGCGGAGCGATCTGGCGTAACAAGGCAGCCTGTGATCCGGCAGCCCGCTGCCGCAGGATCGCATCACCGGATAACGCCAGAGCTTGATTGGGTTGCGTGGTTTGCGCCGCCAGCTCCCGGAGCCTTCGATACAGGTCTTCCGTTTCAGGGTTCTGTGTCGTTCCACTGCCACCGCCACCCGCCAGATCGGCGATCCCGCTTACTAAATTGGCCGCAGGCCCTGCATTCTGCAAGAGCGTTGTCGCCAGGCTACTCCCACCGCCCGTCGCCGCAGCCGCCGTAGGCGCCCCGCTGCCACTGAGCACGGTGCCTGCGCCTGGAGCACCAGCCACGATCCCACCGCCCGCGCCCGCGCCAATGCCGGCACTCGTTCCGCCTGTGGCTGTCAAAGTGCCGCCTGCGGCTAAGGGGCCAGCATAGCCCGTATTCGTCGTAATCGCTGGCACTGCGGCTGCCGTAGCGGCTGGCGTTCCGGCTCCGCCTGGAGCCGTCAAGGCTGCACCGCCAGCCGCGATGACGAACAAGGCGACGGCAGGCAGCAGGTTGTCCCCGAAAAACCCGAATTGATCCCGCAATGTCGTGTTGTGTTTCAAGTTAGCCAGATAGTTGCGGACATTGGGGTCCGTGTATTGCGAGAGATCGTAATTCCGGTGGACAAATTGTTCAATAATCGCCTGGGTGCCTGCGGTATCCCCAGCGGCACGCGCCTGATATACGCCCTGCAGGGCAGCGTACAGGTCATGGTCCGCCTGGCTGGCTTCCTGGCTCAAGGGAGGCAACGGAAAAAGCTCACGGCCAAGCAGGCGGCTTTGCTCATCGCTCCCGCCGCCTGTCCGTCGCTCAACATCAGTCAATGCCGCCTGAATAGGATTCGCGGTAAACAGGCTATTCCCGGAAGCCACCGCGGCGGCCTCACGGCTATATCCTTCGCCCAGCAAATCGGCAAAGAGCTGCTCCTGCGGCGACTGCGGCACATAGTCCGGCCTGGCCACTCCTGTACTGTAATCCGGCATCAGAGCGCTCCTTCTGGGCGGAGAGGCACAGCCATTACAAAGCCATAAAGTCGTAAAGGGGGGGCGCCTAGGGACAGAAGAGCGACTGCGGACGTCGAAGCGTAGAGGATGGCCCTATCAGGCAGAACGCAGCATGGGAATATCTCGGGCACCAAGGGCTGTCCCATACGGCTTCCCTTTGACGCTACAGGCATAAAGACGAAAAGGCGTATCACTTTCCATCGTCAGACGAAGCGCTCTCCCACGGATGCCTGCGGTGACAAAAAACCGATCCGCCTGCCGCAAACCTCCTGTACTGACAAGAGTATAGGCGATTTCTGCCTGCTGGTCCATGCGGAGCGTCACTACGACGGCGCTTGACGCTGCCAGGGTGTACCAGACCCCGGTTAAGACGGTCTGGTAGCCAAACTCGACGAGCCCACTATCCCAGAACAGGATTTCCTCTGGTTGCAGCTCGTAATTCCAGCCATACCGAAAGACGTCTAGCCGCGTGGTAATCACTGCTGTCAGACGCAAGGCCATATCGGCTCGGAGCGTTTCAGGCGCTCCCGTGGGCAGAGCAGTGCGTGTCGCCAGGCTCAGAACCCCCACCCCTGTCCCAAGCACGACGACCGTCGTATGCTTGTCATACAACGCTGAAACTGTCACAGATTGGCCTTCGAGTTCCACAAAGGCTTGGCTGATATACGCTTGCAGGTCCGGGCGGCCATGCGTACTGGCTGGCGTATCAGCCTGCCAGTCAAAACTCGTCCCGGCATCGGTATCAATGGCATCATCTTCCAGTTGATACACCAGGCCATCCGTGCCACCACCGTAGAGGAGATTCGCTTCAATGTCTTGATGGAGGCATTGCAACGTGGTATTTCCTCGGGTGTCAAAGCTGATATGCTCATACCGCCCTGTGGCTGGATTGCGCCCAAGATACAGCTCTCGGTTGATCGTCGCACTCCCTGCTTCGGGATACAGCATCAACACAAAAGGGCTCAACGGGTCAGAATGCCATTGGAGCTGCACAGACGCCAGGACAGACGCTGTGGTATTCCACCCGGCCTGGCCTGCCACGGTGATCCCTTTGAAAAACTCGGCGATGGCATCTGTCAGGCGTTCCTGCCGCAGCCCTTGCTGGGCATATATACCGTCTTGCGATACAAAGAAGACGGTGCCATCGCCTTCAGTGGCGGCAAAACTCCCGACAATCCCGCGGCTATTCGGAATCGGCAAGGCCACATAGGTGTCATTTCCGAGCCCTTGAAGACTGTAGGTTTGCTCATCGGTCCAAACAAGGACTGTGGTATCCGTTACCATCCCGGCCAACGCCCGCTCGGACCCATCACCAATCTTCGTCCGAAAGGTTGGCGGATGGTTTTCTGCACGGTTCTCGTCGTCTTCAAAGGCTTTGCTGTACGCCAGATCGTTTTGCCCAAAGAGCAGAAAGAGCCGATTCTGTCCGCCAGGCCCAAACACCACACGCGCAGAAGGCGGGACATGGTTATCTGCCTCCAGGGTCCGTGTCAGCAGCGTCGAGGCAACCGACACAGCATCAACATACGGCGAGGCTGTGGTATCAGCAATCTCGGCGATCTGCAAGGCATCACCCTTATCAATCGACCGATACAGGCGCATATGGGTAATCTGGGTATCCCCCGGATGGTTTGCGCCACCCTGGATGACGTTCGTCGTCGTAATCGACGTCCGCTGACGATCCACATCAATCGCCGTGGTGTAGACGACCTGATCGTCACTGTCCAGATACGGATTGCCTCGGCCTTTCGTGGCATCATTGCGATAGCACACAGCGTAACGCACACTGCCAACAATGTCCGTGCCACCACGCAGCTTGAAGTCGTCAAAGTAGAGCTGGCAGGCGCCATCGCTGGTGGTCAACACGCTGAGCCGTACACATTCGACGGTAGACCAGTCAAGTGAGGTGCTCGGGCCAAACCGCTGAAACTGCGACTTGGGCACCTGCACTTTGGTCCACTGGTCGCGGCCTTGATTGAGCCAGGTGAGGCCTGGCAACCGGATGCTGTAATAGTTCGTGCGAAAGGCATTCGCCACGGTCGTCGTATCGAGGTCGAAGTCGATTTGCAGATAACTCACACGGTCAGGGCGGTCAGCACGAACCCAGAGATGGATATAGTCGTCAGCTTTGACGGTGGCATCGCCACCCGCCAAGACATCCAGGTCTGTGGTCCCTGACAGGCTTCGCGCAATTGTGCCGAGCGTGCCTGCGGCAACAGTGATCGTCACGCTGCCAGTCCCGAGCTGCTTGATGTTGGTGTCATCTGCAGGACCAGCCGACAGCCCGGCGGTTACGGTCCAGAGCGCAGCATTATCCATTGCGTCGATAACCGTCAGGAGGTCTGCGGCCAGGACTACGGCGCTCGGCGCGGCTGTTGGTGGCGGAATGCCCCAAGTCGTCTGTGTCGTGCCATCGTCCTTGATTTGCCCTAAGGTGGTATTCGTAAAATAGCTCTGGACGCTGCCACCGCCATCCACCATATTCGCCGCGGTGACGGGTGTCGTCCCGCACGTCCCCAAACTGACCGCAGACCCCCAGCCGCTACTCAGCCGATACAACGTGGTGCCGACATGCGCATAGCGGGAGTCGCTTGATACGCCAAACCGTGTCCAGAGCATGCGAACCAGGCCGCCAAGCGCTGCGCTCTGTGCCGACATGCCTGCCCGGCTACTGAGAACGCCAATCCGACGTGTGAGGCGGGCGTTCTTCAGCAGCCGCCAGAAGGTCGAAGGCAGCAGGTCGGGCGACACGATCAAATTACTTCCGCTGGTGAATCGCTCGGCAAGAAAGCGTTGAAAGGCCATCAGCATGTCTCGCAGCTAGAAAAAAGATGTGGCTCTCTCTGTCTTAGATAATCGCATAGGTGAACGTAAAACTCATGGGCGTGTTCGCTGTTTGTGACGTGACCCAGACAATCTTGGCCCGATTATTCGCGGCATCTGCAACGATAGCTGCACTTTCCTGGACACCGCTCGCAGTTGCCACGCCGCCACAATCTTCGGTGGCGCCAAAGGTCGAGGCGACCGGCAAAGAAACGCCGAGTTCTGTCGCGGTCCCACCGCCCGTTGTCGGGTCAACGTCCACAAGTCCGCTCACCATAACGATGGTACCAACGCGAACGTATTGACATTCGTAGGCGGTGGACGCATCAAGGTTGGTGACATTGGTCAGTGTCGGCGTATACGTCCCTGGCACGGCATCACTGATATACCCACCAGCCACACTGATGGTGCCGAAGCCCAGGACGTCGCTGGCACGACGCAGTACGTCGGTGTTGGCCGCAGCCGCAATATCCGCAGGATCGCCTGCGCTGCCCGCACTCCGCCCGATCACCGAGACGGCTGCGCTATCACGGAGCATCGTATCGAGGACAGCGTTAGCCGCAATCGTTGTGACGGTGCCGCCAGCAGCCGCGGTCACATCGCCCGTTAAGGCGCTCCGCTGAATCCCTCCTGCGCCAGTAAACTCGACTCCGCCGCCAACAGTCACTTCTTCGACATTCCCAGTGGCTGCCGTGTCGCGGCCCAGGAGCCGATCTGTGGCGATCTGCTGGATTTTGGCAAAGGTAATGCCATTCGTAGCCACGCCTATCGTGACCGTATTATTCGCGCCAGCGTCCGTTAATGACAGCACGGTCGCTTCGATTGTGAGCTGTCGTTCTTGCGTCAACGCCGGGGAGAGCGCAATTACCACGTATGAGGCATCAATCGGTGCTGCCCCTGTCCCCATTTCATGCAGTTGCCGCACATTGACCGCATCCGCATCCTCAACGCCTGATTGAAGATTCTGAATACTCAGGCCCTGGGCATCAAACTTAATGCTCGTCACCGATCGGGCAATCGTTTGCTGTCTTTGGATCACATCGGTCGGCGCAACGCCTTCCCCAACTTCGCAGACACGATGACCTTGCATCACGAGATCATTGTAGACTTTCGGGACGCCTCTGACGCCTGCCTGAACATCAATGCGCTCCGCTAAGAGCTGGAGATAGCGTTCGACCTGTCGCGTGTACTCGGTGAAGGCGTGCTCTAACTCGCGCTGGAGGTCCTGCTGGTCCGCAGGCAGGTGCCATTGCGGCACACGCAGTTGTGGCAACCCAAAACTTTGCCGTTCAGCCATGCGTCCGCTCCATGAGTTGCTGGAACAGGGCCATAAGCCCTTCTGCGGTGACGGCTAACGATGGATGCTGCCACTCGCCTTCAAAACGCGCCACACGCGCGACAGCCTCATACGCCACAGCAAAGTGCTCAATATCCAGCAGATGCACCAGTTCGTTCGCTTCCATCGTGCTCTGGGGGTGATGCCGGACCAGGACGAGGAGATTCTCAGCGTAGCGCTGTGGAAACGGGTCCATGGGGAAGAGCGGAATACTTGAGCCTGTGACGCGCGGTGAAGGCACGATCGTGAGCCGTGTCGGCGTCTCTTGTTGATCGACCAGCCAGTATTTTGGGACCAGCTCACGGCCTTCCCAGGCCGGTTGTAAGCGGTCGAGTTGTTCATGCGTGGCTTCAAACAACTCTTGCCCATCGTACACAACGGCCTCAATCCGTGCCACGCGGCTGGCAATAATCGGGCGCTCTACGCCATAAGCATCTCCAGTATCGAAGGCGTTCGTGAGCCCACCTGTGAAGCCTGCGGCACACGTCAGGACCGTCGTGGCGACTCCCGTGATGATCCCTGTGCTCCCATCGGTATAATTTCTGACTTGATCACCAGCAAGCACCGTGGTCGTAAAATCGACGGTGGAGTCCGTGACTGTGGTGAGATTGTCGGTCGTGCCACTGTCATCCGTGGATGCCTGAAGAAAGAGCGCCTGGCCGTTCAATGGATAATGGCGTTGATTCTGCACGCCCTGAACCCATATCCAGTCAGCCACGCCTTCGCGGCGCGTCCAATGCGCCAATGCATCATCCAGTGCCGTCCGAATCTGCGCGTCTTCCCAGGCATACGTGGCCGGGATCACGTCTTGCAGCAGCGCCCGACAAAAGAGCGTAAGGTCTGCCACGGTCGCCATAGACGCTCCTATGCAGGGGGTGTCGCCTGTTGCTGGAGCCGACGGAGACGGCGCAATGGTTCATCGAGCGCCGTCGTCTGGAGCAGCGCCTGGAGCTGTTGAAAGCCGCGCTCTGCTTCCCCGGCGCCTTGCTTCACCATCAGCAGTTGCTGCGCCAGGTCCACCACGAGAGGATGCTGGATCGCATCAAGCCCCACGGCGGCATCGAGTTCCGTTGCGCGGACTTCGACTGGCAAGGCATACCCACTCACGGTGATGGTCATATCCACGAGAGGTCGTGGATACCACCCGAGTTGTTGACGACCGAGAAGATACCAGTAGCGCGGCTCGGCCTGCCGTGTCAGCCACTGCGGATCACGCCGCGCCAGTTGCTCGCGTGTCGTCCGCCGTAAGGGCACAAAATGGCCAGCGGTTTCTCCTGGGCGATCGGTGACATTCTGCCCAAGAAAGACGCGCTGGACCGCAATACACCGCGGAAAACTCACCTGCAAATCCAGCAGCATGGTTCGCGCGGTAATGGTTATCACGCTATGCTGCGTCAGCACCATGGGCGAGAGGAGGCAGACCAGCGCAAAGGCAGGATTCAAGCCGGTTCGGCACTGTTCATCCGGTGTATAGGCAGAGCGATTCTCGAGTTGCTGACTGACCTGCTCAAGCATCTGTGCCGTCGTCGTCATGGGTTACGTGCCTCCAAGGAGACATGTCACACGCGCCGTATTTCCCGAGGCATTACTGACCGATAGCGCCGTGAGGGAGGTCCCGCAGAGCCGGAGCGGGGCTTTCGCGGCCAGCGCAAACGCGACATTGGACCCTGCAACACCAAGTTTCAGCGTAATGGCTTCCGTGCTCACGATATAGAGCGTCTGAATCGTCGTAAGGCCTGCGGCTCCACTTGTCAGCAGGGAGACATCACTGGCGCCGTCCGCCACCTCAATCGTAAACGGTGGGTACAGCTCATCCACACTCTCTGCGTAGTCCACAGGCGCCGTCCAGGACCCCATCGAGGTAACGGTGGTGGTCTGTATTGCTGTCCGTATTGTGCCAGCAGCCACAACACCCCCTTATCGCAGCACAAACCGCTGCCGTGTTTCTTGCGCCAGTCGTCCCGTTTTCGATTGAAACCGCTGCCGTTGCCGGGCATTGGCATTCAACAAACGCCCACGTGCGCGATCCGCTAGCGCCAGAAGCGATGGCGCCTGCGGATGCTGTGCGTCAAGCGCCAGCGTCCCTAAGACCATATCGACCAGGCACCCGGATTGGACCACTGGATAATCGAGGTCCAGGACGCTCGTATCGATGGCTTTGATATAGACGCCTGTGCCGGTGTAGGCTGTCGTATCTGGCGGCGGATCGAGCTGAAGGACCGAGCCACGCAGCACCGTGAAATAGGCCGGGCGCCCGTTCGTCGTGGTCTGCTGACTCCGAAAGAGCCAGGGAGCACGATAGTGCAAGGCTGATTCTGTTGTGCCATCGGTCAGAAACAAGCCTTCTTCTCCCTCATCGTTCGGGTTCAAGAAGCGCCCGAAGTCTGCGGGCAGAGCGTACTGACGCTCTCCAGCCTGTGTGGCAAACAGGTTCGTGCTGATGACCGTCAACAGCTCAAAGTCAAACGTCTCGCTGAGTTTCTGGAGTTCATAGAGCAAGCGCAGCTCAACGGCTGCCGCATCCACAGTGCCTCCAGACATCGTGGTGAGTAGATTGAGCGTTGAAGCGCGTGCCAGCAGAATATCGAGCACCAGGCGCCCTTGCATGGCTACACCACGCCATGCGTGGAACGATGCGCTGCAAAAGACCGCAAAGCGGGAAGGCCTTGCACGCCCTTCTGAAGCTGAAACATCGCTCGCGGATTCGTCCCGGACAGGACAGCGTAGCACCCGCGCTCAAAATGACACTGCCCAAACGCTGAAGGATAGACCACCGTTTCACTGGCGATCCCATTGCGTAACTCAGGAATGATGAGGTTAGTGGCATCACTCGTATTCGCTTCATCGGTATCGTAAATCGTCAACACATTGTCGGCGGCTGCGCCGGCCATCAAGGCGATGTCCGTGAGTTGGCCCTGGCCGAGAAAGACATGCCCACTCTTGCTAATCATCCGTTGTTCGCTGAACCGATGACGCACGGGAAACACCCGCGTATCGTCCGCAATTACACTGTCAAACAACAGATGGCCTGCCGTGGTCCCCGCGTCCAGGCCGGTTACGCCAAGCCGGGCATGCACAATCGCCCCCTGATCTAACGAAGCAATCTGGGCGCCAACCTGGTAGCCATCCACGTAAAAATCAATCGTGCCATCATTTCCGCCGCCGCTATCCAGCGTCACGGAGACTTCGACACAGTGCCACACATTCTGGACAAGCGAGGTTTGTCGTGTATTCACTCCAGGCGCCGTCGCCCCCGTTTCTGAGCAGACAAGTTGAATATCGCCGGCATTGTTATAAATGCTCACAGCTACTTCGTTGGTGTCTGCCACCGATTCCAGCGCGAAAATGTTAAAGCGGTCTGACGCCGCCATCGTCAACCCTTTGGCATAGACATAAAACCGGATATGCAGGACGCCAGCCAGGGAAATATCAAAGCCATCATTTTCCTGCAAGTAGGCTGCCGCCGTCCCGCCCGATAGGTCGATATGCGCGGCATAAGCGCCCTGAAACGGCAGCTCAAGCCGCGCGCCATGTTGAGCCAGCCAGCTCCAGTGGCGGATGTTCAGCTTACTCTCGGTATCGACTTCACTGTCCCATTCTGCCGTCGTACCTGCCTCGAAGTTGTACTCCAGCACATACGGGAATGCCATACGGCACCTCCCCTTCCGTTAAGCCTTCTTGCCAGCCTTGCGGCGTTTTCGTCGCGCATCCGCCGCAAAGTCCGCTGGCGTATGCGTTTTGCCTGTCCCCAGGTTCTTGGCTTCGACGACTTCCCCCTCTTTGAAGGCCAGACGCACTTTTTTGCCGGTTTTCGTCGTCTTCACGGCGTACCGTGCGTTCCTAATCGGCATGCGAAGCCTCCTCTTCGTCAAACTCACAGATGGCGCCATCGCCCTTCCCAGGCGCAGCCCAATCCGCAAACCTGGCTGGAAAGCTCTCGTCAATCTTAAAGATATGCAGGTGCCTGACCTGGATCGTAGTATCCACCCAGACGTCAGCCCCTGCTTCATTGATCAGGCGAAAACAAAAGCGCGTATCCATACAGGCTGTCCGCTGCTGGTCCTCATGACGAATCGTTTCATAGAACCAGGGCTTCTTCAGCGCCAGCAGGTGATCTTTATGGACCATAAAGACGCCTGAGCCAATAAAATGCGCCTGCTGCATTGGGGCGCCATGCGGATCAAGCGTCTCGAACATCTCTCCGGATGCTTCCTGTCCCCGATACTGCCGGCAAATCAGGTCGCCATCCGTGGCTTTGAAGCGCCAGGCCATCTTCTGAAAGGGCAACATCCCCTCGTTCTTCGCAATATATCCGCGTGCAGGCACCAGGGCAGCCACGGTCTCATACCCTTCGGCCCAGCGTTGAGCTAGACGACACAATAAGTCGGGCTCATAGACTTGATCGCCACCAAGAATCAGCAACAGGTCTGCGCCTGCGGCCAGGGCTTTCTCGCAGGCATCAAGATGCCGACGCGCAGGTCCCCAGCCGCGGCCGCGGTGAAAGGTCACGGTCCAGCCGGGTGGACGCTCCAGTGCCAAGAGCGAATCCACGCAGTCGGAGTACATAAACGGCGATTCCCAGATAGGTAACACGCCAAGGTGCATCCGTGGCCCTTTCTACACGGCGGTGGTGGCAGGCAACGGGGCGCCACGGTTCGGGCCATCCGAGCCCATGATACCATTTTCGTAGGCGGTCCCATAGCCGGCCAGGTCTACCAGGTTCGCTACGGTGGCTGCGGCATTAGTCTGAAAGGGGCAATTGACGACAATCCCTTCTCCGACGGCCGACGAGGAGTTAAAGTCGATAAATAAACAGGTGGCATCGAGGCCAATCGCCACACAGTTCTTCACGATACCGCCTGCGGTGGTCTTGTCATTCGCACGGATCACGGCCAGGTCGAGTCCCCCATTGGTAAAGTTGAAGAAGCAATCCTCAATAATCCAGTCATCACTGGCCGAGGACTCAAAATCAATCGCGCAGTCAGGGCCATTCGCCGAGGAGAGCCACTTGCAATCCTTGATATGAAACCGATCGCCGCCCGAGGCGACCGTTATCGACATCAGTGGCGTCGCTCCAGGCTCAAAGCTGACCTTCTCCACCGTCAGGTCGGCTGCGGCAATGTTCAGCAGTGCAGTATTTCCGGACGCTGCCCCAACAAGCCGGATATTTTCGATATGACAACTCGCTGCGCTGACGCCAAGCAGATCAGTCGCTGCCGTCGTGGCAGTGAAGGTTGGCCGGTTCCGGCCACGACCGAGCCCGATCACTGACACACCGATCACATCCAACGCCATCGCGGTCGTCGTCTCCGCATGGCCGGGCATGACATAGATCGTGTCGCCATTCGAGGCGGTACACTGCCCAATCGCATAATCCAACGTGGCAAAGGGGGTGCCAGGGGTCTGCCCCTGTGAAGGGCTGTCTGATGCCTGAGCATGGCCACTATCGACAAAGAAGACGTTGCCGCCGACTTCAATCATGCCACGCTGATAATCAGAGGTTCCAAACGGGTACCGTGTTGGCATAACTTTGCGCCTCCTCCATCCCTGCAAAGTTGTTACTGTTCCACAGGCATCCCCGCCGTCTCGGCGATATGATACCCACTGTCGTCTGGCGTCAGGAGTTGTGACCGTTCCAGGGCACGCATCGTGGCCCGCACGGTCATTAACAAGCTATTTTTGACCGCAAACGCTTCAGGAGGCCCGATACTCGCAATTAACTGGCTCGCGGCCTCTTCGGTAATATGGCCATGCTCTAAGGCGAGCGTAATCACGGCATCGCCATACGCATGCAACGATGCCTCTTCTTTCGGTGTCAGGCCCGTCTCCGGGTTCCGACGTCCCACGCGCGCAGGCGCTTTCTTCTGCACGGGCTCTTCGACAAAGGCTAACTGCGTGGACTCGTCGTCTTCCTCAGCCTCCCCGCCCTGCATGGCGTGCAACTCATACGCCTCCACGGCACGCGCAAGCCGTGCTTCACAGGCACGATAGAGCTGTGGCGTAATGCCGAGCTTTGTCTCAAACAACCGCTGTGTCGTAATCCCTTGCGTCTTCAGCTCCACAAACGCATAGTAGGTCGCGTCGTCCAGCTCTTCGACCTGTAAGGCCATCTCCGTCGGATCGTCCCACTGAATCCCGTCCCAGCCTTCCCGAAACGCCTGGCCATTGAAGGGGGTGGGTTTGTCCGGGCGAAACCCTTCAAGATGAAACATTTCGTCCTGCGGGTCCAGGGTCCTGCGGATATTCGTCAGGAGCTTGCCTCGGCGGATATTGGCGCTCCGATGCAACTGGTAATGCTGGAGATTCTGCCAGGTCGGGCGCCACATCTGGTCATGAGAGGGCATGCCTTCCTGAAATTTCGGCAACTCCTCTTTATACCACTGAAACAACGTGTTTTTGGCGGCACCGCTCAGGTCGGGCACCGTGCCCTGTTTCAGCGTGTTGTTACACTCTTCATAGTTCCGCTGCAAGAGTTCCCGGTCAGGCATCGGCGTGTCTCGTAACACACGTACCGTCCCCTGTGGCGAAGGCACCTCGCTGCCTGGCCGAAACTCGCCTTGCGGATCGCCACCGTAGAACGGCATCGGCTGGCCTTGCAACGCATGCTGCAAATTCTTCCGATCCCGTTCAACGATTTCACGCTGCCGTGGGGTCATCAAGTTGGCCTGTTCAATCAATCGGCGCAGTTTCTGCGGGTCAGCCATCGCCTACCCTTTCTTCATGCCCGTCAATCGGCCATCCTCGGCATGCGTCCGATTCATCGTGCCCTTCATGCCTTCGCCTGGAGACGTCTTTTGGACATCAGCCGGCAGAGGGTTCGGGGATGAATACTTCGCGGCGCGTGACATATGGACCTTGCAGGTTCCACTTTTTCCCTCGTCCATTACCGCCATCCTTTCTCCAGGATAAAGAGTCGGACATAGGCCATATACAACATACGTGTCTCGTCCTTACATGCCACCCACGTAAGCCCACCGCCAATCATCGACATGCGGGCCATGGCGCATGTAGCCACGGTTCTTGATCTGCAGCGTGTCAAACTCCACAATGCTGCCGTAGTCTTCTTCTTCCGCCGTGTACCAGTAACAGTTTTCGTGCATGAGCGCGGTATTTACCAGAACCCATCCGGTCGTGCTGGTCCAGAGTGGGAGGCAGATCACGTTCCGAATCCCAGTCCGCGCTGCGCTGGCCTGGTTTTCGTTCATGCCTGGAATGTCATAGCCCATCTTCGTATTGGCAATTTCGTTGTACGTGTCCACCACATCGACCGGGAGGATGATCCCATCATAAAACAGGTCCATCCGGTCGCCTTCCGAGGACTTCATCTTGCGGCCTGTTATCCGCGCGGCGAGGAGCGAGACCGGCGTCAAGACGTCCGTCGTGTAATTATCAAACCCGCTCGCTGTTGAGACGCCTGGCGTCCGTGTCGTATGGGCATTACTGGCAATCGGCAAGGCTTCCGACCGGGTGTACCACCGGGTATCATTCACCGTCAGCATCTCAAACAACTCGGTGCCATGCTTCTGCTTCGTAAACATCCCGGCGCGGACCATCGGCCGATAATGCTTGCCGTCCATGACGCCCGAGAAGTCGTCATGCACGAGACGGCGCGTAATCGTTGTCATCGTCGCAAATTCCCGAGGGCGCGACTGCGTATTGTACTGTTCGGTGTTCTGCTGGCCACTGATCTGCCCGGTAAACTCTGCCCAGTCCGACAACCCGCCAATCGAGGTGTGAAACTGGTCGAGCCGATCCGTCATGCGTTTCGTATAGACCAGGTCAATGATATTGGTAATCCCTTGGTATTCTTCTTCCTTGATCTGGGTATACCGCGCATCCAGCAGGGTTGGGAAGCCTGCCAGGTCCATAATGTTGTCAGGCATGGTGTGCCCTCACTTCTCTCACGTAAGATAATCGCCAAGCCCAGTCTCTTTCCCCAAGGACCCCGGAAGATGTAAGTGCCCTGCTTACGCCTTCCGGTCACACATCGACTTAGGCAAACGCATTCAAGTAATGATCGCGTGCCACGCCATAGACAGCCACTTCGTCAGCAATAATATCAAACTCGACATCCACGATGGCAAACTCTGCCCCCGTGCCAGGATCAATCAAGGCATTTGCCTCCAGAAGGTCGGTGGCCGTGAGCTGGATGTTCTTCCCATGCTTGCTCCAGGGGACACAGATAAACGTGTCATCCGCCGCAATCGTGTTTGGAAATGGCACGACGACATTCGTGTCTGTCCCTGAATTAAACGACGTCTGCTTGCGGACAATGCCCGCATTGTTGCCCGTTCGCCCACAGATGAGCCCGCCGCTGCGGTCTGCGGTGCCAATCGTCGCATCAGAAATGACCAACCCGGTCGCGTCAGCCGTACTGTTAGTCAAAATGACGGCAGCGCCAAGCGCGGTGCCGGTCACAGCACTCCCTGATGCCCGAAACTTCACCACCTGAAGCGGGTCGAAGGTAATCCCGACCGTGCCTTCTTCGCCGGACTGCCGGTAGCCAGGAAACCCGGTAAAGTCGGCCTGGGTCGTGCTGTACGTGACTGCCTCCAGCGCCACCCCGAGAAAGTCCGTAGCGCTGGTTGTGGTACAGGGAATTGCTTCACTGGCCGCGGCTTCGGTGGCAGACGCCATGAGCGGCTCTCCAGCCACCAGCGTGACGCCAACGGCAAACCGTCCACGAAAGCCACCACCACCATTGTAGACACCCCGATCTCTAACCGCCATAATGCTATCCTTTTGCCTCACGCATGACTTGGAGGCTTTTACGTCCCTGGAATCCGCTTGCCTTCGCGCAGCAGCCGTTGCTGCGCGCGGCTGCGTTCGGTAATGCCGGCTAACCGTTGCTGCTGCTGCCAGTAGCCCTGATCCTCCGCCACAAACACATCCGTGTTCGTGATCGCCTGGCACGCATCACAGCGGGTACCGTCTGCGTGCATATTGTCGATCCGCCGGTATTCGTACTGCCGGAGCCACTGGGTTGGCATCTTCCTGACGCAGGTGGCGCACAGAAACACGCTCGTCCGTAACTCTAGCCGATTCGCCACAACGCTGGAGCCCAGCTTCCCACGTCGTTTCACCGTCCCCAGCATGCCGTAGAGCCTTGGCAGCGGGGTGTGGTCCTTAATAAAGAGATGCGTCGCATGCGCCAGATTCATGACCATCCTTAAGGAACACGGAGCCCAGACCCCCGAGCGCCATCAAAATACCGCTCTCCATGGCAAAATCGGCAGGTGCCTACCTGGTCTTGCACAATCGTTTCTTTGTCCAGCGTACTGAGCGCATCCGTCGAGTTGGTCCACACATAGGTGCTGCCATTCACCGTTGTCGGCTTCACGCCCAGGTTCGCCGCAGGCGTTTCTAGTGGTTGCCCTGCAAACCCGCAGACTGCACAGGTCACGCGATCCTGTTCCAAGAACGTCGTGGCGCTGCCGGCGTTCTCGACACGCCGCCTGCGACTGTACCGTCCTCGGAGTGCCATTAGATTTCTCCACGCTCCCAGCGCGCTTTGGCCGCTGGCGACAGATGTTTAATCATGGCCTGCGCCTGGGTGCGGATATTGCTGCCCCAGCCGAGGTTCCGTAACGCCGCCTGGACGGTGGGATCGCTCAGGACGCCATTAGGACCGACCAGCGAGCGCGGAATGCTTGGGCCACTGGAGGACGGTGCGCTGCCGCTCCCGCCCGTAATGCCCAGCGTCGAGGGCTGTGTGGCTGCCCGTGGTGGCGTCTTCGCTTTCACTTCATTGGCTGCCTGCATCAGGACGCGCATGTCATATTGCATCTGTGTCGAGGGCTCCGTATACAGAAATTGGGGGTCTGGGGGATGAAGCGTCCTGGTCAGGGGATCGTTCGCCAACTCCTGATAGCGTTCACCGACCCCCTGCGTAAAGGCCTGGTCGCTGAGCAACTCGGGATGGCGCTGCACAATCGCCTGTTGCAGTGTCTGCTGCGTCTGCTGCGGGGCTTGCGCTTGCTGGACAATGGCCTGAATCTCTTCGCGGCTGAGTCCGCCGCCGCGCTGGCTCTGTTCCCAGGCTTCCAGGAGCGAAGGATCGTCTTCGAGTTCGAGCTTCCGGATGGCCTCGGTGAGTTTCACGGTCTGCTGCGGTGGTGCTGCCGCTGGCGCCTGGGTGGCTGCCTGTGGTGGCGCCTGGCGCATCTGATCGAGTTCCTGGCGTAACCGTTGCACTTCGCCTTGGCTCCCCGTGAGCTGCTGGCGATGCCGACTAATCAAGGCTTCCAGTTCTGCCACGCGTGTGGCGAGCGTGGTCTCTCCCGCTGCCGAGGCATCGGATGGCGTCTGTGACGCGCCTGGTTGATCCGTCGTCGCTGAGGAGTTATCTGCGGCCGCAGGGTCCCCGCCCGGCAAATCATTCAGGGTTACGAACGACGTAGCCATAGCTGTGTCTCTTTCTCGTGATATACGTGTCAGGATGCCGTCTCTTCGTACAACAACACCGCCTCCACGCTGGGCTTATACCTCAGTCCAGAGAGTCACTCAGCGGGAGATGCCTGAGCTATCGGAAAAACCTATAGCTCCGATACAACTATGCGATGTTTCTTATCACTTGTCAACCGGCTCCTAAGCCACGCTCCCGGCGTTCTGCCTTCTAGCCACTCTCCGACTGCTCTGGCCTACGAGATCGGCGTTTAAGGGCACAGCAGGTTCTGGCGGGTCTTTCGGTGCCGTATACGCATACAGGCCAGCACGACACACCTCAAAGGGGCTCGGCACCTCCGCCTGCCGGTACACCCAGGCCACCAACTCAATCAGCTCATGCTTGCGGCCAATCGCATCGCATCGGATGGCGGCATCGCGTGTCGGCACAGCCTCAATCCGCTCATAAGCGGCGATATGGTCCAGCACATACGGGAGCACGACCTCACGCCAGCCTTCCGTTTGCGTTAGAGCCACACAGGCGTGCTGCTGGCGTCGTCGATCCTGCCCTTCGGCCATCTCTCGTCCTCCTGGAAGCTACGCACCACATGAGAGGCACGGAAGCACCCGAAGGCCTGTGCCTTCCGAGATGCTCACAGCCTCCCCATCTTACTAAATCGTTAGATATTAGTATATCTTTATACATAAGGCACGGATGTGTCTTTCTCCGTGTTTGGTGCTCAACGAAAACCCACTGGTAGACAATGTAGACCATGGTAGATAAACTTTCCGTATGTTAGCCTCGCGTAAATCGTATCCCGGTGTTTATCCCGAAAATCGGTCTACCATCATCCCCATCGTCTACCATCTCTCTTGAGGCGGCTTCCTCTCTTCCTCGTTCAGCCATTGTAATACCTCTTCTCTCTTGTCCAGTACTTGCTGGCGCTCTGCCGCCGTAAACGCCAAAACAAATGACCACTCCTCCTGTGTCAGGACCACTGACATCCATCGCTCAGGGACGCCTTCGTCGTCAGACATTTGAACTGTCTCCCGTCGCAAGTTATGTCGCATAACCCCTCCATGGTCCCACGTGTGATACTCTTACGAGTAGAAACAATCTTCTGTAACCATGCGAAGGAGACACGTATGCGTCTTGATATCAAGCTGGCTATTGTCCAGAGCGGCCAACCGCAATACGCTATTGCGCAACAGATCGGTGTGCCCGAAAGTCGACTGAGTAAGTTCATCCACGGCTATGGCACGCTCCGCCAAGAACACGTAGACAAACTTCAAGTGCTCTTAGGTCTCACGAATATGGATCACCCCGAGAGTACACAAGATGGCGAGCATGCGAAGAGCCGAGCGCCTCTGTGGACGGGTTTAGGCCATAACCCAAGAGCGTAGTGGCACCCATCCTCCAGTGGCGCCCTCGTCGTCAGACACCTGGTACCCCGCCTTGCTGTGCCTGCAATTGCGGGAGGAGTGCCTGCAAGGCCGCAATATCCTGCCCTGGCGCCACAGTTCCGCCGCCTGGCGTGGGCAAGGGGCCTCCTGGCCCACCGGCGGACGCTGGCCCAGGCAAAGGCTGCCCTGGTTGCGGAGGTTGCCCTGGTCCGCCGCCAGCGCTGGCTTGCGCCTCCAGCCCGAGATCGAGGCCCTGATCAGCAAACAGGCCAGCAAAGGGGCCACTCGCTCCCGGCTGCTGGCCGCCCTGTGTCAACTGCGCTTCCAGGCCGGCTAGCGTCAATTGCCCCTGCAACATGAGCATCATGGACTGAATCGCACTGACGCTCTCGGGCCAGATACGGTCAAATTCCTGGAAGCCGAGCGACTCCCACACCCGCTGCCATAACTCCCGGCGCCCCATCGGCCAGATCGGCGCCAGGATGGCATCGAGCTTTTCTGCGGCCAGGAGGAGCTTTTGCTGTTCGAGATGCGCTTCAGGATTTAAACCAATGACAATATCGAACGGGCCAGCGAGGTCTTGAGGCCCGATAGGCACGCGCCGACGCACATTGATCGGCTTGCCTTCAAAGAGCCGGTCTTGCAGGCCTGTGCTATCAGGCATCGGAATGGTCAGTGTCGGCTGGACATGCCCTTGCCAGAGCCCGAGATAGAATTTGAGCACTTCACGGAGTTGCCGCGCCTGGTGTTCGACCTGCTTCTTAAAGCCTTTCTGGCTTTGCTGGAGCATGAGACTGACCTGGCCGAGCGTTCGCGGTGCGTTCGGCTGGTCGGCAGAGCGTCCCTGGACGAACGCCGTAATCCCGCTATCCTCTTCGCCCCAGCTCTTCGCAATCTGCATTTGCTGGATATAGTGGCTGTTCTGGCTCTGCTGTGGCGAAAACGTGACGCTACCCATGTTGTCGAGCGGGACTACCTCGCCTGGCCGAATCCTGCGCAGGTTCGGCAGGTCGCCAGCTAAGGCCACATTCGCAAAGATGTACGGGAGGATGCTGATTTCCCCATGCTCGACCATCTGCTCGGCCTGCCGATTGAGCAGGTCCTGGGCGCTTTCCAGCCGATCCACCAGACTCAACCCCCGCAACTGGCGCGGCTGCTGCCAGGTCGTCATGGGGAAAAAAGGCCACATTGGCCGCGGATAGACCTGCTGCTTGAGCGCCAGCGCCGTCGGCATCACGCGCGCTATATGGCCGTTCCCGTGGCCGCCACCTAGCGTATTGATGTGGGGATACCAGTGAATCGTGAGAAACACGCGCGGCTTGCCTTCGTCGAGCGCAAACAGTTCATGCATCTCGACCATCTCTACGTGTGGATCGTACTCCCCTCTGGCGTCATCCGGCTGCATGCCCTGGCGCGTAAACTCCAACAACTTGCGCTCATCATCTGTGTACTGCTGTGCGTCGTCCATCGCCCAGGTCGTCGTATCGGGTATCGTAAACCCCCGCGCTGCCATCGAGGGAAACTCATCGACCGAGGGCCAGAGCTGCTGGCCGATATAACTGCACTCCGGCCATTGCAGCTTCGTGGCGTTCGGCGGAATGAGCAGGGTGCCCTCATCGACCACATCAATGCGGACAATCGTTTTCAGGAGGTCCTGGTCGGGCGACTCACTAACATAGGGATAGGCGTAGGGATAGACTTTGAAGTATGCAATGGCGTCTTGCAGCGCATCATGCTCCGCTGCGTCCACCAGCTCTTCCCAATGCTCAGGGTTGATTTCCGCCAGCGCATGCCGGAGGAAATGCGTTTGCAGGTCGGCGCGCTCTACGTCCTCATCGCCGACCCCGCTGGCGCTGATACTTTCAATCCCCCCAAGCGCCTGCGTGAGTTCATCTTTCAGCGTCTCGAGGCTGGTGCGTGTCATCGGTAAGAACAGTTGGCCGCTCTCGTCCCAGGCTTGCCGCCCCTGGCGCGTCGTCTGGTCGCCCAGGTAACGCCGATACCGCATCTCCCGCCGCTGGATCACCTCGTCTCGCCCCTGCGTCGCTTCCTGATAGTGGGCTCGGAGTTGCTGGAGAAGCCGCATCTCCTGATCCGTCGTCAGCTTCAGCACGCCATCGCTCTCGGCTGGCGCCTCTGTGGGCTGTGGCTCACCCTCCTCGACAGGCACATCATCCGGGAACTGGAGGAGATCGAGCGGCACGAGTTCGCTGGGCTGCTCGTCGTCAGGTGTTGGCAGCAATGAGGGGAATGGGGAAATAGTGGCCATACGGCGTATCCTTCATGGGTGAGAGGGGTGTGTTTACACGCCCGTACCGATACGGCGTTGCCGCTGGACGGCCTGGCGCATCTGCTGCTGGAGTGCCTGGGTCCTCATGAGTGATTCACGTACGGTGTCTTTCGCTGGCGCTGCATGACAGAGATACTGCCAGGCCTGACTTGTGGCATCTGTGTCGTCTTGCGGGTCGGCCGGAAATCGCTCCATGTGATCGGCGTAGCTGTCCACCCACGGAGCGATGGTCGGATGGGGGAGCCATACCCGGCCAGCCTCCTGGAGATAGGCCACCGCTTCAGCGCGCGCTTCTTTGCTGGAATACCGCCCACCGACAGGCACCAGCACCAGGCCGAACACGCGGCTTCGCAGCGTTTCATAGATAGCCTGGCCATTGGCAGCCTGCTCGACTAGCTTGGCGTAGGCGCCGGGCCACTTGGCTGACAGGCGCTCGGTCTCTTTGACCGACTCCGAAAACGACAGCCGCTCGAATACGCGATCCAGTAGATAGAGTTGGCCCGACTCTGGTGGCCCTTTGCGACCCCAGACATGGCCGGCCACAAAACTGCCGCTCTGTTTTTTGTCGCCAAATCGATAATCCCACGACTGGATAATCGCATCGAACCAGTCGGCAGGCGGCATCACATGGAACCACTGCCAGCGTGACCGCGGGAACAGGCTGCTCAACTCGGTCACTGGCCGCTGCTGATACTGTGTATAGTAGCGATGGCCCAGGCTCAGCTTGAGCGTCGCCACCTCCTCCGGGCCAAACCGCTCAGGACAGAGCAACTCGCCGGGCGTGGTGCGCGGGTCTACCCAGCCGAGCGGAGTGCCAGGCGCCGTATGCTCCGGCTCATATTCCATCGGAATCCGCAGATAGGCGTAATCGCCACGCTGGAGGACCGCAGCTGACACATCGTCTAGCGCGACACGCTGGCCTACCAGTACCTGGCAACTCCGCTTCGCGTCCGTATACCTGGAGGCCATGGTCATCGTCCAGAACTGCTTGGCCGCCTGGATTTCGGCGCGCGTCGTGCTGTAATCCTCAGCAACTGAATGGAGATCGTCGCCAATACGGATCAAAGCCCCGAATCCCGTCGCCTTGCCCCCGACGCTGGTGCTGATCCGATAGCCCTGGGCGGAATTGCTGTAGAACCCTTTGACGTTCTGATCCGAGGTAAAATGCCAGACCGACTGTGCGAGCTGCGCCAACAGGCCCTGGTACCAGTCGGTTGACATCAGCGTTCGGCTGTAGGTGGCATCTCGAAGCGCCAGCTCCGCACTATAGGAGCTGGACAGGAATCGGCAGGAGGGAAATGTCAACCACACCCACGGATGCCAGAGCACGGAAGTGACGAGGCTTTTGCTAGTCCTGGGCGGGACATTGATCAACAGATTGCGGATGATGGGCATGCCGGCGGGCGCTGGGCACTCGTCTGTAGCAGCCGCCGTTTCAGTTACGGCCTCCAAGTGCCGACAACTCGCATCGAGGTGCCAGCCGTGGATATACGGCTGCGGCTCGATATACGGCCAGGCCTGGCGCACAAAATCAATCAACGGGTAGTCACGACGCTGGCGCTGTGCCAGCCGCAGAGCACTCGTCTGCGCAGCCACGACTTCCGCCGGCGGTAACGGCGCCTCTTCGGTCATCATTTGCTCGAACAACGCCACAGGCCAGCCGAAATCCGGCCCAGTAATCCGTTCCATCACCTCAGGCGGATGGTGAGATGGAAATGGGGTCGCTCGTGGGTTCTGACTCCACCTCGCCATGGATGGCTAGCTCCTCACCTTTGTCCGCAATATCGCCGAGCGCCAGTCGCACCTCGGCGAGGTACCGTGCGCGATCCGCCTCAGGCACATAGCGCACCGCGACCGCGGCCACGCTACGGAGTTTGGCTTCCAATTCAATCCTGAGTGCCTGTGATTTGTCGTACATGCGATGCAACAGGTCCAGTGCGGTCGTCTTGCTGTGCAACTGGATGTCCACGTCGGTCTCCGTCTCGGGCACGTCCTCACCGTCCGCGTTGCGCACCATCCGTGTCCGCGTTTTGGACGTCACGCGTTGGACTGTGCGTGCAGCATCGGGCGAGATTTCGTCAGAGGGCTTCAACCGTATCCCTTGAGGCCCCCACTCGGCCAGCTCCCGGAGATCGGAATAGGCTAACCGACAGACCTCACGGGCATGGGATTGTTGATCGAGGGCCACCGCCTGGCGCAACCGCTGAAATTGCGCCTGCATGCGCGTCTGTACATCAAGACGACGCAACAGATCGCCAATAGCCGCACTACGGGCATGCCCCTCCTTGCCATTATAGCCAACAGCCAGGTAGGCTCGCTCGGCATCCCAATGCGTAAAATATTCCTGCACAAATCGCTCATGTCGGTCCGCAACGTCCTCAGCGTGATGACTTAACTTCGCCATCCTCCCCTCCAGAACCCTTTATGCGCGCGTTGAACAGTAGAAGAGAAACTCTTAGTCTTTATCTTAAGAGCAAGAAGTATGCCAACAGCACCGCTACGACTACCACAATTATATCAAATAGGACACTATGGTCGTAGTGGTATATAACCACAAAAAAACACATCTTTATATTATTAGATAATCCCTCTAAATGCAAGCGGTTATCGCACAAACTGAGTCCGTCCACCCCAACCACCCTCACTTTCCCCCTTGACACCCCGCTTTCCCCCTGGTATAGTCTTGGCATGACACAACACAGCAGGCCAGCCACCGAGCAGGCCAGACCGACCACTAGAGGAGGAAACCGACCCATGCTACGCCCCAGGACCGACGCCGACGTCCAGGAGTACCGTGCCCACAAAGCGCGGTTGCTCCGACTCTACAGCAGCCATCTGAGCCGCAAAGAACTCAGCGCGCTGCGCACCTGGCACAAAGAGCAATGCCGCCAGCTCCGCTCCCTGGGCCTGGAGGACAGCCAGGCGTTCGCCGAACACCGACTCGGCGCTGTCTGCGCAGCGCAAGTGCTTAAAGGCTAACCACCCCCGGGGGCTACGGCCCCCGCAGAGGAGACGGAACCATGAACATCGAGGGCATTACCCACTACACCATCACCGACAGGGACGACGGCTGGGTCGACCTGCACATCTGGACAGGCACGACGCTCTGGTGCACCTGTCGGATGTGGGACGAGGCAGAGGCAACCACGTATTTTGCGTTTGTGGTCTGCTAACCACACCACCGGGGGCCCCCGCCCCCACAGAGGAGATCGGATCATGAGACTCAGCCACATCACCCTCGGTCGTCTCGGATTGTCCTGTGAATCCGCTGAGGAATTGCGAGCCTGTGTCGAGATCGCGCAACACCATGGGCTCGACGTGGTGGACATTGACAGTGACGAAGAGGAACCGTATTTCGCGGCATCGATCCGCTACGCAGCACCTACAACGCCGCGCGACATCCGTACCTGGCTCACGGAGGGGGCAGCACGGATTAGCCACTAACCCACCATCCGGGGCCTCGTGCCACGACAAGGAGACACGACATGACAGCCAAACAGCTCAACCGGATATTCGCCAGACTGGACCTGAACGTCCAGCTCCGCCCTGCCACCGCGCAGGACCAGCGGACCGTGGGGTCCTCGGCACACTGGGTCATTGACGGAGGTGCCTACCAACCACGCAGCGGCTATCCGACGCTCGCGGATGCCGCACGATACATCCTGGCATTTTATTGGGACCAGGTGGACCTAACCCGCCTGACCCTGTGCCAACAGGCAGCCATTGAGGCCTATATTCCCACGCCCGTACTGCCAGAGTACCTGGCACGAAGGATCACCTTCTAACCACCATCCACCGGGGGCTCCGTGCCCCCGTAGAGGAGACCGGACCATGGCAGCCTTCACGATCTCAATGCTGAACAACCCTTTGAGTCTCTGGGGAGACCTCTGCCCTGGCGTAAAACTCCATATGGCTCTCGACGCCAATATCCTTTCGTGGGAAATTGCGGGTATCGAGGACAGCCGCACGGAAGAGCGGATGACGTGGCGTTGTCAACCGATCTCGGAGCCTATAAGAGCGACAAACGCCATTGTCCGCTACGTCAGCGCCTGTGGTGGCGCAGCGACAATAGTTGTTGTTAAGGCTGACCCGAACACGCCGCCGTGGATGGAAGGACCGCTGGACAGTGTATATGTCGAGCACGCGCCAACCTGGCGTGAGCATGTGTGTTTTTTACCGGAAGGGAATGAGTAACCACCGGGGACAATGACGTCCCCGAAGAGGAGAGACGATATGGAAAAGCAGGCAACCTGGATTGAAACATTTGATCGACAGACGCAAGAGCGGATATTCACGTTGCGAGCCGGCTCGAAAGGTTATGGGCATATCCTCAGACGTATTCGCTCTTGGGATAACATGCGGGCACGAGAACAAGCAGACCGCCTGTGCGAGGACATTGAAGCACGGGCACAACTCGAAGGGTATGTGATCCACTAACCACCACACCGCCGGGGACGATGACGTCCCCGAAGAGGAGACGCAACGATGAAACCCTTTACTATGGACAACACGGCGGGCTACACCGAGGCCCAACTCGCTGAACTGAATGAGCGATTTGCCCTGGCCTGCGCGAGCCACCTCGCTGAGTCCATTTACGAGGACGCAGCAGGCATCCTCGATATTGAGGCCTGGGCCAGTGACGATCCAGACGACTACCAGGCGCTCATGGAGCGCGTGCTCCGTGAGTATGATAGCGCCACCCGACAGCCAGGAGCGCACACCCTCAGCCTCGTCAAAACACCACTGCAATTCCTCATCCAGGAAACCGACAGCGCAGGTCGTCTGGTGGACCTGTACTACCTCTCAGGCGAGTCTGCACGAGGCAGCACCCTCACCTGGGCATGGCTCTGTGATATCGGGACCCAGGCCGAGGACACAGAGGACTACGACTCGGATGATTTCTGGGAGGCCGTGGATGAGGCGATCCGCTGGATTCGCCTCCACTATGGGCCACGTGTAGCCTGGGCACAATGCCAGGACGCCTATGCCGGTGTGCTCAATGCGCACGAGTTGGCCGAGCATTTTCGCAGTCTCGCCCCAGAGAAGGGAGCGCACCATGCCCTGTAACTGCATCATCGTCAATCTCCAGACGTCGGAACTCGTCGCGCGGCAACAACCGGATGGCACGATCCGGCATGACCGGGAGTGTTGTTCCCATCACACCACGCCCTGCCAGGAGCACGGCGCGGAACGCTATGGTCATACCTGGATGGTCGCCGGGTCCCACCGTTATCACGACCAGGCCGCCTATGAGCTGTTGTTTTGCACCACCTGTCATACCGAATGGGTGGTGCGCGTCTCATAACGCATCTGACGCAGAGGACAGCCCTTTGGGGCTGTAATGCGGGCGCCAGGTTCCCACCCCTGGCGCAGACGCAGAGAGGGAGACAACTCATCACAAGGAGAGAGACCGATGACGACGACACCAACCACCAGTATCAGCCGTAGACAAAACAGCATCCAGGCAACCACCCTCATGGTACTCGGCGAGTGCCTTGACCATCGCGGACGCCTTGCACAGCGCATACTGGAGATCACCACACGCAAATCGGCGAGTAGCAAAGGCCTGACAGCCTCCGCCTTTGTCTACGTGTTGTCTAACGACGGAGGGAAATCCTTCTGTATACCCACTTCTCTCTGTGGCGACGACCGGAGTACGTGCCTGACGGCGCCCAACACGCTCCGCTGCACAGAGAAAAACGTTCGTGCCATCCATGCCGAAGCGATGACGCAGTATGAAACCCTGCTCGCCAGTGTACGTGCCTGGTACCAGCACCGCGACAGCGCGGCAGGCGTCGAGGCGAGCGCGTAACCACCACCAAGGCGTCCAGGGATGCCTGGACGCCTCCACGCAGGAGAGAGAACGATGACATACACACGCATTGCCGACCTGGAACGACTGGGCTTCCGCCGCATCCACACCGGGCGTGGCCTGCACGGGGATCGTCTGTGGTGGAAACGCACAGGCACTGAAATGTCCATCGTCCGTCAGCGCGATGGGCTGACGAAATGCCAGGACCTGTCTGGTATGCACCAGGCAGTGTGTCCACCAGACACGCAGCCGCACAATCGCGCCTGGGCGATTGCCCTCGCGGCCGACACCCTCACCGACTGGCGCGCCTAGGCGCACCAGTCTCCACACAGGAGACGACACCATGTTTTATCCAGACCAGGCCCACATCCGGCACTACGCGACCGGTAGCCCGACGCACTTGTTTCGTGTCGGTGTGTTCGTGCAAGCCACGATCAACCGGCATTTCGAGCAGGTCCAGGCCTGCATGCATGCCTACGACGCCGAAGGCCTTGACGCTTCATGGCTCTCCGCGCAGCAACGACAGGCGCTGGAAGCCCTCGCCTACGAAGCCCCACGGCTGCACGCATGCCTCCCCCAGTGGTACCGCGGCAAGCGTGGCCTGGAAGCCTGTCTCCACGCCTGGACGGCCTGTCGCGGGTTTGGGATCGTCAAGGCCGCGTTTATGGCGCAGCTCATCCTGCCACCCTCGCTCTACGGCGGGTGCCTGGATCGGCACCACCTCCGGCATGCGGGACTCCAGGAGCGCACCTTTCAGCGCACGCCAGCCAGCGCTGAGGCACTCACGCAACGCATCGCCACCTATATGGCCACCTGCAAATCGCTGGGTGGCAGCGCCCGGCTCTGGAATGCCTGGTGCGAGACGCTCGCCATGCTCCGCCCCCAGGTCTGGCCAACAGCCGCAGCCGTCTCGGCCTACCATGTGGCATGCATCATGCCACAGGACACCCATCCTGAACCATCAGAAGGGAGCAACGCATGGATACCTACCTCACGATTCCGGCCACAGCGCAACGGTTGGGACTCACCACCAAAGCCGTCCGCCGCAGGATCGAACGGAAAACCCTCCCCTACCGAAAGCTCGGGGGACGCATCCTGATTCCGTTGAGCGAGTTAGAAGCCCTCCTGCAGGCAGCACCTGGGCCAAGGCTCCCGCAGCCGTAGGCCACAAAAAAGGCGAGACGGGAACCCGTCTCGCCTGTCTGCGCAGTTCAGCACTACCGGCGATACCGCCGCCGGCGCAACGCGGCCGCATCCCCGCCAGACGTCTCACTGAACTCCAACAGCACCCGGTCGCCATCATGCTCCTCCCCATCGAGCAGCAGCACATCGCCATCATGCTCCTCGCCGTCAATCAAGAGGAAATTGGTCGTCTCAGCCATCAGTCCACCTCCCCTGCGTTGATCTTGTTTTGCACTGCCGCAATGAGCTGGGCGTTGGTGCGTGGAGGCAAGTCAGCAATGGCTGCTATCGCCACCTTGACATCAGCAAAGTTACTCGCCGTGTCAATCGCATCGAGAATCGCATTGATCTGCAAGGCATGAACGTTAAAGACGTCGAGAATCACCAAAAGAGCTGAACGAGTAAGCTGCGCGTTGCGGTCAATTTCCGTGAGTATATCGAGGATACGTTGCCGCTTTTGGGAGGCAAAGAAATCATCAATCTGTTGTTGCGTGACAGCATCGAGCGTGGCTTCGGAGGGCTGCGGGTCCACGGGATGCAACCATTGTGCAATGGTTGCTGTCACCCCATCTGAGGACTCAACAACAAAATCTTGCAATGATGTATAGCCTAAGACTTCAAGCACCGTTGCTGCATCAATTCGGCTCATCGTTTGAGTACCTCTACATACGCGAGATAAGGGTCAGAACCAGCTACCCCAACAGCAGTGTTTTTTGTACCAGACCCCGCATTGATAGACCAGTATCCATAGAGCTGAAAATACTCCGCAACCACGGCTGCGTTATGAAAATAGGTGCCAGACCCTGTAATAGTGATCGACGAGTCATATGACAGCGTATTCCGAAACAACTCACCAGCCAGGACAGCATCTTTGTAGACATACGCGATAATACGAGTTTGATCGACGATCGATGAAACTGGCAGCCGTCCAACCAACAATGCGTCGTTATTCCTTCGTATAGTAAAACGGTTATTTGACGCATCCGTCACATTCCCCAAATCGTATACAGCATTATCCAGCGTGACCAGTTGATTCGTACCATGCGCCAGGGCTGTTGCTACGGTTTCTGTGAGAATCCCTCGACACGGTATCCGTCCATCGTACTCCACGATCCATGTCGTGTTTGCCACCACGCAGCGCATAATCACGCACTCATACGCAATGAACAATCGTGACCATTCCGCGGCCGTCACCCCGTTGAGCGTATCCCCCGCTGCCGCCTTCAGGATAAACCCAAAACTCGCATCCCCATCGGCGATAAACACGCCAATGCGGTCCCCGACGGCAGCACTCGCCGGAAGGACAAAATTGCGATCCGCATCCATGCCCGCAATCGTGCAATAGTGGAAGGTGCCGACGACGCCGGTAATATCGCCCGTCGTCACCGTCTCAGCTTTATAAACGAGGCCGGTTGTCGTCATTAATTCCGCAATGGTTGTTTGCCGAGGTCCAGGCGTGCCACCAGGATCATTGACGGTATACAGTAACGAGTCCAGGCCAGGCGTGGCATCTGCCGTGAGCCCGGAAACCCGAGTATCGGCCATAAGGCGTACTCCTTACGAAAAAAGGGGGACCGCACCACGGAACCCTGCTGCTCTCAGGAGAGTAAACCTCCTGCCACAGAATCGCAAGAAAAAGCCCGGCATCTCCCCAAAACCCCCTTGACTCGTATTGCGTCATTAAGTATCATTGTGTAGCATTATGCATTAATAAAGGAGAACGCCTATGGAGATTGGGGTGACGACACGGATTCCTCAAGCCTTGAAAGAATGGCTAGACAGAGAAGCGAAACAGCATAACCGCTCCCTGGCGAAGGAGGTGAGGCACATCCTTGAGAAGGCGAAGTCCCGTCAGGAGTCTGTGCAGGGAAAGTAAGAGAGGATGAGAAGGCGCACACAGCCCCGAGATTGCCGCTCGAAGCCATGTGCGCACGAGTATTTCCAGCAAAGACGCCACGAACGTCTTGTAGTGGACACCCTCAGAACCAATGTGGGTATACAGCACGAGGCTGTATCAACACAAGGAGACCCCGATGAGCTACGGACACCGCCATGAGACCGGGATCAGGCGTCAGCGCCCTGGCGATGACGAATGGTATCAACCGATAGGCGAGCAAGCGCTCTATGAGCGAGAGAGAGAAGAATTATACAGAGAGGAGGAGATTGCGGATCAATACCTGGTCGAGGATGCCCGAGCGGAAGGAGACACCGCTCGGGCTCACCACGACACCACAGAGGACCAACCAGCAACAGGAGACACGAACATGGCTACTACAGTACCAGAGAGTGACCCCATTGTCAACACGCTCCCCGAAGCCCCCGTGAGCATGAACTGTTTCGTGGAGATGGATGGCGTCGGTCGGGTGCAGATCACCGCCCGAGGAATGACCGCCGCGGAAGCCGCCGCACAGCTCCGCGCAGGGATCGAGGCCCTACGCCCCACGCCGTTCCAGGTCAAAGACCTGCTGGACTGCGCCATGGACAAAGCTATTGCTCAGGACAACCCTAAAATCGCCGAAATCGCCCTGAAAGCTGGGCTCCTGATGAAAGCGGGCAAGGTCACGCCGCCTACGGTTATTGCCCACCACTGGCAGGTCCAGGGCTCCGCTAACCTGCCGTATACAGTCATGACCCACGAGCCAGACGCTGACGCCGGGTGGAGTTGTAGCTGTCCGGCTGCACAGCACCACCCTGAGCAGTATTGCAAGCACTATCTAGCGTGTCGCGGCTATGCCAAAATCCACGGACTGACCCTCTAACCACGTACCACCAGGGAGCAGTTGCGCTGCTCCCTGGGCAGGAGACGCCATGACACCTGATCCCGCAGCCGATCGCCGCACCGTGGCCGCTATCGTCCGCCGTATCCGCCACCTGCCGGTCGATGTCCTACTGCTTGATACACGCCAGGTGCTCCGTGAACGACACATACTCCGTCCACAGATCGAAGGGAGCGACACGTATCATGCCCTAGAGCTTGTGCTTGTCGCCCTACTCATAGTGGGACATGCCAGGCAGCGTCTCCACAAGGAGGACACCCATGGCGCATGAAACAGCATCATCCGCCCATCGTCATGCAGTGGCGCGGTACATTCGCTGCTACCGTCATGCCCCGCTCGCAGAGCTGCGGCCTATGGCGTACCGCGTGACGCTAGAGTGTGCGCTTATGGCGCCGGAGACTGAAGACAGCCCACGGTACCGCGACAGGACCGCGCTCAGGGCTGCCCTCCATACCATCCTCGACCATACAATACGTCCCACAAGACGAGGAGAGGACAATGATTGACTACTTGATCATGTGCTTAAAAGTCTATCTCGTCGCCAGCGGGGCGTTTACCGCCATGCTGCTCATCGTCTGTCTCCTCCACGCCTATCGCAGAAAGGGAAAAACCTCATGGCACAACACCCCGTAACACTGCCTGTCCGTATGGTCCCTATTAGCGTCGCAGAGGAGGTCCGCCAGCGACTCAAAGTGCTGGCCGCGCTCCACAACATCTCCATGGGCGAGATGATCCGGCTCTTGCTGGACGAGCAGGAAGAGCAAAAGGCGCGACCATGAGTGCCTCCTGCGTGGTCTGCGGTCGCGCGCCTGCTCGGCCATTTATGCAGACCTGCCGCGACTGTAAAGCCTGGCAAGGGAAGAGCCTGGAACGCGCCGAAGCCCGCGGCTATGCCCGCGCCAAGCGGCAGATGGCGCGTGAGGCCCCTGGCGTGAATCAGATCGGGCACTGCGGCCAGTGGTGGGCGATCCAGACGCTGCCATGGCGCTGTCCGCGCTGCGCGTATGTACTGGAGGAGAAACTATGACCGCGCCCTATTGGACGAGCCCCGACGGCCAGCATGTGTTGTACTGCGGGGATTGCGTAGAGGTGCTGCCGGAGATAGGCGAAGAGAGCCTGGATATGGTCCTAACCTCTCCCCCGTATGACAATCTACGAACCTATAAAGGGCATCAATGGAGCTTTGAAGGCACAGCGAAGGCCTTAACGCGAACCATAAAAACAGGCTGTGCCATTATTTGGATTGTCGGGGATCAAACCAAGAACGGAACTGAAAGCGGAACCAGTTTCCGCCAGGCGCTGTATTTTCTTGACTGCTGCGGACTCAACCTGCACCAAACACTCGTGTACCAAAAAACAGGCGGGCAAAACGGGAGTCTGCGCGCCTATTACAAACGCACAGACTATATGTTTGTGTTGTGTAAGGGCCTCTTGCGCACATTCAACCCCCTTTGCGACAAGAAAACACAGCGGAGCGGGCTTTATCGGGGTGGAGGAAAGATGACAAGAGAGGGAAAGAGGATTTTTCCAAAACAGCTATGGGGCTCCGACTATAGTAAGCGGACCAATGTGTGGACCTATAATCCTGTTAAGGGCATCGACAACCCTGAAGACCATCCTGCCCCTTTTCCAGAGCCCTTGGCGCGGGATCATATCTTAAGCTGGAGTAATCCTGATGACCGGGTTCTTGATCCCTTCGCGGGTTCTTGCACCACTGGCGTCGCCTGTATCCGTACCGGCCGCCGCTTTATCGGCATCGAAATCGACGAGAGCTACTGCGCTATCGGGGCTAAGCGCATGGAAGAGGAACTCCGTCAGCCGCAGCTCTTTCCCCCGTCTCGCAGTCCACAACCCCTACAGGAGGGACTTTTCCCATGAGCCTACCCAAGAAACACAGTCCTCGCACCATCCAGGCAACGGGAAGGAGTAACGCATGACTACACCCTACTGGACCAGCCCCGACGGCCAGCATGTGCTGTACTGCGGGGATTGTTTGGAGGTGCTGCAGGAGATAGGGACAGTAGATTCAGTGATTACCGATCCGCCATATGGGATAAAACTAAGAAATACGGCGAGGGCAGGGGCAAAGCATGGCCTGCGACATACAGCATATACCAGCGATCAAGATACCTACGAGAATTTTGTGGCCAGCGTCGTCCCCCGACTAAACACTGCATTGCAGAAAACTACCCGTGGAGCGGTCTTTACAGGCCCACATATCCATGAACAACGCAAACCGGATGCCCTCGGCGGTATCTATTGTTCGACCGGCAGCGGAAGGCATTGCTGGGGCTTTAAGCAATTTTTGCCAGTCTTACTGTACGGGTCAGCGCCGGATTTACATAAAGGCGCCTCTACCCCCACAGTCATTGTTAGCAACGCGATGGCTGACGACTGCGGCCATCCATGCCCCAAACCCATACCATGGATGGTATGGCTGCTCCTGTTAGCGTCTCGCCAGTATGACACCATCCTCGATCCCTTTGCCGGCTCTTGCACCACTGGCGTCGCCTGTATCCGTACCGGCCGCCGCTTTCTCGGGATCGAGATCGACGAAGGCTACTGCGCCATCGGGGTCAAGCGCATGGAAGAGGAACTTCGCCAGCCGCAGCTCTTCCTCCCCTCTCGCAGCCCACAACCTACTCAGAAAGGACTTTTCTGATGAGCCTACCCAACTACCCTGGCTTGCACGACGAACTCAAAAAACGGCTGCTCTGCCCCTGTGAAACGCCTCTGCTCTGCACGTACACATTTGATCGACACCTCGCGGAAAGCACGCGGCTACTCCTGGGATGTCTCCTGACCTCGCGATACGGCTGGACGCCGCCATGGCGCATCGGCTGGCTCGAGGTCAGCATGAATTAAGGAGCACATGATGGCTCGCATTCCCCGCGTAGACACCACGGAAGAACTCTATCTCGCGCATGTGCCGTATCAAGAGATCGCTCGACTCTTGCACCGGAAACCTGAAACGATCCAGCGACGCCTGTATGCGCTCGGCTACAAGCGTCTCCGCAGCACCAGTCCGCCGGCAGGCCAGGCGCTACGACGCCGGATGACCCGAGAAGTCCGCATCGGCCAGGAGCGCCGGCAGTGGCTGCACGCCCAGGGGTATGATGGGTCAGCCTATTATCAACGGCTGAGTCACCTTGAGTAACACAGGAGCCATAGCATGAACGACCAGCGGACCTATTGCCTCACCTTTTTCTATGAGCCAGAAGACACACACATCGCGCAGCCATATCCACAGGAGCTTACGGTCATTATGGTCAGTAAAACCCTTGGGGACGCACGCTTGATCGGAGCGAACCGTGATGGCGAGTCTGCGTATGAAATGAGTGAACCGTAGGAATAGAGAATTCTATAGTAGAGAGTGAATGAACCGTTAGGGCTGAGTATCCGAAACGATTGTGTGAACCGTTTTCTTGGAGTATCCGTTACAACAGAGTGACCCGCATGGCCTGGCGTGTGGCTTTCAGCCACACGCCGTAGTGTGACGGGTGCGTCATCCCTCCAGACTACCAGCCCAGGCGTTCAACACCTTCTTCCGCTGTCTCTGGCTCTGCGCACGGTCTGGCGTCATCCTCCAGGCCGCACCACCAGCACTGGTCTACGCCGTCGAGCGTGATCCACTGGGTCATATCCCAGCAAGTCTTGCAAAGACGGTAGCCGCATCGTGGATCACTCATAAGCCTTTTCCCACACCGTCTTCCCCCAACGTGCCTCAAGACACAACTCCATCACATCCCATCCTCTTCCGTGGAGAAGATGTATCCGTTGCTGTGCCAAGGAGGGATATTCTCTGTATTGCGGCGAGCGTTTCTGCCTCCAGGCCAGCACTTTTTCCTTTCTGTTGAAACGATCTATCAGGTCAATTGTTTCTCTGTCACATTGCGCATGTTGCCTCATGCAGAGAAAGTCTGTCACGTTTTCAAAACGGTAAAAACAGTTGTTTCTTTGGAAATCCGCCTCTTTTTTATCGTCAACTTGGAGCATTTTCTATATCCCCCCTATTTCTGTCACTTTGTCACATTTTGCCCTTAACTTGTTGATTTTACAGGCCATAAGCTACGTGACAATGACGTGTCACGCCCTCGTGACAACGTGACTTTGTGACAACGTGACAAATTTTTTTTCAAAGTGACGTGACAGGGGTATTTATGGTAAACGTGACAACGAATTACCATTTTTCGTTAGAATCCTCCTGTCCAACCCAAAAATACTCTCCGCGTTTAGTTTCTGCTAAAACTTCTTCTTCCTTTGCCCCGCGAGAGAAAATCTTCCGCATGGTCGCCTTGTTCGCCTCAGTAATCGGCCAACCGAGATGCTCCAGCATTTCAAGGACTCGCCATGGCCGTCGAAAGTTTTGCATCACTTCATAGACCTGGGCTTTTCGTGTTTCAATCTTCTTGCCTTGCACCGCCTCTCTTGTTCCCTTATAGCCCCAGACGACGCGCTGTCCTGGATCAAAGTCGATTGACACGACCAGCTCACGTCCAGGCGCATCCCGCATTGTTGTCTCAAGCACCATACTTCCCTCTTCGTGCTTCATCATAATGAGCCCATGGACTACGGCAGCCTTGATATGGCTTCCTGCTAATTGATCGACGACAGAAACATCCTCCTTGCTTCGTTTACGCATGTGTTCATCAGCCAGGATAGCCACCTGCCTGGATGCAGCCATTTCCGCCAGTGGCCACAAGAGATCAAGAGTCGCCGACGCCAGGTCATCCTGGCGTCCGAGACGATAGAGATACGACAGGGGGTCGATCACAATCAGTCGAGGGGTGTAATGGTCGATAATTTGTTCTAAGGCCTGCTGGAGCCCTTTCGTGAAGGGAGGCAAGGCCCGCATACCTGAGAAGAAGGTCAGCGTATGCGGGAAGGCGTGTGGTTGAAAATGGGGAGCGAGCTGGTGCATGCGGTTGCGGAGTTGCTGCAGAGGGGATTCGAGCCCAAAAAAAACCACAGGCCCGTTCTCTTCAACAGGAAACGTGCCGCACCAATCGGTTGCCCCAATGGTGGCAAGCGCGAGACTGAGCGAGAAATAACTTTTATAGGATTTGGCAGGGGCTGCGAGAATCGTTAACCCATCAGGGATCAGGTCAGGAATAAGAAACCGGGCGGGAACAACCATGCGTCGCATCAAGGCCTGTGCGCTAATCCCGCCCTTCACATCGAACTCAACAGCCGGTTGCTCCGGTGCAGCTTTTTCTCCAACAATGCGTGAGGCTTTTAACGTAGCACGTAAAGGCTCCCAGCCCGCTGCTTGTGCAAGATGAACGATGGTCCCCATACTGACCTTGCGCCCATTCCCTTCTTCATGAAAAGACCGCCAGGCGGTATCCTGGTCCTGGGAATCATACTTACTGACGCGAGCACTCCAGTCATCCCAGAGGCTTCGCGCCCACCCCTCACCACTGGAATGCAACGCCATTCCTACACGCAGCCACAGTGGTCGATCATCATCACTCGGATGGATAACAGCCAGCATGCGCTGTATTTCGTCCTCTCCCCACGGGGCTTGCTCATTCCAGAGGTGGGCATGCTCGTCATCTTCTCGTTGTTCTGGCACGGGAAACCGCGTTGTCGTGGGTGCATAATAGAAGTCCGGGTCATAGCTGACATAGCATAGCCGTGCCAGGTCTTTGCATCCGAGGTCCGTGTATTGCTCGATTGCTGGATGTGCCGCAGCCATCATGGCATGGCCTGCATGCCATGCATGCGTATACGATGCGGCATCAATAAAAGGGGGTGTGCAAGCGACTCCGCATTTAATGCCTTGCCCGCTGGGGCTGCGAAACGCATAGAGTACATAGGGATTGCTACGCAAGGAAGCCATGGCGGACTCATACTCATCAACCGGAAGTTCATCATAGTCAAAGTGGATAAGGCTACTGCCTTCTTGCAGTCCCGTATTCTTGCGCTGGCGGAAATCCCCAGCCGGCGTAAAGGCGGGTAACTGCCCCTTGAGCAGCTTATAGGTCTCAAGGTCTTGCGCTTGGAAAGTTTCACGAGCTTCTTCGATAGAAACCTGGTACGTCCCACGAGCAATATGTCCGAGCATTTGCCCCAGTGAAAGCGTCTCACTGGGGTACACAAAATGATGTGTAGGAAACAAGGACACTTTTGCATCAAAAGGATTGGGGTCATAGTCGGGAATAATCACGCCCGTACCTCCTCTTTGTCGCACCAGTGTTCAATACGTTGTAGCGTAGAAATTTTGAGTGACGCACCATGCCGAAAGGCAAGAAGCGTATTGCGGTGAAGGCCGATCTCCCGAGCAATCTCTTGCTCCTCCTTTCCTTGAAGGCATCGAATATACCGCCCACGAAGCAAATCCACGCTTTGTGTCACCGTCATATTTTTCCCCTTATTATTAAGAAAATACCATTGACATGCACACTATACGTGATACACTTGCTCATGTCAACGCCGCCCTGCATGGTGCAGTGGCCAGGCGCAGTCACGCAGTAAAGGAGTCCGTATATGCCGACGTTTACCATCAAGCCCAGCAGCACGAATGACCCCAGCCAGCTCACCGCCGGATGGCATCCCGCCGTTCTCGTGGAGATTGCCGACGAAGAGACACCCGACGGCTGGATTATGAAAGAACGGAATCCACGCCTGTACCGTTGGCAATTCCGTGTCTGGTCTCGCCCCGAGGATATGGCCACGCAGGAACCGGAACGCCAGTCTGCCGTGAGCAGCCAGGCGTTCACGCCCAAAGGTCGAAATCCGGCTTCTAAAGCCTACACCTGGACGGTCGAACTCCTCGGCCGCATGGTCCTCCCAGGCGAAGCCGTGGACCTGGACCCGCTCATGCCGATCCCCTGCCGCGTGAAGATCGAGCGCAAGGAGCAGTACGCCAACATCATCGACCTGGAGCGCTGGGAGGACGGCGCTGCCCTGCTGACGGAGCCCGTACGCCGGAAGCTGGGTCCTACGCCGGCAGCCGCGCAGGCGCAAAGTGGTGAATCTACAGGGCCTGCAGCCAAACGAAATGAAAAGGACGCTGATGATTCCGAACCCTGGTAGCCATGAAAAAGCCTGCATTTAGCCCAAAACGAAGCTCGCGCGACTGGTTATGGGGGAGGAATAGAAAAATCCCTTGGAAACGAAAGACTATTTCTCTCTTGCAGCGAGAATGGCTTTATGAACAACAACAAGGAAAATGCGCCATGTGCCATGAGGCGTTAGAGGCGCCTCATTGGCATGTAGATCATATCGTTGCGCTTCATCATGGAGGAGATCACAGCGAAGGCAATTTGCGGATTTTGTGTATTCGTTGCCATAAGTGGAAATCAATACAAGAGCAACGCTATGGTCTTTCATGGAATTTTGTTGATGATTAAACGTCCCTCTTTCGCTTTAGGAGCCCCATATATGCCCAAAATGCAAGCCACTACCACGGAGGCCGAGGGCAAATCCCTCGGCACTCCGCCGACCGATGACATCCCCGAGGACTTTGATACGCCCATCACGGTCCTCGTAGGCCCCGAAGGCCAGGAGGAGGAACAGCCCGTTGACACGGCCACCATGATCGACCCTAAGAAAGCCGACCTGATTGAAATGGTTAATGAAGTCTTCCAGGCCGAAGGCGAAGCTGCCGTGAACCTGGACACGGCGTTGTACAAAGTGACGAGGCATTGCCTCAATGTGATCAAGCACCTCGACGCTGGCTTCCAAAAAGCCACAGACGCGATTAACCGGGAGGCCTTGATGGCCATGGCTCGTGCCCTGGAGCGCCATAGTCCGACGACGCCCTACAAGGCCGAAATACGGGCGATAGCGCCGAGCGGATATGCCATAACCTTCAGCGTCGAAGAACGTAACCACGAGGCCTTTCTGAAGGCGACAGGCGAGCTATTAGGCTGGCTGAAGGCCAAAGGGTTTCAGCCGGAAGGCGTTATGCTGTAACAACCCTACGCCGCCCGCGCCGTAGAAAGGGCTACGGCACCGGGGTGTTGCCACAGGGAGAGGGCTTGCCACCTCTCCCTGTGGTGTGACGAGAGACACGAAAGGAGAGAGATGGTCATTCATGAAAATACCTCCACGGTTGAAGACACGCTGAAGACCGCATTGGGCACAGCGTTTGGCGCCTATGAGGATGGATCGTTTCTGGCTATGCCGCGAGACACAACGAGAACCCCCTGCCTAGCGTACCATTTTACTGGATGCCTCCTGCGGGACTGGCGACGAGTGCCGCCGCCTGGGGAATGGTTGGAATATGAGGGAGACCTGGTGTTGTGTGCTGCAGGGCTTCATGCGTCGCGGCATCCATACGATGCCTTACAGTATGCCTTTGGCCCGTACTTGCATCGTGTCGAACTCGGGGGCCTGATCCTGGAACCCGAACCTCCTGTAGATAAACTCGTCGCGCAACGGCGGCGTATTCTCACCACCATCGACGCGACGACGTTGTTAGGCGCCTTTGCCCGTTGGTGTGCCCTGCAAGCACTGGCCTTATGGCCGGCGCCTGCCGTCGTCCGCACGTACCTCGAAACAGGGGACACAGCGTTCCAGCGCGAGGCCTACGATGCCGCAGTCATGGGGCATCGTACCTGTCGTGAGTATGCGGCCTGGGCTGCCGCGGAAGGGGCTGCCTGGGCGGCGAATGACCTCCCGGCCTGGCAGATAGCGCACGCGAGTGCGCGAGCCGTGGCGTGGGCTGCAGCGCAGGCTGCGCCTGGAGCGCCTGTTGAGACGATGACGGCCTCTGCGCTACGAGACACGTTTCAGCAACGTGTCGAGACAGCCTTTTCACGAAATGAATGATGAGGGGGAGGAGCGCACTGTATGAGTGAAGGATTTTTCCATGTCTCTCGATCAACTCACGCCCGGAATGTATGTGCTCTATGTGCCACCCCAGGCAGGCGGGAACCTGACGCATCCTGCTGTAGAGAAGGGCGTAATCACCAGCGTGAACGCCTCCTATGCGTTTGTGCGGTTTGGGGGTGATAGCCACAGTAAAGCCTGTCTCCCAGGGGACCTACGATGACCACTAGAAAGGCCGGGGAGGTCTTTTCATGATTCGCGCCTATCATTTTACGGGCTCCGCGCTCCGCGATGGACGGCCCCTACCGCCACGAGGGGTCTGGTTGTCCCATGAGGGACCGCTACGCCCCTGCTTCGCAGGGCTCCATGCCTCCGTCCATCCCTTTGATGCGCTCACCTATGCCCCTGGGGCTCTTCTGCATCAGGTCGAGCTGGAGGGCGAGATGCTGGAACATGGCACGCCTCCTGATAAGTGGTGTGCGCGTCAGCGACGTATTATTGCCACGAGAGACAGCACCCGTATGTTGCGAGCCTTTGCCCGCTGGTGTGCAGCGCAGGTGTTGTCATGCTGGAAGCATCCAGCCGCTGTGCGGACGTATATCCTCACAGGCGACGAGACCTTACGCTTTGCGGCACGAGCTGCGGCTGAGAGTGCCGCCTGGGCTGCGGCCCTGGCAGCCACTGAACCGTTAGCCTGGGACGCGGCCCACATGGCGGCTCTCGCTGCTGCGGAGATTGCGGCATGGGGGACTGCCTGGGCTACGATGGAGCCGATGGACCTGAGTGACGCTGTGAAAAACTTCCCTGGCTGGGACACGACGAAAACGGCGGCGAGAGCTGCGCAGCGAGACCGCTTCTTCCATGAGGTGGAGGCACTGTTTACTGAGAGTATGGACAAACACCAAGGAGTCTTACTGTGAGTGGCGTCCCCACGTACTACACCACGCCTTCGGGCGACCTGTACGACCTGTTCGTCCACCAGTTTGGCGTGGAGGCTGTGCGGTTACACCTCGTCATGCAGAGCATTGAGTATCTCTACCGCTACAAGCTGAAAGGACATGCGCTGGAAGATATAGACAAAGTTGCTTGGCTGATGCAGCGGTTCCAGCAGTTTAATGAGGAGGCAAAACCCCCCGCCCCGCAGGCGCAGTGGCGTAACTACGGAGCAAGTGGGCCACAAGACGTCTCCGAGGACTGGGACGCACCGACTGTTGGCGATGTGTCGGCACTGACCTGGCCATCTCCGGAACAGCAGCGCGAGATGCAAGGAGGGATGTGAGTCTATGGCTGCGACTGGTATCTGCGCTGTCTGCCAGTGTCGGTTTCGGCTCCGTCCAGGGCAGGCGCGGTGTAGTCCTAAGCGCAAGGTGTACTGTACGCCGGAGTGCCGCAAGGTTGAGGAAAAACGGCGCATTTACGCCAATTACCCCGACCGTTGGACGAAGCGGAAACCGCACAGTTATGCAGCCGTGCTGTTCCCGCTGAGTAGCAGTACCGACCAGGGATTGTTTGGCGGCGCTGTGACCACGATCGAGGAACCCTGTGATTGTGAAAGCTGCGAAGCGTATCGATATGATCCGGCGCGGCAATGTACATGCAGCGTTCCGGTGAGCAGTGGCTCACTGGAGGGCGAGTGCGCTTCATGCCAGCAGTATCGGCAGGCGCAGAGCCAGGAGCTTGAGGAGGGATGTGATGCCGATAACGTATGCGAAATATCCATCAACCTGGAAGGCCTTTAGTGTAGCCATCCGCGAACATCGTGCCCAACAGCAATGCGAATGCACAGGAGAGTGTGGCTTGCATTGTACGCACCCTGGGCCTCGGCGTTGCGTCGAACGCAACCATACCAAAGCACAATGGGCGCGTGGGCGTATCGTGCTGACCGTCGCGCATCTCTGCCCATGCGATCCGCCATGCGTCGAAGCCTCTCATGTGAAGGCTATGTGTCAACGCTGCCATTTGCGCGTGGATCGCAAGCTCCATACTCGCAATGCTGCATGCACGCGACTGAGGAAGATGGAGGCCATGGGGCAGCAGAATTTTCTTCGACAGGTGGAGGGCTAGGCGCTTGAGGAGGACTGGTGAATGAGCTGGCACTATTTGCAGGAGCAGGAGGTGGCATCCTGGGAGGAACACTCCTTGGCTGGCGCACCCGCTGCGCTGTTGAACTTGATCCCTACTGCCGACAGGTCTTGCTGGCCCGGCAACGAGACGGCAGCCTGCCACGCTTCCCCATCTGGGATGACGTCTGCACCTTCGACGGCCACCCCTGGCGCGGCCATATCGACGTGGTGTCCGGGGGATTCCCCTGTCAGGACATTAGCGCAGCAGGCCGCGGCGCGGGGATTACTGGCAGTCGCAGCGGCCTGTGGCGCGAGTTCTCCCGCATTCTTGGCGAGGTACGACCCCGCTACGCATTTATTGAAAACTCCCCAATGCTCGCTCTTCGAGGACTCAACGTCGTCCTTGCAGACCTTGCCGCGCTGGGGATGGATGCAGTGTGGGGCTGTTTCGGGGCTGACGATCTCGGAGCGCCCCACATCAGGAAACGGCTCTGGATACTGGCGTACCCCGCAAAGTGCCGATAGTTGGATACCGACAACGATCACCGAAAACACGTTGCGCAGGGGGAACCACCTCGGTTCACGGCGCACGACCACTGGCTCACTCGCAAAGCAAATAGCCAACCCCCAATACTGGCGTACATCTAAGCAGGAAGACGCGGGCAGGAGGGGACACTATCGCAACCAGGAGCGTCTGGATCAGTATCTGGGCAAGGGCCATACTCTCGATTTGAGCGAACAAGTAAGATGGCAGCATCTGTGGCCGACTCCCCGGATTGCTGCTCCGGGGAGTCGGCCCAATGGCAAGGGCGGGAAGATTTTGCAGGAGGAAGTGCGGAAATACCCCACGCCAATCGCTTCCTGTCAGGACATGTGGACCATGGAGCAGCAACGACTCAGCGGGCAAAAGAGGCAACGGCTTACCGAGCAGGGCACGCCCTTCCAGAGCCAGGTTGGTGGGAGTCTAAACCCGACGTGGGTCGAGTGGCTGATGGGGTGGCCGATACACTGGGGCAGCATTGACGAGGCAACCGTGCAGCAGGACCACTGGAAGCAGGCGTGCCTGGCGTCTTCGTGGTGGGTGCATGAACCTCCTATCCCGCGTGTCGCAGGCGGGGTACCGCATCGCGTACCCCGCCTGCAAGCCCTGGGGAATGGCCAGGTTCCGGTAGTAGCGGCCTTCGCCTGGACGGTCTTGCAGTCCTGGAGGGAGGCAGGATGACTACGTTGGGAGGCCTTACGCATGCGTCGATTTGCCTATTACGACCAGTCGGATGAACTGCACCCGGTCATTGTCACCGAGGCGGCCATTATGGGAGGCTATGAGGCTTGGGCACAAAAGATGCGCGAACAGCATCGTATTCCTGGGACGCCAGAGGATTTCTTGCTGGATTGGTGTACCCATCACTGGGCCTGGGAAGTGCGGGAGGACACGCCCACGGAGGAGTCAAGGGGATGAGTAATCCGCAAAAGTTCTACATGGTGAGGCTTTCAGAGGAAGAAATGGAATTGTTACACCGCGTCCTGAAGGTGCTGCAACAGCTCCACGATACCGCTGTAATCGATGGCTTGGTTGATTACACCTGGGCGCTTTTAGAAGGCATCTCCGTAACAAGAGGAGAGGGCGTATGATCTTGGCAGTAGACCCAGGGTTGAACGGCGCCTACGCTCTGTTTGATCCGGCGGACGGCTCCGCCCTGGTGGACTCGCTGCCGATCCTGGGCAAGCTGGTCGAAGTTCTGGCGCTGCGGGAGGCGCTGCTGAGTTATCTGCTGGAACCGCTCACGGTGGTGATCGAGCAGCAGCAGGCCTACCCACGGCAGGGCATCGCCTCGGCGTTTTTGACAGGCCGCAACTACGGCCGCCTAGAAGGCCTCTTGCTTGAGCTGTGTGCCTCGTATGAGGGCTCCTATCATCCGGTCCGGCCAAGTGCCTGGAAACGGGCACTACGGCTCTCGCAGGACAAAGAGGCATCCAGACAGCGGGCGCTGGAGTTGTTTCCAGCACTGGCGCCACAGCTCAGGCGGAAGAAGGACGAGGGTCGTGCGGAAGCTCTGTGCTTAGGCTACTGGTGGCTACATCAAGGAGACAAATGATGAATACGAACGGCATCGCCCCCACCATCGTCCTGCCCCATGAGGTAGAGAGTTGTGCCCGATGCTACCGCTACCTCACGACATGCGGTTGCCCCAGTACCCATATCCCGGCACCGTCGAAACGCTGGTACTGCGAAGCCTGCCATGCCGACCTGACCGCCGGGTTGCAGGCGAGTGGGAGCCCTCTCCGTATTCTGCCGTATCCTATGAGGAGTCGGTCATGAACGAAGCTATGCCACGCTATGAACGGAACGACGCTTCGCCCTGGCGAGGAGAGCCTGCCTATGATTATGCAGCCCGGCTTACGGAGGCTATTCACCAACGCTGGTGGCCTGAGCAGACAGAGTGGCAAGTCGAGTCAACGCTCATTGGAGTCTTGTTACAACTCGATAATATGATCTGCGGGATGGAACGTCGAGGGGCGAAGTCCCCATGATGCGCATTACCGTGAACGTGCTGGCGCAACGACCACTACGGAAGTTGGCCGGGTATCACAGCGTCCTCTCTTCAGAGGAAACGTATACCTGGGACGCCGACGACTGGCACGATGAGACAGCCATCGCTGACTATTTTCTCGCCCGCAGTGAGGCATGGGGCCTGGCTGTGTGTGTGTTGGTCAACCAAAAGGAAGAGACGCTATGACCCTTATGGAAGAACTCAACCAGTCTTGGCAGCACCTTCCGCAGGATGCCGCTGCGCTTGCAGAGTGGCTGTGGCTTGCGGAATACGGGTATAAGGCGGGGCTTTTTACGATCAACTATGTGATTGAGACCCGAGAATGGGTCGCCGATCAAGCCATAGCCTTGAGGAATACCAACTTTAGCTTAGAGCATCGAGGGACGCAATGAAACTGGCGCTACAGGTCTGGACCCAGGACCCGCACTGTTGTATGGAGGGCAGGGAAGACCCGTTTGTCAAATTGACGGTGCGTGATGGCGGCGGTGGACCGTACCTGGTCCTCGATGCCCAGGAGTGGGCGCTAGAGACTATGCAAGAGCTTGAAGCGCTTGTGGGCGCTATCACGATGATGATGCAGGCATTGCTGGAGGACGAGCCCTCTCCTGATATTCCCTAGAGGAGTCTTACTATGCAGCTTCCTGAGAACACCCTTGAAATCGGCCAGGTGGTGCGGTTTCGCCCGTTTTACCCCGGCGACCACTGGTCTGCGCTCCGGTGGGTGATTGTCGGCGCCACCGCGGACTGGGCTGACTGGCGCCCTCCCACCGTGCTTTATCGCGTCCAGGTCTGCGAGGAAGCGTCCCCGTCCGCTTCCTCGACGCTTCAGACGCATGTCCGCCGCGACATGCTGGAGCCATTATGACTGTCGCACCAACAATCCACGCAGCCAAGTACATGCCGTGGGGCGATCGGGTGACGCCAGCCGACGAGGCCGCCACGGTGGCGACAGAAGACGATTTGACACACTGGCTGACGCTCTTGCACTCGCCCTATCAGCCGATGCAACGTGAATGGGCACGGCGCGCCAGGCTTGCCCAGGAGCAGTTGGCTAAATGGGAGTATGCCGTACATGGGTAGGCGGTGGACAAGGCAATAGGATAAGGACGAACGCCTGATAGTAAGGAGAACGTAATGCCTAAATATCTTACTTGCGATTACTGCGGCGCCCCTGACGCTCAGGAGGATTACGATGGGGAAAACCTCTGTCTGTATCATAGCCAGAAACAGGAGTTGTCGTACCTACTTCAAGCGTACCAGGAAAAGCGCCATTGGTTACACACGACATTTATCGCAGACCTGAGAGAAATGCGGAAACGGATTCGTTACCTGCGTGCCGCTATACAAGAGGATAAGGACGAACGTATGATAGTAAGGAGACCGTAATGACCAATCCTCCCTCTATTGACACCATAGGGCGCCCCCTAGTCGTTGTCCAGGTACCCATCGAAGGACGAACCACGAGCAGTGGTCCACTGCCACCTATCTGTATCGTTCCTCTTGTCGTACCGGCCACTTACGCGAGGGCGTAGCCTGATACGTCTTTAGGCCGTGTAATCTCTGCTAGCCACTGAGCTGCGGCTGTGGTAGACTGAAGCTCAACGTTCGCTTCATAACCTACTTACTGCTGAGGATTCGCGGCTCTTAGGTAGGCATGAGGGAACTTTGAAAGTCGGCACCAGGTCCAGTGGCACGCATCCCCTCACCGCGATGTGCCTGGGCCTGGTGCTGGTTTGGGAAGGAGAGAGACCATGAACACAGCAGACACGATGACCGGAGGGCTCCTCTCCTCCAGCGGACCATCACGTCGTCTTCGACGAGTAGCACGGCCTCGGGACGTAGGGGGATCATGCTCTCCGCTCCAGCCGT
>JAAOEI010000004.1_pt1 | contig 64511 bp, 67 predicted proteins | sample 7059261 | NCBI WGS metagenome assembly JAAOEI01 (sample SAMN14008812, study PRJNA610033) | viral metagenome | isolation source: viral particles filtered from seawater | place: China: Hangzhou Bay, Yangshan Deep Water Harbour | collected 2017-10-31 | reverse complement strand
GTTCTCCGGCGGCGGCTCCGGCGGGTTCTCCGGCGGGTTCTCCGGCGGCGGCTCCTGCAGGGTCTCCGGCGGCGGCCCCGGCGGCGGCCTCGGCTGTAGTTGGTGATGGTGGTAATTTTGAGGGAATCTCAGATCTCTCTGGACCCATTGATCAACTCTACACGCGGTTGGGATACTCACCAGAGGGTGAACTGGATTTGAGCAAGGCAAAGAACCTTCTTCGAAAACTGACGATGGGTGTGCTCAACGACGAGGTTGATGCGGCCTGGAAAAAGGCAAAAGACGGGGATGGCTACGTGGTCGCTATTATTCGTTCGAAGGAGGTCAAGTTTGGGGGTCAGACGATCTTCAAGACACCTCTGATGTGGTTGTGCATCATTGTGAATGGTGACAAGCACTACGTCGAGATGTCAATCATTGGTAGCCAAGACAAGATCGATGAGGGTGATTTTGTCGCCAGGATCGAGCCGTACCGTGAGATGCTTGAACGCATTACGAAGTTGAGCAAAAAGCCAGAGGAACTCAAGGGTCAGCTACTCATCGACGCTTTGGATTTTACCCCGGAAGAGCAGAAGGAGGCGTCGTCGGTAGAGCCAGATATGGCAAAGAAGAGACTTTGGCCATTCCCGTGGATTTCTCCAAGTTCGACAGCCAAGAATGTGCTAAAAGGGTTTCGGAAGACCATTGATCCTGATGACAAGCTCAGGCCGACATTGTTTGCCAGGAACCACAAAATTGCGACCTTCTACATGGTTGGAGATGGTACGAAATGGTCCATTTCGTACGATGAGATCTTCTTCCGTGCATCAATGGGTCACTCCTTTTGGAAAGACGACAAGGGGATACACAACGAGAAACAACCCATCCAGGAACTTGAAGGCGAAAAGGAGATCGAAAAAGCCAGAAAACGATACCTTGAGCAGAACGGGATCAAAAACAAGACGGTGGAGACGATCGAAAAGGAAAACCCGGGGCGAGGTACCAAAAAGAGCAAGGAGGCGACTCGTCTGATCGCACTGAAGGATGAATTGGGTGGTGACCCCGAGAAGAAGATGGAGAGTGATGTTCTTGAGGTTTTCGAAATGATCACAGAACTACAACAGAAGGAGTTCACCAGTGATCTCAAGATAACCACGGACTTGTTCACGGTGTATATTAAGACCATTGCCGGGGAAATCGACGGGGAATCTACCAAGGTCAAGGGACCCCTGGTATTTTTTTTCGGGAACCCGGTCAATGCGGATTTTGGGGGAAACCCAGGAATTCCAAACAAGCGATCCATTTCTCGGCTGTTCCTGGTCGGATCGTCGGTGTTTCAGAGGATTCTGACAGACGCTGGTGTGGCCGATGGTGATGTCGAGGTGCAGATCGATTCAACCTGGTTTGACACGTCGCCGGAGAACACAATGACCTACGCGGAGTTGTTTGGTATCGACTGGTCGGTGCATGCCGTGTTTGAGTGGATGGAGTCGACTCGCTTTCCGAAGAACAAAGTGTCGGCGATTGGACATGTGTACCAGCTGGCGACGAATGAATCATTTGCAAAGACGAGGGACTCTTTTGTTATGAAGGAGGAACATCGCAAGAGACCGGCACCGTTTTGGGTGTGGTTCAATCGGGTTTTTACATCCGATCCACAGTTTGGGACGTTTTACGTCCGCCAACCGGGGCACATCATCCAGGCGGTTGTCGACATTGTGAACAAGTTTATCGTCAAAAAGGCCGGGGGGAACCCAGAGGTCACCGAGGCCACGGAAGAATGGTTTGTCGAAAAGGGAATCATCGACTTTTTGACGAAGAGTGGGTCAAACCGGTACGAAGACGATCGATTTTACCGATTGGCATGGAACTACCTCTACGACAATCTCTTTGGATCGACGGTTCGAAAGGCTGCCATCAATGGTAACGGGGAGACACTGGAGCTGGCGAAAGACGTTCTTAGTCGTCGGCTGCAGATCACCACGAAACACAAGGACGTGGAGGCTAATGGTGTGTCTAATCTGTTGGCCATCATCGCCAGGAACATCGAGCACCAAAAGCCGGCCGATTTTACGATTCAACGGATGGCTTTGGTGTTTTGGGCGTTTTCCGAGCTTGATGACAAGGACCCCGAGATCATCAGGTCAATTTTGCCGGCGTATGGGGCGACAACTCAACAGATGGAGGGTAATGCGACCTTCTACAGCTACTTCTCTGCGACATCCGGGGGCGGCAAAGCCGAGCTGCGAAAGGGGGTTGATGACCCGACGTACAAGATTCGGGGCAAGGGTGTTTCGTCTATTGAGACATCTTTGCGGATGGGGGCGACGGCTCGTGATTGATCCACACGCGCGCTGCCACCGCAAAAATCAGCGTGGCAAATATAACGATGACCGTCTCGTGAATGTACTGCTCCGAGCCGACTGTCGCGCACACTCGGTTGCTTGTGTATGTTCCCTCGATCTTTAGCCAGCCCTTGGGGCATTTCCTCCACGGTTCGCAGGTTGCCACCGCCAGCGGCGAGGGCTTGCCCCATTGGCCGGGTGGACACCGCATCGGCATGTCGGGTGGGTCTTCCGAGACCGCGGGACTGCACACTCGGTTGGTCAGGGCGGTACACGGGGTGGCCTCGACCGTGCACTCGTGACAGGGCTCGCAGTACATGATGGGGTGCCCGACGACCGCGTCGAGCCCGCTGGCGTTGAGGTAGGTGCCGTTGGGACACGTCCAGGTGATGTTGATCTCGGCACAGGTGGTCTCGGTGTGATGTTGGAGGCAGTAGGCCCGGCCCCGGTCGCATTCCGCGTTGAAGGTGGTGCCGTTTTCGCAGATGGGGCACTGCTCCACGAGGTTGGTCTCACCGGGGTCGGCGTTCGCTTGGGCCGCCAGGTTTACGTACTGGCCGGGAAGACACGTCGAGACAATGGCTCGGCACACTACGTCGCTCGTCAGGGTGGCACCAATGCTCACGTGGTGGTCCGCCTTGCACGTCGTCGTGGGAATGCACACACGGTCGCTGGTGGGGGTGGGTGCAATGCTCTCGTAGGTCGAACCGAGAATGCACGGGGTGGTCGCCTGGCATAGCCGATCCCACCCAGCTTGGGGTGTCCGTACTTCAAACTCGTCGGCCTCGCACTGGGTCAGTTCGAGGCACTTGTTGATGGCCGCCGAGCCGTTGTCGTAGTAGCTGTGGGTGTAGTCGCACACAATGGGGGTCAGGGTGGGAGCAATCCCGTAGCTCCCATACCCCAGGTCGATGTGATTTCCAGAGGCCGTGGTGGGCGTATCCATAAACGGGAGTAGGTTTGGATCCGCCGAGGACGAGGCCACGTAGCACAGAGGGTAGTCGTACCAAAAGACCTGGGTGTTGGTCTCCATGAGAAGAAGGGCTACGGGCGTACCGAGGGGGAGTTCGGAATGACGAGAACTGCACACCATTGCCGACGATGTCTGGCGGGTGGCTCGGGGACCGGCGTACATGGACAGAAATGTCCCGAGGGCGTGGTGCACGGGTGGATTGTTGCCCTCGCAAAAATCTCCGTTCTTGCTCGAGAAATAGACACTCGAACCGATCCGGGAGACGTCAATGTCACCGTCTGGAAGTTGGTCCGCCTGGAGTGCGGAATCAGGGTTTGTCTCGCTCGGCATGTAGGGAGACGCCGATGCATTGCCGGTCCCGACGAGGTTGAGGTTGGAGCACCAGTCGGGGGCACCGGGAAAGAGGAAGTGGTACGCTGCAATCGTGGGAAGCATGTCCTTGGTGTAGTTGCACGCGGTAACAAACTCGCCTTGGCGCATAATGCCCTGGTTCTCCCAGATGTGGCCCAGGTTTCCCGTGTACCGGTCGAGGTAGCCCGTGACGTAGCCTGTCTGGGTTCCAAAGGTAATGGCGGACAGGGGTTGCTGGTTGTAGACCGGATCCCCGCCGAGACTTGCCACCTGGACGCCAATGGTGGTCTCATCGTCGTTGGTTTCGTTGTGGCAGTACGATGTGGGGCGCGTCGTGTTGACAATCACCATCGACTCCATGTTGAAGTAGTAGCCCGTCGTATCGGTCGTCACAAAGCCAATGGGGCCGCTCATCCGAGGTGAAATCATGATGGGACCAGCTGGTGGATTGTCGCTCACGTTGAGTGTGTGGGCGGGCGCACAGTAAAACACATCATCGGCGAGGATGCACCGATCAATGCTGGTCCGGCCGTTGAGGATGAGAAAGGTGTCGATGATCTCCCCAATTTGGTTGACGGCAAACGAGGGTGTCAGAGGGTGGCTCGTGTTGATACGGACATGCTGCACCGCTCCGATGGGGTCGAAAAAGGTGTTGTACGAGAGACCCTGGAAGGAGAAGGGTACTTCGACGGCTTCAGGAGGTGTGTGATCGGTCATGTAGGAGATTGTCTCAGGTGGCTCTCCCTCGGACGAGAAGAAGAGAACCCGGCAATTCTGGTCGGTTGAGATGCTGGGGCACGCAAAGATCGAAACATACAGAGTGTCGCTCGGGAGCACATCGTTGTCGAGCGCATCGGTGAACGTCGTGTCGAAATCGTTGGTCTCTAGGTCGATACCCTCGAGGGGGGTCGTGCTGAATGTGACGGCCGCCGTCTGTGCATGGATCCCCGGCAGTGGAAAATACACGTAGTCGAGGAAGACAATGGCGGTGTTGGTTGTAAAGTCGTTGGTGTAGATCTTCCACGCGTTGTTCGAGTCTCGGCTCTGGAGGTAGATTCGGTGGTTGCCGCTTGGGTTCTCGGTGTCTCCACACCACCCCACACCCTCGGCAGGGTACGCCGCAATTACCACGGGGGTAAATGAGCTCTGGGCCGGAAAGATGATCGGAGTCTTGAGGGTCAGGGGCACGGAGGAACCACTGGCGGTGATCTGGGTGTAGACCAGACGGAATTTGTTGGACCCAGAGTCTTGAACGTAGTCGATGCAGTAGAAAAGGGCACTGCATGAGCCGCTCTTGACCAATCGGGCGTTGCTCCCGGTGCAAATGCTATCGTAGAGGCTTGGGTAGACGACGGTTATGATACCGTCGTCGTCAATCCGAACGACACCAGTCCCGGTGGATGTAATGCACAGGGTGGTCATGGCCGTACCGTCGGGGATTCGGACCAACTGGGTGCATTCGTCGTAGATGAATCCGTAGATGGCGGGATCCTTGGTGTATGTGGGGGCTACGTTGGTGTGCAGACTGGCGTTGAGAATGCCACGGGGATTGGCGCCCCCAAAGACAGGGATGAGGCTCAACTCGTGGGTCACGGGGATGCTCGTGGAAACCCGCACCGCCGAAGGCTGGAGGTTGAGGTGATGGAGAACCAGGGTGGCGCTCGTTTCCTCGAGGGATGTGGTGAAGTCGGCGTCGTAGTACACACTTGGGGACGTTGCATGGATGCTGGGCATGCCGCTGTCGACGTGGATTCCGGTTAGAAGCGGCGGGTAGTCAAGGCCCTCGTAGACAACGGTGTTGCCGGTGTATGAGATGTTTTGGATTGCGTTGACCGGAAAATCATACATGGTCTGTGTCTGGATGGTGAGGGCGTTGACGGTTGAGGTGTAGAGGAGGGTACCACCGGGTGCGTCGTGACTGGTGGGGTAAAAGACGTCGAGAAGGACATTGCTGTAGTGATTGACCATGGCGATGACGGGTGGGCCCTGAACTAGGACGTCGACCGGGGCGTAGATGTGGCTGGTTCCGACGAGGGGGGCGTTCTTGTACATGCTCTTCCCAAAGACAAGGCCACAAAAGTCGGCATTGGCGTCGGTTCCAACGTAGTGCAACGAGGTGTACTTGTCGTGGGGTCGAATAAGCACGATTCGGATGTAGTAGTGGGTGATAAAGCCGACACCGTCGTCGAGGATGATGCTCTCATCGTAGGACCGGATCGAGTTGAGCCGAACGTAGAGAGTCCAGTCGGTCTCGTTCTCTCCTTCGAGGGTGAAGTCATCATTTGAAAGCCTGGTCTGCACGGTAGAGAAGGTGGGGTCGTCCGAGGTCACAACCACCGAGGTGGGCCCGTCGATGCGGAGCACCAGATACCGACCTTCGTAGGCGGTGGTGTTGTCGGGGAGATCGATCTCATCGGTGCAGTTGAACAGGGACTCTGCTCCGACAACGAGCGCGAGGACAAGCAACCGCCGCATTGCTTCCGTGATGGGCGACTTTGGTGATCGCTTATACCAGTCGTCGAATTGCGCAAGTTGCAGGGAGAATGTGGCGAAAACTCCCTTTCACTACGGACGTTTGTGTGGTTGTGTCTATCATTTCGACTGCTTGGTGGACCTCACGAGCTGCATCTACCACAACGACAGTCATGTGGCGACGGTCGTTGACAGGGAGTGCATCATGCCGGAATGCTCAACCAGGACGAACGACACGGTGTGTCAGGCGTGTGTCAAGGGGGTTATTGCTCGGTCCATCCGAATCCTGGCCAACAACGAGGATTGTCTTGTGGTGGGGGATCTTTTCGACTTGGTGTACCACATCAAGACCATGTGGACCGACTCGATCATGGCGAGCGTCAACCCAGAGTGTGTGTCGGAGAAGGGGATGTTCAAGCGCCGAACGCACCCGATTGTGGCCGTGTCTTGGCCCATCCTCTGGAGGGCCATCAGGAACTCGCCGGATCTGATGGTGATTGGCGGGCGCGTGTGGTCGACGTGGGCCTGGATCGAGTCGAGACTGGATCAGCAGCTGCCGAGGGTCATTCGATACAACCAGATTTCGGCCTATGTTGAGGGGCTGAGTGAGGCCAACATCATCTCTTTCAGGACGTCCGTCAACCTGGGGCGGACAAAGAAGTTCAAGGCGGTGTCGAGCAGCTCGATACGGAAGGTCACAAAACTGAATTGCTACAACAGGGAGACGCTGCTCGGTGCGCTGGCCTTGGCGGATCACAACGGTATTCCGATTGTCGATCTCATGAAGGAGGATGCAGACATGAAGGATTTGATCAAGGATGTGCAGGAAAGCGGGGAGGCGCTCATCGCAAACCGTCACCTCTACTCGAGACGGTGGTTGACAAAGGTGGACTGCTACGCCCGGTTCGAGGCAATGTGGACCGACGAATAAAGCCCCACCCTAGATCACGCAAACGGGTGCACCGTCTCCTAGGGGTGGTTGGTGTGGCCTAGGGATCCTTGAGGTGTGTGTCGATGACCTTTTGGGCCTTGGTGAGATCGAGCACGGTGTCACCAATGTCTTTGGCATAGTTGTCGAACCAATTCTTCCTGATCCGAGAGGCGTCCCTCTGAGGAGCCTTCTTGTTCTTCCGGCCGGCCCGACGCATGTCCTCGATGTAGTTTTCGTAATCCTCTTGTGACCCGTCCCCGTTTTTGTACCGGGCTTTGATCTTCTCCTCTTCCTTGGTAGTACACGAGGAAATGACCCTCTCAAGATCCTTAATCTCCTCACGGTAGGCCGCCCGTTTCTCTTTGAGGGCCTCGATCGTAGGTGTGAGGTCCATCGTGGTAAGTAAGACACGGAAAGGAACACCGGGTGTACGACCCCGTGTGCACGACCCCGTGCGCACGACCCCGTGTGTACAACCCCGTGCGCACGATAGATGACACCCCATCGTGTATACCCCATTGATTCCAGAGGGTTGAATTGGGGTCATACCCCATGGCCGATACCGAGGCAATCAGTCTGACCAATGTGGTGCCCACGGAGATCATCATGCTTGTGGCGTCGTTCCTGGACGCATTGAGTGCTGGTCGATTGGCAGGGACATGCAGGCACCTGTACGGAATGTTGGAGGAACTGGTTGCGCGCGCACGACCGTGTGTTCCGCTGGCCATTAGTGACCGTCGTCGGGATGACGGTTCATTGTGGGTTCCGTACCGTCTGAGGGTTCCCATGCTCCGGGGGATACGAAAAGAGTGGACAAATCCCATCATTTTTCACGCGGCGTGCAGAATCGGACATTTGCCGATGGCCAAACTACGACAACCCCCACCCGGCGAAATTGAAGCGGTTCTGACCGGGTTGCTGATATTGCGGGTGGACCAGGAGAGCATTGGGTTTTACCGATGGCTGGTCACCGAGTACAAGCTGACATGGAGGAATGTCCTGACAACCCCTATGTTTTTCATGGGGGTGGGTGGGTACGAGTGGACCAAGGAGAACGTGACACCATCTCCCGCTGAAGAGAAATCCTTGGAGGAAATGCCAATGTGTCTTTGTTTTCCGATCGAGAAGGCGAGAATGGATATCGTTCGACGCATGGTGGAGGATTTCTCTATTCGGTTTGAATCCAATCGACATTCACGCCCTTTGGTGGATGCGGTAATCATTTCGAAAAGGGGGGATGTATACGACGAGGTCATGGAGATTACCGGCTACACGCTCACCGACCAGGATCGATGTTTCTGTCTTGAGTATGCCATCATGAGGGGGGCTACCAAGGTGTCGGAACGACTGATGCCGGATGTGGACAACGATACTCTTACGGACCATGCCATTGCCAGGGCGATACGCAATCAGAAAATGTGGTTCATGAACTGGTTTGTGGATCGTTCGAATGACAAGCTGCGGATGATCGATCGCATTGGTTTTCCCAAACGATGGAGAAGGTCATGGTTGACCGAGTGGGCCACAGAAAAGTGCAAGGAGATTGTGCTGCAACGCGGTTCTCGAGTCGGGAATTCATTGCCCTCGGTATAATATACACTGCGCACCGTGTTTTTTCTTTGACTAGAGGGTCTGGATGGACTCGAGTTGGGGGCCCGAGTAGGACACCTCGGGGGCGTGGGGAAGCGTGGCGGCGTCGGCGGGGTACTCTTCGCGAATGGTGTACGGTGGAATGACGGCCTTGAGGGCTTCGGTCGGGTCCTCATATGCCTTTTTGATCTTTCGAATGCCGTCGTACAGCTGCTCCATCGAGAAGAAGCCTTCAAACAGGTCAATCTCGTGGTACTTGGGGATGGGTGGACCGCCGGGCTTGCGCTGGCTGTCAAAGCCGTTGAAGTAGGCCACGCAGAACAGGATGTTGATGATTTCCTCGCTAAAAGCCTCGAGCGTGAGGTGCTTGGACTTGAGACTGACCCAGATGGGCTCGATCACCGCGATGAAAAGACCGGGGTAGAAACGGAGGTACCGGCGGTAGGGGTCTGCGGGGTCAAAAAGGTTGGTCATCCACTTGGTGGGAAAACCGGCATCCCGAATTTCGATCAGCAGAGAAACCGTGTCCTCGTTGGCGGTCCCATAGGCCTTGAGACCGTAGCAATAGTCGACACCACCGGCACAGAGGGCCATCATGAGCAGGTGCTGGCGGTCAAGACGGTCGGGCATCCGTGAGATCAGCTTGGGGATCTCCATGATCTCGAGCATCTGCTTGAAGTTGGCCTCGCCCCAGATTCGATCGGCCCCGCGCTTCGTCAGCTGTACCTTGGTTGAATCGTACCACTCGATGGTCTTCTCGCTCTGGGTCTCGACGTACACGGTGCCAAGCCAGACGTGGATGTTTGCCGCGTAGAGGAGGAGCGCAAGAACAACGTCCCAGTCGACCGTCATGACGAGGACGGGGGCCCGGTCAAACCGAGAGTAATGCGTCGACCACATGAGGCACTTGGTGTCGCCTTCGCCGTAGTTGGTGAGGGGCATCTCGATGGGACGAAGGGGGGCCGGGTAGTACCACCGGCTCCCGTCTTGGCAGTCGATGATGTACTGGACCCCTTTCCGACCGCGTCCTTGGATGAGGTACTGCTTGATGCTCGCTTCGACCGCGTTCCAAATGGCAAATTTTCCCTTGGCGCTGTTCCAGAAGCATGCCCACGGCTTGGGCATCTTGTCGATTGTGACTCCGTCGATCTCGGCTTGGGTGGGGGGGTACTCGTCCTTCTTGTAGTTTCGGCCGTCCTCGGGGCACAGAATCTCGTCGGCCCGTGGAGGACGGGACGACTTGGCGTAGCGACGCTCGACGTGGAACTTTTTGCGGATCTCGGGGATGAGGCGGGGGCTGTCAAAACAGAGAACGATCGTCTTGAGACCGGGAAACTGGTGGATGCAGGGCATGAAGAACATCTGGACCGTCTTGAACGGGGACGTGTCGGTGCCGAGCGTCCGGGGGACCGTCTTGCGATAGACCGCCGCCACATCGACGGCGGTAATCCTGTACTGCTCGATACCCGCCTTTTCCTTGGCCATCCCATCCCCACCCTCGGGTGCCCCGCCCCTGGTTGATTTCTGCCGCATGCGACTGGCGGCTAGTAGTTTTCGCTTTGTCTTGGCTTCTAGATCATAGCCCATGGTTGGACTTTGGGGAATGTGGTAGGGGGATCTATATACCGGGAGAGGTTGCCCCACAACCCCGTCATTTCGAGACGTGGGGGAAACCAATCGATGCGTGGTTGCCGACTCTGGCCAACACGACATTGTGGTCCTGGTATCAACGGATCACTTGGTGGGTGCACCCTCTCCGTCGGGACTTCGGATGTGTAATTACATTGACAATGACTAGAGGTACCTGGCCATCTCGAGCATGAGCTCGTCCACGGTGGGCTTTTCTGCTTGGTCGATCTTTTCCTTGGTCTCGGGCGCAGGGGCCGCCTTTGCCTCGATGGTCTCGGTGTTCTCCACAATGGACTCCTTGGGTTCCTCCGAGCGGGGCTTTTCCGGGGCGAGGCTTGCGGGCGCCCGGAGATCCTCGGGTCGAATGGTAGATTTGAGAAGGTTCACCTCGCCTTCCACCTGGTCGACTCGGGTAGTCAGGGTGTTGACGTTTGCACCAATGGTCTCCACGTCCGGGGTCTCCACGTCCGGGGTCTTGGTGCCGGCGAGGGTGCCAGCAACATTGTCAAGAACTCCGTCGAGAAACGTCCTGCCCTCGTCGTCGCTCATGTCCCACCCTTCCTCCACATCAACATCCCTGGGGGGAGGGACAACGGTGGGCTTCTTGGGTGCGGCGATTTCGACTTCGTGGGCCGCCGCATCCACTTCGTGTGCCGCATCCACTTTGGGTTCGGGGGAGGACATCCTCCGTTTTCATTGGGGTATAGGTAACGCAAATAAAGCACTCAGACGTCGAACTGGCTCTGGATCATCTTGTCGAGTTCGTCCTCGTAGAATGTGAGAAACACAATCAGAATCACCACGACCAACACAAAGAACCACACGACAATGTTAAGCGTGGTGAACACCCCGTCGAATCGGATGTGTTGGTGATACACCTGACGCTCGTACGCCTTGCCAAAGAAGCCGGTATACTCGGTTAGGTTGACCACCTCGACGTTGGTGGTCGCCACGTTAAACTCCTCCGATGAGGCAAGAGGTTGAACAAGAACCTATCCGCGCGGCCCAGTCGGTCGTGAGGGAAATGAATGGTACAATGAGTACTCTCTCTCCCTCTCTCTCTCTCTCTCTCGAGGCGGGGGGGGGGGGGCGGGGGGAGGGCACAGACCTTGCTCGTCGCCACAATCACCTCACACGCCGAACCAGTGGGAATGATTCGCTCGTTGTTCATGTAGCCGATGCCACCGTGAATGATGGACCCATCGGCGTTGATGCTGGCACCATAGCCAAAGGATCCGTCCAGGTGACCGCTGCCGAGATCACTGCAGTCGGGTGGATTGGTGGTAAAATGCTCAACCGTGCCGCCTTGGCCCTGGGTGCACACGTACTGGAAGATCCCAATCGTGAAGGATCCGGGGTCGCTGGTGCAAAAACGAGACGCCCGGCTCAGCATGATCACGGGGTCGCATCGCTCCCAGGTCAGGTCGGTTCCGTCGGTGGTGGCGCACGCAAACTCAGAGTTGAACACAAATCCGAGCCATCCGTTGTTGGAGGGGAGGGCAGTCGACACGGTGTAGACGGCGTCGTCCCAAAACGTGGTGTTGCCATCGTGCTCAATCTTGTCGCCGTAGTATGAAACGTCACCAAAGGCAAACAGCTGGCTCGATAAGGTGGACGTGTCGGGAAGGAGAACTCGCTCGGCTCCAATGGTACAGGGGGTGCAGGGGGACCAGAGAAGATTGCCGTGGGCATTGGAGTAGATGCTTGATGCACCCCCACGACCAAGACTCGTCTCGTACGCAGAGGTGGACGTGTTGGAGATGTTGGCCAGAGTCGGGCACATGTAGGGATGGTTGGCAACGTGCATTCGGGTGGTAATGCCGTCAAAGAACCAGTCGTCGAGAAACCCATCCGATCCGCAGGGCCCCATCTCAATGTTGTTGTTGTTGGTGGTGTTGACCCCGACACACCATTTCTCCGTGTCTTGAAGGCTCGTCAGAAATTCCTCGCGGTAGAGTGTCGCAGTGTCCTCGGTCATGGAGAAAAACCAGTCGGTCGAAAGCACCAGCTTGACGTTGGGCTCGTAGATTTGACACCCGTCTCCTTGGCAGTTGGCACGGGGAACAATCGTCACCAGGGCAAATTCGTCGAGCCCAGGCTCTTGTCCGGTAATGGGGAGCGTGTGCACCTCGACATTGAGCTGTCCAGGGTCGATCAACTCGATCTCTTCACTTGGACGCCGTACCGTCCACACAAGTTGGCCGTATCCGATGCCAGAGACTTCCTGGATGGTACCGAGACCGTTGCTGCTCTCGTACGGTGCCACCGCGTACCACTCGCCGCGAACAGATCGGTTGTACTGCCAGTTCTGGTGGTGCTCAATCTCGGGGGAAACCCGCTCCAGATCGTCCACCTCGTAGAATTGCACCTCCTCCGAGCACTCGACCGAACACTTCTCGATGTTAAAGGCACAATCACCGTTATCGGAGACCAACTCGGTGCACGTCGACGCCGTATGGTACCTGGGGGGAACAGGTGATGAGAAATGGCATCCACCCCAACCCTTTACACGCCCCACATTTGTCCCCGCACACCCTTCACATTGTAATGTGCGCGGGACAAATGTGGAGGGTGCGTGGGGACATACCGGGTGGAACAACCACAGCGTCCTGCATTACACAGGGCCTTGCTGTTGGGAGACGGTTGCAGGACGGCATTGCTGCACCGAACACCAAATTCACACGTGTAGTCTGGAATCGCCGCAGAGAGTGGTCGACCACAGCACCCATTGATCTTGGAACACGTGTTTGGGGCCCCACAAAACTCGGTCGTCTCGTTTCCACTGACATTGTAGGCCACGTAGCAGTTGGGTATGTAGATGCTCCCTTCGTCGAGTGCGGCTCCGGGGCAACTCGATGCAACGGGAACACCGGTCGTCCGTCCAAACACGGCAATCGTCTGTCGCATGTCGGTGGGAACCTGGGTGTTTGCTCCGTACCTTGGTCACGTGTGGGGGTTGTAAGCAGGAGAACCCAGGGCTTTGCCCGGTGGGGCTCGCGCACGGATGAAAAAACCCAGGTGGGGGAAACGGCCGTGGTAAGAATGGTGGTTCCTTGGGGAACTCACTGGAATGAAATGTCGTGCACAATCAGACCATTGGCGTTGGTTGTTCCAAAGGAGCGGTAGATGAGATCGTCGCCGCCAAGAACCGCGATAGCTACCGCACTCTCCTTGACATTGATGTCGTAGATCTCGCCCCCGACGCCGCTTTCCCCGCTAAACACAATGGGTGTCTGACGCAGTGCATCCAAAAGGTTGCAGTTACCTGTGGATGAGTCATCCGGTAAACGTGATGAGTCATCGCTAGTGGGTCATCCCCGGTGAGTCATACGGTGGACATGATGAGTCATCGCCGGTGGGAACTTACTCTGATCGAAAACCACGTTGTGGATGAAAACACGGTCACCGTTGACCTGAAAGCGGGTGCACACCGAGATCGAATTGACAATGACGCTCGAGGTTTGGCCAATGGTGACCGAGGTGGTATTGATCAGGCTGGTGATCTCAATGTCGTCGTAGTCGATGGCGGTGTTGACTTCGCGGAACACCGGAACGACGGCGCTCTCGGGGATGACCACTCGGTCCAGGTCGTTGGGGGTGGTCGAGGGCACAATGTAGTTGCCGCTAATGTCGTCGTAGTACCTGGAAGCGCGTCGGGGCAGGTGAGAAGATGTGTCAATGGGGGCCCGATGGAGGCATCGGGAGGAAAATGGCGGGATTACCCTCGAACAAGAGTGTACATGGCTCGGAATGTGTCGAGAGAGATGACCTCGTCGTCGTTGCATACGGAATCGAGGACACCCTCGTCCATCCGGACAAGTTCTCGGGCAAAATAGGAAATGGTCGGAGAAAAGTCGTCGGCATTGTATCGAGTAATGGGGATGGGCTTGCCGGCCAGTGGGCTGTCGACATCCCCGGCATCGACACTGTTGGTGAAGAGGGTGTTGATCGCTTGCGGGCTCATCAGGATGTACTTGAGGATGTTCATCGTGAATGGAGCGTAGTAGAAGGATGTCCCGTCCCACGTCTTGCCTTGAGGGAGGTTTGCGGACAGAATCGATCGGATGGTCGGGTACCTGAAAGCGCGTTGAGTAGAGTCCGGGTAGGTGCTCGGCCTGCGGCTCATCGAGGGGCATCCCGGAAGGGAAGAACTTACTGTGGATGATCGGCAAACACCACGCAGTAGGGCAGCACATCGGAGTTGTTTAGAAATGGGCAGAGGTCATTGAGACTCAACGTCACCAGAACATTGCCGGTTAGCACCCACCATGGTTTGGTCGTCTCGCAAAAGTTCTTGCGCTCGAGCGTCGTCATCGGGTCGTTCTCGCAGGTGATGTACTTTCCGGAATGGTAGCCGCTGAGGGGATCGGCCGCAGAATTGTCATCCCAGTCCCAGGTCCCGCAGTAGTGGTTCATCGTCGCGTACTGCTGCCACCGGAACCAGGGCCACGCCGATGCATTGTTCTCAAGGGCGGTGGAACTCGTCGAATCGCTCAAATCCTGGAGGGTGGCACCGGCAGGACTGGTGTAGAGACTCATGGCTCGTTGGAAGGGTGTCGATGGCTTGGTCGTAAAATCGACGGGGTACCTCGGGGGATGAGAGTCGAATCATGAGTCACGGGGCTCGCCAACCAACACCGGCATGCCACTCTCGTTCGTGCGGCTCGACGTCCATAGAAAGGGGGAATGAGGAAGATGGGATGGGGACTCACTGCGGAAAGTAGGCCGTCATCAGGGGGTTCATGCACGAAAACCACACCGAGTCTTGGGACCCCGTGCAGGGTACATAGCCGGTCTGGTCGATCGCAATGCGGCACGAGGACACATCACTCGATGACCCGCAGGTGGGTAGAGACCCAACCGGTGGTGGTTGATTGGTCCACGCCGGTGAAATGGAAAGGAGGTCGGAGATGCTGCTCGTTCCGAGATCGAGCTGGGGAGTCGTCACAGAGGAGTCCATCATCAGAATGCGGCCATCGCCAATGGTGCCCCACGAAAGCGCCCAAAACCATCGGGAGTAGGTGCGGAGATTGGTCACGAGGCCTGCGTCCTGACGGTTCTTGCACTGAAGATTGATGTCGGCTCCGTAGTCGGGGGGCTCCTGGTTGACCGAGGGGGACGGCCACTCGAGTTGCTGATCACTCGAACAGCATCCATCCTTGCCAAACATGGCCTTGTTGACGTTGTTGGGGTCGGCTCCCATGGTGGCGCAGTTGACGGGGTCGGTCCGGCGTACAATGTACTGCTCCGCGTCGGACTCGAGACTCTGGGCTGTGACGACCCGTCGGAGTGTCAGGGGAACACAGGTTCGGCGAACGTAGCCCGTGTAGTAGACGCTCGGTTGGGAGTCGCCAGAGATGATTGTCGACACCAAGAGGGTGCTTTGGTCGGGGCGGTTCACGTTGGGGGTGTACTGGGGGCCGCCATAGTCGTAATCGGGACCACGAAAGACCATCTGAAAATTGCGGGGGGCCGTGTAGCTGGCACCGCTCGTCGTCGGTTGGAGGGGAGAACCGACAACCCGCAGACTGGCGTTGGCGTCGAGGGTCATCACCACCATAAAGGGGGCTCGGTTGGACTCGGACCAGTCGGACTGGGGGTAGAGAGCCGCCACCGAGGCCTGGGAGAGACACGTGACGCTAACGTTGCCGCTGGTGATCTCTTCGTCAATGTCAAATGTGTGCATCTCCACCGGGTCGTCGTCGTCGATGATGCCCTCGTACCGAATGTAACCATCGATCGTCGAGGTCGAATTAGCGCTCGGGCAGCCAAGAAAGGTCTCGTCGTTGACAAAGAAACGAATCGCCGTAATCTCGTACACGTTGGCCGCGGTGTAGGGATGGGTGTCGACCGTGGGACCAGCATGTTGGTTTGGTACGAGGTAACCACCGCTCCCGGGACCAAACGTACCGACCGTGGAGATGCCACCGGCCACGTCGCTGGGAACCAGATAGGAGGACCACGCGTCGGTCTGGTTGTACCAGTTGCACTCGTTGGTCTCGGCGTTGTGCTCCCACACGTTGTACATCGTGGCGTAGAAATTGTTCTGGCAGTCGCTCTCACTCAGAGTCTGGGTCTCGGTGGGGTCAAGCTCGACACGGTAACCACGGAGAACCTCGTTGTCGGAGGAAAAGACACTCGACACAAATTCGTTGCTCTCAATAATCACACACCCGGTGAACGAACTGCTGCTCTGGCACCACTCGTCGGGATCGAGTCGGTCAACCCAGTTGCTGCACGCGGGTGCAAACCTACGAGGGCCCAGTGAAAGAATATACAGGCATCAATTCGACATCCAGGTACGTGCCCCACGCGCGCACGGGGCATCGTGAGGGGCGCGGCGCACGGGGCATCGTGAGGGGCGCATCGTGGGTGCACAGGGGATGGGGCACGGGGGGTGGGGCACGGGGTGGGGCACGTACTTGGAAGTCGAGCTGATTCCGGGGTCGATCTGGCCACCACCGTCGTCCTTTTCTTCGTACTGGGCATCGGATTCACGCCGGATCACACATCGCCCGGTCGTGTCGCCGGCAAGGGTGTTGAATGCAAAGTTGATGTCGTTGCACACGTAGAAACGGGGGTCGCCGGGGGTTGAGCATGTGCTGCTGGCGGCGCACCACGCTGCAATGGCCGGCTCGGTGAGACCCTCGGGAAAGGCGGTGTTCTCGGGAACCGCGTAGATGTCATTGGTCGAGAGATACCGGGGTGTTTCGACGGTTGCAAAGTGGGAAAAGGTGCCCATCTGGGGGGCGACCCCGATGCAGTTGATCCCGTCGTAGATGCTCGTCTGCACGACGGCCTCGATCGGTCCCCACGTAGAACCGGGGGTGCCGCTTCCTTCGGGGGTACCGCCGTTGATGGCTCCGTCGGAGGGGGAAATCACATCGGGAATCCATCGTTGCCCATCGTTAACACCGTTGATCCCGGAGGGTCCGTCAACGTCGGCACGGGTGACACCGAGGAAATCGTAGAATTGGTTGCTGTCTTGCGCAACGGCAAAGCTGCCGAGGGCCTCGATTGTCGCTCGGAGTGTGGATTTGACGCCTCCGGGAACGTCAATCGCGCCGGCAGGGATACCGGTACCGTAGAGGGATTGGCACACCTCGTATCCATCGGGACAGGTGCCGTCGTCCTGGACACCGGCGCACGTCGAGTCGGTCGGGGAAATGCACTGACCAACCGTCTTGCGGCCGTCGGTGGTTGCACAGCCACGACACAATCGGTTGTAGCGGTGGCGGTTGAGGAAGCGGCTCTCGGTGTCGTTGAATATCCCGAAAAACGTCCCGCAGTTGAAGTCCCCGCTCGTGCACTGCTCCCCCCCACCGTCTCCGAGGGTGTCGATGGAGTAACACTGGGGTTCGGTGTTGGACCGACAGAGCTCCCAGGGGGCAGCGGTGGCACTCACGTTGTTCTGGTAGCTGGTCGTGCATCCACAGAGTGTGAGAAGCTCGGTGTGGACCATGGGGGCCTGGGTGGTGTCAACACCAATGGTCAGGTCGTGGGGGTACCCGAGGTGGTGGTACGATTCAAAGTAGTTGGGTGGAATGGTCAGCTTGGTCGTGACGGTGGTGGGATGGATCAGACAGATGTTGTCGACTCCGTTGGTGTAGCAGATGCGGGGATGTTCGGTGTTTGGTGTTTCAATGTCGGTCATGCCGTTGCCCACCCAGTCCACGTAGTACGAATCAATCACACCGTTGGGGTCGCCGACGGTGGTGATTCCAACCCGTTCATAGTCTTCACCGGATAGAATGTCGGTTGTTGTGGTGCATCCAAGCTCGTAGGTCCGGTCACCCTGGCTCGAAAGGGTCGTTTTCGTGTAGCAAAAGCCGTCGTTGGCAAAACACACACCACCGAGTGACTCGACCAGATCGCCGATCGTGCCGCGTTGACTGGACCAACACACCTTGGAATCGATGTAGGACAGCAGCTGGGGGTACTTGATGATGTTGCTCATCGACGGCCCACGACCGACGAGGGTGGTGCGCTCCGTCAGAGGGCTGTAGTAGGGGGTAGTTGAATATCCATAGACGGCCTCCCCGGCGTCGCGTACCACCTGCTCAAGGAGAATCTTGAGCCGATCGTTGGTGGGTGACCATACCGATGCCGACCCCAGGGAGGAAAGATCCACCGAAAGGTCGCTGTCGACGTTGACGTCGTCCGTGGTGCCACACCAGTGATCCCAGAGGTAAACGGGGATTTCGGGGGATGGCCGACGGGCACCGCACCCGAGCTTGCAGTACACGTGAATGTCGGTGTTGGTGGGATTACCGGGATCAATCGTCGCGTTGCTCGTCGTCATGCAGCCAAAGACGGTTGCGCCCCGGTAGAAATCGGCCATCTCGCGCGTGTGGAGCGTGTAGGACATTGCCGGAACCGCCACCCCGCCCGTGCCCCGAAAGTATCCGTTCCACGCATGCTCGGTCAGCCAGTGGTTGGGATTTCCGCCCGCTCGAATCAGTGACGAGTAGTACCGAACAAGGGTGCCACCGAGGCTGGGTGATTGACTCAGGGGAATCAGGCTCGATTCACGCTGGTACGGCATGCGGCTCGAGTAGACACGGCTCTGGCCGCAGACATCAACGGACACATCTGTGGGGCAGTTGTTGTTGGTCATCGCTGCGGCTCCGAGTCGACCGCTGTAAAGACCACCCCACATTGTCGAAGATCCGGGCGTTGTGTACCTGCCCCGGACATGGTGGTTGAGCATGGTATTTTTTTGCTCTCACTCAGGCCGCAAAATCGATGCCAGAGAGGAAGGCAACCACCTCAAACCAAAGAGGGGCGCGTCGACAGAGTATGAGGGAAGGAATTGTTCCTAGTAGGGAAGGGGGTGGGGGTGGGCCTACTCGTAGACACGATCCGCGTTGTCGCTGCCCGTGGACCAGGTCACGGGGGCGTAGGCTTGGAGAATCGACTGGACATCGGCCTCGAAGAATTGCTGGTTGTACTCGAGAGGGCCGTTGCTCGTCGCGGAGCCGCCGTTGTTGACCATCGACGCGGAAAGGCTCGTCAGGGTCGTCAGAATTCCGGAAAGGGGGGGGCGGGGGGTACCAACCACGCACGGATTGTACCGAGTGTTTGAGTAAAAATACGGAGGGGTCGTCGATTTTTGACACACACTCGGCGGTGGGAACCAGACACCACGGAGCCGAGGGAGATTCAGGAGCGGTTGAAGCTGGCCCCCGACGTAGTTTTCGATGTGATTCCCGTCGGTGGTGTTGGGGGCCGTCCCGGAGCCAAGGGTGCAGTTGCCGCCGAGAGATCCACATGGTCGGGCACCGCATGGACAGAGCCCGTTGCCGCCGTCGACCCCGGTGTCGGAGTTGCAGCAATCGCTCAAGGAGCTGCTATCATCGGCGCATTGACCGTCGCCAAGTCGATTACCACAGTTTTTCCAGCCCTGGGCGCACTCGGCGGCAAATGGACCGCGCCAACACGTGCAGCTTCCGCAGCCGTGGCAGTGGTAGGTCGGGCTGTAGTTTTCGTTGTAGCAGCAGGCCCCAATGGGCTGACCGTTTTCGTCTTTGAAGACTGTGGCGCTGTTTTGGGCAATGCACCCGTTTTGTAGATCTTGAAGGTTCTGCGCGGGGGAATTGTCGGAGTTGCACAGAGCGGCTGACCCGGTTTCAGGATTTGGGGAGACTCGGAGCTCTTCGCCGGCCACCATCCACTCTTGACACTCGCTGCCGGTTTGGTGGTACGACGGCAGAGATACGTCGTTGAGATCGAGACCATCAAAAAGCTCCTCCACCGTGTAGGTATGATCGGTGAGCTGCAGGGTGAACATGAAGTGTTAGTGCGAGTGCACCCGGAAAGTATTACTGTTGGGCCCAGGAATCAACCTGACCCAATTTCTACAGGTTCGCCATCGGGATGGGGCGGGGTGGGGCGAGGTGGGGTATACCATGAGGAGTCGGACAAAGAGAGAAGTTGTCTCGATGGCGTACTCGTAGAAATTGGGCCAGGTCGTTGTGTCGTTGTTCGCTCGGTACACCCGGAAGGTATTGCCGCCGCCGGGGTTGGTCATACCGTCAATGTCGAGCGTCTCATCCGCATTGAGGGGGATCGGTGTGTAATCGTCTTCGCCCGTGGTGATGGTGCCCTCGGCCATCGCGGCTGGGTTTCGGCGTCGAAGTGAGGCCAGGGCCCAAAGATGGTCGTCGACATCCTCGAGGGTCAGCGACGACTCTTCAATGCCGGTCAGGTTACTCAGGTTAAATTGGTAAAAGAGCTGCCCGACATCGAGCCCGATAAAGTACGACGTGTTGAGAATGAATGGATTGGGTGCATCCTCATCCACACCCCCACCCCCGGGGGTGTGGCACGCCGATAGAACGGCTTCGTCGCTCGAGGGGACTATCAGGTTGCGTTGGCAATCCACGCCGGCCACGTAGTAGACACGCCAGAAATCGGGATCGGTCGGGTCACCGTGTGCAAAGGGACGGATCTTGGTGTTGTACACATCGTACAGGTTGGAGCTGGTGTCAAACACCGCGGTAAAGGCAATGCGAAGAAGCCAGTACAACGTGTAGTCCTCACGGCAGTAGAAATGGAGTGGAGCATCGTAGGAGGTGGTCGGCGTCCAGCCCCCGCCGTTCCCCGTTTCACCCGTGTCGACCCCATTCCAGTAGCCGGATTTTTGGGTGAGGGTCTCGGTGTCGCTAGCTCGGGTCTGGAGCGTTGAAGTCGTCGTGAAAATGCCCATGGTGTCGTAATTGATGGCTTCGTCGATGAGTGGTGTCGAAAAGACCACACCACTCAGCTCAAACACCGCGGCAATGGGGCCGAGCGAGCATTGACACACCGCGTCGATCTCGAGGGTCGAAGACAGTTCGAGATCAAGCCACCCGCGTCGCCAGATGGATCCACCGCTTACTCCGACCCCATTGCCTCCACCCCCATTGCCTCCACCCGTGGGGCTTGGGGAGGACGTGGGTGGCGACGTGGGGGAGGACGTGGGTATCGCGGGGGATTGCCAGTACGGCGTGGTGGGGTGGGCGCAGTAGAGTGACGACGGAATGGACGAGGGACCGATCCGGAAGTAATGTCCGTCGCCCTCGGGGATTCCTTGGAGAATGTCCTGGGTGATGACACCGCATGGTTGGCCGAGCTCGTTGGTCGAACTCGTCAAAAAATGGATGTTGGAGCCGGTGACACTCACTTTTTGGGGGGAACCGGGTGGGATGGTCATCACGGGTGGCTCAGTGTAGTCGCCGCTCTGCTCGCTCCACGTCCACCCGAATCGGGGGGAACGGCATCGACGCCCGTCAAAGGATGTGTCGTCCTCGCTGTGCCACGAGGCATTGCGTCCGAGACCACCACAGTTGCATGGATTGCTCCCACCACCCCCATTGCCTCCGGTGCCCCCATTGCTTCCGGTAACCCCACCACCACCCCCATTGCTTCCGGTGGGGGTGGTGGGGGTGGGGTTGATCCCGCCGGTAATGGTCGCGTTGATGTTGGGTAGCTGGGTCGAGGCCGTGTTGAACGTGGTGTTGGGGGAGTAAATCCCGGCGAAAACTTCACCAGGTCGATCGGGGTTTGGGACGGGTCGCCAGTTGAGATAGTTTGCACCCATTGCAAGAAAGAGCAACGGGTGCCATGGCGCAATCATCCCCGTGGACAACAATGGGATGCAATCCAAATGGTAATTGAGGGGACGGTGATAAAATGAACAAGGTCATGGATATATGCGTCGCATCTGATATGGAACCACGATCGTGGTGTACCCAACGACCGAATTCGCCAGGAGATGCGGGTGCTTGCGGCGCTGCTCTTGGTCTCGGGGTCCCGGGCGAGTGAGACACTGGTCGACAACCAGGATGTTCCGGCGGGAGAACAACGGTACGCCGTGGGGGTTCCCTTGACGGAGAGCACGGCCACGCACGTCGTCGAGGACACGTGCACGGATCCACTCATCTACAACAATGCATCGGAGGTCGCCCTTGCGGTGGATCATGCCATTCTGACGAGGGCCGAGGCCGCCACCGTTGGGTTGTCGCGGTACTGCGTCGGTGATGGATGCGGCGCCTACGCCAGTGGAACGATGGCCGCGGCGGGGTGCGTCGGGGATCTTTGCGCCTTTGCCGCATTTGGGGATTGGGCAGGGAAGCAGTGCGTCGGGGTCAACTGCTCGGCCCATTCCATCAGTGGCTGCACGACCACTACATTCAACGCCAACAGCCAGGAATGCGACGACGCGGACGAATGCGAGAACATCATCTCGACGACCGAGTTTTCTTCGTGCTGCGTCGGTCACCAGGGATCGGGGTGCCTCAAGGAGGGGTGCGCCCAATTCTGTACCGGAGCCAACTGCGGAGAGTACGTTTCCCGCCAGCTTCCCATGTATTTGGGCGCACCCCGACCCATTATTTCTTTCCCCGCATCCTTTGTCCTCTTCCACACTTGTTGACACGGCGCGAGTGCCCACCAGGTTTTGCATCGGGCCACACTGTGCGCGGAGTTGCACCGGGAACAAGTGTGGCTCCAACTGCCAGTCCAAGGATGGGTACTGTGCTCACCAGTGCACCGGTACCGAGTGCGGCGAACACTGCTGGGGTGACTACTGTGCCCAACACTGCAACGGGGGTCAGTGCGGCCAACTCTGTACGGGTGACTACTGTGCCCACAACTGCTCCTCGGGCGACTCTCAACTCGGGTTTTGCGGTCAGTATTGCATCGGTCCGAGCTGTGCCGAGAACTGCACTGGTATCAGTTGTGGACTCTCGTGCATTGGGCCACGATGCGCCTACAATTGCAGCAAGGTTCACGATGCGGATGTCGATGCGCTCGGGCAGGACGAGGATGGATGCGGCAAGTACGCAATTGGGAAGGAGGCCGCCGCCCATTGCAAGGGGCACTCGTGTGGTGAGGGGTGTTACGGAGAGTCGTGCGCCGCCTATGGGTCGAGCAAGTGGACCAAGGCCACAATCAATGGCATTGCCGAGATTGATGAGGACGAGAACGCATCCACCGTCCAGGGCTTTGTCACCGACTGCTACAAAGCCCACTTGGCACTCAACTCGGGTATTGCCAATCAGTACATTGACGGCTCGCCGAATGATGACGCCGACGAGGAAACGTTTTACGACAACACCACCTGCAAGATCTACCCGGGAAGCGCCTCCGAGTCTGGGGGTGGGACTCTTCCGACACTCACAGCCACCGATCTCAGCGATTTGCTCGATGGACCGGGGTACGTTTTCCTCCCATTCCCCTCCCCCCTCCACCCCTCCCCCAGGAAAAAAAAGAGGATACCTTATTCCCTTTTATTGCACGTCGCTCATTTCGAGCGCTTTTGGATAGGTACTACTGTTCGGGCAAGTGGTGCGCTGCACACACCAGGGGACTCGGGGCCGCCAACGGATGCTACGGCTACCAGTGCGGGTGGAACGCCAGTGGCAATGGATTTGCCGCCGCCGCGTGCGTCGGCGAGGAGTGTGGCAAGGCCGCCATTGGTGACTTTGCCGCTGCTTTTTGCCGGGGCACGGGGTGCGGCAAGGGGGCCAGTGGTAACTTTGCCGCTGCTTTTTGCATCGGGAACGAGTGTGGTAAGGACGCCACCGGTCGCAACGCCAGTCTCTGTTGCGTTGGGCAGAACTGTGCGTCGAGCACCGCCAATCGAACGTGTGTCATGGACGATGTGGTGGTTCCGGGCATTACCGGCGCGGTCGCGGACTCCAACTTGTTTGGCGAGGGCTGTTACAACAACATTGACACCACCTCGGCCTTGTGGATCGCCTTTGAGAAGGAGTGCGCGAGCAACAACACCGACTCGTCGTACACGGTCCCGGCCAACGACTCGTGTGTCATTGACTGCTCTACCGGTCTCCACTACCTCTTCAAGTACGTTCCCCCCCAAAACGAAGTTTTTGTCCCCCCCCCCCTTTGAAAACTTTGCCCCCCGCGCTATCCTTGATGAAAACTTCGCCCCCCGCGCATTGATGAAAACTTCGCCCCCGCGCTATCCCTGGGAAGGTACTACCAAGCCCGAGAGAACGCTGGCTCGTACTCTGCTCTTCGGGCAGAGATGAGCGTTCGGTACGCCACCTCGAGCTCTTCGTCGAGTGACGACGACATTGTCGACAACGCCTGGTTCTGGGTCTTTATCGGCATTGCCTCGGTCGCGGTCATCGGTGGGATTGCGTGGGGCGTGCAGAGAAGTGGTGGTATTGGCTTTTCAAAGTGGCGGTCGAACTTTGCCGGCAATGGGGACGTTGATGGCCTCATGGGCGGTACCAACTGGTAACCCTCTTCCCCAGGGAAACGATTGTAGGGTACTCATAAAAAGCTACTCTTCCTTGTACCCGGCCTTCCCAGGGGGGGGCCATGTTACAATGGGGACCACATTGTTTACACCTTCCACGGGGGTGCATGGGGTTCAAACGTTGTTTAGGAAGCTTGGGCCAAGATTGTACCGTGGGGGGAAAAGGGACCCACAACGCGGATGCCGGTCGATTGGAAGGATGGCCCATTGCAGTGGGGGCTTCCGGTGATTCTAGACATCTCGCCAAGCAAGGCACATCCTGTGCGGGGAAACAAGCGATTGTCTTACATTGGAGACACACGTCGGTGTGCGGGGGCGACACAGGGTGGGGTGTCGTGCTTGTGGTGCCGACAGGGGCTCAATGTGCGGTGGAAGGAAAACGGACCCATGTGCATGGTCAAGCATCACAAGTGCCCGATGAAGGGACCGAGCGCGTTGGTCAAGGAGCGGTCCAAGCACCCGTGGAGGCTCACCGAATGGGCAAGGTACATGGAGGCCGTCAGGTCGTCGAAGTTTTACCACTTTTGTTCGTGCGGGTGTTGTGGGAAACTCTCCCCGCCTCCCCCCCAGGGGGGGAAGAGGGACGCGGGGAGGCGGGTGGATCCGCATCCGTGGTTCGATCCGTGTCTGCGGGATCCAAAGATCAAGATCGGGATGCTCAGGTGGGTACTCTCTTGGGGAGGGGGGGAGGGCGAGAACATTGTGCTGAGGGCATCGGTCGTTCGCACAATCACAATGCCCACAATCAAGAGGGTAATTCGTTGTCGTCACTGCAGGGAAAAGTCGAAATTACCGAGATATCTGCCGGTGGCCGTCTGCCGCGGGTGTCACCCTTCCTACGGGCTTGCCACAGAGGAGGACAACGATGGCGAGGTGGGTGAGTGGACCGCAATCTCACACTGGGTCAAGTGCGGTCCGGCTACCTATCGACCGTACCACGGGGCCGTCGGGGGGGCCCAGGGCCCACCACGATGCGGAGTCGGCCCAGGGCCCGGCCCCGGGGGGGAGTCGGCCCGGGGCCCGGGGGTTCCACTTGGTAAGGGCGTGATCATCAAGCCGGGGATGGCTCGATTCTTCAGGGATCGGTACAAGTACGTGGTTTCGGGTGGGGATTGGCTGTGGGTCGATCCTCCTATCCCGCGCGCCCCCACAGATCCTTCGTCGATTTGCCCGGGATGCAAACTTCGGGAGCTCAGGAAGGCGCCGTTTGCATTGACGCCAGAGCCGTGGACAAAGCGACGAAGGATCTTTGGGGGCGCCCAGGACACGGGGGACGCAATGGGGGGCATCCGGTTGGAGCCGCCCCCGGAGCCCCCACTGTTCATGGAGGACGAGGGGGACTTTGAGTCTTCCCCGTGGGACGACGATGTGTTTGACGAATCAATGTTCAACATTTGCTTCCTCTGCCAGAATATCGGCTCGTGGGACATTTACAAGGAGGTACCGTCGGTCCACGTCATGGATCGCTACATGAAGACAGGGATCACTACAAATATTCCGATCTGCGTCAACTGCATCACCGATTGCGAGGCCTGTGGGGAGCACCCTGCAATCGCTTCCATGGGGGCAAAGAGGGCCATCTGCAACAAGTGCCATTGGAAAAAACAATCCCAGGAGTGGGAAAATTGAAAATTGAAAATTGAAAATTGAAAATTCAGAAATCGAAAAATCGAAAATTCGAAAATTTGAAAATCGAAAAATCGAAAAATCGAAGGAGGTTTTCCCTTGAAAAGCCTTGAAGGAGGCCTCCCTTTGGAAAGACTTCCAAGGAGCCTCCCCTTGTCTTCCAAGGGGCCTCCCCTTGGAAAGACTCACAACCACCCACTTTATTTAGTACCGGTTGCTATTTGGAAAGACTTCCAAGGAGCCTCCCCTTGTCTTCCAAGGGGCCTCCCCTTGGAAAGACTCACAACCACCCACTTTATTTGGTACCGGTTGCTATTTGGAGGCGTCGCGAGTTAGTGGCGGCGCGTGGCGTCGGCGTCCACGGCAACGCCACGCGCGCGCCTTTCCCTTTGACGCGTTCACAGCAACGGGCGCGCTTATTCTAAGACGTTACAACGTTCTACTGATATGTAAAGTGCACACGCGCCTTCCCAATCGGGAAGGTGCGTGGCTTGGGACGCCACGCGCCTTCGCCATTCTCTTCGACGCGCCTTCGTTTCGCGGATTCGCTGCACGGTGCGCAGCTCAGTTACAGCTCACAATCGCGCTCTCCCCTCCGCTCAACACCCGTGCTCCCTCCCCGTCCTACCCTCGAGTTTCCTCAACCAAAGGCCTCAACCCCGTACCACCGCTACATCCGGCTACTCCACCAGGGGTTCCATTCCACTCGACGTACTTTACGGTCACCTCGAACAAGTACCTCTACCCCGTACCACCGCTACATCCGGCTACTCCACCAGTGGTTCCATTCCATCCGACGTACTTTACGGTCACCTCGAACCATGGCCCTTTCCAAGGTCGCTATGATGGCCGGTGAGCCCGAGCCCGTCCCGCTTGGCGGGGCGGCGGCGGTGAAGCGTGTGCGTGACGCCGACGCGGAGGAGTCGGAGGCCAAGCGTGGCCGGTTCCTCGCGGCGCAGGAGGACACCGATGGGGCCGTTCCGGAGTCCGACTCGGATGAGTCATCGGATGACGACCCGAGCGATGACGATTCGTCCGGGTATGACGATGACGACTTGGGCGAGACGACCAATGGTCGCGGCAACTACGTCCTGTCCTCGGACGATGCTCGGGGCGTTTCGGTCGAGTTCGACATGACGTCACAGAGGACCGTTGTTCAGCGCGATCCGGCCTCGATCTACCGGGCTCAGCTTGCCTTTCAGAACAAGGTCAAGAGGGACAAGAAGAAGCAGGCCCGGGAGGCCGCTCGGGCCGAGAAGGCGGCCGCGAAGGCCGCCGAGAAGGCCAAGAAGGAGGCCGCCCGGGCGGCCAAGAAGGCCGAGCGAGAGGCCGCTCGGGCCGAGGAGGAGCGGATCAAGGCCGAGAAGAAGAAAATCCGGGCCGAAAAAACGCTGTTCAAGACGGTCGATAAGATCCTGACCAAGGTGTTCAAGGCCGCGAAAACCGAGATCAAGAATCTCGAGAAGGCCGAGAAGGAGGCCGAGAAGGCCAACCTCAAGCGGAAACGCGAAGAGGACAAGGCCGAGAAGGAGCGGCTTCGGGCCGAAAAGCAGGCCAAGCGCGCCAAGAAGGCCGAGGAGAAGGCCAAGGAGGAGGCCGAGAAGGCCGAGAAGAAGGCCAAGGAGGAGGCCGAGAAGGCCGAGAAGAAGGCCAAGGAGGACCGGATCAAGAATTTTCTTGCCGAGATCAAGCAGAACCAGAAGGACTACCGGGGCCGGGCCAAGTTCTTGATCCGGCTGGTCGACCAGGTGTTCTCCAAGCACGAGACGATCAACCACCTCAACGTCAAGATGTGGAACATGATCAAGATGATCATCGAGTCCGAGGAGTACAAGAAGCCGAACTTTAAGTCGAAGATGCCGATTTGGGTCGCGATGCCTCTGGAGATTGAGATCACCGTGGGCGAGTCCACCGAGGTCCACAAGGCCAACATGACGAACACCGAGTGGCTCACGATCGTCAAGCCGTACATCCTGAACAAGATCCAGCCGCACATGAGCGGCCACAGGGCCACCTGCGCCTGGTCCAACGGCAACAGCCTTCTCCGCAACATGGTCGCCGTCGGGATCACGTTCGACTTTGCCCTCTACGCCCCGGCCCTCGAGTGAGCACACCGGCAACTCTACATACCATACTATTACACAGTTCATCTTTCGGTGGGGAGTCGGGCTGTAGGCATTTTCGTCAGCGAGATCGTCTTTTGTGTATGCAAGATCGTCAGCGAGATCGCATTGTTATTGATCTTGTTTATTTTTGTGGCCTTTGACCAATAACAACATATGTTACGTCAAAATTTCGTTCGCAAATTGATAACACCCCTGGAAGGCAACCCTCCAGAAAAATTGTTCTGGCGTGTCCCGGGACATACCAGAATCTCTCCAGAATCTCATACAAACATAATTTAGCAAAAACGGGCCCGTTTTTTACGACCGTGTTTTGTCTTACCTCATTATTGCCCCATTATTGCCCCATTATTGCCTCGTTATTGCTTTTCTCAAAAATCCGTCTACGGCTCTCCTGGCGGGGAGAGCAGGAACGTAGGAGATGACCGCCTTTTGAGTGACTTCACGATACTTTTTGGGCAATATTCACAACATTATCATTGGGTTCATATTCGTTTTTTGGAGCATTTTGGCCCCCCCGGTGGCCCCCAGCGGCAAAGTCCCGAGCCACCCCCATGACCCCCACGCGACCCAATAATGACCCAATGTTGACCCAATAATGACCCAATAATGTGCTGACGCGAGCTCGCAATGTTTGTTCGGCGAGATCGCGATCGCTGGTTCTTTGACCCGGACGATTTGCTGTGGGCATTTTTTGGGGTGTTTGTTTCGGAAACACAAGTCTTTTGTGACTTGTGTTTTTCGTGATTATCCACACTTTCCAGAAATGTAACGAAAAATACACAGAGTCTGTGTGGGGCACTCCCGTCCCGAACAAGTTCAAAGTTGGAAAGTGGCAAAAAAGCGCGGTAATTTCAGCGTATTTATGGGGACCATTTTTAGACGTGTGTGTCTCCCACAATATGGAATTCCCACGGAATTTTAAACAAGCTCAAAAGTCTAGTGAAAATCTAGTGTTTTGCTGACGTGAGAGACTTATGTCTCACATGATGAGTCATCGCTCAAATCAACAAACAAGGTCGGGCATTTTTATATACCCCCCAAGGTAAAACCATGTCAGACACATGTCGTGGTGTTTGTGTGAGTAGTAGTTGTGGTAGTATAGATGTAGTGATTATAGTTTTGATTTAAGATTATGGATGATCTGAGTTGTTTAGTGCGGCCTCGAGATTATCGAAAATGGGGAATATAGAAAAATCCGATATATTTTTCTAGGGCGTCCCGGGCCCCCCGGTCAAAGTTATTCGAGATCCGATACCGCCAACCCCAGTAGTTCCCGGGGGAGAAAAATCTCCTCGTCTCCGGCTCACCGAATTTTCACAAGGTATGCCGTGATCATCACTATGAAAAACGAACGAAAGACCCACGCGCGTCCCCCCCCGGGGCAATAATTGGGCAATGGGTGATGAATAATTGGGGGGATGAATAATTGGGCCATAATTATTGGGGGGATGAATAATTGGCGCTCCACCAACCCATCGTGGCCCCCCGGGATGAATAATTGGACAATACCCGGGATGGGCAATGGGGGTGGAGGGGTACTTTTTTTTATTCAATAGCTTGCGCCACTTGTTCTTCGCGCGGAGTTTTTGTGCGCGTGGGGGGTCGATGCACTTGGGGGTTGCCATGGCGAACCACGACTCCTTGAGTAACATCTTGGCCTCCCACACCCGCCGCACCCCATCGTTGAGCTTGGCCGGGCGTTCCTCGATCATGTTCACCAGCTTGATGGCGACCGGGTGCTTCACGGCGCGCCGCGGTAGGTTTTGCCCGGGGAACGCCTTGGCCCGGACGCTCGCGCCGGGCTTGAAGTCCCCACGAAAATAGAACACGTATCCATCGATCGTGACGGAGTTGTCGATCACCATGATCGAGGTGCGGGTGGTTATGAGGTCCCCGTGCCCGGTCCCAGGACGAAGAACGGGAAGGCGCGAAGAGAGCCATTCTCTTCACGCCTTCCCTGGTGCGTTGCCATGGCAACGCGAAGAGAATCGCCCCCCGGGGCAATAATTGGGCAATAATTATTCATCACGGGTGAGGGGGAATGATTGCCCATGGCCCCCCCACCCCGCTCACGAAGATTGGTTGGATTGATTGTATTGATTGGATCGATTGGGGTGACGAAAACTTCGTTTTCGGGGGGTGGCCTACTCGATCCGGTGCGCTCCGGGACGCACCGGATCGGAGAGCGCGGTCCACTTCCCATCGATGTCCGACTTGAACCACTTGATGTCCATCCCGGCCGGATCGGAGAGCGCGGTCCACTTCCCATCGATGTCCGACTTGATCCACACGGGAGGGAGCAGCCTAATAAATGAACCCGCTGGGAATCGAACCCAGATTCCGGGCTTAGAAGGCCCATTACACCACGAGTCCGAAAAGAGCCCGCCGGGAATTGAACCCGGATTTGAAGGTTCGAAGCCGACCGTGCTGAGCCATTACACTACGGGCCCTCGCTGCGCCACGAAACGGGAAAATCAAGGGGTATCAACCTAGTGGGTCGAGTCCGGACTACCCACAACGAGTACAGGTGGCGGTATAAGCCCCATTCCCATGGGGGCGGTCGGGTGTGGCAACCGTGCAAACGCATGATGGGGGCCCATGATCGCCCCCTCTTTTCCTGGCACCGAAGAGAAGAGCCTTCCCCACAACACCGCAATGCCGATAACAACGAGAAGAATGACGAGGACGCAGGTTCAATGAAGGAATACGCGCGCTACCACGACACGAACAGCCTTGCGTAGACCACCCAGCCGTAGCGTTCCGGCGGCATCATCTCGCGGCTGTCCATGTACGAGACCGCGAACCCGGGCCACCCCCGCGTCCTGACCGTCTTCACGAGGGGATCCACGAACAGCCTGGTGAAATCATCCTTTGTGTACTCCCTCGCGATGTGGCCGACGTTGTCGAGTTCGATGGCGGCCTGGCGGTCATCTCCCTTTTCGGCCTCCCGCAACACCATGGCCTTGGTCTTTGCGCTGATGGCCATGGTGCACAGCCTCACGAGTTCCACGACGTGCTCGGGACGCAGTTCGACATCGCCGCCGAGCTTTTCGGCCCTCGCGGTGTCGTACGCGGTCGTGATCAGGTCGTGGAACTCGTGAGCACCGGCCCCGCGCACCCTCTCTTCGCGCGCACCCTGGTTCTCGTCCTCGTCGTCCTCCTCATCAGAGTCCTCCTCGTCGAACGGCTCGGGATCGGGTTGACCGTTGGCCTTGCCCCTCATCAGCCTGTAGAGATGCCCAAGGTCCTGGTGATCGATGGCTGCTCGTCGTACCCGATGTTGTCGTCCAGGTTGAACTGGCGCGCCAAGCCGGCAAGGACGATCTCCATGTCGGGCAGGGCATCAATCTCCTCGGGCGGGACGGGCGCAGCCATGACGCGGCGCGAAGACGTGCGGGTGTGCTGGATCGGGGAGTGAGCGTGGTTAACTCCCGGGGAAGAAAACGTGCGGGTGTGCTGGATCGGGGAGTGAGCGTGGTTATGAGGCCAGCGGGTGGCGACTGAGCGTGTGCGCACCCAGCGAAGAGAATCGAAGAGAATGATTCTTTTCGACGCCTTCCCAATCGGGAAGGCGAGCATGCCACGCGCCGCGTCGCTTACTAAGTCGACTGTAGAACGGCGCAACACGGTGGGTGTATATAGTAAGTCAACCGCGACACGAATAGTAAGTTAACTGTGATGATCCCACCAACCGCGATTAGATACAATAAGTCAACTGTGTCATCAGGGAAGACACCGGTGATTTCAGTATAGTATGTCAAGTGTATCGATGGGGCTCCTGGTGACTCGATATAATAAGTCAATTGTGTTACCAAGGCAACGGCACGCTAGGCGTCGAAGAGAATCAAAACGAGAAGGCAATGTCGAAGAGCATCGAAAAGAGCCATTCTCTTCGAGGTGCGCATACCCTTGGGCCCGAGGGAGCGGGAGCTCATAACCACCCCCGGAGCGGAGAGGAAAAGAACCATCACCATGTCGCGGATGGGCACCGAGGCGGTGGAGTGGCTCGAGGCGCACGTCGACTGGAGGCGGGTGGCGTCCACCGTCGAGGCCGCCGCCGACGAGATTGGGGACAGCACCCCCGATGAGCTTTTCACGGCGATTTTGGAGGAGTCCGTCGGGCTCAACGACATCAAGCCGACACCGATCGAGATGGATCCCAAGAAGATGACCCTCGAGGAGATTGTGGCGCTCGTCTTTGCGGCGGTGGTCTTTACGGACCTCGAGGAGATGGTCAAGGAGGCGCTCGAGGGGCTCCTCTTTTCGGTCGGGGTTCTCCTCAAGTACGTGGACCCGGCCAACGTCGGCCCCGATGGCCCGACGATGCTCGATGCGTACGAGAACGAAACCCTGGGCCTCATCCCGTGCTCGGAGATGATCCCCAGGGAGTTCCTCATGAAGAAGGCCCCGATCGAGGTGTGGCAGGAGCTCATCATCCCGTCGATGCGGAACGCGGTGTGCGGCGTCCCCTCCTTCCCTGGGGAGGAGACGGGGCCCGGAAGGTTTGACAAGATGTACATCCTGGTCCGGCGGAAGCTCCGGCCCTTCTTCGAGCCCGAGGACGAGGAGAAGGAGGTTCCCGCGAGCTCCCCGGGGAAGCGCAAGGCCGAGGACCTCGAGAAGCCCAACGGGACCAAGGTCGCGCGCGCCTAAACCTCAGGATATTGTGTGAATACATACACTGCGGATACATTTCTCTCGGTGGTGGGGGAGAGGGGGATTGTGAGGAACAGAGCACCCGACCAAGGCCACAACCCGTCATCCCACCGCGAATGCATTTCCCCCGGTGATGGGGAGAGAGGAAAAAGGACAAAGGGAATGGGGAGGGGGGAGGTGCGTACAGGGATCGGTCGGCTCTGCGTGCGTACAAATCAAACGTGGAACCCCCACCCACCTCTGTACAAAATGTATTGGAGTACCAACCGCGGGTGGGTGGCCCAAGGAAACGGGGTGGCCCCCCCCCCCGGGAAACCCCGGAAAACAAAAGTGGGGTGGGGTGGGGGTGGGGGTGGGGCGCGGATCTAGGTGTCCCAGTCGTCCTCGGTGGGGCTGGCCCCCGAGTCGGCCGTGATCTGCGCATTGACAAAGCGGCGGGCCTTGTCGATGCGCTTCGCGGGAATCCCCGGGGGACCCCGGTCAAGAACGACGCGGCGCACCTTGTCGTTGTTCGTCGGGTAGTCGTCGGCCTTGCGCTTCGCGGGACCAATCTCGAACCGGCGCTCGGGGTTCTTCGACTCGTGCACCTCGACAGGCTTCTCCTCGTCGTCCTCGGGGGGGCAAGCCGCCGAGTTGGCCGGGGTCCCGGCGGGCTCCAGCTCATCGTCGGAGTGGTCCTCCTTGTCCTTCTTGGACTTCTTGCCCTTCTTGCGGGACATCTTGACCTCGGCGGGCTCCAGCTCATCGTCGGAGTGGTCCTCCTTGCCCTTCTTGCCGCGGGACTTCTTGTTCTCCTTGGTCTCGCCAATGACCTTCGGCACAAACTGCAGATCCGCCACGGTCTTGATGTCCCCGAGCGCCTTGACGATCTTGCCCGTCTTGAGCTCGAGCGTGTCGCTCTCGACATCGTGGTCGACCTCTTCGTCAGAGTCGGAGTCGGAGTCGACAATCTTCCGGCCCTTCTTCTTGACCTCGACGGCGCCCGACTCGATGTTGGCCGGGTTCATCATGAACGCGATCGTCTTCCGCACCTCGTCGTGGATCCGCTTGACCTTCTCCGCCGCCCCCTTGGTGGACCCGCCCCACTCGTGGTCCTCGGAAAAGTCGAGCTTGATCGGCTCGCCGTCGATGAACAGCGGCATCACCATGGAGTACGTCCAGCCGTTCGACACCACGGTGAGCGTGATCCCGATGATGCACTCGTTGGCGCCAAGGCCGTAGATCGCCGCCCCCAGGGCGGCCGGGTGGGAGTTCACCGTCGACTTGATGTCCCTGGTGACGCCGGTGACGTCGCCGTCGGGGCCAAACTTGACCGTGTTCTCACCGACAAACGTCGTCGGCCTGAACCCGACGTTCGAGCGAGTGAGAAGCTTCATCTTGTCGTTGAGCACCGGGTAGTCGGTGACCTTCACACCGGACAGGTCGCCCGCCTTTGGCGACTCAATCCCCTTCTCGGTGGCGACCCGGTCGACCTCGGCGATCGATGCCGCCGAGAACGAGAACTTGGTGATCTCGATCGGCGTGGTCGTGATCGTGCCGGTGACGAACGCCTCGCGGAGAGCGTCCCGCAGCGCCAGAGGCTTCTTGATGTAGCACGTGGCGATGTGGTTGCACAGAAGGTTCCTGCGGGTGGGGCTCTCTGTGAGTTCGCCGCCATTGTGGGCACGGATGGCCAAACGAACGTGGGGAACGCGATTCCCTGGGGTCCCCCACGTTCGGCCGGGGCACGGGAGCTCTTACAGATCGACCGCCGGGATCGGGATCTCGGGCATCGTCCAGCCCTTTGCGCGGGCAGCGTTCATCACCTTGACCATGTTCGAGTTCATCATGTGGTCCGCGTTGTACTTGGTCGAAAAGGTGAGCACCTCGACCTTCACCTTCTTCATGACCGGCTTGTCGCCCAGCTTGTAGTCGCCGTCCCGGCTCCTGGGGACCAGCTTGTAGAGGATCATCTTGCCGTTGACCCAATCGATCGCGAGGTTCATCTCGTGGATCACAAACAGCTCCATGAGCAGCTTGGACAGCTCTCCCACGGTGAGCTCGGTAATCGTGCGATCGTCAAGCTTGAGGATGTTCCCGGGCACCACCGTCTTCGGCGCATCGAGATCATCGAAAAGGTTGTCCAGGTCATCGGCCGCCAGTGCCACGGCCGCGGCCTCAATTTCCGCGACTTCCTTGGGGGAGAGCGCCATCCTTGAAGTTTCGCGTGGTCTGGGGAGCGGGAGCCGGGGTGTGGAGCGGTTATGAGCTCCCCAGACAACGCGGCACCCAGTGCGCAGCGTCGAAGAGAGCCATTCTCTTCGAAGAGAGCGATTCTCTTCGACGCCTATCGGGAAGGCGAGCATTCCACACCGGCACTCCCCCCTCGGCGCGGGACCCGCCGAAGTGACCCCGCGGGGCCCGACGCCGGCGCGGGCCGCGCTGTGGAGGCGATCGAGGGGCACGCGCCGAGGGGGAGTGCCATCCTCGGAGTGGGGGTGGGGTTCTTACCGGGGTGCGGGGTGCGGGGTGCGGAGCGGTTGTGAGCTCTGCTGGCTCTCGCCTGCCTTGGAGCGGTGCGCAGCGTCGAAGAGAGCGATTCTCTTCGATTCTCTTCGACGCCACCTTCCCAATTGGGAAGGTGGCCCTACAAACAAACAAGGTGCGCATCTCCCCCCTCTGAGCACGCGGGACCCTCATTTCCGCGCCGAGGCAGTGAGTGAACAAGGGTCCCGGCCCGGGCCTGGGTGGGGGCAATGGCCGCGTTCGGGAGGTGCACGTACCTCCAGGGGCACGGAGGTGCCGCCAAGAAGACCCGATGCACCGAGGTTGGTGTTTTCCCAACGGGAAGGTGCCGCGATTGCGAGACGAAGCACGAAAAAGCCAAGTTCGACCGGGCGAAACGTGCCGAAAAGAAGGAGGTGATCGACGGGCTCAACGCCAAGATCAAGCACCTCGAAGCGATACTCGAGTGTTACAAGGAGCAGTGCCTGTCGTTGGCGATCTACGCGACGAACGTCACCGAGAAGATGAGCAGGAAGCGGACGGGGGATGATCTCGAGCCCGAGGCGAAGAAGCCCCGGGATGAGCACGAGGCGCGGGCCACCGTCTACCTCGAAGAGCACGCCGAGGACATTGCCGACGGCATCAAGAAGATCGATCCGAAGAACGTCTTTGAGGCCGTGCTGGGAGACGGCACCACCACCTGGCTCGAGCCCCGCCGAATCGAGATCATCGACGGGAAGGTCAAGGAGGCCATTGTGTTGGTGGTCATCCCGGACGCAGAGTACAAGGAGGGGTTCAAGAAGAAGGCGTCCGATGACAGAAGGCTGGAGCCGATCTACTTCACCTACGATCCAGCCACCGAGCTGTTTCTCGTCGTGGACAAGCCCGACGCGGATGCTCGGCGGGTGATCAAGACGACCGGATCCCACAACGGTAAGCCCCCTCGGATTGTAATGGGCCCCGGGGTGCGCGTCCCCTCATCGATGGTGTCACTCATGCCCCCCGTGAGGGGATGTGCACCCTGGTCAAGGTATCTACGGGGCATACCACGTCAAGGTCCCCTCGGAGTTGAAGAAGCAGAGGATGGCGATGATCAAGGCGAGCCATCTCCCCGAGGACTTGCGCGCCGTTCTCAACCGGCAAAAAAACATGCTTCTCTACCTCGTCAACCACGTCACGCACGAGATGTACGTGGACGAGTCGGAGGTGAGGGAGCGAAGCGAACGCATCCTCCGCCAGCACGCGCAATACCAGCTGCGTTTGCCCAAGTAATGACCCTCCCGACATTGAACCATCGAGTTTGTTGCAATGCCCCGCGGCCCATTACAATCCGTGCGCCCACCCGACATTGGACCATCGAGCTATGAACTATCGTGTGGTGGAGGGGGTACTGTGTGGCAAGACACGCCGTTTGTGTAATGAGGATGCGCGCGTGCCACCGCGATGTTTAAAAGTACAGCCACTCGCAGTAGTACAACCATTCGCGTATCAAGTCTATCCCGTGCGCCTCCATGTGCTCGAGCATGTCTAGCCACCACAACGGGCATTGTCGTGTGCCATGCCACTGGTGCACACACAAGCTCACTGGTTTCATCCGGGGAAGAAACCGTGGTCCATAGAACGCGGGTAACGCGTAATAGATTGCGCACGTTTCGGTGGTGCCGTGACATGTCGCGCATACCAATGGCGACATCAAAAGTGCCACAGCGATCCAGACCACGCCTATGTTTTGTGTCGCCATTGCACGGCGTCCAACGTGGTTATCACACACCGTATTAATCGTCGTCGTGCATTCCAACAACGTCGCATCGGTGCGCACCGTGCAAAAAAGCCTCGTGCAAACGGTGGGGTCACTGGTTCTTTATTGATGGATGCAGCCGTGCGCTAGTCGTACTCGGCCTCGTCGACCACCTTCTTGAAAAGCCGCAGGGCTCGACGAATGTTCGACGGTGGTCCCGGCTTGTAGAACCAGTAGAGCCCCTCGTAGAGCACCCTCCACGCCTCTGGGTCGTGGTGGCAGTCCGGGACAAAGTGGTAGATGGTCATCGACGCGTACGCCAAGACGTCGGCGCGGTCAATCTCGTGGGGTGGCTTCTTGCAAATCTCATCCCACCCGGTCCACTGCACCGACTCGATGTACTTGGTGCCGCCGTCGGTCTCGCGCTTCAACATCCCGAGCAACCCCAGAACATCGACCGCGCCGTCCTCCATCGTTCCCGAGCGTCGTCCCCCGGATGCGTCCCGGAGTAATTGTGACCCGCTCACCCCTCACCACAAGGATGGTATTCCCGTGCGCACCCTGAAAACGGGCGGGACCCTTGTTCACTATCACTGCTTCGGCGCGGAAATGGTTGTGAGCTCTGCTGGTTCTCGTCTTGGAGCGGTGCGCAGCGTCGAAGAGAATCGCTCTCTTCGATTCTCTTTGATGCCTCCCAATTGGGAAGGTATGTATATAAACAAACAAGGTGTGGACCTCCCCCCCCCCTGAGCACGCTGGGATCCTCATTTCAGAATGGGATGAATCACGCCCCAAGCATCTCATCGGGCCGGATCATCGACAGAATAGCCAACCACATCTCCGTTGGGAGTCGCGGTACCCCATTCACCGGGTCCCAGTCGGCGTGCGCGGTTTCAAAAACGACCCGCATTGCCGGATCGAGCCGAATCGCACATAGCATCACCGTTGTCACAAACCGCCCCACCGCCGGTGCCATTGCCGAGAACCTCCGATGAATGGGGCGTGACCACATTAATGCTGACGGCGACGACAGTCCGAGCCCCCTCACCCGGCAGATGCGATGAAGTCCCATTTCCGCAATGAGTAAACTACCATCGCGATCGATCGCGATGCCACCGATACGAATTCTGGTTCTGTAGATTGTTGCGACACCGTAGCCGGGACGGGTGTTGATTTGCCGCAGCCAAGCCCCGTTATTGTCCTCGACCAGCAGCTTCCCGCGGCCCATCCTGCGGCCACTGGTCGTCACCACGATACTTCTGGGATGAACCAACTGCGCCAAGCCATCGACACCCGTCCCGACTACGGTGGTGACAATGCCATCGGCCGAGATCCGCCGCACCCGGTTACCATAGAACTCGGTGACAAAGATGTTGCCATGGTAATCGACCGCGACACCCGCCGGGGTCATGAATCGTGCGGTGTCTCCCCGACCGTCTCGGAACCCCGATTCACCATCACCAGCAATCACGGTGATGGCACCCGTGACAGAATCCACGCGCACCACCTGGTGACGACCAAAGTCGGTGACCACAAGATGACCCACGGGATCAATCGCAATACTCCACGGCAAGCCGATCCTGTTGGTGTTCACAGTGCCGACCACCCACCCACCACCGACGGGAACGATTTTGCGCACACGTTTGGCACCCGGCTCGGTGATATAGATGATGCCCCGCCAATCCACGGCAATCCCCTGCGGATAATCAAACGTGGCGACGGTCCCCGGGCCATCGGTACCCCCACGCTCACCGGTGCCGGCAATGGTGCTCACCGTGCCATCGACCACCCGCCGCACCCGATGGTTCCCGTTGTCGGCGACAAGGTAGCTGCCGTCGGGGGCCACCACAACATCCTCCGGAAAGCTAAACCGCGCAATCTCCCCCGGTCCGTCCAAAAACCCCCACTTTTTTCCTGTGATCACAGTCTTTGTGACACCATCAGCGGCCGGCATCGTGGTTCCGAGGGGCACGATTCTGTGACAACCCCCCAACCCCCTGGCCACCTGGGCCCATGCGTGCGCACCCCATTTTCAAACTCTCCACCGTGTACCAATACTACAATCAAATCATCAATGATTTCGCATCCTAAACGACAACCACCTCTTTTCCGACATGGGGTGCAATTCAATAATGGCGATCCATTCCAACCGATGACCAAAAATGCGCACATGTGTGTCTCACATCCGAAGAGAGCCAGGGTCACAAGACACAAGGCACGGTGAGCGCTCACAATCACCCGACACACAGGTGCAGCGATGCCCCCCAAGATTCGGGGCGCCCCCGAGAAGGACGGAAAACCGATGTGGTGGGCCGACTTGGGCTATGCGCCCCCCGAGAAGGACGGGAAACCGATGACCGCGGCCGACCGCGACGCGTTTCGGCGCAACTTTTGTAGGGGGCCCGGCCCTGCCTCGCTCGATACGGTTCTGCTGGCTGACGCGATCATGCAGCGCATCATGGGCCAGTGGGATCGGCTTCGGTTGGTGCACGCCTGCATCGACCGTTACATGCTCAACGCAAATGATCGGAGGCAGTACGACTCCTTTCGGGAAGCCCTGATCGGTCAATTCCCGATCCCGATCCAGGAGCCCGTGGAGGAGCCCGATGGAGTCGATGGAGTCGATGGAGTCGATGGGTGGCATCTGGTTATGACGTACAACTCATGGGACCGCGGCGGGACGATGTACTGCGACGTGTACCAAGGCCCGTTTAAGAAGGCCGAGGACTTCCGGGTGACCGATGGCCACGCCAGCGTCGAGCATGTCTTTGCCATCCCCCAGGGCGCCGCGTTGGTGGAGATCAACGATGGCCCGGACAAGCCCGTCAACGCGCCCCTCGAATTCGAAGGGGCGCTCACGGTCGCGGAGCACGGTTACGACACCTTGTTCATCATCTTTGCCTCTGACGACGCCGCCATGCAGGCCGTTGCGAGCCTCCAGGACGAAGAGTACCACACCACGCTGTACACGACGGCCGAGCTGTTTGCGCCGCTGCGTCAAGGGGGTGTGAAGATGATGCACTAGTCTACACCTCAAACGAAGGTGATAAAATCACAACCACTTTACACCAACAGACAGTTTGGGAATCGCTGCTCGCACTGGTACGCGTTGGTGAACGGAAAGCTCATCTCCACGGTGGCATTGACCCGCATCGCCGACGACTGGTGCGAGTCCAGGGGGTTCCACGTGACGGGATCCCAGTCGCACCACGTCTGGGCGCACACCCTCAGAAGCTCTCCGATGTTCCCGGCGCTCTGATCGGTGCTCCGGAGAATGTTTAGCACGTAGTGCATGGCGTAGTGGTCGGCCATGTTCTCGTCGAGCGTGAAGTTGGCCCTGTGCATCGCCGCGACCACCCCCGCTCTCCCCACGCCCGGCGTCGACGGAATTGAGAGGGCTGTCTCGACCATGTCGATGCACCTCGCCTCGTCCTGCGAAATTGGGATGGCGTGCGAGAACTTTCCACGCATGAAATGAGCATGCGGGCATCCCAATCTCGGGGGCATTGAATGAACATGCGCGGGGGAGCGATTCCCCGTCCTTCCTACGGTGTTGGGGGATGCCGGGCTGCACGGGGGGTATACCTCGTGAGCAATGATCCACCCGATGGTCGCGAGCGTGAGATCATCGTTCCACGTCGGATCGTAAAACGGCTTGCCGACGAGGCCCGACGGGATGTAGACGGCGTTGTCAATGTGCATGTACACGGCATTCGTGGTCATCCTCGAAAACGGCCAAGGAGCAAAGATGCTCGTGTTCCGTCGGAGCAAGTTGAGCTGATCACCCCAGAGCCACCGCAGGCACTCGGTGACCGTATCCATTCCGGTGCACGGTGGATCCGGTCCGCCCACAAAGACACGGATCGACGCAAAAACCTCCCTGTTCTGCGGGCGCAGCCGGTCGACCACCCCCTCCACGACCGCCTCGACGACCCGGGTTTCCTCGATGTTTCCACCCCCCAGGGAGTAGAACATGGTCGACCAGTGATGGCTGGCGTTGATCTGTCTCTCGATGCACTCGACGGCCTCGGCCGAGATGTTATCGCGGGCGTGGGATCCATTGACAAACCAGTCCGGGTCCGACACGTCATCCGACAGCCCCCTGTCGTTGACGAGCCACACGCTGATGGTATCATCATTGATCCACTCGGAAAACGTGGCGATTGTGTCGTTGATTATTGCCCCACATGACGTAGAACACACAGAGCCCAGGATCCTCGGGGCAGCGACCACCCGTTGGAGCGAGAGTTGATCGAGTGTCCTCCGCCCACGCGCCCCGCCCCCAAGGCCGACGGGGCGCGCAGTGTCCTCGGTATCCTCTCCCATCGGGTAGATGTAGACGTTCCTCCACCGCATGTCCACGGCGTAAAACGGAAAGAGCCCGATGCTCGACGGCAGATCCAGCATGATCTCGGCGGCCGTGGTATTTGGAGGCCTCGGCTGATTCTTGCCGACCACGTTGACGTGTGTCTGCCCCAGGATGCTGAGACCCGGCGGGGCCATGCGCGTGTAGCCCTGGCACGAGTAGTTGTAGAAATCGAGGCATGGATTGACCGACTCATTCCCCCACCACCGAGCCACGGCCCTCCGTTGGGTTGACGGATCATCCAGGTCGGCCCTGTCCCCGGCCCCATCCAAGACGGTGCTTACGGCCAGGACACTGACAAACATGATGAAAAACAGACACGCCGCCAACGTCGCCTTTGTGCGGTCCCCCCGGATCTCCGCGATCAACTCTCGCTCCAATGGGGGTTCGATGGCATCGTCCATCCCGGACCCCCTTTCCGTACCACGAATTCGATATCACGCATCGTGGATGAAGTGGGTTTATACTGATGTGAACCAAGAAACGCCACCCGGTTCCAATAATGACCCCCACACCACACTGGTCACCGCCGGCGCGGCCATCAACGGGAGTGCGGGCACCACCAATCCAAACCCGGTGACGACGCACGCCATGAGCACGGTGGCCACCAGGATGTACCCCTCCACGACTCCCCTCGGGTGCGGCAACGTGACAATCGTGTCGCCCACCACCAGGGTTAACACTGCGTACCCTGCGGCCACGCTCGAAGATGTCGGTATGACCGAGAGCGCCGCCAGCACCGGTACGATGATCGACGCCACCAACAACCCCGGCATGAGCATCCCATGTCCCGTCCCATCGTGGGGGATCGCATCGTACCCCATGAGCACGATGAATCGGCTAGCGATGACGCAGGATTCTCGAGTAGATGGCGACCGTCGCGATGATAATGGCCTCGAAGAACACCAGGTACACGTGACCAAAGCCAACGTCACCCGGGGCGACGGGCTCCATTCATGCGCTCCGCAGCGCGGTGATTACCGCCGGAACCAGCACCACAACCACCGACACCACAATCACAAAGAACGCCAGGTGTTCGATGAGCTCGACGTCCCCCTTGATCGTCATTGAGTTTTGACACCGCGGTGATATATGTGTGGTCACTTTCACCCAAATACGCGATGGAGGAATGCCTCGCGGTCTGGGAGGGGATCTTGCCCACCCACAAGACCTACTGGATTCCCACCCCCACCGATGTCGATGTCCCCCACAAGCTGTGGCGGAATCTCCCCTCCCTGGGGCACCGATCCCAGACGGATGACGTGTGCCCCCCCAACCCACTCCCAGAGTCGGTGATCAAGCAATGCCACCGTGGTGTGGTCGTGCACAACGCCACCGTCTTCTGGAATCGATGCCCCGGGGCGTTTTGCACCGCAGAGTGGACGATCCAGAACGTGGGAGGCGGTGGGGTCGAGGTCGTCGTGTTCCTCCAATCCCGCGAGGACGAAGAAAAGTACCAACGAGCGGCCCTGTTTGCCGCCGTGTGGAACGACAACCACCACGACCAGGTGATGGCGAGTGTCCGCCCCTTTGTCAACCACCACGGAACGTGGACGAGCCCCCACCGGACCCGGGTGGCGAGCGGCATCCTGCGGCGGATCACCATTCCCAAGGCCACGTTCTGGCGGATCTACGAGGGGTGTTTCATCACAATCCCCGGCAAGTACGGTGGCTGGTGGACACCCCCCGAGCCCCTCGTGGAGTGGATCCGCGGGGACACCACCGACATCGATCCGGATGATGCCAGTGACTACAGTCTTTTGTCCGATGATGGATTCAACATCTCCTCAATGGCCGCAGTTTCGCCCCTCAAGGGCTCCCCGCTCCGGCCCATCATGGGGGGCGGCGACGTGGCCACCCCCAGTCGAGTGCTGGGCAATTTTTGGTATGCTACCAGCACCCCCGGCATCCCCCGCACCCCCCGCATCCCCCGCACACCCGGCTCCCCCCGCACCCCCGGCTCCCCCCGCGCCGGCGCTGCCCCCGGTTCCCCAATCCCCTTCACTCCGTCGGGAGGCGACGAGTAAACACGAGCGATTCAATTGTTGTCGGGGGGCATGGAAGGGGTTCATCGCGCCGTGAACTTCGAGAGGGTCAGCGCCATCAATTCCCGATGCTCCGGACGGTTTGCTGGGAGTGCCCTGGGCGGAACCACCATGTCCCCATTGGCCTGAAGTTCCCTGGTCACCCTATCCACCTCGATGGCAGACCCCGCATCCAAGACATTGGCATACCTGGTAGCAAGGATCATCTTGTCGCGGACCTCCCTCCGCAACCCACGGGGAAACCGCGGGTCAGCGACCATCCGCTTGCGCTCATCGATGGAGAACAAGTTGAAGACCATCCTGAGCGGCCTCGGGGCATCCGGATGCATCGCAATCGCCTCCCACCACAATCCGAGGTCCTCGTTCCTCCGCATCTCGTTCACCCATTCGGCGTAGCTCTGGACGTCATCCCTGAACTTGGTCTCGCACACAATCTTCCGCACGGGCATGGGGAGGCGGTAAAACAGCGCATCAATCTGTTCGTCGGTACCCAGGATCAGGTGAGGTCCCTCGATGAGGTTTCCCCCCACATTCCCGTCGCCCTCGACCTGAATCCCATCGCGGTCGAGTCCCACCAACTCGGGGGGAATCACGAGAATCCTCGGTCGAACGCGATCAAATACCGTCCCACGCATCACCGGAATTCGTGGGAGCCACAGGTTTTGCAGACGCGGGCAGTTTGAAAACGCAAACGGTGCAATGCCGGCGGCGCGCGTCAAATTGATCGTCCTGATCTCGGAACCGGAAAACGCATCCAGATCAACGTAGTACCCCTCGCCCTCGAGGACCACCTCCTCGATGCCCGTGTCGTAGAATGCCTTGTGTCCCACGAGGGTGACCTCGTTGTGAATTACCACCTTCTTTGCGGACATCTCGGCGAATGCCCCGTCGGTGATCCGCCTCATCGCCCGAGGAACCTTGAACACGAGCTCGTCGGGGTCCCCCGTCATCTTAAAGGCATTGGGTCCGACGGTATGGACGGTATCCGGAAGATCGATGCGAAGGATGTCCGTTCCATGGAACGCACTCGCGCCAATGGTGTGCAGCCTGGTCCCAAAATTGATCCGAAGAATCCTGGCCCCAAAAAATGCGTTTGCCTGGACCTCCTCCACATTACTCAGATCGAGGTAACACTCACAATCCGGACGGAACCCCCGAAACGCGGCGGCCCCGATTACCCTTGTGCTCGGGTGAACCTTCAGGACATATGTTCCGTCTGGGTGGCGCAGGGCTTCAATCACCTCTCGGGCGCGTTCCGCATCGAGAACATCCACAAGTGGCGTCTCAATCTCAATCTGCGCCATTGCCATCGATCCCCCTCGTCGGGATATCATGTGGTGAATTGGTCCGGATATACAGTACGACGCTCTGGGCGACTGCCTTTGGGATGACGGGCGTGGGCATTAAGCTTTCTTGATGCCTACCAACACGGATCGCAATGACACTGCGTACCGCGTTGACGACATGGTCGACGCGCTCGAGTACAACAAGAAGATCCTGGTTGACTGGGCGACGAGTAGATTCAATTGTTGGCGGGGGGCATGGAAGGTGCTCATCGCGCCGTGAACTTCGAGAGGGTCAGCGCCATCAATTCCCGATGCTCCGGACGGTTTGCTGGGAGTGCCCTGGGCGGAACCACCATGTCCCCATTGGCCTGAAGTCCCCTGGTCACCCTATCCACCTCAATGGCAGACCCCGCATCCAGGACCTCGGCATACCTGGTAGCCAGGATCATCTTGTCGCGGACCTCCCTCCGCAACCCACGGGGAAACCGCGGGTCGGCGACCATCCGCTTTCGCTCATCGAGGGAGAACATGTTGAAGACCATCCTGAGCGATCTCGGGACATACGGATGCATCGCAATCGCCTCCCACCACAATCCGAGGTCCTCGTTCCTTCGCATCTCGTTTGCCCATTCGGCATAGCTCTGGACGCCATCCCTGAACTTGGTCTCACACACGACCTTCTTTGCGACGAGAGGCTCGTGTGCAAACAGCTGATCGATCTGCGCGTCGGTACCCACGATCAAACCGGCCCCCTCGAGGGCTATCCCCGCCCGTACCTCATCCCCGGCAACCTGAATCCCATCATAGGAGAGTGCCACCAACTCGTCGGGAATGACGATAATCCTGGGTCGAATCCGATCAAACACCGCCCCACGCATCACCGGAATTCGGGGGAGCCACAGGTTCCGCAGATCCTTGCAGTTTGAGAACGCAAACGTCCCAATGCCGGCGGCGTGGGTCAAATCGACCGTCTCGACATCGGAATCAGCGAATGCATCGTGGTCGATGTAGTACCCCCGACCTTCAAACACCAGCTCCTTGACCCCCGCGCCCTCAAAGGCCTTTTTGCCCACGAGGGCAACCCGGTCGTGGAACACCACCTTCCTCGCGTGGATACCACTGAATGCCTCCTCCTGGATGACCTTCATCGCCCTGGGGATCCTGAGTTCAAACTCGAGGTCGCCCGTCTCCATGAAGGCATTTTTCCCGACGGTGTGCAGGGTGTCCGGGAGAAACACGTCCAGGATCCCAGTCCCCGAGAACGCACCCTCCCCAACGGTGTGTAGCTTGGTCCCAAAGTGGATGTCTGTGAAGCCCGCGCCCTCAAAGGCCATCCTCCCGACAATCTCCACGTTGTTCAGATCAATGTCGACATCAAAAGGCGGGTCAAAGCCTTGGAACGCCAGCTCCTCGATCTCCCTCGTGTTGGGGTGAACCTTGACGGTGCAGCGGGGCTCTGGGCGTGCCAGTCGCCTGACAGAGTCAATCACCCCGACGGCATGTACCCTGTCGAGGACCTTCACATCCGGAGTCACGATTTCATCCATCGTGGCCCTCAACGTATCGAGGTGCCATCCGGATATACGGTGCGCACCTCGCATCGGTGATCCCAGGGCAAGGTGACTCGGGCTCACAACCGACAGCGGGAGAGGGCAGGAATCAACCCGTGCCGATCATGAGCCTTGCGGTAATGATGTACCCGTGAGAGTGCCTAGCGGCCCGGTTGCTCCGCGCCAAGATTGTGCCGAAGCTCCCAGAGGGTGTGACCGCGGACAAGTACCACGGTGGATACGCGTTCCGCATTTCCTTCGAGGGTGGACGTGCCTTTGATGGTCTGTCGATCTCGTATCCACCGGACGCCACCCTTGATGGCGCACCAGAGCTGGAAACGATGATCTTCAAGGATGGGTCGACGGTCTACGACGCCAGGTTTGGCTACTAGGCCGTCAATCGCCTTGCCGGGGCCAACGAGCTACTCGAGGAGATCAATCGACTCGTCCCGCTCTCCCGCCAGTGATGCCCCCGCGGGAACATCACTGGGTACACCATCGAGGGTGGCGTCCGGTGGGTACGAAAATTGGTCGTAAAACTCTTGGCGATGTCTATTCACAAGCTCGGCCGTTGTCAGATCGCGCCACAGATTGTATATAGGCTGGCATAATTGTCAAAGTGTGTCTAGTGGGACGAGGGAGGTCATTTACACCCCCGGACCATGGCCGACGCCGACAAGCCCGTGTACAAGATCCTCCATACAGATGACACCTCCAAATTGTCCTACCTGGACAGTGAGAAAATCCTCGGGTTTCGGTTCCCCAATATGGTTAATTGTGTAGCCGTGGTCCTGGTTCCCAATAACGGGAACCCGGATCACTACATGGCATGGCATTGCTCCGGTGCCACGTTGAGGCAGCTCCAGGAGATCAGTAATGTGAGACCCCCCGAGAATTACGAGGACGAGCATGTCGCCATTCTCAAGGCCTTTCAGAACGCTCAATCACACGGCAAAATCAAGATCTGGGGGTGCGAGGTTACCTCCAAGATCAAACGGCTTCTTGGTGCGGACGAGGCCTCTCGGGTTTATCGCAGAAAGAAGTTTCTCGACGTTCTCTACACCATTGACCCGAGTGGGGATCCAGAAAAGGACAAGGTCGAGTTTTCACAGTCGGACGAGAAGTGGTCGGAATACTCTAGCCGCTGATCCCATTTGGCGGTGCGCACAGGCCCCGATGCGAAACCTCGACACCAAGACACCCGTCACATCCACGATGGACAACGTTGACCATCCTCCCGACGAGCCCCAACAGGGTGTGTGGGTCGTCTACGACAAGATTCTCTCCGGGTATGTGATCCTCTTCTGGGAGAAGGGGGCCGCCGACGTCGAGGTGTCGAGGCTTCGCATCGAGGCCCACAACTACTGGGTCAACAAGTACGACGGCTGCGCGTGCGAGGTCCGCGGGGAGATTGACGACGCGTCGCGGTGCACCTCCAACGAATTTGACATCGTGGCAGAGTATGTAATTCCCCGCGACCATTGACCGGGATCCAGGATTACCATCTTCGGTTTGAGGTGCGCACCCATTGGTGATCAGAATACAAATGTAACCCAGGCTCACAACCCGCGGGGGAATGGACGTCAACACCGAGGCCGCTCGTTTGCTCGAGGAGGCCAGGATCTATGGCAATTGCACCCCGGTCCGCAGCATAGTCGGCCTCATGCACCGCGGCTTCAGACCAGGGCCCGAGTTTCGAGTTTTGGTGCTCACACACGCCACTTCGTCCGTCGACATCATCATGGGTCGCGGCGCGTTGACCGACCTCGATCTCCTGTTGAAACTCTACGAGGATCCAACCCAATACAGGGACGCCGTCCGTCTTGTTGAGCAGGATGGAAGCGATCGGTGCTCGGGGCAGATTGATCGCGACATGATTGGGACCTTTTACAGCCTGGTCTACCGCGATCTTCGCGTTCACGATTGGGTCGAGAAACTCATCGAGTGCGGCGGACAGCGAATCGACGTGGATGTGCTGTTTGAGTTTGCGTGGTGGGGCACCCACAGTGACGACGTGATTGCTGCGATCACGGCCGTTTTGGAGATGGGGGCGACTCCAAAGATCCCACCATCGCCGAACATCCTGCCAGAGCTTCATGACGCCGACCTGGAGAAAGACAAGCTCGATGTTCTTGCCAGGTATCAGTCCTGAGGCGACGTGCGGGGGCTGCGGATACAAACAACGGTTTGCCTGGCCCCACACCCCCTTGAGTTGCGCCGAAACGCGCCGCGATCAATGTATCTACACCCACCGTCTTCTACCTTGTCTGCACCCGTGCGCACACACACCCTATCGAACCGAAGGCTAGTATTACCTCAGACCCAGAGGGACTCAGAGGATGGCGCGAGTGTATGTGGTGGCGTACAGGGCCAACGTTGAGCCATACGAGGGTATCTCATGGGGTGCCTCCGAAGAGGCTGCCCTTTCAGAGGCGAAGAAATGCCGTCAGGCTGCGGCGAAGGCAGGGGTGGCCAAGGGTGACGAAACCCTGTGGGTGACGGTGTGGGACGATTCGGGCATCATCCGCTCGTACTCTGTCTAGCGGATACCACATATCAAATGTACGAGATCCCTTTATGCATCCTGACATGGATATTAAAACCCACTCACGATGCACCATCTCAACCAGGGCGGGGGCTACGCGTCAAACCCGTCGAATTGTTCGTCGGTTGTCGAGTCGCGCGGGTCGTCGTAGGTGATGAGTTTGACCCAAGAGCTGCGGGGGTCGTCGTAGTTTGGAGAAGCGGTCCCCGTACGGGGGTCGTCGTATGGGGAAGCAGTCATCGTACGGGGGTCGTTGTAGGTGGGGGAAGCATTTGCCATGCGCGAGGTATTGTTCCTCTTCCTGGGGTCGTCGTACGCCGGCGGAGACCTGGTTACATCGGCGGGAACATCGTAGAGTGGCTGGGGACGATCCCCATCAATGCGATCGTCAATGCGCTCGTCGATGCGCTCGTCGATGCGCTCGTAGATGGCATTCGAGTTATCACCAAAGCCCATGAGGAACGTTGGTGCTGGGTCAAAAGTGGGGTTGTGCTCCGCGTTGTTGTGCCATCGTTCTCCTTGGCGTTTCTTTCTCCGCATCAGAACGAACAAAACGACGACTACGACAATCACGGTGAGGACAATCAGGTAGATCATCACCCCGCTCTGTTCTCTGTCCTCGGATACCAATGCCCCCAATAGGTTTCCCGATACCGGAGTGGGTTCCCCCGATACCGGAGTGGGTTCCCCCGATACCGGAGTGGGTTCCCCCGATACCGGAGTGGGCTCTCCCGATGCCGGAGTGGGCTCTCCCGATGCCGGAGTGGGCTCCCCCGATGCCGGAGTGGGCTCTCCCGATGGTGAAGGAACCGGTGCAGGTGTGTCCCTCGACGGAATCCCCGTCGGCCCTGGTGTTGGAATCCTGGTGGGGGCCGGGGTGGGGCTCCCGGTTGGGGAATCGGTGGGTCCCGGGGTGGGTCCCGGCGTTGGAATCTCGCTCGGAGAATGCGTCGGTCCAGGTGTTGGATTTTCGGTGGGGGCCCCGCTCGGAGAATGCGTCGGTCCCGGCGTTGGATTCTCGGTTGGGGCCGGGGTTGGGGCCGGAGTCGGAGGGCACGACGAGAGAAAGTCGACCCGGTAGAACGCGAACCGGGGCTGGGTGCAATAGTACACGGTGCACGTGTCGGTGAAGCACGGACAATCGCCGTTGACCCTCGCCGCGCTGCTGTTCCAGTTGGTGATGTTGACGGTCCACGACGATCGCGGATTGCTGTACGACATCCCCGTCGGGTCCAGGTATCCCGGTCCGTGTCGATTGTAGGAGGTCCTACACCACGGCCCGCAGTTCCACCGCCAGATGCACGGGGCCATGTTGGCCACCACCAGGCCAAGGATGGGGATCATGGTCCCCGCTGGGATTTGGGTCGTTTGTTCGTATATGTGTGGGGTAGCCTCTTGTCGAAGGTCCCACCAGGATGGATTTTGGCCACGGGGGGGCACCCCGTCCGACATGGGGCGGAGATGTGGATGACGGTTACATGCGAGGGGCGGCTCGGCCTCCCTCGATCGACTTTCGGGCGGTTGCCGCCGGTGTGCCCAAGGATCAAGGGGGTGGCATCCTCAACCCGGGACCGAGCCCCGGCGATGCGACCACCGAGATGTTTGGCGTCCCCCGGGGCGAGTTGTTTCTCGGCCCACAGGACAGCCACATCACGGCGCCGTCGTACGCCCCGATTGTCCACGGGCTCTTTGTCAAGGACATTGGGGTCACCAACATCGACAATGAGCGGTTCTACGAGAAGGGAACCCTCGCGGCCATCCTCAAGATCCCCGAGGACGCGGTGACCAAGAAGTCTGAGACGCAGCGTCTCCGGCGGTCACTTAACAAGCGGTGGCAGGACCAAATCCAGCCGACCACCGCCATCCTGGGCCCTGTCAACAACAGTGTCCTGGTCGACGGCTACGAATGTACCGGGCTCTACCCACTGAGCGAGGGAACCATCTTCCCACCCAAGCAGATGACGGAGCACGCGGCCATCACCATCCACGACCACGCCGAGGTCGTGACGGCCAACCCGCGCTGGGTGAAGACGGTGCTTTTCGGCCGAATCATCAACGACGAGGATCTGCGGAGGGCGCTCGAAGCCACCGAGCTTTACCATCCGGACAACACCGAGCACGTCGGAATGATGGGTTCGGTGCTCTGGGTGGTCCCAATTGTGGCCCCCACCGACGATGCAACGGGTCACAAGGTGCACATGGTTCCGGTGGTCAATCCGGACGAGCACGACCGGCTATTCCTTGCTGCGGCGAGCCGATCCCAGCCAGGCCCCCCGGGACTTGTGGCCGCCGTTGCTGGCATCTACCACATTGGCGCCATCAAGCAGACGTACACCTGGGAGGACGACAACTGGGATGTGACCTTTTCGCACCGCCTCCCCTAGCGAGAACGCGACCGCGGATGCACGCCGGGTACCATAAACGATGGACAACAGTCAATTGATTGTACATGTGCGCGTTGTGGTTCACCGTGATTCATCCGACAGACCGTTTACAATGACCTCCCCGGGGAGGGATGTTGGTCACTGCTGTTATTCCAGCATGATACAACATGGAAGCCGTCTTTGACCATGTTGCAAAGTTCAATGAATACGTGCGATTGGCCTTGTTCCCTGTGATCACCAATAACGCATGACGGCATCCACTATCCGACATAAAGGACCACGAGACACCATCACATGCCCCCGCCCCGCATACCCCTACCCCGTGCGATACCGGGGTGGGGGAGATGGGGGAACCGGGGAGGACCATCGTTCTAGGACAGACGGGTATCAGTGTGAGCCCGTACCTGGATCCCCCAACCGACATTGTACTCGATGCCACCCAGGGAGAGATTGTCCAGAGGATCAAGGACAACAAGCGGCATTTCTTTGTCACCGGCAATGCGGGGTGTGGGAAAACGGCCCTCGGGCGGGTCCTCGCGGGCGACAACCCCCTCGTGATGACGGCGGACATGTTTTTGGGACACAAACCATGGAAGGACATTGACCGGCAGGAAAAGGACCAGAAGATTATTGCACCCAAGACCCTGAAGCGGACACCCCGGATGATTTTGGAAGAGGTATGTTTTCTCTCAACCCCACCGGCATTCCCGGCGCTCAATACTTATCCGGGCGCGGCTCTCGCAGATTGGTCAATGGAGCGGCGCCAACTTTGCTCTACTATCGGTGGCACTTCAAAAGACCTTTCACAACGATCTTCCCTTTGGGGGGATGCAAATCGTGATGATTGGGGATTTTGCCCAGCTTGCTCCGGTTGGGCACGATTTTGTTCACAATCACACCCTATGGGGCGAGGTCAAGGCCGAAAAGGTGGAACTCAAGGTGCAGTACCGTCAGGTTGGGGATTCGGCCGACTATCTCGAGTTTTTGCGCCAGGTTGCATTCCCCCATGCCCCAGCGAATCATCCCGGGTGGATCCGTGATCACGTTTTCCCCGGTGTAGGTACGCGAATCGACCGAGAAGAAAACGCCACTGCCCCCCTTTGCGGCCGGGCTTCTCGACTACTACCTCTCGAGGTCTCCCCCCAGGAAGAAGGATTACCTTGGTGTCACCATGACACGAGCTCGGTGCCGAGAGCTCAACTGGAAGAAGATTCATGGCCCTCACCCCGAGTTTTACCCCCGCCAAGACCCCAAAAAGGAGGAGAAGATGGACGACAAGTGCGTCGATCGTATCGTGGTTGGCGACGGCCGCATCTTTCCGGCAAAGTAAGGAAACGTCACCTGCATTGTAGAGCGGGATTCCACCGATCAAGCCCCTTGAAATCCACCTATACCCACCCAGAAGAGACTATCCTTTTCGGGTGCACCCCGAGACCTCCCATCCTCAACAGGCTTGGGATATCCATTGTGCTCCGCAGGTACCCCGATACGGATGATGCGGTGCCACTCGTACCCGGCTGTCCCGTTCAGATGACGTGGAATGTATGGGGTGACGACGGCCCCATCCTTCTCAACGGTCAGTTTGGGACGTTCATCGGGTGGACCATCCCCTACGAAGGCAAGGAGCACAAGATTGCCCCGTTTCGTACCCCCGGGGCGAAGAGCACTGGGAAGGCCGGAAAGAACGCGGTCAAGGCCAAGACGTACCGCGTCATCAATACCCGACGAATGCGTGGCAAGGCCAAGGTTCAATTTCCCAACGGCAAGATCCACGAGATTGGCCTCATCCAGGTCAAGAGTCCCAAGACAGACGAACGCGGCGACACCCAACTCCGGAAGCACAAGGTTTTTCCGATGGAGTGCGCCTACTTCACCCGGCTCCATCGTCTGCAGGGCCAAAGTATATCCGACAGGCTTCACATTGATTTCAAGGGAGTCGGTTCCTTTGAGCCCAACTGCATCTACGTGGGTCTCTCGAGAAACCGGCGTCTTTCCGACCTTTCGGTGAGCAATCTCGACTCGGAGACATTTCTTGAGCTCATCACATCGAAATGAGCTCGTCGGCCCACCACCAGACGATGCTTTCGGGCATTCTCAACAACCTCCAGGACAAGCCCGAATTCAAGGAACCGATTCTGGTTGTCGGATCGCGCTCCCGGGTGCGCCCTCGCAGGGGGCCCGCCAAGGTCGAGACCGCCACCATCGTCAAGCCCGCCATCGTCAAGCCCTCGGTGGTCACCATCCAAGGCTCGGCGCGATGATCTCTGTGCGCACGGAATAAATGAACCAATCATTTCTTGTCATTGAGGCTCAGAAACAGCAATGCCTCGCGTGGGGGTCGGCATGTGGGAGTGCGGCTGTGGTCGGCACTGGAGGAGGAAGAAGCAGTGCCTGCATTGCATCAAGCTCCCCGTCATCCCTGATGATCCAAGGACCGTGTACAATGCGTGGAACTACTACCGACACGCACTCCGAGATCGCCGGATGTATCGTGAAGAAGCGGAAAAGGCGATGGGGCACCATCTTGCCTGGACCGCCGACGAAGACTCGATCATCAAGGCTCGAGAGCATTGGAACGACGACGCGTTTGTCGACGCGTGCATCAACCTGGCCCAGCGGTTTGGGATGGTCCTTCGGGATCCCAGGGGAGTCGACGACGTGTTCATCACGGTGCTGCACAAGGTGGAACTACCGTTGCCCAGGTGCATGGTTCGATCATCGGGACATTGCGCCAAGTGCCGGCAGCCATTCGAGAAGCTCAAGACGTGTGGTCGGTGCCTGGAGACCAAGTATTGCTCCGCCAGGTGCCAGCGGGAACACTGGCCCGAACACAAGAGGACGTGCGCCGTGGTGACCTAGATTGGGACAATAAACCAGGGCACCTTTTACAGATCCAACCCAGGGGGGTGCGCACTCTGTACGATTGTCATCCGGTTCCCATAGACCCCACAAACCCGCCACGACAATGAACGCCAAGGCATGGATCATCTTCGTGTGGATTGTGGGGATTGTGGGTTACCCCGGTATCCTGATGTTCCTTCCTCTGGACATCCCCATCAAGGCGGCCCTCTTTGTGGTAATCTTCTGCACCCAGCCACCCTTGCTCGTAGGCGAGCCCGACTTTACCATCCGGGTTTCTCCCCGGTACACGCTCCGGGGGACATGCACCTAGCCTCGGACGTCGCCTAGGAGCAGCACGTACAGTCATTTGAGATGGCGTACAACCCGATATCTCCGCCGAGATCGACCTGCATCGTCTCGTCCGAGGCGACCGGGATGGTGACCATCTTGGTCCCTGAACCGATCGCGGGCACCTTCATCCACCTCATCCCAATGAAAAACGAAATCCCATTGTCGTGTGGGGGCACCACAAAGGTGTACGAGTGACCCCCAATCACAAACTCGTCCCCGTTGAAATCCGTCAGCACCTCCTCCACGTAGTCAAGATTGGAGTTTTCACGGTAGGATTCGAGTTGATGGAGAGTATCTTCGACCTTTTCGGAACCGGCGCCATGCCATTCCCGATGGAGCTTTTCGGGCGCTCCGTAGGCGAGAACCAATTCCACGGCCCGATCCAGATCGATGATCGTCCCCTTGTAGACGTAGATCGTCCTGGGAAACCCAATCATGAAGATGGAATCACAGACGGGTGTATGTGCACACCTGTCCAGATATGACCACCCCCATCCCGAAAATGGAATCACAGACGGGGGTGTGCGCACACCTGTCTATATATGACCACCCTCATCCATTTATGTCCATATTCCATCCATGTGGCGCAAGGTGTGGGTGGACAGAGCCTACGAGGCCAAGGTCAAGAGCCTCACAGACGACGATCCACGATGGAAATCGGTCGAAGCGCTCAAGAGTTTGTGGCTTGAACACGGGGAGATGGACCCCTACCTTGACATGGACGGGTGGCTCGTCGCAAACAAGGAGGCCCACGGGTTGTACCATCGGTTCATGGATTCACAATAAAGGGGTGCGCACACGATAGGGACAAGACACCATCGATACCCTATTTGGCATAACCAGGCAACCATGCCGGCGGGAAAGACCGCGGGCAAGGGGGGGAGAACCGCGAACAAGGGGGGAAGGATTGCGGGCAAGGCGAGGGACAGGATGAAGCGGACCAAGGGAATCGAGGCCGACATCGAGGACGATCTGGATCGGAAGATCTACTCCATGTTCTCGGTCGACGAGCTAAAGTTGCCCAAGGACGAGTTCAACGAGGTGGCCGACGACCGCAGGTCCACGCTCGCCCCGGATGAACTCGAACGACTGACCAAGATCCGACGAGTCCGGCTGTCCCGCTTCTACAGCGAACGAAACCGTCAACAGCGGGTTGCGAGGATGCAGCAATGCGAACGAGACATTGTGTCCACGCGCAAGGAGAACCAGATGTTGCGCGAGCGGATTGCGACGCTGAGCAGCAGTCTCGAGTTCCTCAAGTCGCAGTTTGAGCATCTCCGCAACACCTCGGCATACGACATGCCGTTTAGTCTCGACGAGTGAGCAAGGAACGCGCGCTCGTTTATCATGGATGCACCCATGGGATTCGTATTAACGACACATGGTACAACATCGGGTGAACGCACCCCGTCGACGACTCATAAACCATCCCTCTCGATGCACGGACACAATCTTCGGGTCAGTGGGTGCCTGTTTTCGCAGCGAAAGTCGTGTCCCATGGCTCCCAGGCAGATGTTGCCCGTTGTAATGGCCGGCATATCGTGACCGTTCTCAATACCGTAGCCGTAACACACCCCGGTCGGAAACCTCTCCAGAATCTGGGTGAAGTTGTAGCGGCGAATTTCGGTCGAAGAGCACGACATTGGTGCACATACTCGGTTGCAATCCGTCCCCAGGGTCCCCAGACGCCACACCGGAGGACGCGCGTGTGAGCCAATGGATGATGACTCGGGCTTTTTCCTTGTTCGGATGGTGCACCACGGCAATCTCCCGTGGTAGGTTCCCCGGATGTCCCGGTGTCTCCTGCACTGTGCACTCCCCACCACGGGTGGCGGTGATAGCCACATTGGGATTGGGGGCCCCGTGTACACGCCGATTTTCCGGTGTCGTCCTCGCATCGAGACACCGTGGGTTGATTCCTTGTCAAACACGTGGTGGATCCGTGTGATTTCCGGCGCGAGGCACTCCATGTCGGGAAAGGCCACCCGAATAAAGCTGTCGTACTGTCGGATACCTGCGGAGATGTAATCACAGAAAGTGGGTGCCATCCGGGGAGGTAAACGTTGCGCAGCGAGCACCAGCTGTGGATGCCATGAGCGTGCGACGGATGCACTTACCCCACATCGGCAAGAGGTTCCTCCAGAGGTCGTAGGTCACCGCCCACACAATCTCCGGAAACGTCGATGTCACTACACGCAATCGATCGGGGCGCCACTTGTGCGGCTCGTCGTGCCACGCCCAGTTCATCGATGTGAAGCAGTGGTAGCTCTTGTTGATCATGAATGGCAGTGCATGCGCCACCACACTCCCAAAATCTCTGCTTGGTCGCGCATCTTCCTCAACCAGGAGAATCACCGAACACCAATCGAGGGCGGAAAACGTGTGGTTGATGGCCGCCCGCACGTGGTTTCCGATCCGATCCTCGGTGCGGTCAAACGGGGGGTGATCCACAAAGAATACCCCCCGTTCATGGCGATACACGGGGTTGTCGGTGGATACAATGTACGGCACCGAGCCCAGCTGTTCTAGAATCGATGGGTGCACCACAGGCGAGCGATGGGTGAGCACAACCATACACAGCCCCCGAAACAACATCACCGTACATGATTCATGGTGTGTTTATCCTATACACACGCCGCGGGGATGTCACTCCATGGCACGAACCAGGTACGCCTTGGCCTGCTCGAAATCGAGGCCACCCCTGGTGTCGTCGTAGCTTGGAGCGTGCCCCAACTTGACCGTGTAGACCTGCCTCTCTCGATTGAAATCGATCTCGATGAGCGCCGTGTTCTCCTCGTTGATGCCGCCCATCAACACCCGAGATGTGTGTTCGTGCCCCAACCTCACCAGAAGCTTGTCCTCTCGGGGTACGCGCTTCCCATCCGGCCCGTTCTTGCTGAACCAGATGTGGTCGTTGACAAGAAACCGCGGGTGGGTCTCTGCCGGGTGTTGGGTGATCCGACGCCGACACGTGCACGTGTCGATGAGGACCATCGGCTTGGTCACCTTCCCGATCTCCTCGGCCTTCCGGATGGCCCAGTCCACAAGTTCCTTCATCCTCCCATCCGGAAGACGGCCGACATCGACCCGGATCTGGTGTTCGAGCTGCTTGATCCACCTGGCGGCATCCCTCTGCTTCTCCTCCGCCATCGCCTTCGCCTTCTCAGCCTCGGACAGGTCGGCCTTGGCCCGAGCGAGATCCGCACGGAGTGACTCGATCGATGCCATGCTGGGAAATGAACGTCGACCGTCGCCGCTTGTGCCTGGGGCAACGAGTGCGCACCCCAGGTTCTCCGCGGGTTTGAAGAGGAAGATGGCAATAATTCGTGCCAAACACCATGACACCAATGGGCTCCATCTATTTTCGTGTAGGGTCGGACATTTCCAAGGGTGTTGAGATGGTGCAGATCGTCAAGGGTGAGTGGTGGGACACAGTTCGGAGCCAGTTGGAGGACTACGAGCCCGAAAAGGACGGAACCAAGGCCTACGTCTACGGGCCCACCCACGAGGATGCCCTGAAGTTGATCACCGCACTCGAGGGTGCGGAGAAGATCAACACCACCACCGTTCGGACCGCTCGGGGGCTCATGGTCCGTGCCCGCTGGAGCATGGCGGAAAGTGTTCGCGGGGATGCACCACACATGGCCGTGTTCATCGGGGTTGAGAGGATGAGCCGCGACTTCTGGAAGAAATTCGTGATCCCATGCGTCTGCTGCCGCCCCAGTGTGATCATTGCCGGTCTCCCGTGCCCCAATATCGAGGAAGTGGAGATGATACTGGCCAAGGCGCTTGAACGGGCGAAAAAGAACGTGAAGAACCATCTCGATGTGGACGCCGAGGTCTTGGCCACATATCCGCCCGAGTAGTGATTTGTTCGCACCATGGGGAAGATATGGGTCGTTCGGCGGACCAACGACGCCATGCAACCCCTTCGCGGAACCAAGATCGTTTTTTCCAGAGAGGAATACGCCCTCGCCTACATTGACGGGGTTTTACACGGATTTGGTGTCGTCTACTCTCTCCCGCTCCACGACTCGATGGTCCAACCCAGGAAACTCGACATTGTAGAACACACAATGATCTAGGCCCCGTGGAGGAAATCCGATCCAGAACAAAATACACACATGATACGGACTAGTGCGCACTCTCTTCCCGTTGTAGAGCACGGGGTGTGTGGGTTCATATCCCACCAAGCATGCCCTCCGTCGTGATCTACTCTCGTGGTGTGTGCGAGGCCCGGGAGCTGGTGGCTGGGCTGTTTTCCAGGGACTTGGGGTTCATCGTCGAGATGATCCTGATCATGATGGGCGCGTTGGGTGATGCCGTTCGGTGTGAGCTCGAGGGGAAGTCCTCGGTGATGGGGTTTCTCGAGAGGCACGCCGAGCATCAGACGGTGAGCTGGACCCTGCGATGGTTACATACGTTTGACCGGGCGTGCTGGGGCATGCGCGAGTACGGGTGCAAATCAAACGCCCTGTACTCGATCGTCACTCGGTACAAGGTGGGCTTGATCGAGACCTATCAGGAAGCGCTCGGTCGATACATCCGGGATGGTATCCACCCGGTCACGAACTGGCCGTTTCCCAGGATCCTGTTTTGCCCGAAGAATCGACACTACGATCATGAGCGTGGTGTGACGCTGCTGAAAAGCATGCACGACATCCCGAGGCAGCGTCGAAACCCCAAGGCACTTCACCGGGTGATTCGACTATTTGACGATGTTTGTAACGAGTTTACGGGGGTATTGGCCCGGAGGCGGGCGTGGTATGCGCTCGGGGGTGGTCGATACGGCCACCTGGATCACATCCCGGAGAGGCACCGGGTGCGTCTCATCCGGCATCGGGGGCGGTGGGTCTTGGAGCAAGCGCCCAAGACCAGGAAGGAACGCCGTGAACACAACCGCCAAAAGGCCATCGCCATTGATCAGAACCGGAGGCAGCGCGCAGAGGAGAAGAGGCGGTCCCGTCGCCCCAAGCGCAAGTAAACCCGTTTTGCCTGACATTGTCCATGGCTCGCCAATCATAATCCCCGCGAACGAGGTCCCCGTGCCACACCGCGGGTCGTTAGACTCCTGTTTGGTGAGCTGAATCGGTGTCATTGTCGTCTTAATCCCCCTTTTCATGCCGCAAGTTTTCTGATCATGGTCAATCTGAAGACCCTTCTGGCTACACCTATTTCTAGGCGGGGTGTGGTGCGTTTCTACCTCAAGTTACTCCACTCGTGGTGCATACAATACAATTTGAATTTCTGTTTAGTACGGATCGTACTCAATCTCGGGGTGCATCTTCTCCGCCGTCTCATCGATAAACTCGAGAAGAACATCGACCTCACCCTTCACAAGGAGCCTCGACGTGGCAAAGATCACCGGAAACTGCGGCGACCCCGGGAGGCACAGCGGGGTGATGCGAACCTCTCCCCCCCGGCGGGATTTGGCGATGCGCTTCTCCAGGTCCCGGATGTTGCTCCCTTCGGGGCCGATGAAGTACGACATGTAGTGTTCGCTCATGGTGACGGCGTTCCGAAGAGCGGCGTAGTCGGTTGCCGGGTCCCACAAGATGCACCCCGCTTCGCCCTTGACCGCAATCAGCTGGGGCCCATCCCCGACGATTTCGTTGCGGGGATGGGCCCACGCCCCCTTGTTGTGCTGCACCAGCCGCTCGACCAACGCATCGTGCAGCGCTTCGCACCCCTTCACCACTCGAATGCAGAACGCCTCGGTCGGCTTGTTCTTGCGCTCCATGTGTTCAAGTTGGCAAAAGTCGAGTCGAAGTCCACCGAGAAGCGGGAGATGGCTATCCGCAACAAGATCGTCGGGGATGGGCCCAAGTCCGATGTGGTCCTCGACGATCCGCTCCCCACCCATGGCGGCGGAAATCTCGCGAATCCACCCACCGACCTTCTTCTGAACGGCCATCCGGTTCGGGACCTCGGCCGTGTAGGCCATGCGGTACGATCGAATCTCATCATCGAACAGAATGGCTCGACCCTTGGTCGCCGGAAGCGCGGGAACCGAGTCCTCGAGTGGGTAGGACAAACCCAGGATCCTCGCATCCATGTGCCAAAAGATCTTGCCCTTGAGGTTCTCCTTGGTAAACCCCATCGTCAGCGTGTCAAGGAAAAAATCCCGATGGAGCGCAACAAAGAGCCCGTCCTTGAGCCCAAAGACGATGTGGGGGTACCGTTCGACAAGAGTCATCGTCGTCTCCCACCGGCCGCTGTGGATCCCAACATCCTCGGGATCCACCGCCCCGAGCAGCTCCATCATCTTGTGACAGCTCGACGCCCCGTGAATCTCCGTGACCAAGGTCTGCCGCTTGGTCTCCTGCTCTTCCGCCTTGCCCTTTGCCAGGGCTTGCTGCATCTCGCGGTGTTGCCGTGCCTCCTCACGATCCATCTCGGCGCGCTCCCGTTCACTCGGGATGTGTATGTCGAGAGGTACCCCCCTACCCCGGTTCTTCCGCCGAGGCATGGTTGGAAATGACCAATTCCTCGGGTTGATTCCCGTCGTGGCACTCTGTGCGCACCAGATTATTACCATTTGCCTACTAATCAGTGTGCACTTTTCTCGATCCATATAGAACCTCTTGTGGGCATCTCCTAGGGTGGATCCTGGATGTGATCCAGGGGTGAATTATCGGTGGCATCTTATTGCCCGTCCATTTCCATTTGGGTGCGCACACAGTCGGCGGGTGGTTTCCCCACGGCGGGTGGTGGTCATTCTCGAGCCGGTATGTTCCGGCTCTACGGCCGTCCCAAGGACGGCCACGCGTTTCTTCCCAAGTTTGGGGGGACGACTGATCTCCTGGTCTACGATCCGTCTGTACTCGAGGTGTTTGCAACGCACGTCATCGGTACCCCCACGAGCCGTGGCGGTCTGCGCCGGGACTGGTTTTTTGTCGATGCCTCCGGGGTTGACACCTACCTTCCGGTCGATGGGAGCAAGCTGGACGCCAACCGCCTCGTGGTGTACGGATGGGTCAACACCAAGGGCCGATGCGACCTGTACTTCCAGGCGTCCAACATCGACGATCGTGTCTTGGCCATGGACTCTCGGAAGACCAAGACCTACGCTGCCTCGGGGTTGCGTGGACTTGTGGAGATGCCCATCATGGAGTACAACAACACGACCAACACCTTTACCCAGCACGGCATCCCGATTCAGCCCAGGGATACCATCGGGCCGATTGTCCTCTACGATTCGCACGATGAATGGTCTTCGTTCAACGACCCATTTTGCTCTCGCGATTGGTCCATCATCTCTGGCATCATCGGGGAGCGGGTCAAGCTTACGGGAACGAGGATCTCCAAGCTGATCGAACAGTGGACCTTTGACCACCACTGGCGCCCGATGAAGAGGACGAGGATGGCCCCCGTGGATCCGGCCCCCGCGGCATCCGTGATCCCCCCGCCCCTCCATCAGGCGGTCTTTGCGCCACCAGACGCTGGAGCGATGCAGGTTCAGGCCACGACCATCACCAAGCAGGAGCAGACCATTCTCGATCTCAAGTCCACGATCGAGAAGATCACCAAGGAACGGGACGATGCAATTATCAATGCATCCCAGATGATCGATCAGGTGCACCGATTGAGGACCGCAAACGAGAGGAACAACGAGATCATCAAGGAGACGCGGGAGAAGCTCACCAGGACCCTGGGGCAGATGGAGAACACCAAGAAGGAGATTGACCGGCTCAAGCAGGAGATTTCCCGGCTCAAGATGTCCAACGAGAGCATGCGCAGTTCGCGGGGGACCTCCAACCAAAACACCGGAGCCAGGATGGCGGAGATGGAGAAGACGATTCGGCGCCAGCAAGGGCGGGCCGAGCAACAGCAAAAGATCATCGAGGATCTTGGTAAGGAACGGGACCGCCTCCGGGCCGAGATCAAAAAACTCCGTCGGCAGATCACCGTGCCTCCGATTACCGTGGATGCCCCGGTCGATGACGCCCCAATGGACACCCCGATGGGCATCGACAAGGCGAGGGACTGTCTTTCGTTTGTGGGAAGTGTTCTCGAGCACCCCAACGGCAAAAAGCCGTTCCTGAACGTTCGCGACTACAAGAACGTGACTACCGAGGCGGTGGCACTCGCCGGGTGTCTCTCTGGGGGACGCGCCATCCGCGATGCGTTTGTCGCCGAGACTCTTGCTCCAAGGATTGAGGAGTGGGCCGAGACGTGCCCCCAGGACGGAAAAACCGTTGCAGTCGGGACGAGGCTTCGAGTTTCCTTTGAGGTGGAAGGCGGGGATTTCATATGGTGCCAGGCCATCATCATCAAGGGGAATTTCAACACCTGGACCCTCTTCTTTCCGGATGACAACACCATCCTCTCGGGCTTCAAGACGACTTGCGATCTGTACTACGGTGACGACACGCCGACCAACCATGGCCTGTGGGACTTTTTGATCGACCCCGAGTGATGATCATGTTGCGCTCCGGACCCTCTTTGTTGGGGAGAAGTTTGTGGTGCGTGCCGCGCCCAACATCAGGCGAGGGGATGTCACTCTTTCCATGCATCGTTAAACACCCAGGCTTGACTCGTACCACCAGCTTTTTCGGACCATTTTGGTCATGTACCTGGAGGATATCCCATTGGTGGTACCTGGATGGCGCGCCTACCTACTTTTCTAGTAGTTCCAGCAAAGATGCTGGGGCTTTGTCACAATAAAACTCCGTGTCGCCAACAAACAAGCCAAGGCAGTCTCCAATCACCCGTACATCCAGGTTCTTGTGGAAAAACATCCCATTGTCCCAGGACGCCTCAATCTTCTTCTTTGTCGTTCCCTTGGACCACTTGATTTCAATCTCGTGGCTTTCGTCGGGGTGGTAACAGACGAGTGTCATGTCCACCCACTCGTGCACGACGTACGACATCCCCCGGGAGTGAAGAGGAAAGACCCACGATAAAGAGGGGGCGTCGTTGACCCTAAACACTCCGGGTTTGACCCGCACAACCAGCTTCTTCCAGATCATCTTGGTCGGGAATGGAACCATCACACGGGAGCTCGGTTGGGCCAATATACCATGTCCTCTGTGACTAGCCTTGGGAGCCCGGTTGAATTAATACACCATCTCAACTGTGCATAACTTTGGGAGCCCGGTTGTTTTGAGAGACCATGTCTACCGTGTATGCAACGTTGCACTGGTTGACCGGACACCCAATACACCATCTCAACTGTGACTAGCCTTGGGAGCCCGGTTGAATTAATACACCATCTCAACTGTGCTCAGCTTTGGGAGCCCGGTTGTTTCAAGAGATTATGTCTACTGTGTATGCAACGTTGCACCGGGTCGACCGGACACCTAATGTACCATCTCAACCGTGCCTAGCTTCGGGAGCCCCAGTTGAATCAATATACCATGTCTACCGTGTATGCAACGTTGCACCGGACACCCGACACACCATGTCATCTGTGGACACCCGGTTGTTTTGATATACCATGTCCACCGTGCATCGTATCATCCTTCGACAAGGAGTTGCACATTGATTCCACCGTGGTATCCGACTCACGACACCGATTTTTCTCGGATCCAACCCCGTTTCATCGTGTGACCCCTCTCTATCATGGTGATCCTCGGATAATCAAACTATGTGCGCACGCACGCCATCATCGTGATGGGATCTCCACACCCATCCCATTTTCCATGGGGGAGTTCTCCGCGCTCAACCTAGCCGCATGGCTGGCCGAGAAGGGGCCCGGCGAGATGCCGCCCCAGGAGTTTTGGAAATCCCTGGTGGCCCTGCCTAGGGAGCAGCATCCCGCCATTCTCGAGATCTACGACTGCTCAGACGCCCCGATCGGCTCACGAAAGCGAACCCACGATGAAGACAGCGAGGACGAGGGGGAGTCAACGTCCCCGAAGAACCGGAAGGTCATCCTCGACTCGGACGAGGAGGCGGACGGAGTGGACAAAAACGTAAACCTCGCCGGCTTCATCGACGACGACATTGTGTACGACACCGACAAGGACGAA